>SL_3KL_010_SEDDRAFT_10000407_pt1 | contig 35092 bp, 30 predicted proteins | sample SodLakKL_010_SED_2_FD_10381 | JGI IMG/M metagenome (IMG submission 10381) | reverse complement strand
CCACTTATAGGCTGGATAGTAGTTATGCAGTTTATCTCTGTTGTCGAGTTTAGCCTGAACTGTTCTCATTCTGAGGACTGAAGATCGATCTGCAGACATAGACCGCAGCACATCTTCTAAATCATCATCCCTGGTTATACCCAATTCATTTAAAAAGTAAACCCGATAATCTTCCTCAGTGATTTCGATATGTTCCGAACCGGTATGAGGCTGAAATGAACCTATTTCACTCCCATCCAGTCCAATTTTTTGGATTTTAAACTCTCCCGACCAGTTATGATACAAAGTAGTCCCGGAAGGGATGATGAAATTTTTTCTTCCAAACGGCATTGAAGATACACTAAAACCACCATCTGACTGATCAACGAACATCTCATTTGATCTGTTTTCAATGACGGTTTGGATCTCTCCGTTTCCAAATAACGTTACGAGACCAAACGTTGAAGTAAGTTCTTCATTAATGTTTTGATTAGTAAATCCCGGTCTAAACTCCACCAGAAAATCCTCTGAACCCATGTGCCACATCCGAAGTGGATTGCCATGAGGTGAGCGCGGCAGCACATACGTCCGATAGCTGCCCGGATCTGCCCTGTTAAAAGCGTGAATTCGGCCCGACGGCCCGCTATCCATAGCATATAGGATGGTATCTGTTAGATCAACAGACATCAGATTTGTAAAATCTCCGGGGCCCCTACCTCTTCTTCCGTATTCATTAATAAATTCTCCATCGAAATTGTATAGCTGCACCTTTGCAATATCATTGATTGCAATCGCGATATATCCACTACTTGTGACATCAACATCAGTAATAAATACTCCATGTAACTGATCAGGGTGAATTTCCGTAATCACCTGAAATTCTAGCTTTTGTCCTGAAATTTGACAAGTAACAACCACCGAAAGAAAAATCGTCCATAGAAAATGTGTATGTCTCATCTCTATTAACCTATTTATTTTTAGCTTAGGTGAATATATTTACGAAGTTCTTTCCAATCAAATGCGTCATCTCTTTTGCTACCATCATAGCCGATGCTTGATGCACAGGATCAATTTCCTCCACCGGCTTCGCTCCACTCCCTTGACAAAACTGCTTGTGGATTCATTGGCCAACCCCTGCCAATAAAATTCTTTGCCTGCTCACCATATCAGCACTTACAAAGGGTAGTACGACCTTCGGCAAGCTCAAATTTTTTTATCAAGAGAAACTATTTTTTTCAGGAAACTCTTTTTATATTTGGAGTCTATCAATTTTTTCAACCAATTAAGATTATGATCGGAGTTAACGTAAAAGATAACGAAAGCATTGACCGCGCAATTAACCGCTTCAAAAAGATGGTTACACGTTCACGCGTACTGAATGAGTACAAAGAGCGCCAGCAGTTTACAAAGCCGTCTGAAGAGCGACGCGAAGCAATGAAGAAGAGCGTTCGCGAAGAAAGAAGACGTCAGCGCGACAACTACTAAGACTATCAGCTGATTCTTACACCGCCAAAAGGCTGTGACATATCCGGGAACACCCGCCTTAACGCACCACAGCCTTCAACACTGAGTCTGCCCTTCTAAGTTCTATCTGTACAGCTTTTTTAGTCACTTCACCGCCCTCGGGCACCACAGCCCGCTTAAAACCCATCTTCTCTGCCTCCTGAATACGCCTGTCGATAAACGGCACACGTCGTATTTCACCACCAAGGCCGGCTTCACCGATAAACACCGTTTTATGATCGATCGGTTTATCGCGCAGACTGGATGCCAGGGCATTCATCACGGCCAGGTCAGCGGCAGTATCGCTGATTCGCATCCCTCCGGCAATATTCAGGTAAACATCCTGCCCCGAAAAGCCCAGTCCCGCACGCTTCTCAAGTACTGCCAGAAGCAGCTGAAGCCTGCGCTGGTCGAATCCGCTCGCTGTTCGCTGAGGCGTGCCATAGCTGCTTGGCGTAACAAGAGCCTGCACCTCAATCAGAATAGGCCGTGAACCCTCCATAATACACGCAACCGCATTCCCGCTCACGTCTTCGTTCATTTCCGATAGAAAAAGGTCCGACGGATTCACAATCTCATGAAGTCCGGAATCACGCATTTCAAACACGCCCACTTCATGAGCCGGACCAAAACGGTTTTTGACTCCACGCAACAGCCTGTGCAGCCGGCTCTGATCTCCCTCAAAATGAAGAACCGTATCCACCATGTGCTCCAGAATCCTTGGACCGGCGATATCTCCCTCCTTGGTTACGTGGCCGATCATCAGCGTGGTAATGCCCTCTTTTTTCGCTATCTGCTGAAGCATCGCCGAGCACTCCCTGATCTGCTGTACGCTTCCCGGCAGGCTGCTAAGTTCATCACTGAATACGGTCTGGATGGAGTCGATCACCATAAGATCGGGCTTGATCGCACGCGCCTGTTCGATAACGGATCCAATGCGTGTGTCGGGCCAGATCAGCAGATTCTCCCCGGTCAGGCCAATTCTGCCCGCTCTCTGTTTTATCTGCGATGCCGACTCTTCTCCCGCAACATAGAGGATGGTGCGATCGGGGCAGCGCTCGGCCATTTGCAGCATAAGCGTGCTTTTGCCGATACCCGGATCCCCCCCGAGCAGCAGAAACGACCCCTTGATAAGTCCGCCTCCAAGCACCCTGTCGAGCTCCGAAAGATTGGTTGAAATTCTGTCCTGATCATGAATCTGAACTTCAGAGAGCCTGAGCGCCTTTCCGTTGCCTCCCACAGCGATATCAACCTTATGCTTTTTTGCGGGCGCTTTCGATTCCTGTACCCGCTCTTCAAAGGTATGCCATTCACCGCAGGCGGGACACATGCCAAGCCACTTGGCCGATATATGGCCGCAGCTGCTGCACTCAAATTCAGTTTTACTCCTGGCCACTTTCAGCCGGCTCCTTTTCTTTCTGGTTGATCTGTTCAAGCTTTTCAGATACGGTATTATTTACGTACCACATCATTGCCATAATACCAATTCCTATGCTGAAGTAGTAGGTGATAACCCGCCATACAAAGACGGCCAAACCGATAAATGCACTACGATCAATGAGCGGCCCAAGGAAAATGGCAAACAGTCCCTCCACTCCTCCCGAACCGCCGGGCGTGGGAATGATCAGAAAGGCAAGATTCATCGCAAGGCTTCGCAGAACCAGCAAAATCTCGTTAGCCGGCAGCAGGCTAAGAACCACAATCACCGGTAGTGCCACCCTGCAAAGCCAGCTCATTGTGGAAAAGAAGAACGCTTTCAGAACAAAACTCATCGGCTTCTTGCGCAGCTCATGAGAGTAGTTTTCCAGATTGTCGGCCTCCGCATTGATCTTCTGCGAAAATTTCCGGAGCACGGGCAGCCGAAACACAGCTTTGATGATCCGCTTCATTACCGCGGGATTCACAAGCAGGCCGTAGGCCAGCACAGCGCCATACAGCAGCAGTCCGGCATAGATCAGGAACATGGTCGCACTTCCCACCAGGCCGATTTCTTCGGGAAGTACCTGCAGCCAAATCCCGGATATGAGGAGTATCGGCACGGCAAGCGCGTACCAGAACTGATCGAGCATCACGCTGTAGAGCACGATTGCCGAGGATTTGCCGAGCGGAACACCTTCACGGATCATGGCAAAGGTTGCTACCGGCGCCCCACCTATAGTGGATGGTGTAACGGCCGATGCAAAATCCCAGGTAAGTGCAATCCTCACGGAGGCCATCCATCCTATCGCCTTGTCGGCCAGTATTCTGATCTTGGCTGCAAAGAAATAGACCTTCAGAAACATCACTCCAATGGCAATAAAGATGCCGGGAAGCCTTTTTGGCGCGAGATAATGAAGTGTATCGGGTGTGTACGTCAGATAGATTACGATACCCATACTCACCACACTCAGCGATATCGAGATAACCAAATACTTAATCGATATCAGAGGTCCGCTTCCGGCACGCTCAGTATGTTGTAGAGAATTCGCCAAGTTGAATGCTAATGAAAAACTATTGAATACACCCGCATATTTACGGTATGGCTATCCATGAGTGACAGCTGCTCAAAAAAATAGCCATGCAGAGAGTTTCTGCATGGCTGTCACCGCGTACGTTTAATTAAGCAACAGTGATGTCTTCATTCAGGTACACGTCCTGGATGTAGTTGAGCAGCTTTACGCCCTCGTCCATTGGCCTTTGAAATGCTTTTCGGCCGCTGATGAGTCCCATGCCGCCGGCGCGTTTGTTGATTACAGCTGTTTTAACGGCATCAGCAAAATCATCCTTCCCGGAAGCCCCTCCGGAATTAATCAGGCCTGCCCTGCCCATGTAGCCATTAGCCACCTGGTATCGGGTCAAGTCAATCGGATTGTCCGTTGTAAGCTCGCTGTAAATTCGCTCATCAAGCTTTCCATACGATGAGTCGCCCGTGTTCAGGGCTTTGTAACCGCCATTATTGGTTGGCAGTTTCTGCTTCACGATATCAGCTCCAATTGTAACACCAAGGTGATTGGCCTGGCCGGTTAAATCCGCCGAGCTGTGGTAATCCGTACCATCAACTTTAAACGCGGAGTTTCGAGTGTAGCACCAAAGTACGGTAGCCATGCCCAGCTGGTGTGCATATTCAAAAGCTTCAGCTACTTCTACGATTTGTCTATTCGATTCTTCAGACCCGAAATAGATGGTAGCGCCCACTGCAGCTGCACCCATATCGTAAGCCTTTTCGATGGTTCCGAACATAATCTGATCGAAATTGTTCGGGAATGTTAAAAGTTCGTTGTGGTTGAACTTAACGAGGAAAGGAATCTTGTGAGCATATTTTCTGGATACTGAAGCCAATACTCCGAAGGTAGAAGCAACTGCATTACATCCCCCTTCGATGGCTAATTCCACAATTTTCTCCGGATCGAAATAGTCCGGATTCTTTGCAAAAGACGCACCGGCGCTGTGCTCGATGCCCTGATCTACCGGTAATATTGAAAGATAACCCGTGCCACCCAATCTGCCGTGCTGCAACATCCATTCAAGATTACCCAAAACACGATTATTACGATCTGAATGGTACCAGACGTCATCTACATAACTCGAAGATGGCAGGTGTAGTTTTTCTTTTGGTATGGTTTTACATGTGTGATTCAATAACGAATCGGCATCTTTCCCTAATAATTCTTCAATGCCTGAAAGTGCAAGTGCCATGGATGGTACTCCCGTTTTTTAGATTGGTAATTGACAAATATGATAACTCTTTAATATAAAGGTTCACAGATCAAATGGCTATTCAAACAGAAGCCACGCTGCTATGGAAGCGCTTTGTTTTTACACTATTTGATCCAGCATTGTGGGATACTGATTAAAAACCTGTATTTTTTGCATGTAAGTAAAAACTCACGACATGAATATCGATCAAATACAATTAGTAAGACAGCCGCTTTTACTGGCACCGATGGAGGATGTCTCCGATTCACCCTTCCGCCAGATTTGTAAACGGATGGGCGCAGACATTGTTTATACTGAATTTATTAGCTCGGAAGCTCTAATCCGCGATTCCGACATCGCCATGCATAAAATGCAGTTCGAGGAGATTGAGCGTCCCTTCGGTATACAGATATTCGGCGGATGTGAGGAGGCAATGGAAGGTGCAACCAAAGTTGCCCGTGCCAATAATCCGGACCTGATCGATATCAATTTCGGCTGTCCGGTATATAAGATCGTGAAGAAAGGTGCCGGGTCCGCCTGCCTCAAGGATCTCGACATGATGGAGCGCATGGCCGGAACGGTTGTGGATGCCGCCGGAGATGTGCCGGTTACCGTGAAAACCAGGCTTGGCTGGGACGACAACACGATTCGCATCCGTGAGGTAGCGCTCATGCTCCAAAATTTGGGTGTAAAGGCTTTAACCGTTCACGCACGTACCCGATGTCAAAAGTATAAGGGGGATGCCCGCTGGGAGTATTTGAAGATGCTGAAAGAAACACCCGGCCTCCACATGCCGGTTATAGGCAACGGTGATGTAACCACTCCCGAAATGGCTAAGAAGATGTTCGACGAAACCGGGGTCGACGGGGTCATGATTGGACGAGGCGCCATTGGCAATCCCTGGATATTCCGTAACGCACGCCACTTCCTTGAAACAGGCGAACTGCTGCCTGAGCCAACACTTCAGGAAAGGCTCGAAGTTTGCGCCGAACAGCTCAGGATCTCGGTTGCGCATCACGGCGAGCGATACGGGGTCATTATTATGAAAAAGCACTATGGCCAGTACCTGAAAGGAATCCGCAACGGAAAGAAATTACGTGCAGCGATTATGGAAGAAAACGAAATGCTTCCAATTCTTGATCTTCTCTTAAACTTCAAAGAAGAAGAGTTTTTCGCTCTTGCCTGACGCTCTGCTTTTTCAATTGATTTACGCGGAAGGAATTACCCCCGGGCAGAATCCCGGGATGTGTAGTTTATAGCTCAGAACGTTTTATCGGTATTGAGTTTATTCTGCAGTATCGCCCTTCCCTAAAAGTGATTTCTTCAGAAAAAGAGAGACTTTTAACCTGAGTTCAAGTTAAAAATGTGGCAAAAGTACCTCCCCCAAATGGTTGGGAAGTTAAGTCGCCTTTGATTAAACCGGACAGAGAAGGCTTCAGCACCACAATATTCCATAAAAAAAGGCGTCCTGGTTTGGCCGGACGCCTTTTTCATATTTTTTTCGCTGGGTAATGTAGTGTCAGATACCCAGGTTTTGCATTACCTCGTCTGTAATGTCATACTCTGCCTGTACTTCCGGTGATACATAGAGAATGATTACATCACCTGTAGAAGTTGTTGTGTTCAGCACGTAATCGAGCCCTTTGCGCGAGGCAACGGTGTTGATCGATTCCTGTATTTGCTGAAGCAGGGGCTCCATAAGCTCGGCACGGCGCTGCTGCAGTTCTTGCTGTGCTCTGTTTTGGAGTTCAAAGAATTCGGTTCTTAGAGCCGTAATTCTTTCCTGTTCTTGCTGAAGGCGATCTTCAGAAATGACGCTGGCACGCTGCTCAAGCATTTCAATCTCGGTTTGAAGTTCACGCTCTTTGGTAACCAGCTCATTTTGTTTGCGTTCTGCAAAATTCTGCAGGCGTTGTTGCACGGCTCTCATTTCAGGCATTCGGTCGAGGATAGCCCGGGGCTCAACGAACCCTATTTTCATATCCTGCGCCTGTGCCTGCTCGGGAGCAGCCATCAGTGTTGTGATTGCAATAAGGATGATAAAACTGAAAATGTTTACTTTTTTCATGATAAATAAGGTTCGTATTAGTTCTGTGTAAGTTTTTCAATTACCCGCTGTGTGATATCTACTCCGCGCTGTGAGGAATAATAAACAATGGGGTCGCCCGTGCTGGCAGTTTTGTTGATTACAAAATCAAGGCCCAGCTCGGAAGATACTTCTTCCATCGCCCGTTCAACCCGGTTCAGAAGCGGGGTAAAAAGCTCGTTCTGGCGCTGCTGAATCTGCCGTTGAACCCTGTTTTGAAGATTACTCAGTTCTTCCTGCATCTCGATCAGTCGCTCTTCCTCTCGCTCTTGCTCAGCGCCGGTTAGTTGCCCGGCATCCACTCTTTCGGCATACGATGTAGCCTGCTCGAGCCAGGATTGATAACTTTGTTCGAAGCTGCTTTGCCGTTCCTGAATAAATTGCTGCAGGTTCGCTTCAACCTGAGCAGTTTCCGGTAATGCATCGAGCACTTCATCAGGACTCATAATCCCTACTTTAAGCTGTCCGAAAGCCAACGCCGGCAGCAGAAATAAGATTGTTGTAAATAGTATCCGTTTCATAGAATGATTTTTTGTTAAGCCACCTAAGTTAAAATTTATATTTATTAGTTTCTCGCGAGATCTATACCTAACTCTAACATCACTTCTTCCGTCAGGTTCCACTCCTGTTTCACGAACAAAAACCTTATATCTTCAGAACGGTCGAAAACAAAGTCGTAGGAACCCCTCTCGGCAACACGTGTTAACGCATCAAAGATCTGTCTTTGTATAGGCTCGAGCAGTTCTTTTTGACGGGTAAAATATTCGCCTCTGGGCCCGAATTTGTTCTCAATATATCTTTCGAGTTCATCTCNTTTGATATTGATTTCATTGAGTCTCTGCTGCCTCATGTCGTCGGTGAACAGAATCTCTCTGGCCTCAAAGTCGCGCACAAGGTCATCAATTTCCCGTTCCATTTCAGTAATTTCTCTGCGCCAGGTGTCGCTCAACAGTGCGAGCCGTTGCTCAATACCCGAATATTCCGGCAGATGCCGAAGTATCTCATCGGAGTCGATAAATCCGATTTTTTGATTCTGTGCTTCTGCCAGTGCAACAGAAAAGCATAAGAAAAGTGATAATATGTAAGCTGTTTTTTTAAACACCAGATTAAAATGGCGCACCAATATTGAATAGAAACTCCCATTCGCCGGGTGCTAACCTTGCGGTACTATCAAACCTGTAGCCATAACTCAGATCTACGAGGCCAAGAATTGGCAGAAATATTCTTGCACCAAAACCGGCAGCACGCTTCACGTTAAACGGATCGAATTCGCTCATACCCAAAAAGGTGTTTCCAGCATCCACAAACGCATATGGAATAAGCTGTAACTGTTCTGACGCTACCGCAGGGTATCGCAGTTCAAGTGAATATTTGCTGTAAACGCGCCCTCCAATAAGGTTTTGGTTTTGATCGACTGGAGAAATAACCCCGTCAAAGCCACCCGGAAAACCTCTCAGATCAACGTTATCATTGAGAAAGTTTTGTCTCTGCTGAATGGCCGTACCACCGAGAAAGAACCTCTGGAAATTACTGCGGTTTACGTCCGAGAAGTATCCCATGTAGCCATATTCTACTCCGGCGCTTAACGTAAGCCGCCCAATAATTGAATGATGATGCTGATATTCACTCTTTAACTTATAGAACTGCTCAAACCCCGGAATTGGCAGTGCAACCTCACCCGATACATTGAATTTTGAACCTCCCCTCGGGGAAATTGGATTATCCAGGGAGTTTCTTTCAATAATGTGGCGGAACGTCAACAGGTCGGCTCGTCCGTCGTCAAACACACCGCTGAAACCCAGTACATTGAAGCGGTTAAAGGTCAACACGCTTCTCTGTGTAAAGTAATCGTCGGGCCAGGTAAGTCTTCGCCCAAGGCTTACACTTGCAGAAAAGAGTTCATTTCTCTGATTGGTTTGAGGCTGGTTACCTATTCCTCCAAATCCAAATGATGTACGCCGATTAAAATTGATAAAGTCGTAAGACAGACTTACACCAAGCGAGGTTGGCCGGCCCCTAAGCCAGGGTTCCGTAAAGCTGAAGTTATAGCTTTGATAACCACGTCCGGTTACCTGCACACCAAGCGAGAGTCTTTGACCGTCGCCCGATGGGATTGGCGACCAACCGCCGGGTTCAAACATTCTTCTTACAGAAAAATTATTAAAGTTAACGCGGGCTGCCAGAATCACGCCAATCTGACGACCGCCAAAACCGCCCGAAAACTCAAAGTTATCCGTGCCCTGCGTTTCATCAAGCTGGTAAATGATGTCAACGGTTCTGTTTTCCCGATCAGGCTGTAAGTCAGGCTGTATGCCTTCTGGGCTGAAGTAGCCCAGCTGCCCAAGTTCCCTGATAGATCTTACAATAGCTGATCTGTTGTACGTTTGACCGGGTACGGTTCTGAGCGTTCGCCTTACTACGTCATCATGTGTTTTGGTATTCCCGGTAAACGCAACCTCTCGAATAGTGGCAATTTCATCTTCAATAATTTCGAAGGTTACATCAAGTGAGTCACCTTCAACTACCCTGATTTCCGGGAAAATCTGGAAAAAGAGATATCCGATATTTTCATAGAGGCTCCTGATATCCGAGTCGTCCGGCTTGAAGCTGTAGTTCTGTTCGAACCGGGTTTCGTTGAAGATATCCCCTTTTTCAAAGCCAAAAAATGCGGTGAGTTGTTCATCCGTATAAACAGTATTTCCTTCCCATTCGATATTACGAATCCTATACTGAGGGCCTTCTTCAATTTGAATGTCAAAAAATACGCCATCTTTACTGCGTCGCCAATTGTCAACAAAAACAGTGTCTGAAATAACCCTTACGTCACGGTGTCCGCGATCGCGGTAAAACTGAAGAACGTTGGCGATGCCTTCATCATAATCGTCCTGGGTGAAAACATGTCGTTTGAATATTCTCCACCATCTGTCTTGTTTAATCTCTGAAAACGCTCTTCTCAGGCGGCGGTCGCTAAACATCTCGTTCCCCGTAAATTCAATCTCACGCACTTTTATGCGCTCACCGGGATCTATTTCGAAAGAGACGGTAATTCTGTTTCGAGCTTCATCGCTGACCTCTTCTTTAATCTCGACGGTTGTGCCCCAGTAGCCTCTTTCTCGATAGTATCGATTAATGGTATTTAACGCCTGTGTGCGGACCGAGTTGGTGAAAGCAAGTCCCGAGATAAGGTTTAGCCGCTCGCGCAGTTCACGGCGCTGAGACCGGCGAACACCGATAATCTCATATCGCTGCAATCGTGGCTGTTCCTGCACATGAATGTTGATGCTTACCCCTCCGGATACACGTTCGTGGGTAATTTGAACGTCAGAAAAGAGCCCGGAGCGAAAAAGCTGCCTGATCCCGTTTGATATTTGATCACCGGGAATCCTGACGCGTTCACCAACACGCAAGCCGCTGCTGCTTACCACGTAACTTTCACGGGCGGTTACAATGCCCGTTACCGTGATTTCGCGAATTTCGAACTCCAAAGGAGTTATGTCTGTAGGATCTTGTATGGTAACCTGCCCGGTGCGTTGAGCTTCAGCCGGTTGAAATGATAAGATCCCTACAATAAATATGGCACAAAAAAAGAAAAGCTTTTTTCTAAACACGTATGAATTACTTACTGCTTATTTAAGAAATAATTTTATTGATAACTGCTGCAGATAACCTTTTGGTATATCCATTTTTCACTTTCCCATATCTTCGATCACGCTTTTGATAAGAAAATATTGCCTTGTACAGCTCATCTCTTCTGAAATCGGGCCAGTAAGTTTCAGTGATATAGAGTTCGGAGTAAGCCAGCTGCCACAGCAAAAAGTTTGAAATTCTGTACTCACCGCTTGTTCGAATGATCAAATCAGGATCGGGGATGTTCGCCGTTGACAGATATGAACTAATCAATTCATCGTCAATGTCTTCGGGTGATAGATGTCCTTCCTGAACTTGCTTTGAAACTTTTTTTACGGCTTCTGTGATATCCCAGCGGCCGGAATAGCTGAGTGCCAGGCATAATTCCAGTCGGTCATTGTCTTTGGTTAGCTCAATCACTTCCTGAAGTTTACCCTGGCAATTAGAAGGCAGGCGGTCTATTTGGCCAATAGACACAAGGCGGATATTATTTTTAAGAAGGCGATCTGCTTCTTTCTGTAGCGAATGAACCAGCAGTTTCATCAGGCCATTGATCTCTGCCGTTGGCCGGTTCCAGTTTTCCGTAGAAAACGCGTACAGAGTAAGATGCCTCACGCCAAGCTGAGCACACGACTCGGTAATGTCTCTTACTGACTCAACACCGGCTTTGTGCCCGGTAAGTCTGACATTTCCTTTATCCTCAGCCCATCTGCCATTACCATCCATGATAATAGCAATATGTTTGGGAACAGAGCCTGAAGATTTTACCTTCTCTTGAAGCCTCTTATCATCTTCGGTTTGGTCGGTATCTGTCAGCGTTAGTGGTTCCAATACAATAAATTGGTCAGGTTTCTAAGCAAGAAAAAATAGCGTTAAAAGCCACAATTTTCAAACTTTAATTAAAATCACGCACTTCTTAATGAATGTCTCAGTTCGAGCATTTCGCACACTGAGAGTGCGGCTTCAGCGCCTTTGTTTCCTTTATCCGTACTTGCCCGCTCTACGGCTTGTTCAACATTATCCGTGGTTAGCACTCCGAATGCAACAGGACGGCCGCTCTCGAGATTTAAATCCGTGAGGCCCCGGGTTACGGCATCACAAACGTAGTCGAAGTGGGGAGTTCCCCCTCGAATTACCACGCCAATAGCCACCACCGCGTCCACATCCGCGTGCTCGATACAGTATTTCGAAGCGAGCGGCAGTTCGAACGAACCTGGACATCGTATCGTATGAATATTCTCCTCAGTGATNCCTTTGCCTTTAAGTGCAGCTATCGCGCCTTTCATCATCTCGTCGGTAATGAACGAATTCCATTTGGCTGCAACTACCCCTATCCTCACATGCTGCCAATTTATGGCGGTACTTTTTCCTTCTTCAGGCATAATTTGATGATTTTCTTCGTTNCGACAACCGCTTTATTGATGCTACATGCGCATTGCCAATAGTCACAATTCCAAAATACGGATCATAATCCGATTTTCCCTTACCATGATAGTCACTTCCTCCCGTAACCAGCAGGTTTCTTGTTTTAGCAATTTGCCTAAACGTGCGCTGCACATTAAAGTTGTGGCTGGGGTGAATACATTCGAGGCCGTCAACGCCCAGTGTGAGTATGTCGTCTATTTCCGACTGAGAATAAATAGGTCCGGGATGCGCCAGCGAAATCACGCCCCCGGCTTTTCTAACAGCGTCGATGGTTTCATCGATAGACGCATACCGGGTTTGTATGTCTTTCAGTTTCTCTGAAGAAAGATACCTGATGAATGCCTCCGCTACACTTGCCACATAGCCCTTGTTGATCAAAACAGACGCTGCGTGTGGCCGCCCCATATTTCCCGGCCCCGATTCCGCACGAACTTCATCAATGTCGATATCAAGCCCCTCTTTCTTCAGCGACTCAACGATAGCTTTCATTCGCACAATCCGTGCGCTCTTTTGCTTTCTCAGAAGGTTTAGCAGGCCCTGGTCGGTTTCATCGAAGTAGTAAGCAAGAAGGTGTACCTCCCGGTCCTTCCACAGCGTGGTAATTTCGCAACCGGAAATCAGTTCTATCTGGAGGTCTGAAGCGGTTTCTTTTGCCTCAAGATAGCCATTAACCGTATCGTGGTCTGTAATCGAAAGAATTTTGAGTCCTTTTTCAGCGGCCTTCTTTACAAGATCCGCAGGTTTCAGGGCGCCATCAGATGCGGTTGTGTGCGTATGGAGATCTGCCTTTCCCAAATTATGGTATGAGTATTGCCCTGTATCTCGCAGGGTTTTTGATCAGATCTATGGACTCAAGCACATACTGATCATAGTTCAGCATTTCACGGTTTCGCTCACTGCCGCTCCGGGTTTGCGAAAACCACTCCGATCTTAGTTCTCTTTCAATAAATTCTCTGCTATCGTAAATCAGGGATATTTTATAGTCGCGAAGCAGGGCTCTCAGCTCATCCAGGTTTTCTTCCGCACTTCCCGAATTGGAAAAGCTGTCCAGGTTCATACTGATGGCGTCAAGATGAGAATCAACAGGAGTTTCAAAGGTAAATTCTTGGTCTATAAGATATCGCGTGAACTGCCGATAGAGATTGTCGGGCATCGGTTCGTTTTGCAAATCTCCGTCCATGCTCGAGAGGGTTTCATTCACAAAAAAGAAAAACATGTTTTTCTGTTGCAATGCCAGCTCCAAAATGGATGATTCACCTGCTTCAAACTGAATATCGGGTTCTATTCCCCGCCCGTCGAAAACCACCCTCCCATTTTTTGTTCTGAAGGAACGGCGCAACGAATCAGCGATTGTAACACCGTCGTTATTCCAGGTGCCCCGATAATTAACCGATTGAATTCCTCTTCCGCTGGGCGTGAAATATTGAGAGACCGTTACTTTCAGAGAAGTATTGTACGACAAAGGCCTTATGGTTTGTACGAGGCCTTTTCCAAAGCTGTTTTCCCCTACCACAATTGCACGGTCAAGGTCCTGAAGAGCTCCCGCCACCACTTCTGATGCACTTGCGCTGCCCTGGTTCACCAGAACAACAAGCGGAAGTTCTTCGAACATGGCAGGCTCATCACTGGTGTAAACACTGTTTTGGCTTTCAAACCTTCCCCTGGTTTCAACTACCGTAACTCCCGGCTCAATAAATTTGTCGACAACCTCAACGGCTTCATTCAGAAGGCCGCCCGGATTGTTTCTGAAATCCAGAATCAGTCCGGACATCTCGCCATTCGACTGCAGCTCCATCAGCCGTTCGCGCAGCTCTTCACCTGTTCGCTGGCCAAAGCGGGTTATATGCATGTATCCGATATCATCTTGCGAACCGATTAAACCGGCAAACGCAATATTTCTTACCTCAATTCTTTCTCTTTCAAGCTCAAATGTGATGGTTTGGTTAATACCGGGTCGCGTAATTTTTATTACAAGATCTGTGCCCACATCTCCTACGGTAAGCCGCTGAACTTCCTCGGGAGAAAATCCTGCAACGGATGTGCCATTGATCTCTTCGATAATATCTCCGGCCCTTATGCCGGCACGATAAGCCGGATATCCTTCAAGCGGTGCGATAATTACAATTCTATCGCCCCTGAAACCTGCCTCAATGCCGATACCGCCGTAGGTTCCGGACGACAGGATTTCCATTTGCTGCTGTTCTCCCTCATCCACAAATACTGTGTACGGATCGAGTCCGCTCAGCATACCCTCAATGCCGCGCTTCATCAATGTTTCGGGATCGATTTCTTCAACGTATCGTATCGAAATTTCTTTGTAAACGTCGCTGAAGATGGTGAGCTGTTTTTTAATCTGGAAGAAGAGGTCGTTCTGCGTAAACGCAGCTCCGGCAACTGCCAGAACTGCGATCAGCAGAATCAAAATTGGTTTAAAAACAGCTTTCATTAAAACTTCTTATCTGCGCCGGATCGTCAGGGTTTGACCCGCGTATATCGTTGTTCCGCTAATGTTATTATCGCGCTGAATATCGGCTACCGAAACCCCGTGATTTCGGGCAATACTTCCCAACGTATCGTTTCGCCGTACAGTGTAGGTTACCGTGTCTCCGGACGACGGCGAACTTCCGTCAAATCGAAGTGCAAAGATGTTCTCGCCTGCTCGCTGCCGGCGTTCAATCTCCTGCTTCTGAGCGAACGACAAATTGTCTATCTGGCGATAAAAATCGACCCGATTGTTTGGAACATATACGGTTAACCTCTGGCCAACCCGAATCGTATTTGTCACATTATTCCAGGCTCTCAGCTGCCAGGCCCGTACATCGTACCATTCAGCAATGTGGCCTATCGTATCACCACTTTTAACGGTGTAGGTTAGTGGCGTGGTATTTGCGGGTGCCTGAACCTGCTGGCTAGGCTGTTGCTGCCGTTGTGCTGTGGTTCCTGCACTGCGATTTGCCGGCCTGTCGGCGGCAATCTGTTCGCGCGACCCGGGAGCAACCGGCACAACTATGGTTTGGCCGGGGTGAATAATGTTGCTAAGGTTTTCGTTGGAATCATAGAGTGCACGAACCGAAGTTCCATAGCGCCGGGCAATATATCCCAGGGTCTCACCTCTGCTAACGGTATGCATCGCAACTTCAGATGCCCTGTTGTCGCGCGGTATTTCCTGATACGCAGCAATGAATTCATCTTTTACACCTACAGGAAGCTTTAGAGGATATTTGCCGCCTGGAGGCGTTGCCCATCTCAGCAATTCCGGATTGTAATCGCGAAGTTTTTGTGTGGTTATGCCTGCAGCTTTTGCCAGATCTTCGAGGGGCATCAGCCCGTCTACCTCAACAACGTCAAATTGGTAAACGATGCCGTTGTTAGGGCGTTCAAAGCCAAACTCCTCGGGATTCATGGCAATCATCGTAGCCGCAATATATCCGGGTACATACCCCCGTGTTTCGCGCGGAAGGTAGGGAAAAGCCACCCAATAATCTTCAACTCCGCCGGCTCTGTTGATGGCTCTTCGAAGGCCTCTTGGACTCAGGTTGTAGTTGGCAAGTGCAAGGTGCCAATCACCCCAAACATTATGCAGATCGCGCAGGTGCTGTGCGGCAGCCCTTGTCGATTTTACAGGGTCGCGCCGCTCGTCTATCCACCAGTTCACTTCAAGACCGTAAACTGCTCCCGTAGCCCGGATAAACTGCCAAAGCCCCACAGCAGCAGCCCAGCTTCGGGCGGTGGGCACAAGTCCGCTCTCAATCATGGAGAGATGAATCAGCTCTTCGGGGACCCCTTCATCCTGGAAAATTTCCCGCATCATCGGAAAGTAGTACTCCGACCTTTCCAGCCATCTCTCCATTACCTCGGGGCGGCGCAGCGTGTAGAACATCAAATGGCGGTTCACGTGCTGATTCTGGATTAATGGTACTTCAGTCTGGTTGATTGTCAGATTGTCCGGAAGAATAAATCCTTCAGAAATCCACTCATCCTGATCAGAAAACAGCTCTTCCTGTATGGCAAAAATGTCTCCCTCAACCTCAGAGCGGGTCTCGGTAATTCCATAAAATTCGCTGTGCTCTGCCATTACAGACCGATATAGCTCTGCAAACCTTCGATTATTCGTAACCTCGGGAAACTCCTCCATGAGTGACTGAATAGATGCGAACGATTGGTTTATGTAGTGCTCTGCCTGCACAAGGTCACCCTGTACCTGCGCATCTATAGCGAGTACATGCAGCCTGTATGTGTCTGAAATTCTTCTCAGAACCTCACGGTCGAGCTCGCCGAGAGATACCGATTCTGTGGCCGACAATACATCATCTCTTGATTCAGTAAGCGGATTAGCATAAGGAAGCAGCTTAACAGGAACTTCAATGTGCGTTGAAGTTCTCTCCTGAGCAAACAAACTTTGTGCGAAGAGACCAATTAGAAGAAGTATGGTAGCAAGTTTCATATTTTCTCTATGTAATTTATTTTGAGCTAGTTAGAAAGTGTAGATAGCTTTTTTAGCCGCCATCAAGTACGTCTCAAAACGGTAATAATAAGAACACATTTCATTGTAAGTAAAAAAAACCGAAAGGTTTATCAGAATCTTCCAATTTTTTTATTGGTACGTCCAACGCTGTACGATCGGCCATCGACGGCCAGAACCAAACGACTTGGAGCTTAGTTTCAGTATCGGTACAGATTGAAAGCGCTTAAATTCATTTAGGTCTGCCAACCGTGTTATTTTTAAAACCGTGTCTTTATCGTGACCGCTTTTTATGATCTTTTCCCTGCTTTGCTGCAGGTCTATGTAACGGTACAAAATATCGTCTAAAATATCATATTCGGGAAGAGAATCAGAATCTTTTTGATCGGGCCGGAGTTCAGCACTTGGCGCTTTCGTAATGATTGATTCGGGAATGACCTCTTTTTTGAACCAGTGGCTGTTAAGCCATCTGCAGAGGTCGTAGACTTCTGTTTTATACAGATCGCCAATGAGCGACAGCGCACCGTTCATATCACCGTATAGAGTTGCATATCCGACGGCATATTCAGATTTATTGCCTGTTGCAAGCAAGAAGCTGTTGAATTTATTTGAATATGCCATTAAAAAGGTGCCTCTGATCCGGCTCTGAAGATTTTCTTCTGCTGTACCAAAAGGCAGGCCTTCGAAGAATGGTGACAAACCTTTTAAAAATTCTTTGTTTACCTCTTCAATTGAGATTTTTTCAAACCGAATACCGAGATTATGCGCAAGTTTGTCGGAGTCGGTAACGCTGCCTTCACTTGAAAACCGGCTGGGAAGTGTAATCGCAGTAACCTTGTCGGCACCGAGAGTTTCTGCAGCAATTGTGCATACAAGAGCAGAATCGATCCCGCCGCTAAGGCCGATCAACACGTTGTCCGATATTCCGGTTTTTCTGATGTAGTCGCGGAGTCCGCAGCGAATTGCCTCGAATTGCCTTTCCTCTTTCCGATCGGGATACAGAGATTTAAAATCCGTTATCGGTGATATCCGCCCCGCGGCCGGGTCCCATTGAACGTCTGCAAATCCTGGTTGGAATGGCTGTACAGATGCTGTGATCTCTCCATTTTTATCCAGAATCATCGAATCGCCGTCAAAAATAACATCGGTGTGGGCGCCGGTCTGGTTGCTGTAAAAGATAGGAAGCTCCAGCCGCTTTACATGGTTGCGGAGCATGCTTACCCTATTCTCATGCTTTCCTGCAGTAAATGGTGATGCTGAAATATTGATTACTACGTCGGCTCCTGCTTTTTTCATTTCCTGTGCAGGATCTATCTCGTAGGTGTGATACTGCACCTCATTTTCGTTGTACCAGATATCTTCACAAATGGTTACTCCCAGCCGGGTGCCTTCCAGTTCAAGGCAGCGAAAAACGGTATTGGGTTCGAAGTACCGCAGATCGTCAAAAATGTCGTAGGTAGGTAAAAGTGTTTTATGTGTAATGCCAAGCATCTCACCATTCCTGGCAAGTATGGCCGAGTTATACATTTTTCGGCCATATCCATTGTTTGGAGTAATTGAGCCAAATATTACGGCAGTGCCGGCTGTAGCAGAAATTATCTTGCTGTTGGTTTGATAACACCTTTCCCGGAAATCTTCACTTTCGAGCAGGTCTTGCACAGGGTAGCCTGTAACCGCCATTTCAGGCAAAATCAGCAAATCAACGCCGGATGCTTCTGCTCGGTTTATGGCATCCAGAATGAGTTCGGCATTGCCTTTCAGGTCGCCAATGGTTGGGTTGAGCTGTTCAGTGCGTACTTTCATCTATTACTTTTTGAACACGTTTCTCCCGCCAACCCAGGTTTCCAGTACCTGTGTCTGCCAGATTTCAGATGCGTCAATGTCAAAGAAATCTTTGTCAACAACTATAAAGTCTGCCCATTTGCCCGGTTCAAGCGTGCCAAGTATGTCTTCTTGATGGGCAGCGTAAGCGGCATCGATTGTAAACGATCTGAGCGCTTCAATACGGCTCATGGCCTGTTCGCTGTACCAGCCACCCGGCGGCATTCCCTCGTGGTCTTTACGGGTAACAGCTGAATAGAGCCCATAGAAAGGATTCACTTCCTCAACCGGAAAGTCAGACCCTCCTGCAATCACAGTACCCTGATCAAGAAAAGTTTGCCACGCATACGCCCCCCTAATTCTTTCCGATCCAACCCTGTCTTCGGCCATATTCATATCGCTTGTGGCATGCGTTTGCTGCATCGATGCAATCAGATCAAGCTCAACAAATCGGGGTATATCATCGGGATGTACAATCTGTGCGTGTTCAATGCGATGGCGAAGGTCTGCCTGGCTGCCAAGTTCGTTGCTCACATATTCAAAGCCATCCAGAACCTGACGATTTGCCGCATCACCAATGGCATGAATGTTCATTTGAAAACCTGCGGACGCACCTTTTAAAAGCATCGCGTTGAGTTCGTCCTGGTCAAAAAACAGCAGGCCTTTGTTGCCCGGATCATCGGAATAATCTTCGAGTAAGGCGGCACCACGGCTTCCAAGAGCTCCATCCGAAGATATCTTTACGCTCCTTAAAGCAAGCAGGTCATCGGCATAACTATTTATGGGGCCATCTGCAGCCATTATATCGAATGTATCGCCTGTACCGGCAATCATCGCATAAATTCTGGTAATCATGTCCCCGCGATCAGCAAACCGCTTATAGCGCTCCCATGTCTCGTTACTGGTGCGCGCATCGTGCACTGAGGTAATTCCATGCTTAGCCATTTCCTGAAGTGCCAGCTGGAGAGCAAGTTCATGCTCCGCTTCGCTCCTTTCCGGGATAATGCTTCGGATGTAGTACATGGTTGCGTCAATAAAAATCCCGGTTGCATCGCCATTTTCATCACGGTGAATTACACCACCCTGCACGTCGGGAGTATCGCGATCGATGCCTGCAAGCTCCATTGCTCTGGTGTTAGCCCATGCGGCGTGGCCATCTACACGGGTGAGGTACACCGGTCGATCGGGTACTACCCGATCGAGATCTGATGCCGATGGAAATTCATTTTCCTCCCAGAGCACCTGGTTCCACCCCCTCCCCTGGATCCATTCCATCTCTGGATTGGCTTCAGCGTATTCGCGTATTGTTTCAAGTGTTTCTTCAAGCGAGCGAATTCCCTGTACGTTTACATCCAGCTGCTGGTAACCGAGCCCCATAACGTGAGCATGCGCGTCAATAAGCCCGGGTAGCATTACCCTGCCTTCTCCGTCAATATGTTTGTAATCGGCAAATCTGTAAAGCAAATCATCATTCGTACCGGTTTCCACAACCACACCATTATTTACCGCAATGGCATCGAATCCGAAAAGCTGACCATCTTGTATCGTATAACCCTTTACGTTGTGGTAAACAAACGTGTCCTCTTCGGCAGCACACGCAGTAAAAAGCAGCATAGCGCCCGTTATGATTAATAGATAGTTCTTGATGTACGATTGCACGTTCATAAGCAGAGAGAAGTTGTGATTGTTTGGTTTCAGAACGGATTCTGGTTTTACATCGGTCCTTGAACAGACCGGAAATGATGGATTCCTTTGCCGGTTAAATTGCCGGTCATGGCCTCGTTTCGCAAGAACTCCGGGAAAAGATCAATATCAGGAATGCTGTCGAATTGAATCCATGCTACGTTTTTAATCAGCTGATTGTCTTCTGGATGCTCCGGGTCTGTTCCGGTTTTCAGCACACCTTCCTTCTTCAATGCGATAAAATAGAGTTCTACAGCATGGAAGGGAGGAGAAATAAATTCGTGCACGTAGCGCAACGAAACAGGTTGTACCTTACATCCCGTTTCTTCCATCACTTCACGAATCAGGGCTTTTTCAGCTTCTTCTCCGGTTTCAACTCCACCGCCCGGCGGCAGCCAAACAGGTTCGGATTTTACAGGCACGAATTGCTGCACCAGCAGAATAGACGTTTCTTGTACAATAAGAGCCGACGCCCGCACCCGAATCCTGCCCGAATATTGAGAAAAGTCGGACACTACACCGCCTGTTCCACTTTCGTTTCTGAAGTAAATAAATCGGATGCCTTATTCAATGAAGCCTCAATGAAAGCGGAAAAAAGTGGATGAGGATCATAAACCGTACTTCTTAGTTCGGGATGAAACTGTACACCAACAAACCACGGATGATTGTCAATCTCAACAATTTCGACAAGGTCTCTTTCCGGATTTACCCCGGATACAATCAACCCGCTTTCAAGAAGTTTTTCTCTCAATTCGTTGTTGAGTTCAAACCGGTGCCTATGCCGCTCGTCAATCATATCTGCGCCGTACGCTTCGCGGGCTTTGGTGTCTTCTTTCAATTCGCAGGCGTATTTACCCAGTCGCATGGTTCCGCCTTTGTCTTCAATGTCGCGCTGATCCGGCATCAGGTCAATCACCGGATATGGTGTTTGTTCATCAAATTCGGTGCTGTTTGCTGCCTCCATACTGGCCACGTTCCGGGCAAATTCAATCACTGCACACTGCATTCCCAAACATATGCCAAAGAAAGGAATGTTGTTCAATCGTGCATGCTTTACGGCCGTTAGCTTACCCTCAATTCCGCGTCCGCCAAATCCCGGCGCTACCAAAATGCCGCTTACACCTTCCAATTTCGATGCAACATTCGAGTCGGTGATATAATCAGACTGAACCCACTTAATATTCACACCGGCATCGTTCATTGCCCCGCCGTGTATCAGCGCCTCAACAATCGACTTGTAGGCATCGTGGTGCTCCACGTACTTGCCAACAAGTGCGATATACACCTGTTTTGAGGGCCGCTTTATTTTGTCTACAAATTCCGACCATTGCTTCAGATCGGCGTTCTTCGCAGGCAAGTCGAGCTTTTCTATGACGCGTGAATCAAGTCCCTCATTCTGCATCAGGAGCGGAACTTCATAAATGGTTTCAGCATCAAGCGATGCAATAACATCCTGCACTTCCACATTGCAGAATTGAGCAATTTTCGCACGGATACTGTCGTCAAGCTGGTATTCTGAGCGGCAAACCAGTATATCGGGGCTCAGGCCGCTTTCGGAAAGGGTTTTGACCGAATGCTGGGTAGGCTTGGTTTTGAGTTCGCCCGCAGCTGCAAGATATGGAACCAGCGTAAGGTGTATGGAAAGTGTATTTTTCCGGCCTACTTCGTAGCGAAGCTGTCTCATTGCTTCAATGTAGGGCAAACTTTCAATGTCGCCCACGGTGCCTCCAATTTCCGTAATGACTACGTCGTAATCATTCGACTCACCAAGTTTCAGTACGTGCGACTTAATTTCATCCGTGATGTGCGGAATCACCTGTACGGTTTTACCCAGATAAGCTCCCCTGCGTTCTTTCATGATCACATCGTAGTAGATGCGCCCTGTGGTCACATTGTTTGTCTGCGAGGTCTTGATGTTGAGAAAACGCTCGTAGTGCCCAAGGTCGAGATCTGTTTCTGCACCGTCGTCTGTCACATATACTTCACCATGCTCATACGGATTCATGGTTCCCGGATCCACATTGATATAGGGGTCCAGTTTTTGAATGGTTACCCGAAGGCCTCTTGCGGCAAGCAGCCTGCCAAGTGAGGAGCAAATGATTCCTTTTCCAAGTGAAGACGTTACCCCGCCGGTAACAAAGATGTATTTCGTGGCCATGAAATGAGAGGAAGTTGTTTAAGGAAATTAGAAAATAGGAGGCTCTCCCCTGCCATTCAAACAAAATGGTAAATTCTGTTCAATTTTTTTCAATCGGCTGCTTATCCCCTCTCAATTACTTTGGCGAGTACGTCCGGTTTATCACTGAAGATGCCCTTAACTCCTTTATTGATAAAACGCCGCATCTGCCATTTTCGATTTACGGTGTAGACCAAAACGGGAATTTTCCGGGCAGCAGCGTCCGTCATAATCTTTGATCTCAGGTCCCATTTTGATACATGCAGGGAAGCGGCTTCCAGGCTGTCAACAAGATCTGCGGGTTTTAATCCGGATGAATTCTGTTTTTTGTAGAGCACCCCTCTCGCTATTTCGGGTGCATGTTGTTTGAATCGTTCGATCGTTCGCAGGTCAAATCCGGAAATCAGTACCTGGGTTTCCATCTTCTGTTTACGTATCAGATGCAGCACTTTTTCTTCTATTCCGTTTTCAAAACTGTCGGTAACAGACTCCGGCTTTATTTCAATATTCAGCGCTGTTTTCCCATCCGCCCATTCCAGGACTTCACTGAGCAGCGGTATGGATGCATTCTTAAATTGAGGGCCAAAGAAGGAGCCGACGTCAAGGCTTTTTATCTGTAAACTTGAGAGCGTTCGTATGTCCTTGTCAACGCCAGCCAGTCTGCGAAGGTTTGTATCATGAATTACAACGGGCACACCGTCTGATAAAAGCAGTACATCGAGCTCTATGATTTGGGAACCTAATTCAAGTGCTTTCTCAAACGCAGGCATTGTGTTTTCAGGCGCATAGAAGCTGGCACCCCTGTGCGCAATAACCAGCGGCCGCTTATCGATTAGCAAATCGCGAATAGCTCGTTTATCAGCCACGGAGGTTTATGCTCCGCGTTCAGCTTTAAATTCCAAATAATCGATGAGCTCATTTATTTGGCGCCGCTGCAGAAAAATGAGGATTACATTTACTAAAAAGAGAGCAAATAGGATGTAGTAGAAGATGTTGCTAAAGGTTGTATAGCCTCTGAAGAACATGTAGCCAAACACCACAATGATGGCAACATTGATAACCAGCTGTATCCACTTCGTTCTCAGTCGTTTATTCAGTTCGATAATCTTGTCGCGGAGAGGTAAGTCTTCTTGAGAACGCAGATGCACCTTGGCATAGGTACTCATCCTCGCCCTCTCTTCTTCAGAATACTTCATCAAATAAGACTAATGGCTTGCTTCAATTTTGAGAGTTTATCACCCTGCGAATTGATTGGTTTATCAGGCTTTCGAAAGTTCCTCTTGATGAGAAGGTATGATATATTAGAAATATACCGGCCATACAGGAAACGCTTCCAGCCAGACTTAAAATGGCAGACACCCAAAGCGGAGAAATAAGACCTAATATAGAAACTGCAACAAGCGACAAACCTACTTTTATTTGCAATATTGCAGAGCCAACCGGAACCAACACTTCACTGCTTTTCAAAAGAGAAGCAATTCTTAGCCTTGGTTTTACAGTCGGCTTTTCTTCTTTACCCCTTATTCCTTCGACGCCTGAACGAATATTTTTCGAATCGTCGATCATAAGTTTTTACCCTTTAAATTATAGAACACTCTGACGTACATTATACAAACTGCAATCGAGTTACAAAATAATTCACTCAATTAGTGCAAAATTCTAATCATTACATCTATGGGAGGAACAGCATTGAGGAACAGCTGATGAATGCTCCCGAAAAAGTTGAAAAGATTTTTATTAAACGCGGCCTTAAAGGCGCAAGTATATCAAAAATCAACAACCTTGCATCAAAAAACCGCATTCCCATAACGGAAGTTCCCGGTAAAAAACTATTCGACATGGTTGGTCGTGTAAACGATCAGGGAGTCGTGGCAACCATTAGCGAGACCGAATATTTCGAGTTCGAAGACTGGCTTGAAAATTTGCAGCCCAATGCGGCAACAGCCGTTTTACTGCTTGATGAAATCGAAGATCCGCACAACTTCGGCGCCATTCTCAGGACCGCTGCAGCCGCCGGCATGGCTGCCGTGGTCGTGCCAAAGCACCGGCAGGCACCTGTGAACGCAGCCGTATTTAAAACCAGCGCCGGTACTGCCGGGCGCATCCCCATTGTAAGAGCGGTTAACCTGAATCAGGCCATTCTTAAGCTGAAGGAGCACTCGTTCTGGGTAGCTGGCCTTGATGTTGAAGGGGAAGAACTCCTGTGGGATCAGCAGTTTGATGTGCCAATGGCCTTTGTGATAGGCAATGAGGGGCGCGGGATGAGGCAGAAAACCTCTGAACACTGCGATTTTCTGCTATCGCTGCCAATGATGAACAATGTGGAATCTTTAAACGCCTCTGTGAGCGCTGCGCTTATTTGTTATGAATGGCGCAGACAGCAGTTAAAAGCGTGAATCACACATAAGTCCCTGTAAACACAAAGCTCCGGCAGTGCAAACTCTTCGCCGCCGGAGCCTTTCATTTATTTATTCACTATCCTGGTGCCTTCTCGGAAACGTAATCAGGAATGCTTCCTCATAGTCGCCACTCAGTTGATCCAGCACAGATTGTGCCTGAGACAGCCTTTCAAATGGACCAATCAAAACTCTGTGAAACTCTTCATAGCGTTGGATGATGATTCGTTCTTCGACGTTGCTTATCTCATCCCGAAGCGTTGCTATCAGGTTATCGCGGGTATTTTCGGCTGAAGCGCTGCTCACAAATGAGAATACCTGGATGTAGTGGCCCGGATCAACAGCATCGCGAAGGGCGCGTTCTGCCTCTCTTCGGGCTTCTTCTTCGGCGCGACGCATCTCTTCTCTGCGCTGTTCTACGCGCTCGGCAGCTCTTGCCAGCGCCTCTTTGAAATATTCGGGCTGTGTTACAAGCGCACTGCCAAGGAAGTCTGCAAACTGTACGTAAAAAGCAATCGTTGCTTCATCAAGTACAGGTTCGGGCTCTGGTTCAGGTTCAGTTTCAGGTTCTGGCTCCGGCTCGGGTTCAGGCTCCGGCACCTCCTCTCTCACAGGCTCGCGTACAGGCCTTTCGCGCGACGGAGGCCAGGAAATATGCTTGGCTCCTGAACTGCCAAAGTTGAGTCTTAGCCCTGCCGTAACTGCAGCAAACTGATCGGAACCACCGTCACCGGATACACCATCTAATAGATCACTTCCCACAGCGTGGTAATCATATTGAACAAATAAGTCGGCTGCTCTGAAAAGGTAAATATTAAGCCCGACACCACCCGTAAGCATCAGTGCAAGATCTTGCAGTTCATCTACATCCGTAACAACTTCACTGCGCAGCATGCCCAAACCAACAGAAAAGTAAGGATTCAGCACCCTTGCTGCCCCGCCGCGTAAACCAACAAGATTGTTGAAATTTGTAACAGCTTTTACAGAAACATACTGGTAATCCGTCTCAAAGAACGGGTCTCCCGCTACCTGGTTTTCGAACTGACCTGCTCTGAATCCGAAATCCATAGCCCAAGCCGGCGATAGTGCGTACTGAAGCGAGGCACCGTACATCGGCTGTCTGAATGACGGGACATTAAAATTTCCCGCAAGCGGACCAAACATACTGTTACCATCCGACCCATACGTGACTCCACCAACAAGAGCGATACTGAGCCGTCGAACTTCGGGTTCATCTGTCTGGGCTTTAAGTTCTGAATGACCAAATGCGTTCAAAAGAAATGCAATTAGTAAAACCGATACAATGCGCTGTAGAATAACCTTCATTAGTCCCCTCCTACCGGGTTTGAGTTATACGTAGACAGACTGCCTAACCTCTTCACTCCAATCTGCATTTTTGCCGTCTTAATTCTCATAAAATACATATTCAAAGGGATAAATCCATCTCTGCCGAAGATTTATATCGTGTATCAAGTGGCCGGTTTTTTTGACAAATCAGACTGGAAGGCCGATGGAAAAAGGCGGCGAAATTTCCAATGCATAGCCGGAACATTTACCCCATGAAACAATGAAACCATTCCGGTAGCTGAAATCGACANCTCGCGAAGACAGAACGCCATTTACTGACAAATAATCACAAGATCAGCCGCATCAATTTTTTGGCGATGGTTCAAGCAACATCTAGTAAAGCAGGTAAGCTGCGCGCTGATCTTTAAATTCCTGAAGAGAGAAATTCAATTCCATGGCATCAAGCCGATGTTCTATCAATTCATCAATTTTCCTTGTTCCGGCAAGCCTGTAAAGAAAGTTATTGGTTTCGGCCCCTTCTGTTGCATTCAGCAGTGTTTTGAAAATCACAAGGCCGGTTCGGACCGGATCAAAATCGTATGAATCAATTGTTATCAGTACCCCAACGCACTCTACGTCGAGATGTTTGGGATTGGGTGCAACGCCTGGAATAGAACGCGGAGTGAACAGGTGCGGCACAATTCTAACCCCTTCCAATGAGGCAAGTATTTCCCAGTCTCGCTCATGCAGGCTCGTATTTGGATCACCGAGTGTGAGAAAAGGATTTTCTGTACCCCTCCCCTCCGACATGGTTGTACCTTCAAAATAAACGGTTCCCGTATAAATGAAAGCATGATCAAAAGTTGGCAGATTTGGCGATGGCGCAACCCATTCAAGTCCGGTATCGGGCCAGATCATATCGCGGCTCCAGCCACTCATCTCTACCACGTTGAGGTCTGGCTCTCCCGTAAAATTCATCCAGCTTTCACCTGCAATCATCCGTGCCATCTCCCCCATTGTAAGTCCGTGAGCGATAGGAATGGGGTATGGGCCCACAAATGATTCAAACTCCTTCTCAAGTATCCATCCGCTAACGAAGTTTCCGCCCATCGGATTTGGCCGGTCGAGCACCCAAACAGGAAGGCCCGCTTCGGATGCCGCCTCAAGTACGAGGCCAAGCGTTGCGATATAGGTGTAGAATCTCGCTCCAACGTCTTGCATATCAAAAAGAAGAACATCGACATGCCCTAGCATTTCGGGCGTAGGCTTGCGGGTTTGTCCGTAAAGAGAAAATACCGGTAGGCCCGAAGCTTGATCAATGCCGTCTTCAATATGATCGCCTGCTCCTGCTTCTCCCCTGAATCCGTGTTCAGGAGCGAACAGCGCCTTAACATTTGCATTCAGAGCTAACAGCGTGTCGAGCATATGAGTATCCCCGATTCTCGCCGTGGGATTCATCACCAGGCCGATCCGTTTATCCGATAATTCATCCAAATGGAGTTCAATAAAGCGCTCGGCGCCAGTAACCACTCTGTTTTCTTCAGCCTCGTTCGTACAGGCAGCGAAGAGGAATAGCGTTAAAAAAAAGGGTGTGATCCCAAGTGATAGTAGAAGCTTGGTGATGTTCATAAACTGGGTGTTTCGTTTTGCATGCTAATCCCTTTAAGATATACCGGGCCAAAACAGAAAAGGCGAAGTTCAATGCTTCGCCTTCGATCTGTTCCTGATTACAATTGGTGAACCAGCCTCAGGCCTTATTAGCCACAACATCCGATTCTGTAAAAAAGTAGGCTGCCTCAATTTTACCGTTTTCAACCGAATCGGAACCGTGGATAATGTTTTCACCCAGGCTGTCGGCAAAATCGGCCCGTATGGTGCCTTTATCTGCTTCGGCTGGATTTGTTGCCCCAATCAGCTTACGAAAATCTGCAACTGCATTCTCTTTCTCAAGGATCATCGGCACACATGGCCCGCTGCTCATAAACTCGACGAGCTCACCGAAAAACGGACGTTCTTTGTGTACAGCATAAAAACCGCCTGCGGTATCTTTGGTGAGGCGGGTCATTTTCATTGCAACTATCGAGAATCCGGCCTCCTGGATTCTTCGTGTTACCTCTCCGATCAGATTTTTTCGTACACAATCGGGTTTAAGGATAGTTAAGGTTCTTTCTTTAGCCATGCTGTTTGTATTTATCTTTTTTGTAACGATTGAAGATTCTGGATCTCTTATAAAAGTGACCGCAAATATACGGTTTGGGGGGTAAAATCACGAACCAGTATTCTCAGAATCTTTAACTGCAATGGCTGATCGGCACTTTTCATACAGATGGGAATTTAAGTGCGTATCTGACAGCGCCCGGCTTTGGGGGCTGGTATCCGACGTAGATCTGCTATACGCACAGATTGGACAGCAGCCAATTCAGCGTGTGAGGCTCTCAAGAACGCGAACCGGATTAAGCAGGTCTGCGCTGAGTTATGAAACGTTGTACAGGCCCGAAATTTGGGAAGAGGCACCTGTTGAGTGGGAAGCGCCGCACTATCTCAGGATTCGCCGCAGATATCTGAGAGGTTATTTAAAATCTCTTGATATTAAAATCACCCTGAAAGAAACCGATTCCGGATGCCTTGTTTGTTTCGATATCCAAGGCGAAGCTAACGGATTCACAGGCTCCATTGCAACGGCAAAAGCATTCAGCAACAGATTCAGAAACCGTTTAAAAAAAGCTATCCTGGAGTTTGACCAGTCGTTGCAAGAAAAACGGCTTCCGGCTGAGCAAAGAAATTCAAAGCTTCTGCTTCGATTCTCAGGGCTTCAGAACAGGGTTTATGATCTCTTTCGTGCATCGGGTGAACGGGAAATTTCACGGAGTTTAATCAGTGCCATCCGTTCTGGGGATGAACTGTCGATAACACGGCTTTCGCCGGTTAAACTGGCTGCTCTCTGGCAAAAACCGCTTCACAGAGTATTAAACGTGATGTTCCACGCATGCAAGTTGGGAATACTGAATTTCAGCTGGGATATCAACTGCCCTCACTGCTCTGAACTTCTGCAGAATTGTGATTCACTGAACGATATATCAGAACCTCTCTACTGCAGCTGCTGTGATAAAGATGTACAAGCCGATTTTCACAACAGTATCAGGATTCGATTTGAACCACACCCAATGGTACGTCGAATTTCCGGCAAAACGTTTTCAACCGGCAGTCCTTCAAGGCTGCCTCATCGGCTCGTGAACTTTGTACTGCCCCCCGGTCAATCGCATGTCTTTACATCTGCGATGAAAGAGGGCAGCTACAGAATTCACAGCCGTGAACTTGAGATTTCCGTACCCCTGACGATAAGCAGAAATGGAGAAAGCGACTCTGAGTTCAGCTTTGTATGTGCGCAACAACCCGAAAAGTCGCTAAACCCGGCTCCTGGTTCCGGCATTACAATTCACAACAAGAGCCGAAAACGAATAACCGTCACCTTCGAAGATATGAGCCTTGAAGACCATTACGTTTCAGCAAGTGAGATAAGCTCTCTTCCGGAGTTCAGAAACCAGTTCCCCACAGAATTGATCCGGGACAAAAAAAATATTGCAGCAATCAAGCTCACCGTTCTCTTTACAGACCTTTTCAACTCCTCCGATATTTACAGCACCAATGGAGACGAAGCTGCCGTTGGCATGGTTATGGAGCATTTCGACGTAATGCAGAAAGTAATTGAAGAAGAACGCGGCTCTATCGTAAAAACAATTGGAGATTCCGTGATGGCCGTGTTTCCAAGACCCATTTACGCGGTTCGTGCATTTCACAAAGCCCAGGATACATTCAGAAATGTATCGGAGCAAAAGCAATCAATTATGCTTAAAGGGGGCGTTCATACCGGCGACTGTGTTGCGGTAACCCTGAACAACAGGATCGACTATTTTGGAAACACGGTAAATATCGCATCCAGACTGGTGGATTTTGCCCGCGGCGACGAGGTTGTTATTTCGGGTGAAGTGTACAACTGTCCGGATTTGAAGAACTTTCTTCAGCATGAGAGAAGCTACCTGCGCATCCACCATTTCGATGCGGAACTGAAAGGTTTCGAACACCAGTGCTTTGAGGCGAAACGCATCTCGATGCAGAGAACACCGCTCAGGCTTGTTGTTTAGCCGTTGTTCGTTCATCGTGTAATCGTAAAGAGTGTAATTGGAGGGTCTTTGTCTGACACATCCAGCAGCGAATTGACCCGTTTACACTTATAAACAATAACGATTAACATCCTGCATTGAAACAATTTATTGATGATATTAAGCTTGAACTCCAACTTAATACATCAAATCTTCATGGCATCTCCCAAGACACACCCCAGCATCGCATCCCGCGTTGTATCTATGGATGAGAAAAAGCGCATCGGCCTCATTGCACACGACTATCGTAAACGCGACCTCATTGACTGGGCCGACTATAATCGTGACGTTCTGGAGAAGCATGATCTTTACGGAACGGGAACTACCGGCGGTCTTATTGCCGATAAGCTTGGGCTGTCGGTGCACCGTTTCATGAGCGGCCCTCTTGGCGGTGATCTGCAGATTGGTGCTGCCATTGCCGAGCACAAACTCGATATACTGATCTTTTTCTGGGATCCGCTTCAGGCGCAGCCACACGACGTGGATGTTAAAGCGCTGCTTAGAATTGCCATTGTTTACAATATCCCTTTGGCATGTAACCGCGCCTCAGCCGATTTTCTGATTTCATCTGAACTATTAAGCACCAAATACGATCGTTACCAGGTTGATTACGGCGAACGGCTACGTAGTCTCAGTAAGGAAGAATAGTCCGGGGTATAATCTTAAATTTTTTCTTTCAGTCAGCATCACATGAACTCTGTATCTTGGGCATGATCGATCTTTCGTCCATTTGGCTTGAACATCGAGACACCATTAGCTGATATCTTTTATTCACTTGATCTACAGGTTCAAGGTTTTGATACAATCAACCATTCTGTTGCCCTTTTGCCTTGATGCCAAATAATAGTCCCTGCCGGGCAATAGTTCCATACCGCTGCCTTTAGACAAGGCGGGATTCCCAAAGCAGATCCTTGCGGCTACGCGGTACGAACAGGGAATTCAAGGCCAAAATAATTCATCAGAAATGGTTTGCTAAGCGTCTTAAGTACGCTTCCGCCACCATTTTCACGACGCCTTGCATGTGACCAAGTTTCTTGGTGAGAAAAGCTGGCTAAAATCATTTTGCAAAATATCAGTCCATATTTCCGAAAATAGAATCACGTTCTTACTCTGGTTTTTCTGATCACTATTCTGGATTTTTCCGGCATGCAGAATCAAATCCCGTTTTCTTTTGACGTTCCCTCCGTTTCGGAGCTTACAGATAAAATCAAAAAACTTATTGAACATAACTTTCGCGATATACTCGTTGAAGGTGAAATCAGCAACCTCAATCAAAGCCGAAATGGGCACTATTACTTTACCGTAAAAGATGATGGAGCTCAGCTACCCTGTGTAATATGGAGATCTACCGCCAATAGAATCGGCTCCGAACTGCGCGATGGTCAGCAGGTAGTTCTTGGCGGTGACATTCAGGTATACCCGCCTCACGGTAAATATCAGATGATTGTTACCCTGGTGCAGCAGGCCGGTGTGGGCAGGCTTCAGCAAAAATTTGAAGAGCTAAAAAAGAAACTTGAACAGGAGGGCCTTTTCAGCGATGCCCATAAAAAGCCGTTACCGCCCTACCCTGTTAAGATCGGGGTGATTACCTCAGCGACTGGTGCGGCCTTTCAGGATATCCGCTCTACGTTTGAGCAGCGCTGGCCTGTGGCAACTCTATATCTGTATCACGCGAGCGTACAGGGGCTAAACGCAGCGGGTGAACTGGCAGAAGCCATCGACTATTTTAGCGCAGGAAATATGGACACCGACCTGTTGATCATCGGGCGAGGGGGCGGCTCTCTCGAAGACCTGTGGCCGTTCAATGAAGAGATTGTTGCGAGGGCTGTTTTTAACTGCAATATCCCCATCATCAGCGCAGTTGGTCACGAAGTAGACTTTAGCATTTCAGATTTTGTAGCAGATGCACGGGCGGCTACCCCAACTCAGGCAGTTATCATCGCCGCTCCCGACATTAATGAGCTGCGCTACCAGATCGATGATTACGCTTTCACAATTACGCGTACCATACGCCAGAGACTCGAGCGCCTTAGCGAATACGTTCATCGTTTGGCACATTCGCATGCGCTGCTTGTGGTGTTGGAAAAGCTGAAACTGCATAAAAACCGGGCCGAATCTCTCAGTGATCGGGCAGTAAACAGAATTGCTCAGATTTTTTCTGAACGAAAGTCAGCATTTCGGCTGCTAACAGGTAATCTTCAGCATCACAACCCTGCTTTTGTCCTTTCACAAAAACAAACCGCTGTTTTCGGACTGCAAGAGCGCCTGATAAACCGCTATGAAAGAGTGATGGCCCGGAAGCATTCTCATCTTCAGGAAAAGCTGACTGACCTTAAAGCGATCAATCCAAAGGCTCCCCTCGAAAGGGGTTTTACCCGCATCCTTCAAAATGAAAAATGGATTAGAAGCAGCCGCGCGTTTGATCAGAAAAAACCACTAACAATTGAATGGAACGACGGCTCGATTGAACAAAAGCAGCCAAGTAATTCCTGACATAACTTGCTTCTCCTGAAATACCGGCGAATACCGGCTCAGCGAATTCGCTTGTTGTTTGTCAATTCGTTTTTATATTCTTCAAGCGACAGGAACGTCTCTTGTACATCTTTGTATACGTCAGAATCGGCAAAACTACCATAATTTTGAGCCCTAAATATAGAATGGACGGTGACAGAACTTTTAAGAACGGGTCTATCTCGTGAACACATTGGTTACCGGATATAATGAAGACGTAAAGTCTATTCTAAAGGATGCACTGATCCGGCGACAGCATCTTGTTGAAATACTGGAACCCGGAAATGAAGCTTTGAATCTGCTGGAGCGTGAGCGTTACTCCTTGATCATTCTAAGTGATTTCAGCGAAGAGGCGCTGAAATTTTGCCGCAATGTGCGAGCGCGTGAGCATGGCAAGAGGTATACAATTTTTGCCATTCTTGGCGAAGATCAGCTGGATGGGTTACATCGCCTTCTCGAAGCCGATGTAGATCAATACATAGTGGAATCACTGTACGACGAATTCAGGCTTGATGTGCGCCTTGCTTTTGCGGAAAAAGTGGCCAGAAACAAAGAAGGGCAATTTCTGATCGAGCAAAAACTTCGCTTAAGTGAAGCGAGAGCGCGCAGTATTCTCAACACAACGGTAGACGCCATCATTACCATTGACGAGAAGGGAAACATTCGCACATTTAACCGCGCAGCCGAAAAACTTTTCCGGTTTACCGCATCGGAAGTGGTGGGTAAAAATGTAAAGGTTCTGATGCCGCAGCCCTACCGGCGCGAGCACGATGAGTACATGCACAATTACCACTCAACCGGCCACAGGAAAATCATCGGAATAGGCCGCGATGTAACCGGCAAACGCAAAGACGGGTCCACCTTCCCGATGTACCTGGCCGTTAGCGAAGTAAATGTTAATGGCCAAAAGCTTTATACAGGAATCATACGAGACATCACTGAACAGCGCCGGCTCGAACAGGAAGTGCTTCGCATCAGCGAACATGAACGCCACCGAATCGGGCAGGACCTGCACGACGGGCTGGGACAAATGCTTACCGGAATCGGCCTGATAAACCGGAATATTGCACACAAACTCAGGGAAGAGAATCACCCCCTTGCGGATGATGTAGAGGAAATCACAAAGCTTATGAAAGAGGCCGATGAGTACGCAAGAAACCTCTCGCGCGGGCTAATTCCGGTTGAATTTGATGAGCACGGGTTGCCAGCTGCGCTGGAAAGAATGGTTAACAACGCAGAGCGTCTTTTAAATATTTCTTGCGAGCTTTCAGTTAACAGGGATATTCGATTTGAAGATGCGTCAAGCCTCATTAATCTCTACCGAATTGCCCAGGAGGCCACAAGCAATGCCGTTAAGCACGGCAACGCTACAAAAGTACGAATCACGTTCGATGCCAATCAAGAACGAATGCAGCTAATTATTGAGGATAACGGCACCGGATTTAGTGAAAACTGGGAAAAGCAAAAAGGCCTCGGAGTTCGTATAATGATCTTCAGGGCAAGACTTATAGGTGCCAACCTTGAAATCGGCCAGAGCAACCTTGGTGGTGCGGCCATCACGGTAACCCTGCTATCGGTCGGTTCAACATATAAAATCATATCCTAAAATTTTGACTTCGATTATTTATGGCGGCAAATAAGAAAATCTATATCGTCGACGATCATCCCCTCATGAGAAAAGGATTGGTGATGACCATAGAAAAGGAGATCGGTTTTGAAGTATGCGGGCAGGCAGAGTCGGCCGAAGCCGCATTGAATGAAATCCTTGAACTGAAACCGGATGCCGCCGTTATTGATATCTCGCTGCCGGGGATGAATGGTATAGAGCTGGTTAAAAACCTGCTGCACCAAATGCCTGAACTGAAGATCCTGATCGTATCCCGACATGATGAAGAACTCTACGCCGAACGGGCATTGCGAGCCGGTGCCAAAGGGTATCTGATGAAACTGGAGGCTGTGGAAGTGCTCGTTTCGGCAATTCGTCAGATATTGAATGGCGGCATTTATCTCAGTGATAAAATCGGGAATAAGCTATTGATGAAGCTTGCTACGGGTAACCAGCCCAAAAGCGATAATCCACTCGATCTTTTAAGCGACAGGGAACTGGAAGTGTTTGAACTAACAGGCAAGGGGCTTTCTACCAAAGAAATCGGCAAAAAGCTGCACATCTCGGTAAAAACCGTTGAAAGCCACAGGGCAAACATCAAAGACAAACTGCACTTAGATACCGCTAATGAACTGATGCGGCATGCGGTGAGGTGGGTTGAGGTAAGTGATCAGTAAACCATCCTGCTTTATGCA
>SL_3KL_010_SEDDRAFT_10000406_pt1 | contig 35100 bp, 28 predicted proteins | sample SodLakKL_010_SED_2_FD_10381 | JGI IMG/M metagenome (IMG submission 10381) | reverse complement strand
CTCATCCTTCCCGCGTTTTCTCCCATTCCAGAAGTATTGGCACGTCCATTGCTTAATTAAATGCGCACGATATGAAAGAACACGCTCTCTAACAACTTCATCTGCTGCTTGTGCTTGTTTTTGAAGCGCTGGTTCCTGGTCCGCTGACTCTGCTGCTGAACCTCATGCATTTCACATTCCCTTCACGCGTCCCCATTCCAGTTCCCATGCCGTTCTCGCTGATTTCATGATCATTTCCCGCTGAAGCTGGTGTCTGTGCCTGTCGATGATGCTGATGACCTCCTGTGCCATGTGAATTGTTGCCGCTGTTTATTCGTCCACTTTCCCATGCCCCGCTGAACCGCTCAAGTCTCCGCTCACTGTTGAATGCGCGCGCCCTTCCATGCTGAAAAAACCAGAGAGCCTCTTTCTAAAAGAAAAAGCCGAAGGTATTCCTGCCTTCGGCTTTCTCTTTTTCCCATCTTTGCAAAACACGTGGCAGCCCACGTGAACCCGCCTAATAGGTTTTCCAGCGATTGTGCATCCAGAGGTACTGCTCCGGGTAGCGCAGGATGATGCTCTCCATTTCCCGGTTCATGGCTTCCGTCAGACGCATGAGTTCCTGCCTTTCATCCTCATGGGGGGCAGGATGAATGGGATCGGACACAAACCCTTCATAATGAAAATTATCCCACTTGCGGCAGCATGCCACCACCACGATGGGGCGGCTGTGAATGACGGCCAAGAGGGCGGGAACGGGCGTTGCCATGGCTTTCCGGCCGAAAAAGTTCACAGGAATGCCCTTGGCCGTGGCCTGATCGGGCAGCACCCCAATGGACATTTTCTTTTGCAGAAGCTTCTGAAGCTTGAAGAGGGCGTTTCTTTTGGGAATGATCATCTGGCCGCTGCCCACCCTGTTGGCGTAAAGGAGTTTTTCAAGAAGGGGATTGTCCAGGGGGCGGGCCACGATGGCCAGCGGAATTCCCACAATAGAACTGGCATAGGGAAGCATTTCCCAGTTTCCGATGTGGGGGGTGACAAATATGCAGCCTCCAGACTCATCGTGGATGGCCCGGGCCTTGCGGAAAAGCTCATCCACCCCTCGAATGCGTTCCCGAAGCTGCTCCATGTGATCGGGCCGGGCGAGCATGGAACGCACCTTCACCGCTTCAAAAGGAATCATGAAAAAGGCTTTGCAGCTCTGGCGAGCGATGGCTCGCGCCTCCCCCGGATCCTCCAAGCTGCCGCTCAAGGCATGACGGACATTTTCAATGGCTATTCGGCGGCGCCTGGGAACGAAAGTCCAGAGAATCGCTCCTAAGAAACCGCTCAGGGCCTCCAGCACTCCCAGGGGAAATATCCGGCACACGGTGAACACACAGAGCACCGCATAGTATTCCATTTTCAACAGAAAAGGTTTCTTGACAGCCATGTCCTCATCCAAAAGTTAATCGCTGATTCCTTACAATCATGCCACCCGGACAATGGCGGCAGAGGACTGTCCTCCTATGCCGTAACTGACGGAAAGAAAAGAGGAACCACGCAGCTGCTGAGCTGATGGGGAAATGCGCAGGGGAAGAAAGTCCCGTTCCGTCTGCTCAAAATGAAGGGTCCCGGAAATGCGCTGTTCCCTGACGGCCTCGATCCCCAGTATGATTTCGGCCAGGTCGGAAGCAGCCCCCATGTGTCCCGTGTAAGCCTTGAGTCCCCACACGGGCACCCTATCCGCAGACTCCCCCAAAACCTTCAGGATAGAATTCAATTCGGAACGATCCCCGTCCCTGCTTCCGCTGCCGTGAGGAATCACGCAGCCCAGGTCACCGGGATTCATGGCACAAAACTCCAGTGTCTTTTGCATGACCCGCACAGTGACGTCGTCTGGCACTCGAATGGAATGGGGGGAGGCCGTCTCGCTGCAGTTGCCGCAACCTTGAAGCAGGGCAGCGGGGTATTGAGACGAAGCCCTTTCAGCAGCCTCCCGAGACATGAGCAGCACGGCAGCTCCCCCTTCTCCCGCAATGAATCCGTCCCTTCCCCGGTCCAGGGGCCGGTATGAAGAGGCTCCACCCCTGCATGAAGAAAGGAGGCCAAGTCCATGGAGCTCATAGAGGCTGATGTCATTGATCCAGCTTCCATAACCCACTGCCAGAGCCATGTCTGCCTGCCCGAATCGAATGCTTCGCGCCGCCAGTTCAAGGGCGTGTCCGCCCCCGGGAGAAAAACTGGCCAGGGAAGTGTTGGGTCCCATGAATTGACAGTAAGCGGAAAGAAAACTGAAAAGGTTGTTTTGCAGGGAGTCCAGAAGAAAAAAAGGATTCACTTTGTTCATGGCAGACCGGTTCAGCTTCACCTGGTCGAGCTCACGGGGCCCCGATCCTGCCAGGGCATCCCCGATGGCGGGCAGCATGAATTCACAGCCCGCCTGAGTGTGATCCCCCGAAGCCACGAATAATGCCCGCCTTTCGGGAGGGACGCCATGATCTGCACCGAGGGAACCCAAAGCCTCCAAAGCCGCGTGGAATCCCAGGCGTGCACCCCGGTTCAAGAATTTCATCTGAGAGAAAATCTTCTTGGGCATGTCCGGAATGACCGGGTCCAGAGAAGGGGCCCCATACTGCAGATAGGGGGGGCCTTCACCACGCTCCAGGTGGCGTATTCCCGTTTTCCCCCCCTTGACGGCTTCATGATTTTCGGCCACTTGCCGCCCCAGAGAGGTGATGAGCCCCAAACCCATGACAGGAATGGCGTCCGAATCCATCAAAACCTTATCTCCCTTGCCAGAACATTGAAATTGTGCCTTTGTGCTTCAGGATCTTCCAGCTCATCCAGCGGAAGGACCCGCCCCTGGAAGTCTGTCACGATTTTNTTCTTTCCCCGCACCGTTCCCAGCCCCGAATAGACTCTTCGGCCCTCCAGGGGAGTCTCGGAAACGGTCAGCTTCAGCTCCAGCTGATCCCCGGGAAGGACAAAACCATAAAAACCGCATTTGATGATCCGGTCCATGAGAAACCATTCCCGAAAGTTGGAGGAAATGGCGTGCAGCCAACCGGTGAGCTGCGCCAAAGCCTCAAGCATCATGACTCCGGGCATCACCGGAAATCGTGGAAAGTGAAACTCAAAAAAGTCTTCCGACATGGCAACATTCTTGACACCCACAATGGTGTTGTCAGGCTCCCAGTACAGGATGTGGTCGATCATCAGATATCGCATGGTTCATCTCCGAAAACGCTCAATGACCAGTGGGTAAAAGCCGGCCGATCATGGATCGGGGCAATTGGTTGCGAGGGAGAAAACTTCACGGACACAGAGCCCGCCTTGACAGGCCGTCACTCACCCGCCCTGCTGTGCGCCCGCAGGCCTTTCCTGCAGCCCCGCTGGCTGAGCCACCAGAATCACTGTGGCGGCGGCATAGTTTCCCGAATGGGTGATGGAAACCGTTTTTTGAATGATGCCCCGCCTGGCGGCGACCTGGGCCGCCCAGCCCTTGAAGCGAAGACGGGGCCTGCCTCCACGCCTTCCCACGATCTCAATGTCCCCAAACCCTGACAGGAAGCCCGTTGCACCGGCTCTCAGCCCCAGGGCCTTGATGGCCGCCTCCTTGGCGGCAAAACGTCCTGCCAGGTGGATGGCCGGATTTTTGCGCGACATGCAGTGGGCCCGCTCAAGGGGAGAGAAAATGTCCTCGGCGAAACCCTCATGCCGTTCCCACACTTTTTCAAAACCTGCCACGGAAACCATGTCCATCCCCTGAAAGATTCGCATCATGAAATGGAAAGCCCTCCATCCACACAAAAGGATTGACCGGTGATATAGTCCGATTTGTCAGAAGCCAGGAAAACCACAAGGGGTGCCACGTCCGCGGTCAAGCCGAAGCGCTGTGCGGGAATTCTCATGAGAAGCTCCTTGCTGGACCGCTTGATCACCCGTTTGCTCATGGAGGTCTCCACCACTCCGGGCAGAACGGCGTTCACCTGAATGTTCCGCTTGGCCAGCTCCACCGCCGCTGAGCGCGTGAAAGCCGTCAGCCCGCCCTTTGCCGCGGAGTAATTGGTCATCCCTGAGCGCCCCACCACAGCCAGCACCGAGGAGATATTGATGATTTTTCCTGCGCGCTTGAGCAGCATCATGGGCACAGCAAGCCGGCAGCAGAGAAAAGCCGCCTTGAGATTGATGTCCATGACCTGATCCCATTCACCGAGGCTCATGGAGGCAAGCAGGGTCTCCCCTGTGCGGCCGGCATTGTTCACGAGAATGTCCAGGCTGCCCATTTTTTCTTTGACCGAATCGAACATTTTCTCCACCTGGCCGGCCTGTAGAAGATCTGCCTGAAAAACCTCTGCGCGCCCGCCTGCAGCGCAGATGGAATCCACCAGCTCCAGAGCCTCCTCCCTGGAACGATTGCAGTGAACGGCCACTTGAGCCCCTGCATGGGCGAGAGCCAGGACTATTTCACGGCCGATTCCCCGTCCTCCTCCTGTGACCAGTGCGGTCTTTCCTGTCAAATCAATCTTCATGGACAATCTTATTCCCACTGTAGTATTCGTACATTCGTTTCAATTCACCGGGTGCGATGCTTTCAAAATGGCCGTAGAGAATGCGGTCGACCCATGCGATTCGCTCCCCTTCCACCCGAATTTCCCCTCTGCCCATGGTGTCGCGCCGGGAAGAGGAGATAATTTCCCCTCGAATTTCCGCGCGAAAACCGGGCCGCATGTGAGGGGGCACCACCACGCCTTCCAGCAGAATCAGGGCCGCACTGACCTTGAAGTCGCTGGAATAGGTGATGAGCCATCCCAGCAGCTGAGCCATGGCCTCCGTGAAGAGCACACCCGGAACATACGCGCAGCGGGTGTAATGACTGCGCAAAAACTCCTCCGAAAGGGAAAAGGTTTTCACGCCTTCGATGGACCTGGCTTTTTCAATGGACGTTATGGCGTCGTAGAAGAGAAAACGCATCTTGCTCCACCCCTCTGAAAATCACCGTCCCCTGGAACAAAACAGCCCCCGAGGACATTGAGCACTTTCAATGCAAACTCAAGACCAAACAAAGCCGTGCTTTAAGCTTCAAAGGAACCCAGGCAAAGACAGGCATTCTGCCCCCCAAAACCAAAAGAATTGGAAAGGGCAATGCGGTGGTCCACCCTGCGCATTTCATTGGGCACGTAATCCAGGTCACACTTGGAGTCGGGGTGTTCATAGTTGATGGTCGGCAAGATCACCGACCGCTCCATGCCCATGAGGGTGAGAACGCATTCGATGGCCCCCGCCGCTGCAATGGTGTGGCCCAGCATGGACTTGTTGGAGCTGACGGGAATCTCAAAACTTTGCCGGCCAAAACACTCCTTGATGGCGATGGTTTCCGTCAGGTCGTTCTGCTGGGTGGATGTGCCGTGAGCGTTGATGTATTGAACATCCTGGGGCGCGAGGCACGCGTCTTTGAGTGCGGCTCTCATGGCGTAAAGGGCTCCGAGCCCTTTGGGATGCGTGTCGGTGATGCGGTAGGCATCCGCCGCCGAGCCATAGCCGAGAATTTCCCCCAGGATGTGGGCTCCTCGGGAGCGGGCGTGTTCCAGCTCTTCCAGCACCAGGGCCCCGGCTCCTTCCGACATGACAAAGCCGTTGCGCCGGCGGTCGAAAGGGCGCGATGCCGTCTGTGGCGTGGCATATTTTTCCACCAGGGCCCTCAGGAGGCAAAACCCTGCCAATCCCACGAAATCGAGAGTTGCTTCGGCACCTCCCGCAAGCATGAGGTCGCAGGAGCCTTCCCCAATGAGAAAGGCAGCTTCCCCGATGGCCTGGGCACCTGCTGCGCATGCGGAAGAAACGGAGAGAGTGGGGCCTTTGCAGTGGAAGAGAGCGGCGAGGGTGATGGCGCCCACGTCGGGTTTCCTTTGAAAAAAACTCAGAAAGGGATAGCCGCCGGCTCCATCGAGCCCCTTCAGGTCCCATGTTCCGTCCGGGCCCATGTGGCGCTGAAGGAATGCCATGCGGTCCACCGTGGGATTGTCCCCGTGAGAGCCCAGGGCCACACCCATTCGGCCGCCAAAGCTGGAAGTGTCCAGCTGTGCCCGAAGAAGCGCTTCATGAGAAGCGGCCCGCATGAGCCGAAGAGCCCGGGAAGAGAATTTATTGGTGCGAAGGTCCTTGCCTGCTTCGAACTCCGCCAGCCATTGATCCTTCACCTGTCCACCGATGGTGCAGGGAAGACCCGTGGGGTCAAAGGAGGTGAGCTGGTCCACTCCCGATTTGCCCTTCATGGCATTCTGAAAGGTGTCTTCCGCATTTTTTCCGAGAGGGGTGACCATTCCCCATCCCGTGACCACCACACGACGTCTGGAATTGGGCCCATGGCTCAAAATATGCTCCGCTCCTCCTGAATCTTCTTCAGCCATTCCTGAATGAGGTCATCTCCGTTGGGATAAACGGCGTGCTCACCGCACGAGGCGCATTTCACTCGGAGTCCGTCTTCAGAGGTCCATCCAGAGGCCCCGCAATGGGTGCACTTCTCGGGCAGAGCATCCAGGATATCGCGAATGCCTTCCACCAGGGAGCCGATGGTGATCATTGCAGGCACCTCGTCCATGTCCATGCCCGCTTCCAGGTTGGGGATCTGATCTCCGAAGCGAATTTTGAGAAGGGTGACCGCTTTTTCCGTCAGGAGACCATCTTCATTGACAGCCGAGCCTTCACCGAACATCTCTTCCACGTGTTCGAGCACAAAATGCCTGGCCATCTTGATTCCAAACACCTGTTCCAGACGGTAATTGATATCCAGAAAGTCCAGGGACTCGGCATCCAGGTCATTCACCAGAGACGATTCCAGGCGAATGGCGTCTTCATCCAGGCGCAGAGTTTCAGCAATGGCCTTTTTCAGTTCCTGAAAAATCCGCTCGTCCGTAATGAACTCGTTTTTCATGCATTCTCCTTGAAAAAAATGAACCTCAACACTCTCCAAAGTGATTGAGGACAAAAAAACCCTTATTGTGGCGAAAGGATGGGATGCCCCCCCACCTCAAAACCTTCCCTTTTGCCGGAAGCTGGAAAGACCCACACCTTTTGGAGACACTCTCACATGAAGGGGCCTGAACGGGTTTGACCTTCCTTCGCCCGTGCGGGAGATAGTGTCTTGCATGAGAGCGTCAGGAGCACGTCTCGGGGGACCTGTTCAAACGCCGGATCCTCCCTGAGGGCGAGAGTCAAAACCTCTGGAGGGCATTGGACATGCCGCGGTCGCAAACAATGGTCTGCCCGCAAATGCCACGGGCGGCGGAAGAGCAGAGAAACGCCGCCACGTCGGCTATTTCTTCCGCCTCCACAATGAAATGATCGGGCAGCTGATCCAGGTTTTCCATGTGCTGCCGAAGCACCTTGTAGGAATCCGTTTTGACAATCCCTCCACTCACGGCATTGACAGACACACCCCTGGGGCGAAGGCTCTCGGCCAGATCCCTGACCACAGCTTCCATGGCGGCCTTCATGCTGCCGAGAGGGTAAGCGGGATTGTAAAACCGGCTTCCCAGGCTCGAGATGAAAACAATTTTCCCCGCACATTTCTCCAGGAGGGGAAGAGCTTCCTGCACACAGAAGATGTTGCCCATGTAGTTGACCTCAATGAGATCTCTCAGTTCCCTTTCCAGGAGCCGTTCTATTGGCTTGAAGGGGGCCCGCGCAGCGTTGAGAATGAGGAAATCCAATCGGCCCGCATCACGTCCAATGGCTGCCATCATTTCTTTGACCGCCGGCCGCGATGAAATATCCGCCGCAAAGGGGGTGAGACGTCCCCCCATGCGCGCGACGCGCTCCTGCAGCTCCTCCCCTTTGGCCCTGGAGGACCCAGCGGCCTTGCGGTGATTGATAAAGACTTCAGCGCCACTTGCCGCAAAGCGAAGAGCAATGGCGGCGCCAATTCCCCGCGATCCTCCCGTCACCATGGCCACCTTGTTCACGAACTCATTTTCTGCCACGCAAACTCCCCAAATTCATTGCAAGAAAGCACTCAAGGGTCAATCATACAAAAGGAATTTTGGTTAGCACAGCCAATGAAGAATGTCAACGAAGAGCACACGTGCTTCAGGGACAAGGCATTCTCCCGCACCTGAGTTTTGATGGACCCCTGGAGCAGAGGCGGAATTATGGTTTTCATGTGCGCTCATGGTTCAATTCCAAAGGGCACGATCAAGCAAGATTTCATGGGAGACGCGGGTTTGCTTACGTACGAGTAAAATTTGGATTCACGTACGTAATGCTTGCGTAAGAAAAAAGGACTCAACGGCAATCCCGCTAAGTCCTTGATTTTTTTGGCGCGCCCGCGGGAATTCGAACCCCGGGCCTACGGATTAGAAGTCATTGCCCCTACGCTTCACGAACTCCTCATCTGAAGCCAAATTGCTGAAATTACATGAGTTGTTGTTTTCTCTATTTTGGCAGATTTTCCATGTTTTTGCAGATTTCTCACACAAAGTCTCACAAAGGCGAACCGCTGCAAAGTCCAAAATGTGGCGGCAGCAGCGGTTCATCCAGCAACTTTTTTTATCATGGCCAAACCTGCTCACCTTTTCGGTCAAAGATGTTGAAGTGACGTCTGATGGGATGCATCTCCGACTGAACTCATGGTTCAGGGTAAAAGAAAAATCGGGAAGGCGGACTGACGCAGGGAATATGCTTTTGGCCCCGTTTGCCAGGATTTCACTTCTGGTCAATGGCCTCGCGTACCTTGGCCGCCATGTCTTTCATCAAGAATGGCTTCTGGATGAATTTTACACCTTCCTCGAGTATCCCGTGATGAGCGATCACATCAGCCGTATAGCCGGACATGAACAGGATTTTGAGATGGGGGTTACCGGCCAGCAGCCGCAAAGCCAGATCTTTTCCGTTCATCTCCGGCATGATCACGTCGGTCATTAGAAGATCAATTTTACCATCATATTCTTCGGCAACTTTTATCGCAAGTTCAGGCCTTGCAGCGGTCAGCACGGTGTACCCCAGCTTCTCGAGCATGATCTTTGCCATTTGCAGAATTGCCGCTTCGTCCTCGACCAGCAGGATGCACCCGGAGCTGGTGGACAATTGCTCCCTGCCCCCTCCAATGTTCCCTGTTGGGGCTTCCTGAATATCGTGGCGCGGCAGGTAGATTGTGAATGTCGTTCCCTTCCCTGGTTCGCTGTAGACGTTTATAAAGCCTTTGTTCTGCCTGGCAATGCCGTAAACCGTGGAAAGACCCAGGCCCGTTCCCCTGCCAATTTCCTTGGTTGTAAAAAACGGCTCAAACAGATGATCTTGAACATCTTTTTCCATGCCGCAGCCGTTGTCACTCACCGCAAGCATGACATATTGCCCTGGCATGCACTCCGGATGGGTTCTGCAGTATTCCTCGTCCAGGACCACATTCTTTGTTTCTATAGTCAGCTTTCCAACATCCGAGATGGCGTCACGCGCGTTTGCCGCAAGATTCACCATGATCTGGTCGAGCTGGGAAGGATCGATTTTCACAGGCCACAAATTGTTTCCAGGGCTCCATGTAAGACTTATGTTCTCGCCAATCAGGCGCTGAAGCATTTTCACCATGCCGGAAAGGCTGTCATTCAAGTCCAATTCCATCGGTTTGATGGTCTGCTTCCTGGCAAAGGCCAGCAGTTGCCGGACAATATCGGCGGATTGGTTTCCTGCGGTGTGGATTGCTTCAATCGTTTCCCTGAGAGGGCTTGATGGGGCAATCATATTGATGGCCATTTCCGCATAGCCGTTGATGATGGCAATCTTATTGTTGAAGTCGTGCGCTATCCCGCCTGCCAGCCTTCCCACAGATTCCATCTTCTGGGCCTGGTTAAGCTGCTCCTGGAGTTGTTCCCGCTTTTTTTCATTCTGCTTGTGTTCTTCAAACGCACGGGCAAGTTTCAGGTTGCCGTAACCCAGTGTGGAAAGCATTTGAGCAAGCCGGGAATAATAATCCATGGCCCTTTGAACTGACTTGCGGCTGAAGCGGGGTACGCGGTCAAGCGCATCCATGTATGTTTGTTCATCAAAGCCGAATTTACGCGCTTGGGCACTGAATGCATCATAATCTATGTCTTCGTCTTCATAGAAAAACTGCCCGATGAAAATATTGCCAAAGTGTTTATCCCCCAGAAAAAGCGGCGTGGCAATGTCCCACATGTTGTTTTTGCATCGATACGCACTGAATTGACCTGCCTCTATACCCTCAGTAAGTTTGGTATCGCTTTCAATGCAGTTTTCCAACGTATCAGGATGCATCCTGTGAAACCGGGCGCATATTTCGCGAAATTCAGTTGAAGCCACCACGTTTCCTTCGAGATCCACTATAGCGCCGCCTATATTGGTCAAATAGTGGAAATCATCCATTAATTCCTTAGTTTTTTCCGTATCAATGATATCGACAAGATCAAGGTGATCGATATCTCCTTCAGGACGAATAACGGCATCCAGTTTCGCCCGGACTCGTTTTTCGCTTATTTGCAGCATTTTCTCGGCTTCCTTGCGGGCGGTTGCATCATTTCCGACGCAGAGAATTTCGAATACCTTCCCATGTTCATCCAGAACCCCCTTATTGGACCAACAGACCCAGAGCCTCGTACCATCTTTTTTAATATTCTCGTTTTCATTCAAGGCGTAACGCTCCGGGTGTTTTCCTATATCGGCGATCATGGTTCGCAGATCTTTTCCGGAAGAATCTGTTTCAGGGACGATTGTGCCAACGACATTTCTGCCGATTATTTCCCGATCTTCATATCCGAAAAAGGATTTGGCATAATCATTTAAAAAAGAAACCCGGCCTTCCAGATCCATCCTAAGAATGATGCTGTTCGTGTTTTCAACCAGTTCTCGGTATCGCGCCTCACTTTTCCGCAGGGCCTCTTCCGCCTTTTTGTGCGCAGTGATGTCTCTTGAACTGAAAACGATTCCCTTCGGATCGCCATTTTTGTCCTTCAAAATCCTTCCTGCTGTTTCAAGCCACAGGTAAGATCCGTTCCTGCACCTGTAACGATACTCGACCGTTTGGGTGTCGCCGGATTCAATAAAAACGGCGAACTGTTCAAGAACGTGGGAAAGGTCGTCAGGATGTACAAAATCCATGACGTTTTTCCCGATCAGGAAAGAGGGGTGATACCCCAATGCCTCGTGGGATTTTCCGGCAAATATAAAGTTGCCTTCCAGGTCCGACAGGGCGACCATGTCCAGCATGTTTTCGGTGACGGTGGTCAAAACTTCGACTTGATCAAAGCATTGCTCAAAGCGGTTTCGCCAGTACTCGCTCTGCAATTCGGCTTCAAGCTGCTTCACCTGCATTTCGTGAAACATCTGCTGGACTTCTTGAAGAGACATGGATTCCAGGGGAGGAGGTGTTATGGACTGGGCCTTTTGCTTGGCTTCTTCGCGGATTTTGACTGAGTCGGGGCCTGCAGAATTATCCGGCAGGAAAAGGTAAAGGTCCGTGGAGTTTGCTGCGTCTGTCACTTCTGCCTCCCAAATATTCAGGAATCAAAACTTCCGCTGCCCGCATTCATGGCAGGAAACCATGCCGCATGGATGGCTCCGCTGTTCAGGGTTCATCAGTTGAGCTCTTCCCCTTGATGACAGCGTCTGCATACTCAGGATACAGCTCTCCCACGCAATCGGGACAAAGTCCATGGCTGAAGCGGGTATCGGTGCGGCTCGACAGGTATGATTCGAGCTTTGTCCACAACCCCTTATTGTCATCATCGCGCACCTTCTTGCAGTGGGCGCATATGGGAAGGAGTCCACTCAGCGTTCTCACTTCGGACAACGCACGCTCCAACCCCGCTGTTTTTTCGTTTAACAGCTCGAGATAACGACTGTTTGCCAGAGCAATGGCAGCCAGTTCACCAAAAACTGTCGCAATGTCAGCATCTTGCTGAGTGAAGTCCGAGGGTTTATTGGCCAAACCCATAATCCCCACCGTCTTTCCCTCCAGGTTCAAAGGTGCAAACATGACATTGCGCATTGACACATGCCCTTTTGGTAAATATTGCACCCATTGACAGTGCATGAAGTCGTTTTCGTAAACGGTACAGTGATTCTCGTACGCGATGGCACGAAGGCCCCGAATAGGCATGTCCAGTTCAGGGTCCACGGAACATGCCATTCCCCCTGCCTCTAAAAAGAGAACCTCGTTTTCGTGTCCGTCGTCACTGAGCAGAGCAACATAACCGGAAGTGGCACCGGTCAACTGTCGGCACTGATCAAAGATAGCCCGTGCGGAATCAGCGAATGTCTGCTTTTTCAGAATTGAACGGGCGGCTTTGATAATAGCCTCAAGCTTCACTTCAACAGATGGGCAGGAATTCAACGGGCAGTATCTCCTTCTTCATACCATTGCGATTGGTGTGGCCTCCAGTTTCATTGGACACTCAGTGAGGCATAAAATTAACATGAGATGTCCAGAATGAAAAATAAACGCACCAAGAATCAGGGCCACCGAAGGCACCCCCGCTTGCTCCGCTCCAATTCAAAGAAAAGCATGACCAGAACTCGATGCTCCAGAGGTATGGCTGCAAAACCCCTGAGCAAGTCAGGGCTGAGCAGAAGCTTTTAGAATATGTGGCATGATCAAGGTCACAATATGCCCAAAGAATTGTGGACCTGAACATCACGGTGCTAATGTGACTGTAAAAACAGCGTTTCTGACATGCATTCAAGAAAAAATCTGTTTTTCCACCTCCAGGACCTCTTCAATCTCATCGGCCAAATCCCGAATTTTTAAGGCATCGAGACCCAGAACGCGTGCGCTGGGATATGCAGAGAGATTCAGGCCTGGCCGACGGACAAGCCCTATGCCCAGCTTATGAGCGAGGGCATTGCCCATACACACGATATGCGGAAGTCTTGAACCAGATTTTGCTTTGCCGGGAATGTGATGGCAAGCGATGGCTTCGACCGTATCCACCGGGAAGTTCCACTTGTGAGCGACCATCCCTCCCACCGGTGAAGCAGGTGAAAGTATTTTAAAGGGCTGAACACCGGTTCGTTCCCTCTTCCGTAAAGGCCATTTTTTCAGAGGCTCTCAAACAATTTTTCATACTCTTCGGTGAGTTGCTCGTAGGCTGCCGTCAGCCTGGCCGTTTTCGAAGTCATTTCGTTCAACAGGGAGAGGGTCGATTGATGGCGTGTTTCCAATGAGGTGAATTCACCTTTGAGTTTTTTGTATTTCACCTCGAAAGCCTTGAGGACCGTGATGTACTTTTCCGCCTGCTCCAGTCGAATTTTCAGCTCATTATTTTTTTTGGCCACTTCCTCAGCTGTGCCCAATTGGGTGTTCATGCCGTGAATCTGTTCTCGAAGTTCCTGGACCTGCCTCTCCTTACTGTTCAGCTTTGCCTCAAGCCTTTCTTTTTGGGATTTGTGCAATCTCAGTTTTTCCTGCAATTTTAAATTAATAGCCAGTGGGCGTTCAAAAGCCTCCAATCGCCCCACTTTCTCTGCGAAAGCCATCTGCAGATGCAGGTTTTCTTCTTTCAGGCCTTGAATCGTCTGCTGCATGTCGATTGATTCCATTGATTGGCCGCAGGCCAAAGAAGTTATTTTTTCCCTTGATTTAAGAATTTCCTTGAGCTTCATGTTTTCATCATCAAGGCTGTCCATTGCGGCTAGCAAATTGTCAGGGTCTTTTTCTCCCTCGATTTTTCCCATGTCCAATGGCTGCGAGTTGATGTTCTGCTCAATGGTGCGGTTGGTCTGAAGCAATTCCTGGAAGGTTTCCGCCATTTCACTGGAAGAGAACTTTTCGCTCATTTCTTCCATGAGAATGGCTTGACTCCCAATCTGCTCTCTCAACATCATATTTTCATTGGCCAGTTCTTTGACTCGGTTTGAAAGTTCCTCCCCTTTGGAATTCTTTCCCGCCATTGAACCAATCATTTCTTTTTGCCGCTCTACTTTAACGGTAAGAAAGCTGTTTCGGGCTCTGAGTGTGGCAATGGTTTCCATGGCGGCGGGCAACCGCTTCCACTGAGCCAGAAGCACTTTTTGCTTCTCTTTGAGCTCTCTGATTCTTCGCTTGAGAAATTCAACTTCTTCCTCCAGTTCCATTTCCCGGCCTGATAGAATATCGTCGCGTACGGCTTTTGCTCTCAGTTTGGCCAGTTTGGTGGACAGAGCCAGGTTTTGTTTTTTTAACTTATCGACAACGCTAACGAGTTCATTGGGAATGGCTGAATCGCCCTTTATTGCCGAACCATCCCCTCCCCCTGCCGAAGGCGATATGGGCCCATTCGAACTTTTCCCGGACAAAAAAATCCTTGAAAAGAAACCCTTGAGTTTGCCTCCTTCCGTTTTCTTGGTTTTGGGAGGTGGCCGTAGGGTGAGATCATCTCTTGGATCTGTGGACATAGAGGATGGATCCTTGTGTGGACGGTGAACTGCATAGCCTTTATTAAGCGATGCTTCTATACACTTCGATGCTGCGTTTCATTATCTCGCCGGCTTTGTTCAGCTTTGCGGTCCGAGCATCAAGCAGTTCTTCAAGTTGATTTCGTGCAGTGGCGAGTTCCTTTTCCACAATTATTCTCCGCTCGATTTCTTTTTTGAGAGCCAGGTTGTTGGCCTTCAGTCCCTCTTCGAGAAGGTTCCTCTTGATGGCAAGGGCGTATATGTTGGCAAGCCTCTCAATTATGGACAGGTCGGCAGAATCGTATTCTCGATGCGCATTGCCAACGGCAAGCTGCCCCAGGAGTTGCTCTCCTGCAAGGGCGGGGGCTGAGAGAAAGCGCTCAATGGGAACTCGGTCCGAAGACAGGTGTGAGAATCGTGAATCGGTGGCAACGGAGTTGAACATCCAAGGCTTTTTGTGAATGAGGCCCCAGTCCCAAAGGCTCGTGGAGGTCTCAAACACCGGGCCTTTCAATCCTTCGGGGCGAAACTGAGAGGACTGGCTGATGGGACTGCGACAAACAAAATGCCCTGTTTCAGGCTCCAGGTAATCCGCAAAGGCGATGGGACTCTCTGTCAGCATCCTGGCATGTTCCATGACCAGTTCTGAAATTTCATAAACAGTCCTTGAAGTCAAAAGAAGCTGCGAAAGATTGGCAAAGGACTCGTTCAGTTTTGCTTCCTTTTCGAAGGCGTTGCTCAGACTTTGGATGCGTTCTGAACTCTCAATTTCTCGTGCTCTGCGCTCGATTTTGGCTTTGAGCTCTTTTAACTCAAAAGGTTTCTTAATGAAATCGATTGCCCCTTCATGAATGATTTCGCTGTAGTCATGCCTGGAAAAGCCTGTCATGAGAATGAAGTCTATTTGAGGCCGCTCTTTTCTGACTTCTTTCATGAGATCAAGACCGTTCTTGTCCGGCATCACGATGTCACAGACGACTAAATGGAAAGTATTCTCTTGGATGATATGGTCCGCTTCGAAAGCATCCTTCGCCGTATGGCACACGAATCCGATTTCTTCCAGGTACGTTTTGAGAAGGCCCCTGTATGATTCTTCGTCATCAACCACCAAAATGCTGTGCAATGGCAATCTTTTCATTCCGTTCCTCATGTTCACAATTTAACAGGTGCTGACTGCAAGGGTTCTGGCATGGGGGCATTGTTCAAGGCATCAGAAAAACAAGCCCTTACTCTTTAAATCAATCATTTTCTTCCCAGGGCCCGGTCGAGACAGGCGGCCAGGTCCTGTGTTTGAAAAGGCTTCTGAATAAAATCTACTCCTTCATCCAGAGTGCCTTCTTGAGCGATCACATCAGCGGTATAGCCGGACATGAACAAACATTTGATGCCGGGATGTATCGCTGATATTTTCTCGAGCAACTCTTTGCCGTTCATGCCGGGCATGATCACATCGGTCAACAGCAGGTCTATTTTTCCCGAGTTATTTGCAGCCAGATGAAGCGCGCCCACTGGTGTCTCTGCCGCCAATACACGGTACCCTAAATTTTGAAGCATCGCCCTTGCCATGCCCAAAAATGGTGCTTCATCTTCCACAAGAAGAATGGTCTCGCTTCCCGATGACCGTTGTTCTGAAAGTTTTCCGGGCTGAACGTCGGTGAGGTTGCCTGCGTGCCGCGGCAGATAGACTTGAAAGGTGGTTCCCTTGTCCGGTTGACTTTGAACGTGAATGCAACCGTTGTTCTGCTTCACGATCCCGTAAACTGTAGATAAACCGAGGCCTGTGCCCTTTCCACGTTCTTTTGTCGTGAAAAATGGTTCAAAAATGTGAGCGAGGATTTCCTCGTCCATCCCGCAACCATCGTCGCTGACAGTCAGCAGGATGTGATCATTTGGCGTGCCGTCTGCGCCAGATGAAAAGAATGGTTTCTCGAATTCTAGGCTTTGGGTCCCTATGGTGATTTTCCCGGTGCCGCATATGGCATCCCGGGCATTCACACAAAGATTGGCAAGAACCTGGGTCAGCTGGGTCGGGTCCATCTTGATGGGCGAGAGATCTGTCCCCGGCTTCCAAATCAGGTCAATGTTCTCGCCGATCAGTCTTCGAAGCATTTTGAGCATTCCTTCTATGGACTCATTCACGTTGAGAACCCTGGGTGCAGTGGCCTGCTTTCTGGCAAATGCCAGCAACTGATTTGTAAGTTCAGCGGAATGCTCGGCGGCCTTCTTGATCTCATTGAGGCTTGAATGAAGAGAGTCTGAAGGGTCGAGGTTCATCATGGTCAATTCCGCATGACCGAGAATCACCCCCAGCATGTTATTGAAGTCGTGCGCGACGCCGCCAGCCAGGCGCCCCACGGCTTCCATCTTCTGGGCCTCCTGGAGTTGGATTTCAAGTTTTGTCCGTTCATCCTCTACTTTCTTGCGTTCGGTGATGTCACGATTGCTCACGCGCCTACCCAGCGGCGTGCCATCTTTGCTGAAAATGGGCATGCAGTGATGGTCGATCCAGACAACGTGTCCGGAACGGTGAATGATTCGAAAATCCAGATGCAGCGGGCAGTTCGGGCACTCAATGGTGTCGCGAAGGTGCTGATTGAAAAGGGGCACATCCTCTTCGTGCACCAGTCTTCTCATGAGGAAGGGATCCGCCATGAACTCATGTGCCGTGTATCCGCTGATGCGTTCGCAGGAGAGGGATACCCATAAAGGGTTTCCATCGGGGTCCAGCCAGTATTCCCAGTCGTAGGTGAAATCGGCAATGGTATGAAGCGTTTCCTGTTGGCGGGCCATCTCGGCAACCATGTTGTCGAATGCCTGGGCAAGCTCTTTGATCTCTCCGTGTGTGTCATCAAGTTTTGTTCGAGCGTTGAGGTTTCCGTTGGCAAAATCCCGTGCAGTACCGACAAGGTGTTTTATGGGCCGGATCAGTGTTCGTCTTCCGATGAGCCAGGATGTGCTCAGTGCAGCCAGGGCAGCCAGAAACATGAAGGCAAGGTTCCCAGCCAGTGCCCTGTTGGCAGATTCAATCGCTTCTGCTTCGGGAATGGACGCCCACATGTACATATATGGAGGGTCTCCAGGTCTCAGCTGGACCGGCTGGTAGGCGAATATGCGCCTCACTCCGTCTGATCCCCGATGGACGGATATTCCTGGTTCCTGTTTGCCCCCGCATGCCTCCCAGCCTTGAGGGTGGATCTTCTGGCCGATGGGATTGGTCTCCTCCCTTGGCGGATAAAGAAAAAGACGGATTCCCTGGTGGTCTGTCACTGTTATGAATGAGTTTTTGGGCAGGGTGGCTACGTCAAAGAAGTGGGCGAAACGTTCAAGCCTGAGAGCAGTGGACAGGACCAAGCGTGGTTCGTTTTCGTCGTCCAATATGGGATAGGCGAACGTGAGAGCAGGCCTTTTCCCCGATATCCGGGTGACAACATACTCCCCCACCGCGAAATCTCTGCTGGCTATTGCTTCCCTGAAATGTTTTCGGTCGGATAAGTTCCCTTCGTTGAAGGGCAGTCCGGAGCTAAGGACCTGTCCTTCAATGTCCAGCACCAGAATGTTGATGTAGTCNGGATTCTCTTCAGTTACAGCCCGCAGAATCTTGCTGCTGACGATAGAGTTGCCATTCCTGATCTCCGGCACATGGGAAAGGGTAGAGAAAATTTGCCGCGTGGAGTTCGTGATGCCACGCTGGACCTCAGCCATGGTTTTTGCCAATGACAGGACCTCCCGTTGGGCCTCTTTGATGCTGTGCTGCCGTTGGTGGAGCCCGAAAACAAGAATGATGGCCATTGCAGGGAGAACTGCGATGAACACAATCAAGTTCAGATTCTTGCTGATTGATCCCAACTAAAATTCTCCTGAATGAGTGTCCAGTGAAACTTTAGACCACACACCATGAACAACTCGATTAAATTGAAAATTCATGGATTCAAGGAATGCTCTGAATCTTCTCATGTCTTCCAATCTGCATGCAAACTCTTTGCCGTAAATATGGATCACACATCCTGTCATCTTTGACGAGGCCAGATCATTGTGAAAAGAAAAACCCATTATTTCCGCATGATCCGTCAAAGCAGAAACCAGCTTATCAATGGGGCGACCTGGGTGTTCAGGATGGTTTTTCCGAGCCTTGTTGCAGTTGGCTGGGTTGAGATCTCTGGAATTTCTTTCCTGCGGGTAAGTATTCCACGCTATGTAATTTCAGAAATTTCCTTTGGCGGTTGACAAGGGCGAATACGGTCTTTCAGGCACGAAGGCTATGATGGAATTTGGGTCCTCAGGCTGCTCCTTGTTGGGAAATTGGGTCGGCAGCGCAAGCGAAACTTGTTTCAGACAACCCAACGTGTTTGCGGCCCATGGGGCAGAGGAGCATTTGTTTTTTGGATCATCAAATGGGAACTTGCTGAGCACAAAATCTCTTGCAGAAAGGGTGATTTCTGTGCCGCCTTGCCCAAATGGTTCTGGGGAAAGGTCCGGTAAAGCCGCTTCATGGCCCGGGAGAGAGCCACGAAAGCGATGCGTCTTTCTTCCTCGATATCGCCACTCCTGTTTGGCAGCAGCCCATCCACCATGCCGATCACAAAGACCAGGGGAAACTCACGGTAACGTCAAAGTCAGAGCAGAGAGTGGAGGGGTCGCAAGTTGAATGCGAGCCAATACCGGATGAGCGGGCTCAGGTGGTGCTGTGAGCGTCTGGAGCAGGGACACCTCACCGAACAAATGCGCTGTGCAAGAGAATTTGGGCAAAGGGGCAGCACACTCGTAGGACACGGGCTTCCGTGAAGACCCTGACAGGAGATGAGCCATTTCTTCACTCACGGGGGAAAATGCTTTTTTTCATTCAAATTGAGCCAAAAATGAGGGAAGCTTATGGCCCGGTGCTCCACGGGAAACCGCCGGTGCACCATTCACCACAGGCAATGAACTCACGAGGAGGCATCATGCAGTTTGAATGGCAAGTGGCGCCCATGAATCAATGGCACGGAGACGGCATTCTTTTTTTTGGTTTTGAAAATTCAACAGCGCCCCCACCAAGCCTCAAAAGGTGGTCGGAAGAGACTCCAACCTCGCTGCTCGATTCCTACACATGGAAAGATTTCCGGGGCAAACCCCAGGAAATTGCCCTTCATTACGAGCAGGCGAAGCAGCTCATTCCAAGGCTCATGCTCGTGGGCCTGGGACCCGAGGAAAAATTTGACCTGGACAAATTCCGGTCCGCCATGGCCGCCGCCATGCGCAAATGGAGAGACCTGCGCCTGGGAAAAATGGTGCTGCCCATGGAAGCCCTTCAGGATCTTCCGGGGGACACAAACCGCAGCCTGGAGGAAGCTCTGGTCGTAGCCAGAACGAGCCTCCATCGTTTCGATGTGCTCAAAACCCGGGATGTGGAATCATTGCCCTTTCCCGAAGAAATACTCATCTCCAGCGAGAGCCGCCCCGACACGGCCACATCGGCCATTCCATCCATGGCCGAGGGCATCGGGTCGGGCATCTGCCTGGCCAGAGAGCTGGTGGTTTCTCCATCCAACCGGGTGACCCCCTCCTATCTGGCGAGAACAGCACAGCAGCTGGCGGAAAAGCACGGCTTCAAGGTGGAAATCATAGACTTCCAGGGCGCCCAGACCCTCGGCATGGGAGCTTTTACCGCCGTCGCCCAGGGGAGCAGCGAACCCGCCTGCATGGTCATCCTTGAACACTGTCCTCCAGGGCTGGAAAACACTTCTCCCTTCGTCTACGTGGGCAAGGGCATCACCTTCGACACGGGCGGCATTTCCATAAAACCCAGTGCCAACCTGGAAGCCATGAAGCAGGACATGGCAGGGGCGGCAGCGGTTTTGGGAGCCTTCCAATGCATCGGAAAACTGAAAATCAAACAGCGAATCGTGGGCATCATTCCCTGCACTGAGAATATGCCCGATGGAAAGGCCTACAAACCGGGAGACGTGATCACATCCCTTGGAGGACTGACCATCGAAGTGATCAGCACCGACGCGGAAGGCCGCATGGTCCTCTGCGACGCCCTGACCCATGCCCTCCAGTACAGGCCTTCCCTGATCATCGACCTCGCCACCCTCACTGGCGCCTGCATCATTGCCCTGGGCAAGCAAGTGGCAGGGGTTCTCAGCAACCGCGACGCCCTCAGCGCAGCCATCCAGAGCCTGGGTTCGGAAGTGGGGGAAAGATTCTGGCCTCTGCCCCTCTGGGATTCCTATTTCGAATCCATTAAAAGCGACGTGGCCGATTTCAAGAATGTGGGAGACCGGTCAGCGGGAGCCATCATCGGAGGCATTTTTCTCAAGCAATTCGTCCCCGAGGACGTGCCGTGGGCTCACCTGGACATTGCGGGAACAGCTTGGGCCGACAAGGATCAGCCCACATCGCCCAAGGGAGCCACGGGGTTCGGGGTTCGAATCCTTGTGGAACTGGCCAGGCACCCGGAGAGGGTGAAGTTCACTGCATGAAGCCGGGGGTTCCACGCAGCCTTTTCGGGGCTGTGAGCCAGGGGTCGCTCATCATTTGAGAAAACGCAGGGCTTCTCTCATGAGCTGCTCTTTCTTGCGCCTGGGAGGCAGGATCTTGTAGGCCCTGTGGTTTGCTTCATCAAAGCCGTAGACAAATCCCCTCGGCGCAGGGCGCCCGTACATGTTCAGGGAAAGGATGGTCCCTTCCGTGGGGTTTCCCGTTTTATGAATGCCCTCATCAAAGGGGTACGTGTGCGCCGTTTCCCCCGCCTTGAGCAGGAAATTCCCCACGGGCACGATGCGCGCGTGACCCTCGCGGGTTCCATCGTCTTCCCTGCGGTAGTTGATCACTTCGTAACCGTCCGATGGACTTCCGATGACTCCCCATGAACTGTGGTCATGGGGGGGCGTAAATTCACCGGGACCCCAAAGGTACATCCTGAGGGAAAACACTCCCTGCCTGTCCACATAAAGGGGCACTTCATTGTCGAAAACGGTCGGGCGCTTTATGTCCGGATAACCACTCCCGGCGAGGGCATCCTGCAACAAGCGGGTGAAGAGGCTTTTATCAAGCAGCAGCCGGGGAAGCATGTCCCGTGTGTAACGGATACGGGCTTCATCACTGTCCATACCGGCGAGCGCTTCGCTGCAGAGGCGGCAAAAACCTTCAATTTGGCTGGGAATCTTTTGCGCGGATACCGTCATATTATTGATTTCCTCCACAATACGGGAACAGGCCCCGTTGAATTCAATGATCGCAGCACATTTTCAGAAATGACCGTCCATGGAATCATCCACCTTCCGGTTGTTTTCCAGCCGCACGCGCTGATGATAAAAAGGAGCCCCACGCCCTATGTCCGTGAGGCCGGACTCAATGAGGCGGTTGGCTCCGCCCCCCAGCTTCATCCAGTCACCCCGGCGATAGAGAATCACCTCGGGATGAAGCCCTTCCATCACTTCAACCTTCACCCTCATGCTCCCCAGGGGCGACACCAATCGAACATCCTCATCCAGATCCAGGTGAGGCAGGCCCGGGTGGTCGGGAGCCACCCACACCACAGGGGGAATCACCTGATTCTCCTCCAGGATTTGAGAATGCATGGCGTCGCCTCGAATGAGCGTCAGCAGGCGATAGGGAAATCCTTCGGGAGCTTCCGGCTCTTCATGGAGTGCCTGCGGGAACCGGTATTTGCCGTCCGGGTGGTCAAAGACCATGCCCTTGTAGGCCACTGACGGCCTGATCGCTCTCACAAAGCCCTTCTCACGCAGCTCTTCGAGGGTGACGTTCAGAAAGGGAGCGTCGATGGATCGCCTCAAACAGTCTTCCACATGGGGAATGTGGACAGGGGGATCGAGAAGACTGCCCAGTTCCCGCAGTATCCAGTGATCCGTCCGAGCGCCCTCGGGAGGGTCCAGCACCTTATTCACATGCTGCACATAATCGTGCATGTACGATGCCTCCACATCCTCCTGTTCAAAGGCGAGGGCACAGGGAAGAACCAGGTCCGCCCTCATGGCCGTGTCGGTCATGAAAGCGTCCACCACCACTTTGAAGTCAATACTTTCAAAAGCGCGAACGTTTTCCGAGCTGTTGGGGGCCTGGTTGATGAAATTGGACCCATCCACCCAGATCATTCGAATGGGGGGATCGGACGCCTGCAGAATGTCCCGGCCAATGGTGGGCATGAGAAAGGTGCGGGTGGGCCCTCCACGGACAGCTCTCGCCCAGTGCAGGTTGAGGTTCCTGAGGGAGTGCATGTGAAAATAGACGCCTCCCCCCTGCAGGCCGATGTTGCCAGAGAGAAAGGCCAGGGCGTTGATGAAGCGGACATTTTCCCCCCCATAGGCGTAGCGCTGCAATCCCGTGCCGATGATGGTCGCCGTGGGGTTGAAATCTGTGTAGTACCGAAGAATGGTCCTGGCACCCTCCTCATCCACGTGGCAACGCCTCAGCAGATCCCGCGCAGACTCCCTGAAAATCAGCTGCCGAAAGGGTTCGTGGCGGGTGGCCCTTTCCAGCACGTCCTGCGAAACACCCTTTTTTTCCCATAAGAGCCCGATGACGGCCGCCGCAAGAAAACGGTCAACTCCCGGCCGAACACGCACCCGGTCATCGCTGAAGGCGTGACTCCCGTCTCCTCCAGGGGAAATGGTGAGCACACGGGCACCCTTTTTTCTCGCTCTGCTCACCAGGGCCGAGGTGTGAACGGAGCTTTTCGGCAGGTCTCTCCCCCAATTGACGATGGCTTTTGCATTGAGAAGGTCCATGATGTCATGATTCTCCCGGGACCCGAAATCCATGACACAGGCCACAAAACCCGCCGCATCGCAAAGGGACCCCCTCACCCTGGTTGCCCCCAGAGAGTCAAAAAACAGCTTGCTCATCTGCTTGAGCACGCCCTTGGCCCCCTCCCCGTGAAAATGAAGGATAGAAAGGGGTTCCCGCCGGCAGTCCTGAATCTTTTTCGCACACAGGTCGAGAGCATCTTCCCAGGAAATGGCCTTCCAGCCCTTTTCCTGCCGCAGGAGGGGCACTTTCAGTCGGTTCGGGTGCTGCAGCCGTTCCAGGAAAAACCGGGATTTGCGGCAGGTGAAACCGGCAGTGAAGGGATGGTCCCCATCACCCCTGAGGGAATACCTTCCTTCCTGGTCCCGGGTCAGAAGCACGGAACAGGAATCGGGACAATCCAGAGTGCATACCGATCGGCTGATTTTGGTCCCTGTCATGGGCATTGGGCAGACAAACCTTTGATTTGGTAAAACACTTGAACACGGCTCCCCCTGGCGTCCTCAGCCGGTGCTCAGGGCTGCCGGCTCCCGGGCTTCTTCTGCCCTCTCCCCGGAAGTTTCCAGGCCTTCCCGCTTTTTGATTTTGCCCGCAAATTCCTTCAGGTCAGGCCCTTCGAGCGTTTCCTTTTCCAGCAGGATGGTCGCCAGTTCCTCGAGAACGTCCCTGTGAGAGCTGAGCAGCCGGTACACATTGCCGTGGGCGGCACTGATGATTCCGTAGACCTCCTCGTCGATGTTCTGGGCCGTTTTTTCACTATAATCCCGGGACCTGGGTCCCATTCCCAGGTCCAGGTGAGCCGACCTGGGTTCCCGATGGTAGGTGAGAGGGCCCAGTTTTTCACTCATGCCGTATTCCATGACCATGCTGCGGGCAATATCCGTGGCCCTCTGCAGGTCGTTCTGCGCCCCCGTGGACACGTCGCCGAAAATGATCTCCTCCGCCACTCTTCCTCCCAGAAGTATTTGCAGCCGGTTGTGCAATTCGCTTCGGGTCATGAGATACCGGTCTTCGGTGGGCAGCTGCTGCGTGTAGCCCAGGGCCGCTATTCCCCGGGGAATGATGGAAATTTTGTTCACGGGATCGGAACCGGGCGTCACCAGGGCCACCATGGCATGGCCCGATTCATGATAGGCCACGATTTCTTTTTCCCGGGGATTCATGGCACGGTTCTTTTTCTCCAGTCCGCCGATGATCCTGTCGGCAGCTGCCTGAAAATCCGCCATGGTGATTTCTTCCCTTTCATTTCTCACGGCATAGAGGGCCGCTTCATTGACCAGGTTGGCCAAGTCTGCGCCCACAAATCCAGGGGTCATGGCCGCCACTGTTTTCAGGTCCACATCAGGGCCGAGCTTGACCTTTTTCACATGGATTCTGAGGATTTCTTCCCGGCCGCGAATGTCGGGCTTGTCGATGGCCACATGACGGTCAAAGCGTCCGGGCCGCAAAAGAGCTGGGTCGAGGATTTCAGGTCGATTGGTGGCAGCCATGATGATCACGCCGCTGGAGGGGTCGAATCCATCCATTTCCACCAGGAGCTGGTTCAAAGTCTGCTCCCGTTCATCATGCCCTCCCATGGGATTCAATCCTCTCGCCTTGCCCAATGCATCCAGCTCATCCACAAAGATAATGCATGGAGCCTGCTCCTTGGCCTGGGCAAAGAGGTCTCGCACCCTTGCAGCCCCCACGCCCACAAACATTTCCACAAATTCCGAGCCGCTCATGCTGAAGAAGGTCACCCCCGCCTCCCCGGCAACGGCCTTTGCAAGGAGGGTCTTGCCCGTTCCCGGCGCTCCCAGGAGAAGGACACCTTTGGGAATGCGGCCCCCAAGGCGCTGAAACTTTTCGGGGGCTTGCAGAAACTGGACGATTTCCTGGAGCTCCCCTTTGGCCTCGTCGATGCCGGCCACGTCATCAAAAGTGACCCCCACTTCCTTTTGAGCATAAATCTTCATGCGGGCCTTGCCCACGGAAAGGACCCCCTGGGGCCCTCCGCTCATCCTGCGGATGAGATAACTCCAGAAGAGGATCAAAATGGCCAGAGGCAGAAGCCACGAAAGCACAAGGGGTATCCACCTGCTTTCCAGACGCCCTGTATAGGTGATGTCCCTCTCATCGAGGAGAGTCAAAAGCTGAGGGTCCTCGATACGCACCGTTTCAAACTGGCGCACCGTGCCTGCGTCGTCTCTCAGTTCACCGCGGATTCGGTCCGGGCTGAGCACCAGGTTGTCCACGCGGTTTTCCCGCACCCATTGTTTGAACTGAGAATATTGCACCGTTTCTCTGGGGGCATCCTGCATGACGGCCTGCACCCAGGAAAAAATAAGGATGGCTGCAATGAAATACCAAATGGAAAACTGCATGCGGCGCTGGGATGGATCCCGTTTCTTGGGGTCCTTTTCTTCGGATCCCCGCTTCATGAGACGATCCATCCATTTGTCTATCAGACTGCGATCCTCATCGCTTCTCCCCGCCATCAACAAAACCTCCGTGATCCCGCCACAACAATCCACGTCCTCTGAACACACATCGTTTTATCAACGTTGAACCATGCCGAAAAAGATTTCGGTGCACAAAAGAAAAAACCGAAAAGGAAAAATGATGATTACATGAACAAGTTAACAACAACTCCAAACTTTGGCAAAAGTTATAGTTTTTATGAGAGAGTCCTCATTTTGCCTGAAACACCGGCGAAAGTGAAAGCTGGATTTGCGGGGAAAGGGACTCGAAGCGTTCATGCTCACTTTTTTGTTTCCCAAAAAAGTGAGCGTGCTAATATATCTCACACACCATGAGCGTCGATTTCTTCACCCGCATGTGCTTTGATCAATCTGTCTGCAAATTACCTTCAAATTCCGAACGCCGAGGAGGATTTCCCATGAAGTTCCTGGAAAAGAGGCTGGCCATTTCCCTCATTCTCATTGCCCTGTTTTTTCCGGGACTGGGGGGTGTGATTGTTTCGGGATCCCCTGCGCTCGATTCCTTTGGCGGCCACGCCTGGGCCTTCGACGACAACTACCTGGATGACCCATTCGATGACCCATTCATGGAACCGCAGATCCTCCACCATGACCCCCTGGAACCATTCAACAGAGCCATGTTCACATTCAATGACCGCCTTTATTTCTGGGTTCTGAAACCCGTTTCCACCGGTTACGGCACCGTCATTCCCGAAGGCCTTCGTTTGTGCATCCGCAATGCCTTTGACAACATACTTTTTCCGGTACGCTTCGTGAACAATGCACTCCAGGGGAAGTTCAAAGGGGCTGGTGTGGAAACGGGACGATTCCTCATCAACTCCACTCTGGGAGTGGGGGGGCTTTTTGACCTGGCCTCCAGGGACTTCGGCCTTGAACCCTATAACGAGGACTTCGGTCAGACTCTGGGCCACTATGGCATGCAGCCCTATGTTTATGTGGTGTGGCCCTTTTTGGGACCTTCAACGGCCAGAGACACCATCGGGATCGCCGCCGATTATGCACTCAATCCCTTTTTCTATCTCGTTCCTCACTGGTGGGGCAGGGGAGCGGTCAAGTCGGGCGAAGTAACAAACGACACCTCGCTGCGCATTGGCGAGTACGAAGACTTCAAGGCGGTGGCCATCGACCCTTATGTGTCCATGCGGGATGCTTTCCTCAGCCACAGGGCCAGACAAATCGAAAGATGAGGACTTTCCCGGGCAATGGGCTTCCTCCGGCAGGGGGCTCTTCACGGGAGCGTCAAAAAAAAATAGCCTGACCTCAAGGGTCAGGCTATTTTTTTTCAGGCACCCGGTCCGCCCGTTGCCCCCCTCCCGGAAAAATGCTCCTTGAGGGCGCCGACCAGCCCCGGAATGGTGTAGTCGCGGGGCATGATGCTGACCTCAAGGCCCTTTTCCCGGGCCGTTTGTGCGGTCACAGGGCCAATGCAGGCAATGGCCGCTCTTTTAAGAAGGGGAAGCACGTCCACGTGGGAAAACATTTGAAGAAAGTTGAGCACCGTTGAAGAAGACGTGAAGGTGATGCAATGGATACCCCCCTCCTTGAGAAGGGATAAAACCTCTTCCCTTCTCTCATCGGGCAGCACCGTTTCATAGGCGGGCACGACGTCTACCCGGGCACCCCGCTGGCGGAGCGTATCGGGGAGCACGTCCCGGGCCACCATGGCCCGCGGCAGTAGAAAGTTAACCCCGGCAACAGTTTCCTGAAACAATCCTTCCAGAATAGCCTCCGCCCGATATTCCCCGGGCATGAAGTCCGCTCTCACCCCATGCGCCGCCAGCACCTCGGCCGTCCTGGGCCCAATGGCCACCACCCGCGAGCCCGCAAGGCGCCTCACGTCCAACCCGGCGTGATACAGGCGCTCCATGAAAAATCTGACCCCGTTGACGCTGGTGAAAATCAGCCACTGGTAGGTGTCCAGGTTTTCAATGGCTTCATCGAGAGGCTGCCAGCTGGGCGGCGGCGCAATTTGAATGGTGGGGAATTCGATGCAGCGGGCTCCCAGTTCCAGCAGCTGACTTTTCAAGTCACTGGCCTGCTCCCGCGCCCGGGTGACCACCACGTTCAACCCAAACAAAGGACGGCTTTCAAACCAGTTCAATTCTTTTCGAAGGGCCACCACATCTCCCACCACGATGATGGCGGGTGGTTTCAACCGGGCTTGACGCACCTTTGCAACAATATCCTGCAAAGTGCCCGTCACCGTTTGCTGCAGGGAGGTTGTGCCCCAGCGAATGACGGCCACGGGAGTTCCAGGGCCTCTTCCGTGAGCCATCAGGTTGGATGCAATGTCGGGAAGGTTCTTGACACCCATGAAAAAAACGAGGGTCCCCACCCCCGTGGCAATTTTTTCCCATTCTATCTTGGATTCCTGAGCATCGGCACGTTCATGTCCCGTGACAAAGGCCATGCTCGGAGTGTGATCGCGATGGGACAGAGGAATCCCCGCATAGGCGGGAACGGCCACAGCGGCGCTCACTCCGGGAACGACCTCGAAAGGAATTCCAGCCCTCACCAGCACCTGGGCTTCTTCGCCACCCCTTCCAAAAACAAAGGGATCGCCCCCTTTGAGGCGCACCACCAGATGCTTCCTGCCTTTTTCCACGAGCAAATCGTTGATTCCCCCCTGGCTGAGCGTGTGGTCCCCGCCTTTTTTCCCCACATAGATGAGTTCGGCTCCGGGCGGTGCGTACCCAAGAAATTCCTCATTGGCGAGGTAGTCATAGATCACCACCTCGGCTTTCTCCAGAACCTCCCGGCCCCTCAAGGTCAGAAGACCCGGATCTCCGGGACCCGCCCCCACCAGATAAACCTTCCCCTCTGTTACCAAATCTCTCCCCCTTGGAAACGGCTGCTCCATCGGCCAAATTTTGAACAACTGAACTACGACTCCGCAATGGTGGAGCCGTATATTTCTTCCAGCACCTGGCGAGCACCAGCTTCGAGCAGTTGCTGCCCCAGTTGTCGACCCATCATTTCGGCAGTTTCTGGTTCACCGGAAAGGGTTTGGCAAAAAACACGCCGTCCATCCAGTGAGGCCACCAGTCCCGTGAGGTGCACGAGGCCGTTCATCAGCCGGGCGTGGCCGCCTATGGGGACCTGGCATCCCCCTTCCAGTTCCCTGAGCAGGCTGCGCTCCGCACGCACGGCCACGGCCGTGGCTTCATCATGCAGAGGCGCCAGAAGTTCTCTCACCCGGGCATCGTCACTTCGTATCTCGATGCCCAGCGCTCCCTGACCGATAGCGGGCACAAAATCCTGAGCTTCGAGATAGGCTGAGACACGGTCGTTCCAGCCCATTCGATGCAACCCCGCCGCTGCCAGAACGATCCCGTCATAGAGGCCTTCTTTCAGCTTTTTCAAACGTGTGTCCAGGTTTCCTCGAAGGGCTTCGATCTTCAGATCGGGACGCAGCCGAAGCAGCTGTGCCGAGCGTCTCAGGCTGCTGGTCCCCACCCGGGCTCCCCGGGGGAGAGACGAAAGCCCTCCCCCGCTGCCCGTAACGAGAACGTCCCTGGGGTCTTCTCTCCGGGGAATGACTCCTATTTCCAGGCCCTCGGGAAGCAAGGCGGGAACGTCTTTGATGCTGTGCACCGCAAGGTCCACATCCCGGGCAAGAAGGGCGTCTTCTATTTCTTTGACAAACAACCCCTTGCCCCCCACTTTCGCCAGGGGCACATCCGTTATCTTGTCCCCCATGGTTTTGATGACCTGAAGCTCCACGCGCAATCCGGGCCACAGCGCTTCAAGGGCCTGCCTGATGTGGCCGCTTTGCTGCAGGGCCAGCAAGCTTCCCCGGGTTCCTATCCTCAAATCGGGCTTGGCCAAAATATTCTCTCTCCACCAGCTGGAATGAACCATGTCAGTGACAGGTGCTGCAGCTTCTTCCAGTGCAGCCCGTGCAGGATGATGCACCGGAACCCATCCTGCTGCTCGCCGCCCCCTTGTCTCCACCGCTCTTGAATCCAAAAACGGACAGAACCCGATGGACCTGATCCGAGTGGCACTTGGGGCAGGATACGCTATCGTCACTTCTGAACACCAGAGTCTCGAAGGTGTCCTCACACTTTTCGCACTCAAACTCATAAATGGGCATTCAAAATTCCTCCCTTTGCATGAAACGGTTGTTCAATCTTTTTCCGGGGTCCCCATCTGCTCCAAAACCGCCGCCGCGAGAAGGGGAAACATGATTTCATGGTGACCTATGAGCATGATGCCTCGTCCCGAAGTGCCCGTTGGTCTTTGAATCACATTCACTTGCGGCCGGTAGTGTTTCTGAAAATCCATGTTCAAAGTGGTGATGCCTTCGAGGGAATGTCCCAGGTTGTGGACCACACTCACCGCNTTGAGAAAAACTTCGGGAAGAATCACGGCGGACCCCAGGTTGATGTAGACTCCCTGACTCAGGGAACTCACGATGCGGCAGAAGAGCCTGAAGTCGTGGTGCGTGAGGGCGCCCATGGCTGCCCCATCCATGGCAGGGCTCATGTGAATGATGTCCGTGCCAAAAGCCACATGGACCGTCACAGGGACTCCTTCCCTGTGTGCCGTGGCCAGAAGGCTCATGGAGGCAAAGGGAGCCCTTGATTCCACGAGAGCCCTTCCCACGGCTTCTCCAAGCCCCCCATTTCCCCGGGCATGAGCTGCAGCCACGGCTCCATGTATGAATTCCGAAGTTTCCCTGGCTGCGCCGAACTGCCCCTTGCAGAGATGGGCTCCCACATCCTCCGATGTTTTCCCCGCAAGGGCCAGTTCCACATCATGGATGATCCCCGCTCCGTTGAGGGCCAGGGCAGAAAGGACACCTCGCTTCATGAGATCGGCGATGAGAGGGTTAAGGCCAACCTTGATGGGATGGGCGCCCATCCCGAGAAGCACCGTTTTTCCCCCCTTGGCTGCTTCCGCCAGGGCCTTGACAGCAGCGCGAAATTCATCGGCCGCGAGCACGGAAGGGAGGGTCTGGAGAAAACCCTTCAGAGTGCCCCCGGGCGCCCAGGGCCGGGCAAGATCTTCCACCTGCACTTTACTGGGACGATCTTTGAGGCTGTATGTCCTGAGGCCTTCAAAGCCGAGAGGACGCCATTGCCCCTTCTTGCCGCTCACCATCACCGGCCTTCCCTTTGGCCCTCATTGGAAGCCAGCATTTCATCCACAAGGGCACAAAGGACGTGTCCAAGGGTGATGTGACATTCCTGAACTCGGGCGGTCACCACAGAAGGAACATGAATGGCCATGCCACAGAAATCATCCATGGCCGTCACTTCCTGTCCCATCCACCCCCACGTGTGAAGACCATTTTGCTGGGCCCACTCCAATGCCTTGATCACATTGGGCGACCGCCCGCTGGTGGATATTCCGAGGACAGCATCGCCCTCCCGGGCCAGTGCCTGCAGTTGCTTGAGAAAAATGTCCTCGAACGCATAATCGTTGCTGATGCTGCTGATCACCGAGGTGTCCACGGTGAGGGCGATGGCCGGCAGAGGAGGCCGCTCACGCTCGAAACGGTTCACGAACTCCGCTGCAATGTGCTGCGCATCGGCGGCGCTNCCCCCGTTGCCCATGAGGAAAAACCTNCCTTTGCGGCCAAAGACCGTCACAAGGGATTGGGCCATGGACGCGAGGGTCCCCTCCACTTTGCCGAGAAGCTGACGCTTCACCTCTATGCTTTCTCTCAATTTTTTCTCTGCAAACAGGAGCATGATCTTGTGGCCATGAAAATGAGTTTTTTGTCAGTGCTCCACAAAGGTCAGCATGGGACCGTTGCGGCGCATGTCCTCACGCAAAGCCTTCAAAAACATTCTGAAGCAGGGTCCGGGACGGCCGTTTCCAATGACATGATCGTCGTAGCGCACCACGGGCAGGACATCGAATGTGGTTCCAAACATCATCAGTTCAGCAGCCTCATAAGCCTGCCGGGGAGTTATATTCATTTCTCCCACTTCGGTCAAATGACCCGATGCGACCATGTCTTGCGCAAGCTCCAAAATCCGTGTCACCGTGGTGCCCCGCAAAATACGTTCAAAGGGAGGCACAAAAAAACGGCGGTCTTTCGTCACCAGTCCCACGTTTTCCGTGGGCCCCTCACCCAGGTATCCCCGCTCATCGAGGGAAACGGTGAAATCCACTCCCGCGTCTTCCGCTTCCTTGCGCATGAGCACATTGGGCAGGTAATTGCACGACTTTATCCTGGCAAAATAGTCCCTCTTGATGGGAATTTGACTGGTCCGCAGGGTCGTTCCCGCCTCATATTTGCTTTCGGGAGTTGCATGAAAGCGGCTGACCACGATGTAGAGCTGACTGGCCGGACATTCATAAGGATTGACGGAAAATCCCCCCGGTCCCCTGGACACAAAAATCCTGATGACCGCATCGGGAGCATTGGCCGCACGCACGGTGGCCAGAAGGGTCCCGGTCAAGTGGTCCCAACCCATGGGCAACTGCAGAGAGAGGGCAGCGAGGGAATTCTTCATGCGGTCAAGATGCCGCTCCAGCCCGTAAATGTGCCAGTCCACGCTCTTCAATGCCTCAAAAACACCGTCTCCCCGGTGCACGAGATGATCGTCAATGGGGACCATCATGAGGGCGGGGTCGGTTACGATGCCCCCATACCAGCTGGAATACATGGCCAGATAATCATGGTGAAAATCAGGCTTCATGGCGAGGAGGCGATCCACAGCCTGATCAAAGCTCAGATGTATGACACGATCCTTCATTCCCGCTCCCTACCCGTCTCCCTGTTTCATTTCCGGGGAGACCCATCTTGAGGCTTCACAGCAAAAGAGTCCCCTGCCCCTCCCTCGGGATCTTCAGCTTTGTCTTGTCGAGAATTCCCGGGCGGTTTAGGATTCAATCCTTGAGCAGGCAGGACGAAAACCCGATTGAAAATAACCATGAACCCCCCCTTCCGCAAGGAAAAAGGGAGACGGAGCAGCGGAGACCATGGAGATTGGAAAGAGGCCCAGCCTGAACACCATCGTTTTCGACTTTGATGGCACACTTGCGGAACTCAAACTGGATTTCTCTCACATGAAGGTCCAGTTGCACCAGCTGGCCACAAGGGATTTTGCATTGAACGTGGATGTTCCCAACATGCCGGCCCTGGAATGGATCGATGTGCTCTGCATTCAGCTGAGAAGCCGCAATGGGGACCACCATGAACTTTTCCGCGCCATGGCCCTGAAACTCATCGTGGAAATGGAGATGGAGGCTGCGCGGAACGGCCAGCTCTTTCCCTTCACCAGAACACTCCTGCGTGAACTCGCTCACTGTGGAATCAAGGTGGCCATCATCACCCGCAACTGTGGTGAGGCTGTCCGGTGTGTATTCCCCGACATGAGCGCCTATTGCAGCACCCTTCTCACCCGTGATGATGTCCCCCGCGTCAAACCTCACCCGGACCATCTTTTGCAAGCTCTGCATCGCCTGGGTTCAACCCCTGAATCCTGCCTCATGGTGGGCGACCACCCCCTGGATCTGGAGACGGGACGGCGGGCGGGCACCCTGACGGCGGGCGTTTCCACCGGAAGAGTCACGGAAGAGGACCTTCTCCGAAGCGGGGCACACATGACCGCCAGGAACTGCTGGGAATTGCTGCAGGCCCTCCGCCATGCTCAATGGTTGACACTTCCGCAGGGGAAGACCGTGAGATAAAATTTTTTTCTCCCTGACAAGCTGCAAGAGGAAAGGAAACATGGGAGGTGACCAGTTATGGTGATGAAGCGAATCGAAGTTTTTGTGCCCACGGTGCGGACAAGGAGGGCTGTGCTGGGTTTCACGGGATGGCCCGATGCGGGCAGGGTGGTCGAGCAGACTTTCGCGGAAATCAAGAGACTTCTTCCCACGGAAAGAATCGCTGCCTGGAACCTGGATGGTTTCTGGCATACGGACTCGCTGAGGCCCCTCGTGTCCCTGGACCATGGACAGATCCAGCGGCTGGAATGGCCCGAGTACGATTTCTTTCTGGCTCGACTCCCCTCTTCGGAGAACATTCTGCTGGGCCTGGGCCCTGAGCCGACGACAAACTGGACCGTATTTTCTCAAGAACTTTTAAATCTGCTGAAGATCTGGAAATGCAAGGAAGTGTACATTCTGGGAAGCCTTTACGACCAGGTCTTTCACGACGAAGTTTTCATCTCGGGACTGGCCCTGAACAGCAGAGGCATCAATGAGATGAAAGATCTCGGGCTCGAGCAGGTCAAGTACAGTGGACCGGCGGCCGTGCATTCCACCATCATGGAGGAAGCTCGCAATTCACCCCTGCACTGTGTGGGAATGTGGGCCCATTACCCTTCTTACCTGAATGGGCCCCATGAACTCCTCGTGGCCAGTCTTCTCCAAAAACTGGCAAGTCTTCTCTCCTTCGAGGNGGACACGGAAACCCTGATGGAAAACTGGAAACAGCGGGAGATGCAGATTCAAAACCAGATTGAACACAATCCTCAGTTGCGCGAAGACCTGCACTCCATGGCCAGGCTGAAAGCCGCTGCAAGCGCTGTGTCACAGAAAAGAGGAAAACTTCTGCGCATGGACGAGTTTTTGAGCAGAAACATGGGCGGGCACCAGGAAATTGACCTGGGATTTGAAAGGGGGATGACCATGGCCAGTCAAGAGAAGCTGATGGACCGCTACACCGTTGCCCATTTCCAGGAAATCGCCAGGCAAAATCGATTTGCTGAGAACTCGCAGATTCCCCACGACGTCGAAATGTGCGGCATTTGCCATCCGGAAAAAATGAGCATGAACCCTTTCCACTTTTACTTGAAAGTGGTGACTCAGTCCATAAAGGTTCGTCGGCCCCGGCTGGATGAAGAGCTCCTGGCGCAGATGAACGAGGATCTGGCCATGATGGGCGTTTCCAGAGAATTGTCCATGGATCAGCTGCTCCGCGGGGAAGAGGTGGCCCTCGAAACCTGGAAGGACTGGATCCGGGATGCTCTCGCCACGGGGCTTTCCCTGCTGGCCGTGCACAGCGGCACAAGCCTGGATTTCGACCTGGATGAGGAAAAAGAGGGAGGAAAGGAAGATGTGATCGAATCCAGCGTCCTGGAAATCATGGAACACCAGAAGAGAAATCACAAGACTGCATAGACGGGAGGGCCCCTTGCGGAGCCCCGCTCATTTCAGCAGGTCAGCCAGGGCTTCCTCGGCCCTTGAAAACCGAAAGACGAAGCCTTCTTCCAGCAGGCGATGGGGCACCGCCCTCTGGCCTTTCAGTACCACTTCTCCGAAATCCCCGAGAGCCATGCGGATCATGACAGCTGGAAGTCCCGGCATGAGCACGGAAGTCCCCAGTGCTTTGGCCAGGACTCGGGCGAACTCCTTGTTGGTGAGCGGGTTGGGTGCGGTGCAGTTGAAAGGGCCCTTCAGTTCCGGCTTTTCAAGGAGAAAAAGGAAGATTCGAAAGAGATCTTCCATGTGAATCCACGGAAACCATTGTTTTCCGCTCCCCAGGTGGCTCCCCATGTACCTCTTGAAAGGGGGGATCATTTTGCTCAGCGCTCCACCGTCGCGCCCCAGGACAATTCCCAGC
>SL_3KL_010_SEDDRAFT_10000405_pt1 | contig 35115 bp, 31 predicted proteins | sample SodLakKL_010_SED_2_FD_10381 | JGI IMG/M metagenome (IMG submission 10381) | reverse complement strand
CTACTACGAAAACGGTGAACTGGTCGAGCACCAGCAAGGCATTCGAGCCCTGCCCGATTCGCCGCAACCTGCCCAAACTCTCGCGGTGGCCACTACAGTTGCAGACGAGGACTCGCCCGAGTCCACCGCAACGGCGGTCGCGAGGCTTTTGGTTGAATTCGAAACACAGCCGGAACCGGACACCGATGAACAGCTCGGTGACCCGGTGTGTGTGGTCACCACCTACGAAGGGGAAGTTTCCACCACGACCGACGGTGCTGTCGCCGACGCGAGCGCAAGCATCGGAGGCTTCGATTCCCCGTTTACCGAGACCCAGGTCGACGCGGACAACGACCTGGCTTTTGCCGCAACCGGTGCTTCCCTGCCATCGGTGGTGGTGAATCCCTCCTCGACCGATCCGGTTGTCATGCACACATTCAATTCCGTCACGGTCGGCGCCGACGACTCCGGCAACACCTCCGGAGAATTTCATTTCATTGCCCTGATCGGCGATTCGTTGGGAATCGAGGCCGGCAGTGTGACCACGGCCGTGGCAGTGTACCCGGCCAATGCAGAGGCCCAGGCATCCAGCGCGATGATTGCTGAGCTTCAGGAAAACATCCTCGACTGCCAGCTTGCCCTGGTCACGCTGGTTGAGTCGGGGGACGGCTCCATTGATGTCAGTCCCGAGCAGGCCGATTATCAGTTCGGCGATAGCGTCGAGATCACCGCCGTCGCCGACGAGGGTTGGGTGTTCTCCGGCTGGAGTGGCGATGTCGAGAGCATGGACAATCCGCTCACCGTCACCATCAGCAACAACACCGAAGTCTTCGCAACATTTGAACGCCAGCCACCGCCAGCGCTGGCGGTGCCGGTCAATGCAACCACGGCGCTTGTCCTGCTGGTGCTGTTGATGATGTTGATTGGCTCGCGGGCCTTGTTGTCCCGTGCTGCATGAATGCAGCGAATGTCGTGAAATCGAGATGGCTTCCTCCGTGGTTGCGGGTCTGGGTGGCCTTTTGCGGGCTGCTGTTGAATTCCGTCTTTCATGTCATTCCCCTGATGTTCATCGCATTGCTCAAGGTACTGTTGCGATGGAGAAGAGCGCGGGTCGTGTTCGATCGCTGGCTGATGGCGATCGCGGCCAGCTGGATTGACGTCAACAGCGCACTGTTCGAGCGACTGACCGACACCCGCCTGCAGGTTTCGGGTCTGCCCGAGCCCATGCCTGAGGGTCATTTCCTGGTGGTTTGCAACCATCAGAGCTGGGTCGACATTCCGGTGTTACAGAAACTGCTCAATCGGCGCCTGCCCCTGCTGCGCTTTTTCCTGAAAAGCCAACTGATCTGGGTGCCATTGCTGGGGATGGCCTGGTGGGCGCTGGATTTCCCCTTCATGAAGCGCTACTCGCGCGACCAGATCCAGCGCCGGCCTGAACTGGCCGGACGGGATATCGAGGCGACTCGCCGCGCCTGCAGAAAATTTCGCAAAATTCCGGTATCGGTGGTCAATTTCGTCGAAGGGACACGCTTCAGCTCCGAAAAGCACAGCCAGCAGGAATCACCGTTTCAACATCTGCTCAAACCGCGCGCCGGCGGAACGGCGTTCGTGGTCGACGCCATGGGCGAGTCGCTCGACACCCTGGTCGATGTAACGATCGTTTACCCGAAAGGGGCCGGCGAACTGGGCGATCTGTTTGCCAATCGCATTCCCGAGATCCGGGTCGATTTCCAGATCATGCCCACCCCCGAGGAGCTGCGCCGGGGCGACTACCAGAACGATCCGGATTTCAGACGCCGCTTCCAGGAGTGGCTGAATGTCCTTTGGGAGTCCAAGGATGAGCGGATCAGGCAGATGCTCGACTCGCCACGCCCCAACCATAAACACTAGCCTGAACAAGATAGCCTGGGAAAGTCCAATCCAGCCAACATTGCCGGTCGAAAAAGGTGATTGAGATCACGGCTTTTTTGACCGGTGACAACTTTCCGAACTCCGGATCGCGATAGCTTGGGGTTGTCCCGGTCATTTTCGGGTCAGGAAGGGGAAGCCAAATGATGCATGCAACGCACATCGACGCCCACCTGTTGCCAGCCCTTCAGCAGCAGGAGCAGCGTCTGGCTCGCCAATTCGCACTGATCGGGGCCGTGTTAACGGTTGTTCTTGTCTCGACTTTCCAGTTGATCGAGTGGCGGATTCTGGAGCTGCCCGATGCGCTGCTGGTTCAGCATGCGTGGTGGCGAGTGCTGCCGGTCTTCGTGGCCGTGGTGACACTGATCCTGAGTGCAAGCCCCAATGCCGGAAAACGCGCCACCGTGCTGCTGAGATTGCTGGCCCTGAGTGTGCTGGTGATGATATTTGGCCTTCTGGCGACGAGCCTGTTGTCGGCCGACGGTGATCCGCGTCGCATGATCCATGGTCTGATCCTGGCCACATTTGCCGTTTCATTGGTCACCTTGCGTGGTGGACCGGAATTGGTGGTGCTCTTTGGACTGCCGTTTGCCGGCTTTCTGGTCTGGTTGCACCTGGCCGGACTTCCGTTTTCCGAATGGTCATTCATACTGATCGAGCCAGTCATGATGCTCGGGGTGGGGCTGATCGCAGCGGAGCTGCTTTATCGCATCCGGATCCAGTCCTTCATGGACCGCAAGCGGCTTGAACAAATGGCCCTGACCGACCCGTTGACCGGACTGAGCAATCGACGCTCGATCGAACCTCAACTGGAAGGCGAGGTCTCGCGGGCGCGCCGTCATCGTGTGCCGTTGTCGGTGCTGCTCGCCGATCTGGACCATTTCAAGCAGGTCAATGACCGCCACGGACACTCGGTCGGGGATGAAGTGCTGCGTGAGGTAGCGCGCCGAGTCGAGACCATCCTGCGTCGGGAAGACCGGGCGGCCCGATGGGGTGGCGAGGAGTTTCTCATCCTGTTGCCCGAGACCGACGCCTCCCGGGCCCAAATCGTGGCCGAGAAGATCCGCCGGTCCATTGCAGAAACGCCGCTGACGGTCAGCGAACTCAGCATTCCCCTGACCATCAGCCTGGGAGTGGCCGCCTGGCATGAGGACAGCAATGTCGATGAATTGATTCGGCGTGCCGACCAGGCGCTCTACCGGGCCAAGGCTTGCGGTCGCAATCGGGTCTGCGTGGACCCGACCGGAGCCACCAAAGCGCAGGGCAAGCCCCTCCAGATCGCCTGATGCCTTACCATTGACGCGGCACCGCACCACCAACATCGCCAATGATGGGCACACAGGCTGATTCGGGATGAAACTGCTTTATCAATTCTTCGATACGCTGATTCATTCCATCCGCAATCTGCTGCCCATCATCATCGTGGTGGGTGTATTCCAGTTCCTGGTGCTGCAACAGGTCCCCGACGGCCTGACCTCGATGATGGTCGGACTGGGGATCGTGGTCTTGGGGGTGGCGCTTTTTCTGCAGGGCCTGGAAATGGGGGTTTTCCCGATCGGCAAGAGCCTGTCGGACGAGTTCGCGGCCAAGGGTTCGCTGCCGTGGCTGATGATCTTCGGGTTTTTCATGGGATTTTCGGCCGTAATCGCCGAACCGGCGCTGATCGCGGTGGCCGAGCAGGCCGAAATCATCAGCGAGGGGCGCATCAACCCCCTGGTGCTGCGGCTGCTGGTGGCCAGTTCGGTCGGCGCGGTGATTTCGGTGGGGGTCTTGCGCATCATTCTCGGCCTGCCGCTGCACTGGATGATGATCGGCGGCTACCTGACCGTGGTCGTGGTGACCTTCTTCGCACCGGAAGAAATCGTCGGCCTGGCCTATGATTCCGGCGGCGTGACCACCAACATCGTCACCGTGCCCCTGATTGCAGCACTGGGGCTGGGGCTGGCCGCCTCCATTCGCGGCCGCAATCCATTGACAGACGGCTTCGGGCTGGTGGCCCTGGCCGTGATGGTGCCGATGATCACCGTTCAGCTCTACGGAGTGATCGTCTTTACCCTGGGTGATGCCGAAACGGCCGGGAACGCCTCCGAGGTGGTTCGAGCCATGGAAGAGCATGCCGATACCGCTGCACCCGCCTCGGTCAGCGGGCTATTGATGGACTTGGCCACCATGGTGCGCGACGTGTTGCCGATCATCCTGGTGGTGTTGATCTTTCAGTTCGCAGTCATTAGAAAACGCATTCCCCATCTGGCCATGGTCAGTTTCGGGTTCGTGCTGGTCATCATCGGCCTGTATGCCTTCGTGGTCGGACTCAAGCTGGGGCTGTTTCCGATCGGCGAGCGCATGGCCGAGCAACTGATCGCTCATGACCGCATCGTGTTCGTCTACCTGTTCGCCTTCGCCATCGGGTTCGCCACCACCATGGCCGAACCGGCGCTGATTGCGGTCGGCAGGAAAGCCGAGGAAGCCGCCAGGGGCAAGATTCGGGGCAACGCCATCCGCATGATCGTTGCACTGGGGGTGGCTATCGGCATCACCATCGGCGTGCATCGCATCATCGCCGGCGACTCGATCCACATGTACATCATTGCCGGCTATTCGGTGGTCATTGTGCTGACCTGGCTGTCACCGCGCTATATCATTGCGCTGGCCTATGACCTGGGAGGCGTGACCACATCGGAAGTCACGGTGCCGCTGATTACCGCGCTGGGCATTGGCCTGGCCACCCATATCGAAGGGCGCAACATCATGATCGACGGCTTTGGCCTGATCGCTTTCGCGTCCATTTTTCCCATCATCACCGTTATGCTGTACGCCATAGTGGCCGAGCAGCTTGCCAAGAGAGGTCAATCGTCATGAAATTTTCCGTTCTGGTCGCCATCCTCGCCGAAGAGATGGAAGATGAGGCCGTCGACATTGCCCGCGAAGCCGGAGCCGGCGCCGTGACCCTGCTCAGCGCCCGCGGCATTACCGGCGACGAGAAGAAAACCTTTTTCGGCCTGACCTACGAAGGCGCCCAGTCGGTACTGATGTTCGTGCTCGAGAAGAAACTCTCCTTGCAGGTACTCAAGTGCCTGACCAGGAAACTCGACCTGGACAATGACCCTCGCGGCATCGCCTTTACCATTCCGCTGGAACACCTGGGCGGTATCGATACCCGCGAACTGAGCCAATTCACCCAGAAAATCGAAGACGAGATCTGATCATGAGCAATGAACAATCCCGCAAACTGGTCGATGACCTGATGAAACCCGAGGTCGTGACGATCGAGCCATTGGCCACGTTGCGCGAGGCGATGAAAAAGATGCGCGAACACTCGGTCAAATCGCTGGTCGTCGAGAAGCGCACGGACAGTGATGCCTACGGCATGCTGACCTACACCACCATACTTCGCACCATCATTGAAGAGGACGGCGATGTCGACCTGGTCAATGTCTATGACATCGCCACCAAGCCGGCACTGTCCGTGCCGCGTCAACTCGAAGTCCGGCATGCCGTGTCGCTGATGGTCAACTCGGGCATCAAGCGCCTGATTGTCTCCAGCAACAACCAGCTCGAGGGTATTCTGACCATGAATGACATCGTCGGAGCGATCCTCGAAAAGCTCGACGACTGACTGGTTCAGCGCTCTGACCGACCGGCTCTCCATCGCCCTGACCGAGGCGTTCGGTCCCGACATCAGCAAGCAGGCCCTGTCGGCCCATGCCCGTCATCTTGACCGGCATGGCGATCTGAAACGCTGGCAAGCAGCCATCAGCGAACTGCCTTTGGTCGACCGCCGGTGGCAAATCATCAATGGTTGCCTGGAAGCCGGCGCCGAGGTCGATCAGCCTGAAACGCTCATCAAGCAGCTTCGAACCCTCATTCCCTGGCGAAAGGGTCCCCTGAAGCTTGGTGGTGTTCACATCGACACGGAATGGCGATCGGACCTCAAATGGAATCGACTGGCCGGCGCCATCGACTTGCGGGACAAGCAGGTTCTGGATGTCGGCGCGGGCAATGGATATTTCGGCTGGCGAATGCTCGAAGCCGGCGCAGCCCGGGTCATCGCCTGCGATCCCACCCAGTTGTTCGTGATGCAGCACGAGGCCATCAGCCACTTCGCCGGCCCGGCCGAAAATTACTTGCTGGCCCTTCGGCTCGAGGACCTGCCGGATGGAATGACGGGTTTCGACACGGTCTTTTCAATGGGGGTGCTCTACCACCGCCGCGACCATCTTGCCCACCTGAGCGACCTGGCCCGGCGTCTGGCGCAGGGCGGCGAGCTGGTGCTTGAGACCCTGATCATCCCGGGCGAGGATCGAAATGTACTGGTTCCTCAGGGTCGCTACGCCAATATGCGCAACGTGCATGCACTGCCGACCGTTTCGCAGTTGATCGACTGGATGGATGCCGCCGGCTACGAGGACATTCGCCTCATCGACACCACGCCGACCACCAGCGAAGAGCAACGCAGCACCGACTGGATGCCCTTCCATTCACTGGCCGAGGCACTTGATCCGGTCGATGCCGCGAGCACTCGCGAAGGCCATCCAGCGCCCATACGCGCCGTGCTCGCTGCAACCATCAAACAATCCCCAGCAAACTGGCCAGCACAATGAGAATCAGCAAGGGTGTTACCACGCGGGTCAACCAGAGCCAGGCATTGAACGCCCAGTCAGGCATCTTCTCGTCGAGTTCCTCCCGGGTGATCTTTCTGGACAACACCCAGCCGGCAAACAAGGCCGTCAGCAAACCGCCGAGCGGAAGCATGACCTGGGATGCAACGTAGTCCAGGGCATCCATGATCGATTCGCCCCCGATCGTGACCTCCGACCAGACATTGAACGAAAACACCGAGGCCAAGCCCAAGACCCATGCAAACGCCGCCACGCACATGGCGGCGCTCTTGCGCGACAGGTTGGTGGCTTCGACCAGGTAGGCAGTGGCAGGCTCCATCAGCGAAATCGCACTGGTCCAGGCCGCCACCGACAGCAGCAGGAAAAACGCCATGCCGTAGGCGATTCCGAATGGCATCTCGGAAAAGGCCAGCGGCAGCGAGGTGAAGATGAATCCGGCCCCGCCGGTTCCCGGATCGATACCGAACGAGATCACGATCGGGAAGATCGCCAGACCGGCAATCAGCGCGACCACGGTATCGGAAATGGCCACCGTGGTGCCCACCTTGGGAATGTTTACATCCGACGGCAGATAGGCGCCATAAGTCATGATGGCGCACATGCCCAGGCTCAGGGTGAAAAAGGCCTGGCCCATGGCCGTCACGATCATGCCCCCGGAGACCTGTGACCAGTCCGGTCGAAACAGGAATCCAACCGCTTCCTGGAAACTGCCGGTATTCATGCCGTAACCTAGCAGTATCAGCAATAACACGAACAGCAGAGGCATCAGGATGCTGACCGCCCGCTCCAGTCCCTTTTCCACCCCGAAGGCGACCACGCCAACGGTCATCAGCATGAACAAGCCGTGCCAGAAGGTCAGTTCACCGGCGCTGGCCAGCAGATTGTCGAAGGTTTCGCCGGGGTCGGTAATCGGTGCGCCCATGCCGACCAATTCCTTCAAGTAGGCGAAACCGTAATGCAGGGTCCAGCCCGCAACCACCGAGTAAAAGGACAGGATGATGAACCCGGCCGCCACCCCAAGAAAGCCCAGCCCCATCCAGGCACGCGTGGCCTTGGCGTCGTCGGACAGTTCCTTGATCGAGTTGATCGGGCTCATGCGACCGCGTCGGCCGATGACGATCTCGGAAAACATGATCGGCAGCCCGACGGCCAGAATACACAGCAGATAGATCAGGACGAACGCCCCACCGCCGTTTTCGGAGGTAATGTAGGGAAAGCGCCAGATGTTGCCCAGGCCGACGGCCGAGCCGGTAGCGGCCAGAATGAAAGCGAGACGGGATGACCACATCCCATGAATCGAGCTGGTTTGCATGGATTATTCCAGTCCCCGGTAATCGGTGAATAATTGTTATCAGGCGCACATTTTGCGCCAACATCGGTTTCGGTTCAAATCCCGCCCCCGAGCCCGCTGTCGCGAAGCAAACGAAAAAAGCTCACTCGCGCAGAGGCGCACAGACGCAGAGAAAAACAATTCAGGAAATGCTAAAGCACACTTTTTCCTCTAGTGTCGCCTCACGAGAAATATTGTTGTACAGCAGTCTGCATGTGGCACCGCCCTAGATGCAGGTTCCAGAAGTGGGCGCCGGCGAGCAGCAATCCTGCTCCAGCGGCCGCCAACGCAGTCCAGCGTCCTGAAAAGTGCAGCGGTGTGGCGATCAGTACGGTCAGAATTCCGGCTGAAATCAGTGCCAGCAAGACCGGGCCGAAATGCCGGTGACGCAACCATCCGACCAGCATGGCGGCGAGCAGCATTGTCCAGGTCAGGGCCAGCAGACCCCACTCCAGCCAGAGCAGTTTGTGCCACAATCCGCTTTCCCAGTACGAGCGATTCAGCCAGACGGTTGGATACAACAGAAAAACCAGAGTCAAACCGGCACAATGCAGTGCGCACGCCAGGGCAACACACATGCCCAGGCGGTCAGGCCAGGCTCGATAAGTCATCAACAAGGTCTCGCGTTGAATATGTTATATTATAACACTGCTTAGACTCACTGGAGATCACCATGCAACGCCATTTTCCACCGATCATGTTGTTGATGTTGTTCACCAGCCTGCCCGGGATCCTGATCGCCGGCGAGCTGCAGCGTCAGCACGGCGCCCATGTCCATGGTGAAGCCACCGGCAGCCTGGCCATGGATGGCGGGGAGATTCATATCGAGCTGGATATTCCCGGTGTCAACCTGGCTGGATTCGAGCATCCGCCACGAACCGAAGAGCAGTCCGAGACTCTTGAACGCGTGATCGCCGACCTGGAAAGCGCCCGCTGGCTGATCGCCGATCCGCGCGCGGAATGCAGTATCGAGAAGATCGAAATTGCCACGCCCGGATTCGAGCGCGATGAAGGTCACGACCATGGCCATCACCATGACGATCATGACGGGCACGACCATAACGAGCGCCACGGGGATCATCATGACCACGGGCACAGTCACGACGAGGGTCATCATGACATTGATCACCACGGCCATGAGCATGCCGAATTCAGGATCAAGGTGCGGCTGGAATGCAGCCATCCTGCCAGCCTGGGTTGGATCGATCTGGAACTTTTCGACGACTATCCCGCAAACGAAAGAATGCGGATCGATGTCTTGACCGAAGCGCTGGCCACCCGCGCCCGATTGACGCCCGGTCGGACTCGTATCGATCTGCGCTGATGACGAACCGATGCAACAGGCATGACTGAACCCTTGCTGGAAATCGCGGATATCGAGTTCGCCTGGCCCGGGCAGGATCACAACGTGCTTGAACTGCCCTCGTTTCGCATCGAAACCGGCGAAAAGTTGTTTCTGTTCGGGCCCAGCGGCTCGGGCAAATCCACCCTGCTGGCGCTGATCGGCGGACTGGTGCGGGCCGATCGCGGCTCGCTGCACTTTGCCGGCCAGGAAGTGGAGTCGATGTCCGGCCCGGCGCGTGATCGCCTGCGCGCCGAACACCTCGGCGTGATCTTTCAGCAATTCAACCTGCTGCCGTGGCTGGATGTGCGCACCAATGTCACTCTGCCATGCCGATTTTCCCGGGCCCGGGCGCATCGTGCCGGTGATATCGGCAAGGCCGCCGAGGCGCTGCTTGCCGGTATGGACCTGGACCCGGCGCTGTGGGGCCGGCGCGCCGATGAACTCAGCGTTGGTCAGCAGCAACGCGTGGCCGCGGCGCGCGCGCTGATCGGCTCGCCTTCATTGATACTGGCCGACGAGCCGACTTCGGCGCTCGATGCCGATCGTCGCCAGGTGTTCATCGACTTGCTGTTTGCCCAGGTCGAACAGGCCGGCAGCACCTTGCTGTTCGTCAGCCACGACAAGGATCTGGCCCGTCATTTCGACCGCCGGATCAGCCTGCCCGAGATCAATCGCGCCGGGGTCGAATCATGAACCTGATCGGCCTGGCCATTCGCTCACTGCTCAATCGTCGCTTCGCGGTCATTCTGACGATTTTGACCATTGCCCTGTCGATCGGACTGCTGGTCATCGTCGAGCAGATGCGCGCCGAGGTGCGCGATGGATTTTATCGCTCGGTGTCGGGCACCGACCTGATCGTCGGCGCACGCACCGCGCCGGTGCAATTGCTGCTGTACTCGGTATTCGGCATCGGCGATGCCACCAACAACATCTCGATTGAAACCTTCGAGCAGCTCCAGGCCCTGGACGAGGTGGACTGGGCCATTCCCATGGCCCTCGGCGACACCCATCGCGGCTTTCGCGTCATGGGCACCAGCGGGGACTTTTTCGAGCGTTACCGCTACGCGGACCGCCAGCAGCTCGAGGTTGCCGCCGGTCGGGAATTCGACGATCTGTTCGAGGTGGTGATCGGTCACCAGGTCGCCCGCCAGCTCGACTACGACGTTGGCGATTCGGTGATCCTGGCCCATGGCGGGGGCCGGGTCAGCCTGCAGCAGCATGATGACCATCCATTCACCATCAGCGGCATACTGGCGCCGACCGGCACACCGGTCGATCAGCAACTCTACATATCACTGGCCGCCCACCGGGCGATTCATATCGGCTGGGAGCAGGGGGTGCAGCGCCCCGGCGCCGGCCTGGATGCCGAGGAGGCCCGCGAGCGTACCGAGGAGCTCCGGCCCGACAGCATCACCGCGATTCTGATCGGGTTGACCTCGCGCGCGGCCGTGTTCGGCCTGCAGCGACGGATCAACGATTACCGCCCCGAGGCGCTGACCGCCATCATGCCGGGTATCACCTTGCAGGAATTGTGGCGTATCACCGGGCTGGCCGAACAGGTCTTGCGGGTGGTCGCCGGGCTTGTGGTGCTGGCCGGACTGCTCGGCATGCTCACGGTATTGTTGACCACGCTCAACGAACGCCGCCGCGAAATGGCCATCCTGCGCGCCAATGGCGCCCGTCCCGTGCAGATTGCCGGGCTGCTGGTGTTCGAAGCCGGCCTGATCGCCGCCGCCGGCATCGTTCTGGGCGTGGTGCTGGCGTTCGTGGTTCAGGGCATCAGTGCGCCGTTTCTGCTGGAACGGCTGGGACTGCACATCAGTGCCAGCCTGCCGGCCGGTCAAGTCTGGATGGTGCTCGGCGGCATCTGGCTGGCCGGCTTGCTGATCGCCCTGGTGCCGGCACTGATGGCGTATCGACGCACCCTGGCCGACGGCATGCAGGTCAGGAACTAAAACCTGCCTTGTTCACCACCCTACCTACAAAACGGCGCTACGGAAGGGTGGTGAACAAGGCAGGTGAACCCGACCCGTTCATTCAATGTCAGTACAATCTGGACCTTACCTTATGCAAACCCTGGATATGCACTACATCCGAACCTTGACGACCGTGGTCCTGATGGCTCTGGTGACACTGGCTTCGGCCGAGGTGCGCGAGCTCGAGTGGCTGGAGCTGATGCCTGAAGACGAAGCCGATGCCTGGCTGGAGGAATCGGCCCAGGTCGACCACAGCAGCTTTTCCGCGCCCGAGCCCTTCCAGTCCTTTCGCACCATTTCAGAACTGGACGGGGAGCATGTGCGCATTCCCGGTTTCGTGGTGCCAATCGAAACCGACGGGGCCGGCAAACTCAAGGAGTTCTTCCTGGTGCCCTACTTCGGCGCCTGCATTCATGTGCCCCCGCCACCGGCCAACCAGATCATTTACGGCCGCCTGGAAGAGCCGATTCCCATGGTTGATATCTGGGATGCGTTCTGGATGGAGGGACAATTGAACATCGAAGATGTCTCGAACGACACGGCGGCCTCGGCGTATACGATGGACGTCAAGAAACTGGAGTTGTATTGAAAAATCTTTTCGCGCGGAGTCGCAAAGGCGCGGAGAAAAACCTTTGAAACGCAAAGACGCTATGAAGCCAAGTTAAAACAATCCATTAAAACCATTGCGTCTTTGCATCTTTGCGTTGAAAGGTTTTTTGTGTTTGCACTGCGACAGCGGGTCCGAAACCGGGACTGAAGACTCTGCGAGAGAACAAGCTTTTAGTCAAGAATAAAACCGATAGAGAGATAAACGATGATGACGATGAGAAAGTGTTTTCTGTTTGTGCTGGTGCTGTTGGCGCCGGCGATTGTGCCGACGATGGTACTGGCCGACGACAGCCGGCCCTTGTCGGTCGAGGTGCTGTGGGAGCTGGAACGAATCAGCTCGCCGGTTGTTTCGCCGACCGGTGGCCATGTGGTCGCGCCGGTGACCAGTTATGACGTTGACGGCGATGAGTCCGAGACCCGCCTGTGGCTGTTCTCGGTCGATGGCGACGTGCAGCGCCCCCTGACCTCTGCCGGTCAATCCGCCGGCAACCCGGTCTTTTCCCCGGATGGCAAGACCCTGGCGTTCACCGCCCGGCGCGGCGATGACGAAGCCGGTCAGATCTACCTGCTGCCCATGGATGGTCCCGGTGAGGCCGAGCGTCTCAGCGAGGTCCCCACCGGGGTATCCGCGCTGAAATGGGTCGGTGAGCACATCTATTTCATCGCCCGGGTATGGCCGGACAAGGACTGGGACGAAATGGCCGAGCAGATCCAGTCCGACCGCGACTCCAAGGTCTCGGCCCATCAGTGGAATGCGCTGCCCTATTCACACTGGGATCACTGGATCGACGAGGACCGCCAGGCGCATGTGTTTCGCATTCCCGCCGAGGGCGGCGATGTCGAACCGATCACCCAGCCGTTTGGCCGCGAACTGCCGCGCTCGACCCAGGGCACCGGCAATTACGACATCCATCCCGATGAGACCTACATCGCCTTCAACTCAGACAGCAGTGAACAAGGTGTCGACCCGGAGATCGACTTGTTTCTGGCCCGCATTGGCGATGACAGCGCCGAAAATCTGACCCCCGACAACGCAGCCGGCGACGGCAACTCGATGTTCAGCCCGGATGGTCGCATGCTGGCCTGGGGCAGCCAGGCCATTCCCGGTTTCTATGCCGATACCGTCAACATCATGGTCATGGATCTGGATTCCGAAGAACGGCGCAACATCACCGCCGACTGGGATCGTTCACCCTTCGGCCTGGTGTGGGCGGCCGACAGCAGCGGCTTTTTCGGAACCGCTGCCGACCACGGCACCACCCGCCTGTTCCATATCGAGCTGGACAGCGGTGAAGTGCGTGCAGTGACCGACAAGACCGACTTCGGTGGCCTGTCGATTGCCGAAGACGGCACCCTGGTCGGCAACAATCAGAGTTTTCTCTATCCACCGCGGGTGGTACGTATCGACCCAGCCACCGGATCGGCTTTTCGCCTGGACACCATCAATGACGATGTACTCGAAAATGTCGACCTGGGCCATTACGAGTCGGTCACCTACACCGGCCATGACGGCGCCGATATCCAGATGTGGGTGCACTATCCGCCCGACTTCGATGATTCAAAGGAATATCCGCTGTTCCTGCTCATTCACGGCGGCCCGCACAGCCCGATCACCGATGGCTTTCACTTCCGCTGGAATGCCCAGACCTTTGCCTCATGGGGCTACGTGACCGCCTGGCACAACTTCCACGGCTCACCGGGCTGGGGCCAGGATTTCACCGACACCATCAACCCCGACTGGATCACCGCACCCTATAACGACACCATCGCGGCGGCCGAATGGTTTGCCGACAAGGACTGGATCGACGATGACCGTATGGTTGCCGGCGGTGGCAGCTACGGCGGCTACCTGTCATCCATCCTGCTCGGACGCGAACATCCGTTCAACACCCTGCTGATCCACGCTCCGGTCTACAACATGTATTCGCAGATGGCCGCCGACTTTGCCGTGCATTCGGTGCGCTTCGGCAATTACTGGGACGATCCCTCGATCTACCAGGAAATCTCGCCGCATTACTACGCGGAAAACTTCGATACCCCGGCGCTGATCATTCATGGTCAACTCGATTACCGGGTCCCGGTCGGCCAGGCCTTCGAACTGTTTCGCACCCTGCAGTCACGGGATGTCGAATCGCGCCTGATCTATTACCCGGACGAGAACCACTGGATCCTCAAGCCCAACAACTCCATCTACTGGTACAACCAGGTTGAGGAATGGATGGGCCGTTTTGCCGAGCCCGGTGGACGCTGAGGGGGCAATGCCCCGAAAGAAGTTTAGCAATAGACGCCACGGAGCCCCTGAGCGGGGCTCCGTGACTGCTCGCGCTAGGAGTTTTCGATCAGGTACTCGACCTGTTCGGTGAGCCGGTCAATCGCCTCTTCCTGACGTTCTATGATTTCCTGTTGCTCCTGAATGGCCTGGATTGCGATGACCGACATTCCGGAATAGGAAATGCCGTAAACCTCATCCGTGCTTTCGTGACTGACGACTTCCGGAAAAATTTCCTTGACATCCTGAGCGACAAAGCCGATCGTCTCATCGTCACTGCTCCGATAGCGATACCGCACCGGGTCAAGGGACATCACTTTAGCGATGACATCGTCCATGCCTGCGATATCGGCCTTTAGCCGTTGATCAGAGGTTTCATTGAATTCTCCATCGGGTGTGATCCAGGCGCTCAAGTTATCTTCATGCCTGAAATGAATATTACCGGTCGCATCACTGTTCCAGAGGGTCCACTCCAACTCATCGGGTCGATTGCTCCGGTATAACGTCACTCCACCAACCGCAGAGGTTGGCGATTGAATGATATGCAAGTCATGTTGGGGGTCATCGGTATTGATGCCTACCTGTCCATCTTTGAAGTAAATGCCATCATCGGCAATCGACCATTTGGATTCATCGACATCCAGATCTTGCGGTATCCATATCGAACCCTCCCAGACCAGTGCCTGTCCGGCTGACGCGCCCATCGAGCTCAGCTTTTCACCGGTAATGGAACCATCCGGAACGGAATGAGCCTTGATTGCATAAGGCGTGGCATCGAGTGGAATGCGGGGCGTCAATTCATCGCCATCGTCAATCGTGATACCCAGCCAGTATTGCTCATCGAACGGCAGATTGAGCGGCGATTCACTACCCAAAGTGGCATTGAACAAACCCTCCCGAACCTGTAGCTGCTGTTCCTCGATCCAGATACCGTTCTCGCCAAACTCGCTGTCATAGAGCCTGAAAGTGAAGTCGAGCGTCTCGTTTTCCACCGGTTCACCCGACTCATCAATCAACTGACCCTGGTGAGATATGGTGCGGGGCAAATCGGCATGTGCAAACGCAAGTGCGCCCATCGTGATCGCGAACAAAACTGAATTCGCATACAGTCTCATGAAGTTCCTCCTGCTGGTTCAAGTTTCTAGTGTGGATGAGTAATCGTTGTCAAGCCCTGCTACCAACAAGCACGGCTACCATGCAATCCGGCTGGATCACTACGGCAATGTCAACGCTATGGGGAACAGCGGGCATGATCAAACAAACACCACCACGCTAACATAGATGCGTATAGCCTTTGTCGTTGCCCGCAACATCAGTCATGCCGACCATCCATAGGTGCGTGGAATACACATGATTCGTGCGGTGGCCTGCCTGGTGGCAGTGGTACTGCCCACATGAGAATTCTCGACACTGAATCACTCTGCATGGAGGCCGTTGCGTTCAATCCTTGTCCGGCCGGGATTTCAGGTCGCGTAGCAGGTTGATACCCTTGCGGCGCTGCTCTCTGATCAATTGCAGCCTCGTGCGCAACTGATCCTGCTTGTCCGGATCAGCCTCATCACTGAGCTTGTCCGTCAATTCCGATTGTTGCTTGCGCATCTTCTTGAGGATCTTGCGCAGCTTGTCTCTTTTCTCGACCTGCTCGCGGTAATCGCGCGACATGAATTTCTTCAGTTTGCTGCGTAATGAATCGCTCATGGTGGATCGACCTTTTCCTGCGTTTCTGAATCGGCCTGGGTCAGGATGGCGCGCAATTCATCCGGGTCCAGGCTGAGCTGGTCCTGCAATTCCATGTCGAGCCCCTCCAGTGAACCAAACGTGACCCGGGCCATGACAATCAGGCTTCGGGCAATGCGGTAGGCGTAGGCGCTGTCATTCATCAGTGAAGTGGCTTCTTCTGCACTGATCAGCCGATCACGGATCAACTGATCGAGATGACCGCTGGCCACGATATCGGCCTGCTCGGCCATCGCCGAGAGCTCGGCCAGTTCGACTTCAAGATCCTCTTCGTCGCTGTCGGACAGGTGCTGAAGCTGGTTAAGCAGCCACCCGAGATTGGCTCGGATTTGCAGGTACTCTTTCTTCAGGGCAGCATTCTTCGAGCGAAGATTGCGCACCATGTTCTTGTTCAGATGCTTGGTGTCCTTGAATGCTTCGACCAGGCTCTGACTGGCCATTCGCAGCGAAACCAGTTGCTGGGCGCGCTTGCCCTTTACGGGAATACGGGCCAGAAAATCAACGATCAAGCCGTGCAAGGGCTTGACCTTTTCAAGGTAGAGCGCATCCATGTCATGGTCATGAACCCGCGGCGGCTTCTGCAGCAGCGCTTCGGGATCCTCGGCTTGCCGAAATTGGGCGGGCTCGAAGTTGAGCGCGGTGGCCATGACGCCGGATGCGCGATTGAACAGGCGCAGCAACTCCTTGCGCGCAGCCTCAAGGGCCGAGCCAGGTGTGCCCAAGAGGTTGGCATGAATGTAGCGGGGCTGATCGGCCGGCATCGGCTTGCTGCGAAAGATCCGCTCCAGGGTCAGCACCATGACCGGAATCAGCGGGACCATGAGCAGGATGCCTGCCAGGTTGAACAACGTATGAAACAGTGCAAGCCTGAGCGCATGGTTGTCCTCGCCAACTCCGAACAGCCCGGCCAGGTTTTCGACCGCAAGCATGAACGGAACAATGAAGACCAGCGCCACGATGGCGGTGCCGAGATTGAAGAGCAGGTGAGCGCCGGCCAGCCGCCGGCCCTCGACGTTGGCCGTGATCGCGGCCAGTCCGGTCGAAACCGCCGTGCCGATATTGGCGCCGATGGAAATGGCCAGGGCATTTTCGTAACTGAGCTGACCAGCCGCCAGGGCGGTGATGGTCAGAATCAGCGTGGCGTGACTGGACTGCATGATCACGGTGGCGAAAATGCCGATAACGGTGTACAAGGCCAGTCCCGAAATCCCGGTCAGGGCGTATTCGGTCAGATCGAAGGCCTGTTGAACGGTCTCGAAACCGTCCTTCATCCACTGAATGCCGAGAAACAGAAACCCGATGCCGGCCAGGGCCCAGCCGATCGACTTCAGCGTGGCATGGCGCGTCAGTATCAACACCACACCGAAGGTCAGCATGGGCAACGCACCGCGACCGATATTGAAATGCAGTGCCGGCCCGGCCATCAGCCAGGCGCCGGTGGTGGTGCCAAGATTGGCCCCGAAGATCACACCCAGCCCCTGATAGAGACCCAGCAGACCGGAGCTGAGAAACGAGATGGTCAGCAGCGACACCAGGGTGCTGGACTGGGTCAGCGCGGTGGCCCCGGCGCCGAAGGCCAGGCCTTTCCACAGACGATCGGTGGAGCGGCTGAGCAGGGTTTCCAGGGTGCCGCCGGCCAGTCCCCGGAGCCCCTGTTCCAGCGCCATCATGCCAAACAGGAAAACGGCCACGCCAGCGGCGATCTCGGCCGTGGTCGGACTGGCCCAGAAGGCCCAGCCCAGCAACAAGATGACGCCGACCAGCGGCAGATTACGCGACATGGCCTCTCGGCTCAGCAAGCACGTGCCCGAGTACGATCATGCCACAAATGGATCAGGACTCCAGCATCCTGTCGAATGCCCGTCGGCTGTCATCATCGGGGATCAGCTTGCTGAACAGCCAGGCGGCCAGGGCGGCGAGAATGGCGGCCGGCAGAATTTCGTAGACATCGAACAGGCCGCCTTCTGCACGGCCCCACAGGATGACCGTCAACCCGCCGGCCACCATGCCCAGGATCGCCCCGACCCGGCTCATGTCTTTCCAGTACAGCGACATCAGGATGACCGGCCCAAAGGTTGCACCCAGTCCCGCCCAGGCATAGGCAACAAGTTCAAGCACCATGCGATCCGGATCGGCGGCCAGCCACAGGGCAATCAGGGCGATGACCACGACCGCTCCGCGACTGATCCAGACCAGTTCCTGCTGACCGGCCTTCGGGCGCAGCATGCCCTTGTAGAAATCCTCGGTAATTGCCGATGACGAAACCAGCAATTGCGAGTCGGCCGTGGACATGATCGCGGCCAGGATGGCGGCCAGGCAGATGCCGGCCACGACCGGATGGAACAGGACCTCGACCAGGCGTATGAACACTGTCTCCGCATCCGGACCATCCAGCGGTTCGGCCAGACCGGCGATCCCGGCCATGCCGACCAGCACTGCGCACACCAGGCAGATGCTGACCCAGCTCATGGCGATGCGCCGTGCCCGGGTCAGTTCGCCGGCGGCGCGGATCCCCATGAAACGCGCCAGAATATGCGGCTGACCGAAATAACCAAGACCCCAGGCCAGCAGTGAGACGATGGCCAGCAGCCCAAGCATCTGGCCATCGCTGTCGGTGAACGGGTTCAGCATTTCCGGATTGACCTCTCGTGCGGCGGCCAGGATGCCCGCATCGGCCGTTCCCATGACCATCAGCGGCACAGCCACCAGGGCCAGCAGCATCAACAGTCCCTGAAGTGCATCGGTCCAGCTGACCGCCAGATAGCCGCCCAGAAAGGTATAGATGATGATGGCCGAGGCGCCGGCAATCACGGCCCAGTGATAGGGCAGGTCGAAAACCGTCTCGAACAACCGCCCCCCGGCGACCAGTCCGGCGCTGACATACAGCGCGAAGAAGATGAAGATGAACACCCCGGGAATGATTCTCAAAAGACTGCTGGTATCGGCGAAACGGCGCTCGAAGTAGTCGGGAAGTGTCAGCGAGTCGGACAGCTTCTCGGTGGCGATCCGCAGGCGCGTGGCCACCAGGCGCCAATTGAAGTAGGTACCGATCAGCAAACCCAGGGCAATCCAGCCAGCCTCGAGTCCGCCCAGGTAGGCCGCCCCGGGCAGGCCCAGCAACAACCAGCCACTCATGTCCGAGGCGCCTGCACTCAAGGCCGTGACCCCGCTGCCCAGGCGGCGGCCACCGAGAATGTAGTCCGAAAGGTTGCTGGTGCGCTGCCAGGCGATAATGCCCAGCAGCAACAGTACGCAGAAGTAAAGACCGAAGGTCAACCAGACAGCATTCATCAAAGATCTCCCTCATGGTGTCCGAAGCGCCGGACAATCCGCTCGCGCTTGCAAAAAAGCCTATCAATTCGGCCTGCCAAATACCAGTTTATTGTTCGACTTGACCGCTCCAGCCGGGCTGGGCAAACTTTGCGCCTTGTGCTCATTTTTGAAAAAGGCTGTCAAACCATGAGAATCGTTGTGCTGTGCGTTGCTGCTTCGCTGGTCGCTTTCGGCCTGACCGCCACGATCCAGGCCCAGTCGGTCGAGGACCAGATCAAGGCTCGCCAGTCGGCCTATACCTTCCTTGGCTGGAACATGAACCGCATTCGCGCCCAGGTCGTCGATCGGGAACAACCATTTGAACCCTCCCAGGTCCAGGCGGCCGCTCGTGCCATCGCCGCGGTGGCCGATTCGGGGTTGAGTGCGATGTATGGGCCGGACACCGTCGAGGGCACCGGCTGGAAGCCGACCCGCCTGAAGCCGGAGTTTTTCGACGAGCTTGACCGGGTCGGTGAAATCGCCAGCCGGTTTATCGAAGAGACCGGCAAGCTGGCCGAGGTGGCCGAAACCGGCGACAAGGATGCCATCGCCCGCCAGTTCCAGAAAACCGCCGATTCGTGCGGGGCGTGCCATCGTAATTACCGTGCGTCGGAGTGAGGTGGTTTGTTGGTTTGTTGGTTTGTTGGTTTGTTCGTTTGTTGGTTGATTAGTTGGTTGGCGGAGCATCGGGTGGGAGAAGGTTGAAAATCTGGTGGAGGCTTCGATCTGGCTCCCCTATCAATCTACTCCCACCCGACAAGCGACGAAGATTCCATCAACCCTCCGAGGCTACCAGCCCAGGTCCGGGGGTGGGGGTGGGGGTTCGGGCAGCAGGGCGCCGTTGGCGATCCACAGGACGAGGGTGGTGATGGCCAGGGCGATCAGGAAGGCGATCCATCCGCCGCCGCGTGCAGGCTCGGCTGGCTTGACCGGCTTGTAGCCTGTGACCATGGGTCGGATCAGTGCTTCGCGTCGGACCAGTACATGAAAGAGCACGGCGCCGATATGCAATGCAATCAGCCCGTAAATCACCCATTCCATGCGCATGTGCCAGCCGGTCAGCCAGGCGCTGGTGGTGCTGTCCACGGCCGCTCGCAAGGGCCCGGAATAGGCGATATCGTCGGTGGCGAACAAACCGCTGCCGGCCTGAAAACCCAATACCAGCAACATGGCCAGCACCGACAAGGCGCCCAGAGGATTGTGACCAACCGGGTGATAATCACCGCGCAGGTAGGCCCGCAGTTTGTGCGGTCCGGTCACGAAATTCCAGAAGCGTGCATGGGTCGAACCGATCACGCCCCAGACCAGCCGAAAGGTGATCAGCCCCACCACCGCCAGGCCGAAGCGTCCATGCCAGGTCATCCAGCCGAACTGGATGGTGATCAGCGCGCCGGCCACGGCAATGACCAGCAGCCAGTGGAACAAACGTAGTGGCAGATCCCAGACTTTTTCTCGGGCAACGGCTTCGGGCTTCATCATGGGCAAATTCCTGTGACTTTCGGGCCATGTCTCGTTAACGGACCTGGGTTATTGTATGCGGTCTTTTTCGACTCTCCCGGGAGCAACCGATGCGAATCCACAAGCCTGCCCTTGGCCTGTTCGTCCTGTTCATGGCCGGGTCGCTGCTGGCCGAACCAACCGCCCTGCTGCGCCAGCCCGCTGTTTCCGAGCACCACCTGGCATTCGTCTACGCCGGCGATCTGTGGGTGGCCGAACGCGACGGCACCAATCCGCGCCGCCTGACCTCCAGCCCGGCCGAGGAAAACAATCCACATTTTTCCCCTGACGGGCAACTGATTGCCTTTGCCGCCAACTATGACGGCAACACCAGCGTGCATGTCATCAGTGTGGACGGCGGCCAGCCACAACGCCTGACCTGGCATCCGGCCGAGGACATCCCGGTCGGCTGGAGTGCTGATGGTTCGGCGGTGGCCTTCGCTTCCACCCGCGAAACCGATCATGGCCGCTCGGCCCAGCTTTATCACGTGCCGGCAGAAGGCGGCGCACCGGTTCGTCAGATGGCAGCGCGCTTCTTTCGTGGTCAATGGGAAGAGACAGGACAGCGTCTGGCCTATATTGATTTCGGACCGGCCTACGACGGACTGCATGGTGGCAATGCCGGCTGGATGGGCTATCGCGGCGGCACCACGCCGTCCATTCGCATTCTCGACCCCGAAGCCGAATCGGTCATCGCCATCGAAGGCGAGCGGGTCAACGACATCAATCCGTTCTGGCTGAATGGCCAGGTCTACTTTCAATCCGATCGGACCGACAAGCGCTTCAACCTGTTTCGCTTTGATCCGGAAGACGAAAGCCTGGAGCAGTTGACCGAGCAGGAAGACTGGGACATCCGCTGGGCCAGCGGCCATGGCGATCAGATCGTCTTCGAGGCCGGAGGCCGCCTGCATGAGCTGGATCCGGGCAGCGGCGAAACCCGCACGCTGGACATCCGCATCAACCCCGACCTGCCGCAATTGCGCACCGAGATGCGCAATGTGCGCGGCAATATCCAGTCGGCACGCCTGTCACCGAACGGCAAGCGCGCCCTGATCACCGCACGTGGCGAAGTATTCACGGTGCCGGTCAAGGACGGCTCGACGCGCAACCTGTCCAATACCGATGATGTGCGCGAATACACCGCCTTGTGGTCGCCGGCCGGTGACCGGGTGGCCTGGATCGTGGAAACACTGCACGGCCAGCACCTGAAAATCATCGACCAGACCGGGCTGGGTGAGACCGAGCGTCTGACGCTGGGGCCGGACTTTTACCAGTTGCAGGCCTGGGACGCCGACAATGATCGGATCTTCTACACCGACAATCGTCTGCGGTTGCACATGATCGATCTGTCCGACGGCAAGACCCGCGAGATTGCCCGCAATTCCCGGCAGGGCGGTTTCGACATGACCTTGTCGCCGGATGGTCGCTGGCTGGCGCATACCCTGCGTCAGGCCAACTATTTTCGCGACCTGGTCATTTACGATGTCGAAAATGATCGTGCCCATCGGGTCACCGACGGCATGGCCGATGTCGCCGCGCCGGCCTTCAGCCCCGATGGCCAGTACCTGTATTTTGCCGCGTCCACCAATTCCGGACCCCTGCAGTTCAGCCTGGACATGTCCAGCCAGGAACGTCCCTACCGCGCCGGCTTGTATGCGCTGGTGCTGGCCGAGGACGGCGATTCGCCGCTCAAGCCGCGCCGGGGTGACGAAGAGACAGGCAACAACGACAACGAAAGTGAAAACGACAACGACCGGGACGCGACCCGCATCGATTTCGACGGACTGCTGGCGCGCAAGGTTTCGCTGCCGGTGGCCAAGGGCAATTACGGTGACCTGAAAGTCAGCGCCGACGGCAATCTCTATTACATCCACCGCGCCCAGGCCGGTTCATTGGTCGTGCAGCCCGGCGAGTCGATCAGTCGGCATCACAACCTGGTTCGTTTCGACTTCGAGAAGCGTGAGTCGCAGAATGTCTTGTCGGGCCTGCAGGGCATTGACATGGCGGCCGCCGGCAAGCACTTGTTGATCCAGCGAGAAGGTGGCGTCCTGGCCGTGGCGGAGGTCGGTAACGAGATTCGCCCGGAAAATCTGGACCTGGGCGATCTGCGCATGCGCATCGACCCGCGCGCCGAATGGGCACAGATTTTTGACGAAGGCTGGCGCATGCAGCGCGATTTCTTCTACGCCGAGAACCTGCATGGCCTGGACTGGGAAGCCATCTATGACAAATATCTGCCGTTGGTCGAGCATGTCGGGCGACGCGAGGATCTCAACGAGTTGATGGTCGAGATGATCGCCGAACTGCATGCCGGACATAACCGTGTAGGCGGCGGCGATGTCCACCGACCCAACGGCCCCGGTGTCGGCCTGCTGGCGGCCAATTTCGAGATTCGCGATGACCGCTGGCAGATTGCGCGCATCTATTCCGGAGAAGCCTGGAATCCGTTTCTGCGCGGTCCGCTGGCTCAGCCCGGTAATGAGGCGCGCGAAGGGGAATTCATCCTGGCCGTCAACGGTCGCGAACTGGGCGCCGATGACAATCTGTTCGAACAGCTTGTCGGCAAGGTCAGCGAACAGGTCACTCTCAGCGTCGGCCCGCACAGCGACGGCCGTGACCGACGTGACATCGTCATCGAGCCGACGGCCAGCGAAACCGCGCTGCGTCTGTGGGGCTGGATCGAGGACAATCGCCGGGCCGTGGACGAGGCCACCGATGGCCGGGTCGGCTACATCTACCTGCCCAATACCGCCGGCCCCGGGTACACATTCTTCAACCGCATGTTCCATGCCCAGCTCGATCGCGAGGCACTGATCATCGACGAGCGCTCGAACGGTGGTGGTCAGGCCGCCAATTATATTGTCGAGGTCCTGAGTCGTCGCCACCTGTCGAACTGGGTCTATCGCGACGGTAAGATGGCGACCACGCCGATGGGCGCGCTGCATGGCCCCAAGATCATGCTGATCGATCAGGATGCCGGCTCCGGTGGCGATTATCTGCCCTATGCGTTTCGCGAACTGGGCATCGGCAAGCTGATGGGCACGCGTACCTGGGGCGGTCTGATCGGCATCTTCGCCAACCCACTGCTGATCGACAACGGCGTCATGACGGTGCCGCATTTCCGCTTCGTCGATGTCGATAACAACTGGTCGATCGAGAATGAAGGCGTGGCCCCGGACATCCACGTGGAACTCGACCCGCTCATCACCAACGCCGGACGCGACAGCCAACTCGAGGCAGCCATAGCCGAGATTCTCGATCAGCTTGAAGACTACAGTGATGCCATCCCGCGCGAGCCGCCACCGCTGCCCACCCAACTCGGACGCTGATTCCAATTGAATGGCCTGGCCTCGAACTCGAGGCCATGGTCATGCCTCGGTAGCGCCGCGCACAGCCAAGCGATCTCATCCATATCTGCGACAACTTGACCCCTCGCCACCCATCCTCGAAGATGACGGTCAAAATGACCGGAAGCAGGGATGCCTTCAAAAAAGAGCATTGGCCAGATCCTCAAGGAGCTGGGACGGCTGAATGAAGCCGACATCGAACGAGCGCTGGAACATCAGCGAATTCACGGTGGCCTGTTCGGAGAAGCGCTGATCAAGCTGGGTCTGATTGAGCCCGACGAGTTGGAATGGAGTCTGGCCAATCAGTTCGATCTGCCGTTCATCTTTCCCGAAGCACGCGCCGTTGACCCGGAAGTGGCCGGGCTGGTCAGCATGGAATGGGCGCTGCGCCACAACGCACTGCCAATCATGCGCGATGGCGATTGCCTGACGTTGGTCATCGACTCTCCACTCAATATCGACGCGCCGAGCGAACTGAGCCAGCAGACCGGCTGCCGGGTTGAACTGGCCCTGGCCACCACTTCGGCCATCCATCGTGTGATCCGGGCAATGTTCTGGGGACGACGCTCGCGACACATGGGCCTGGCCCAGACCGGAACGGTGTCGATCGAGCGATTCCTGGAGCTGGTCAACCCAGTGTCCGGATGTCCCTGGGGCATCTCCGGGCGACCGGAGCGCGTCATTGGCTGGCTCGGCGATGGCGATGATCAACAGCGCATGCGACTTTCGGGTAACTGGCGCGAAACGCTGGATCGCCTGTTCGATCCACCGCCGTCCGAACACCTGGAAAAATGCGGACAGCACACTTGGAGGGCTCGCCTGGTCCCTCAGCCGATGATGTTCGATCTGGCCGCGATCGTAACCTCGGATGCCGTCGAGCTGTCGGTGAGCGCTGATCGCAAGGACGGCGATGCCGACGGCCGATTTCCATCCGAAGAGCTGGTTTCAGAGCTTCGCCAGATGCTCAATGAAGGCGTCATGGTGATCGGCGTCGAGCAACCCGAAGATCGCTGGACAACCAGAGTGCTGACCGGAATTGCGGTCGCCATGCTGCCGGTCGGCCACCGCGCCGTGTATGTCACATCGGAGGACGCACCTTCGGATCTCGGGTTGCCAGTGATCAGCCCCAAGACGCTTGAGGACCAACCCGACCAGGTCCGACGGTTCGCCTTCGATGTACTAATTCTGGAGCAGCACGAAAGTATCGCCAGTGTGCTGACCAATGCCCTTTCACTGGCGCCGGTCATTCTGGTCGGTCTGGGCGAGGCAGGCGGGCCAAGCCAGGTCCCCGAGGAGATCGATGCTTTGCTGTCCTGGTCAGGTGCCGAAGCCGGTTCAGGAGGGTGGGGGCTCAGACTTCGACGTGAACAGCCCGAGACACAACCCAATGGGAATCGCTGAAATGGCCAAGATCGATCAATTTCTCAAGTTGCTGGCCGACAACGGGGGTTCGGACCTGCACCTGACCGCCGGCGCCCAGCCCATCATGCGCCTGCACGGATCCATGACCCCGTACAACTTTCGCGAACTGACCGGCCGCGAAGTCCAGGGCCTGGTTCACGAGATCATGAGTGAGTCCCAACGCGCCGAGTTCGAGGCGAGCATGGACATCGATTTCGCCTACGAGATTCCCGACGTGGCGCGCTTTCGCGTCAATGCCTTCATGCAGCGCAAGGGCATGGGTGCGGTATTCCGGACCATTCCCACCGAGGTGCTGACCGCCGACCAGCTCAAGCTGCCCGAGGTGGTACGCAAGTTCGGGATGCTCAGCAAGGGCCTGGTGCTGGTGACCGGGCCGACAGGTTCGGGCAAGTCGACCACCCTGGCGGCCATCATCGACCTGATCAACGAGAAACGGCGCGACCATATCCTGACCATCGAGGACCCGATCGAGTTTACCCACCACAACAAGAAATGCCTGGTCAACCAGCGCGAGATTGGACGCAACACCGAATCCTTTGCCCGCGCCCTGCGCGCCGCCCTGCGCGAGGATCCAGATGTCATTCTCATCGGTGAAATGCGCGATCTGGAGACCATTGAGCTGGCCATCACCGCAGCCGAGACCGGTCACCTGGTGTTCGGCACTTTGCACACCACCTCGGCGCCCAAGACCATTGATCGCATCATCGATGTCTTTCCCACCGCCCAGCAACCCCAGATCCGCTCCATGCTGGCCGAGTCCCTGCGCGGCGTGGTCTCACAGGTGCTGCTCAAGAAAAAGGGTGGCAAGGGGCGGGTGGCGGCGCTGGAAATCATGGTTTCGACCTCGGCGCTGGCCAACCTGATCCGCGAAAACAAGATCTACCAGATCGCATCGGTCATGCAGACCGGCAAGAAGCTGGGCATGCAGATGCTCGATCAGCACATCCTCGAGCTGCTGATGGCCGGCGAGATCGAACCGCTGGAGGCCTATACCAAGGCTCACACCAAGTCCAACTTTGAAAAATATCTCAAGGAACCACCTCCCGTGGAAGAGTGACTCAGCGGACGAGGAGATGCGGTCCTTTTCATTCCGGTTGAATTGAAAACCTTGAACTGCATCACGGACTTGGCACACGCATGCGTGATAGGCTGCCACTTCGATGATCGGTTGTTGCCGGTCGCGAGAATAATGTGAAGGGGATCTCGTTGCCCGGCACTCCATCAACGACCAAAGCACAAATCGCTGTGCATTCGTCAAAATTTGAGAGGAATCGCCATGAAACGAAATCTACCCCTTCCTTTTGTTCTGGTCCTGGTGTCAGGCCTGTTCTTGCTGTGTTCACAAGCCCTGGGCCAGTCCGGTGGTCCGTTCGGTCCTGGTGGGCCGCTCGTTGAACCCGGAGTGGGTATCGGTGGCCCCTTCTTTCCCCCGGGACCACCACCTCATGCCGGTCCACCGCCGCATGCTGGACCACCGAGTGACCCGAGCCCACCGGGCAACCCGAATCCACCACCGTTTGCCGATGACGATGACGATGATGACGACAACGGGGACCCGGGTGACGATGGCAATGCCGATGATGATGATAATGGCGATGTGCCGGACTTCTGCTCTTCGCCAGGAGCTGGCGAGGGACCCGATGGACAGGCGGGAAAGTCCAGCATTGCCCACCTCGAGTTCGTACAGATCGATAGCGAAACGGATGAAGTGGTCGAGGATGGCGCCTGGGCTCGAATGATGTATCGCTGGACCGCGCCAATGTTCGATTATGTTTTCAACGGAAAGCAGCTCGAGCCCGGCATGGAATTGACCCTCGCCTACCTGCCTGAACCCCTGCCCTCGCCGGGTGTGCTGTGTCTGGGTACCGCCACTGTCAATAATGGTGGAAATCTGAATTTCGAAGATGCTTTCGATATCGCCACCCACCTGCCGGCAGACTATGACGAAAACGAGGAAGAGGCCACCCTGGCTCTGGTGATCGACGAACACGTCGACTGCATCGAGGGGGAAATGCTGGAATGGACCCCCGATGACTACCTGTTTGGGGAAGAGGGTATGTTCTATGTCCACTCCGATCTGGATGAAGATGAAGACGACGATAATGACGATGATGACGAGAATGGCGAAGACTGATCCGCATTGATCGTCCAACCAAAATATAAGACCGTCGCTTCAAGACCTGACCCGGGCATTGGCCCGGGTTTTTTTTGATCCGGCTCAGGCTTCCGTGTCCAGCAGGTAGGCCAGCATCAACGGCAACACGATACTGGCGTCGGACTGGATGGAAAAACGCGGCGTTTCGGGCTTGAGCTTGCCCCAGGCAATCTTTTCGTTGGGCGGCGCGCCGGAGTAGCCGCCATAGCTTCGCTCGGCATCGCTGATCTGGCAGAAATAACCCCAGGCCGGCACCTCGGGCATCTGCAGTTCCTTGACCAGCAAGGGCACCACGCAGATCGGGAAATCCCCGGCGATACCGCCGCCGACCTGCAAGAATCCGATGCCCGGCGCCGGATCACAGTTTTCCAGGTACCAGCGGATCAGTCGGTTCATTTGCGCCGTGCCGGATTCCACGCAATGGTGCGAGCCGATTTCGCCGCGCATCACGGCGGCACTGAATGCATTGGCTGTGCTGGAGTCTTCCCAGCCCGGCGTCCAGATCGGAACGTTCATGTCGCGTGCCGCCAGAAGCCAGCTTGACTCGGCATCGACATAACGAACGGTCAGCGCCGGGTCGCTGAGGGCGTCAAGCATGAAATCGGCCGGCATGGCCGATCGACCGCTGTGGGCGGCCGCGGCCCAGCGTGCGATCAATTGCTCGTCGACGGCCAGCATCACCTCATCGGGAATGGTGGTATCAGTGACCCGGTTGGCGCCACGTTCGAACAGCTCCAATTCCTCCTCGGGCTTGAGCGTGGGCCAATCGGGGATGGACTCGTAACTGTTGGCGCCAACCAGCCGGAACGCATCTTCTTCCAGATTGGCCCCGGTACAGGAAATACCGTGGACCAGCCCGGCGCGTATGGCCGGCGCCAGGGTGCGCCCCATCCCGGCCGTACTCATCGCCCCGGCCAGGGTCAGAAACAAGCGCCCACCCTGATCCAGATGAGATTTCAATGCACGCACCGCCGCACGCAACTCACGCGCATTGAAGTGCTCGAAATGGGTGTCAACGAACTCCCGAATGGTGGTCAAGCCATCACCTGCTTTTCCCTTAAACCTTGAACTTTACCTGATTAGCGTCGTGTCTCAGCAGTCATTGGCAATATAGATAGACGTCGATGCTACGAGCCGTCCTCGGGTGGGGAATTTCGCTGAAGGCCTCGCCACCGCGTCGAACTGAAGCGGAGTTCACCACCCGAGGACGGCTTTGCCCGTAACGAAGCCCGGGCACTGAGACACGACGCTAATCAGAAAACCTTGAACCTTGTACCTTCACTACCCCCCTGCCCCGGAAAACGAGCCACCCGAACTCTCGGAAGGCACCGGCACCTTGCGCCCGAAACCACCAATCTGGGACTTCGGAAACTTGATCCCGGACAGACGCACCTCGGGCGGTGGACTCATGGGCAAGGGCACCGCCCAGGTGGCCGGATCATCGAGGGCCACGCTGATCAGTTCCATGCCGGCTTGATGGCATTGATTGATGAACACCGACAAATCGTTCGACGGCGAGGTCTGGGCCGAGGCGCCGAAAAAGACCAGCTTGCGGATACCCAGGCGTCGCAACTGGGCTTCTCCCGGCAGGATGGAATCATCGATGAAGTAACGATTGTCGAAATCGCCTGGACCGGGCCGGGTCGCCACCGTGCGGCGCGAATCGCACATCCACACCGCCGGCGCATCGGCGGCAATGCCCTTCACGGTACGCTCGAAGACCCGTGGCGCCAGAGTCACCATCGAATCGAGAATATCGCGCGAATCGATGGCCACATCGAGTCGGATCTGCTGCGGCGGCCAGGACATGGCTTCCATGCCGGTGTAGTCGGACTCATCGAACAGGCGTACCGGGTTGGCCAGCGGCCAGTGATCGAAAGTGCTGATCAATTGCGCGCCGGCCTCGATGAGCAGATGAGCGCCCATTTGTACGCTCAGCCCCCCGGGCAGTTCGAGTAACACGAAGGTGTCTTGATCCAGCCATTCCCACGCTCCTTCCGGTCGCTCGACAGTGACCTCGCCGCTGATTTCGGTCAGGCGTGGTTGCAGGTTGAGCCGATCGATGGCGGCAAACAGGGTCGGACAGTGATAGGGAAAGAACGGACTGCTCTCCGGCGGTCCGTAGAGCTGAAAGAGGATGTCGTAATCGCGGAATTCGTGCCACACGCCCTGGCGCAGGCGGGGTGGACGGCGAACATCACTCAGCTCGGGGACGGAGCGCGTGGGCGCCCCAATACGCTCAAGCAGTTTCAACCAGCGTTGCGACATGGCAGGAATCGTAATTGATGACCGGGTAGGAGCTTACTCTACTGTAATAACCGGCAAATTGCCCGTCGATCAGGTATACGCCCACACTTGCATAGGCCAGGCCGGAACTGAACCACATTGGGACGGTGTCGAAGCGCTGCTGAACGGCATACAGGTCGGACTGGCCCAGGGCTCGATCCAGCGTATCGGCCCATTCCTGGGGACTGCATCCAATTCCGAGACGCACGGTATCGCCCATGCGACCGAAGGCGCCCTTGAGCACCCAGTCTTCGCGTTCGACAATCAACTGCTCTCGCAAGCCCGGTTCCAGGTAGCGCGATTCGGGCAGATGATGGGCGATGACCTCGCGATCATGTGCGGCAAGGTCCAGATCATGCTCATTGGCGGCAGCGTAGAAGCGCTTGGACTGGGAAACCAGGGCATTGAGTGAATTGATCATGGGCACGCTTTGAATAGCTTGCAACCAGTCGCCAGCATTAGGCAGATCGCCCAACCATTCGCCCGGGAAGTATCGAAACAGCGCATCAACCGGCTCGTCGAACAGGCTGGCCGCATCGCCGTCCATGACCAGGTTGGCTGGTGAACCGCACACGGCCAGGTGACCGGCCGCCCTGAGCCAGTCTGCAATCAGGGTGATCTGCTGCAGGTCTTCCGAGTAGGCGGTCGCATATACCAGACCGATCCGCGGCCAGGGATCGAACGCTGCGATCAGATGCTCCCGGATGCCACCGGGAAACTCGAGCCCATCGAAACGAGGGCCCCATTCTCCGGAGAGTACGGCATTGAGACCATGGGCTTCGGAAAAGCCGCCCGGACCATCCTCGTTGAACTCGCTGATCATCCAGCGACCGCCCACGGTCAGGTGGAAATCACAACGACTCAAGCGCGGGGCCTTCGGCTTGTTGCCGGTAATCGCCGGCCGCAAGGCTTCCGGAATGCCGACGCCCGCCAATGCCTCGGGACTTTCGATGACTTGGTTCTCGAGCTGGCGAAGACTTTTCCAGACCCGTCCGGCGGTCTCGGTCAGAAGCTCATGCTCAGACCGGCTGAGCACGATGGCATCCGGCATCAGGTTGTGCTTGCCGCGGTGGTAAATGTCCCACTTGCAGTGGGCAAAGCGCATGGCCTTGAAAACGGCCTCGATCTCATCCGGCTCCAGTGGCCAGGCCAGCGTCCTCATGGATCCGGACAATCCCTACAGATTGGTCAGACCGACCAACCGGCCCAGCCAGGGAATGGTGATGATTCCGACGATCGCCATGACAATGTAGATCCAGCCCTCGCCCTTGCGCCGATGAGCGTCGGGAGAGCCCGGTCGCAGCAGCTCGTGGGCCAGAATGGGCAGGGCAATGACGCTGAACCCGACCAGGCTGTCGCGGAAGCCGACATAATCGCCCTGGACGGCGTAGGCGATGGTGATGGCGCAGGCAATGCAGAAATACGACGCGGCCCTGGCGTCCTCGAGATTGCGCTCACGAACGACGCGCGTACGAAAGTCAGTACGCTCACGCCGAAACCAGAATCGCATGGTGAGATACAGGATCAGCCAGCCCATGATGAAAAACCACGGCGTGATCCACCAGCCATCCTCGTAACCGGGCAGGAACGAGAACAACCAGCCGTATTCCAGGGCCTCACCTTCCATGGAGCCCCACATTGCCCCGCCGAAAATCAGTCCGGTCGAAAAGGTGAAGGCGCCCAGCCAGGTTCCCGCAGCAAGATTCTTGCGCTCGTAGGCATCAACGCGCAGGCGGGGCCCGAAGCTTTCAGCCGCATACTGCCCGAACAACTTGATGGCGGCAAAGGCCATGGCGGCATACAGTACGGTCCAGATCCCGGTAATGGTCGGGTCGGCATGAAACAGCAACACGTAGCCGCACCAGAGCACCGATCCGATCACGCCCAGTCGGGCCATGCCGATGGCGGCATTGTTGTGCAGGTAAATCACATGCAAGCTGGTCACCTGGCTGCGCCACAGGCCCCAAAGGCAAACCACCAGGGCGGCCCCGAATACTAAGCCGGTATCGGGCCAGAACACGTCGGCCTCGTAAAAGATCACCGCAGTGAAAAAACCCACGAAGATCGCCCCCATCGCCAGGCCGGCTATTTCGGGCAGGTGCAATGTCTTGCTTGAGCTGCTCATGATTCCGGCAATTCCTCCAATCGCAATGGCTGGCTGATGCAGTGCAATGATCCGCCGAGCTCGAGCAGGACTCGGCAATCCAACCCTTCGACTCGATCATTCGAAAAGACCGAAGCGAAAACATTCAAGGCTTCGTGATCGGCATTGTGACCGAATTGCGGGACCAGAACCACCCCCGGGGCCATGTGAAAGTTGGCGTAACTGGCCGGCAGGCGGCGACCCGCGCGCCCGATTACTTCCGGCAAGGGCAATTCGATGATCTCGACTCCACCCGAGCCCCATTGCGTGGCTTGCAGGCGCGCATGGTTGTCGGCCAGTACCTGCCGATCGGGATGATTGGCCGGCAGATCAGGGCTGATGCACACCAGGCGGTCAGGGCTCACGAATCGTGCCAGGTTGTCGATATGGCCATCGGTGTCATCACCGCTCAGGCCGCCGGCCAGCCAGTGCACGCGCTCGACCCCGAAAAACGATTGCAGCACGGACTCGACCTGGTCGCGTTCCGGATTGTTGCGATTGGGGTTGAGCAATACGGACTCGGTGGTCAACAGCTCGCCCCGGTCATTGACTTCGATGGCGCCGCCCTCGACGGTTATCGGCAGGCCAACTCGCTTGATCCCGAGTCGGCGGGCGAGCACATTGGGAATCAGGCGGTCCAGTTCGTGCGGATACTTTCCGCCCCAGCCATTGAAATTGCCATCCAGAAAAACCGTTCGACCCTGTTGATCCAGCGCGCTGATCGGCGCGGCATCGCGCATCCACAGGTCGTTGGTCAGCAGGGGTTCCAGGTGCAGGGATTCGTCCTCGCCGCCGAGCAGCGCGGCAATGGCCGGCTTCTCATCCGGTGGCACCAGCAACCAGACCGGCTCGTGCCGGCGCAACACGCTGATCAGTTCGCAGTAGAACTCGACCAGTTGTTTCTGAAGATCACGGCTTTCCACCCCCGGCCAGGCCAGCAGGGTGGCCGCGCGCGGCTCCCAGTCGGCCGGCACCCGCAGGCCGGAATGGGTGCTCATGTGTCCAGGTTCTGATCGGCAACAATCACGCCGTTGGCGTCAGCATGGACATGATGACCGGGCAGAAAGCGCACCCCGCCAAACTGGATCGGGACACCAAGCTGACCCTCGCCGCGCCGCACCGACTTGATCGGCACACAACCCAGGGCAAACACCCCGAAGTCGATACCGGCCAGCACCTCCACATCGCGGCAGGCACCGTTGATGATGATGCCCGCCCAATCGTGGTCGCGTGCCCCGGCGGCAATCATGTCGCCGATCAGGGCATGGCGCAGCGAACCACCGCCGTCGACCACCAGCACCCGGCCGTTTCCCGGCGTGGCCAGCACTTCCTTGATGCGCGAGTTGTCCTCGAAGCACTTGACGGTCTCGATCGGCCCGGCAAAGGCCGCCCGGCCACCGTAGCTTTGCCATTGCAGCCCGGTGACAACCTGTATTCGGTCGGGGTGTTGGTCACAGAGGTCGGGGGTGGACGGGGGCATGGCTGGGTGCGGGATTTGGGTTGGCGTTCTATTATGACTTACTGATGGGGAGATGGGAGAGGGGAGAGGGGAGACGGAAGACGGGGGTCAGGGATGGAAGTCGGTGGTCGGTGGTCGGTGTCACTGTAGGTCGGACCGACGCGTCCGACAGCCAAAGCTATCGAAAAACGCCAAACGCCTGTCAAACAATAACAATCCAGCCCAGTGGTGTCTCGCCCTCATAAGATAAAATGCTTTGATATCAGATAGTTGACCGACTGAATGACTTTTGGCACAATATTTGCATTACCCATATCAGGCATCATGCGTTTCCTCGAGGGAGATCAAGGACAAGACCATGGCAAAGAATCAGCGCGATACGGTTCACCATCTGCACGGCGAGTCGGAGGGCGGGGCGTTCGATGTGCCGGCCGATCAGCTTGAGCGGGTCATTGCCCGGGCCAGTGTGTTGCAGCATGCCGCCGGGGATAGTGAGCAACGGCGGCTGAGCGAGGGTGAAATCATCAGCATTGGCAAGGAGGTCGGCCTGGAGCCGGATCATGTCCGACGCGCGCTGGCCGAGTATCGAGCTGATTCGCTGGCCCCGCCCGAGCCGGAGGAACATCCGTTACTGACTCGATTGCTGGGGCCATCCCACGTCCGCGTGCGCCGGGTCATCAAGGGCCATGCCAGCGAAATTCACCGCCAGTTCGAACATCGACTGCGTTCGGAGGAACGCATGCGCCCGATTCGTCTGCGCGGCACCGAGTCGCTGTGGGAACCCGATGAAAGCTGGACCGGTAAACTGAGCCGCGCACTGGACTTGGAAGGCCGCGGTTACGAGCTGTCACAACTGAAGTCGATCAACATCGTGGCCGCGCCGGCCTCGACCAGCGAAGCCATGGTCACGCTGACCGCCGATCTGAGCGAAGCACGCAAGGAGCAGTGGCAGGGCTGGGCCATGGCCCTGTTCTTCATCAGCCTGTTCGTGCTGGTTCCGTTCTTTTTCAGCAAGGCCTGGTTGTGGCTGCTGCTGGTGCCGGCGCTGCTCGGCGCCGTGGGCGCTGCCTGCCTGTTCATACACACCAGCATGAACAGCAAACGCCGCCGCGCCGCCTTGCTGCTCGAAGGGCTGCTGGATCAGCTCGAACGTCGTTAGGCATGGAGTTCTGGGGTTTGAATCCCGAGCCCGGTTCCGAACTCGCAGTCAGAGCGCAAACAGAAAAACCTTTGTAAACGCAAAGACGCCAAGGTCCTAATGAATTCTTTTTTCTTGGCGCCTTTGCGTCTTTGCGTTTCAAGGTTTTGTTTTTATCAAAAAATCAACAACCTAAGGATTTGTCCATTGAGATCTTTATGCGGTGATCGGACATAAATCTTGCAAATTGACGAGTAATTCTGGTATAAAGGCGGGCTAGTTTTCACAATTCCAGGAATTACCGTCATGTCTCGAGTGTGTCAGGTCACCGGCAAGCGTCCGCTGGTCGGAAACAACGTGTCCCACGCAAACAACAAGACCAAGAAGCGTTCGCTGCCGAATCTGCACAGCCACCGTTTCTGGGTCGAGAGCGAGAACCGCTGGGTGAAGCTGCGCGTGTCCACCAAGGGCCTGCGCATCATTGACAAGAACGGCATCGACAAGGTCCTGTCCGACCTGCGTGCCCGTGGCGAAAGAGTCTAAGGAGAGTCATCATGGCTGGAAGCGCAAGAGACAAGATCAAG
>SL_3KL_010_SEDDRAFT_10000404_pt1 | contig 35157 bp, 32 predicted proteins | sample SodLakKL_010_SED_2_FD_10381 | JGI IMG/M metagenome (IMG submission 10381) | reverse complement strand
TTGATCGGAACCGGTTTGGCCCAGCCAAAGCCTACCAGCAAAATCATCAGTGAGCCGATCGGATCAAGGTGGTTGATCGGGTTAAGGTTCATTCGGCCCTGTTTATGGGCGGTGGCATCACCAAAATGATAAGCCATCCTGGCATGTGCAAATTCATGAATCGTAATTACAATCAGTAAAACCGGTATGCGCAAAGCTATAATAATTGGGTCCTGTCCAAAAATCACCTTAACATTCCTCCCATTTATTTTCTCCTTCCAGGTAGTAAATCACATAGTCAAGTTCTTCCTGCGGGGTTCGCACTTCTCCATCTAAAATTGCCTTTTTAAGGCCATTAATTATTTTTTTATAACGCGGCCCGGGTTCAAGACCCAATTTTCTTAAATCACTGCCCTTTAAACTGGGGCGGATATATTTTAGCGCTGTCAGGTAGTGTTTGAGATGATCTTTAACAATTTCATTTTCAGCCATGGCTAAAGCAAGAATAACAGCTTCCAGGGGCAGTTGTTCAAGACAACCGACAATTTCACTGGGATTGATATTTTCCGTATTCAGTTTTTCAAGCACCCCGTAAACCTCCTGGCAGGCACTAAATACGGTTGAGGCCCTTTCACGGGATATATTTAACTTTCTTATTATAGCAGACCTTTCAACAGATTCCAAACCAACTAAAAGACCGCCCAGGTATAAAAGCTCGTAGTCGGGTTTTTCCATCCAATCACTCTGCTTAATCCACTTATTAATATTTTCCAGTTTTGATAATAGCTTCCAGGTTTTTTTGTCCGGGTATACACGGGGAAAAAGAAAAGAAAAAAAACCAAGCTGCTCAAAACGTTTTAGGATATTGAACGGTGAGGGCTCTCTGTAGATTAATCGCAATTCCTGGTTTAAACGCTGACGGCTCACTTTCTCTAAAACTCTTCGCTCCACCGCCCTGGTAAGCAAACTGAGTGTTTCTGGTTCTATCTGAAAATCATAGCGCTGCTCAAAACGAATTGCCCGTAAAATGCGCAGAGGATCGTCTACAAAACTTAGTTTATAAAGAACCCTGATCAAGTGGTTCTGTAAATCTTCGCGTCCATTGTAATAATCATATAATAACCCGTAGCTATCTGCTGTTATTGAACAGGCCATCGTATTGATAGTAAAATCACGGCGAAAAAGATCATCTTTTAAACTGGAACTGGCTATCCGCGGTAGAGCAGCAGGGGAATCATAATACTCTTTGCGGGCAGTCGCCAGATCAAGCCTTAATCCATCCTCAAAATGCAGGGAGGCAGTGCCGAACTGCTCGAAATACCTTACCTTTCCACCGACTAGTTTCTGAAGCCTGAATGCAAATTCTACAGCATCACCGACTACAACAAAATCAAGGTCTTGGGCCAGGGGATAACGGAGCAATAAATCTCTGATTGTTCCTCCAACTAGATATACCTGAACTTTTTCCTGCCCGGCCAATTGCATAATTTGCAAAAATAATTTTTGCATCCGGGCCGGCAGTTCCTTATTTAGCAGAGAACTGAGATTGCTTGTATGGTCTTGATCGTGTTGATTATTATCTGGTTTATGAAGACTGCTGCCTGCTTTTATATTTTCATTCAGTTCATTTGATTTGAAAGTTTTCAATGATCGACCCTTTCTGTTAAAAAAGTTCATTTGTTTTAATATATCAGAACGGGTCACTATGCCAACCAGTTTATTATGCTTATTTACAATCGGCACCCGGCCAATATCATGTTCAACTATCAACCGGCGCAGTTCAATCAGCGATTCATTGGGAGAGGCAGTAATTGGCTTGCGCGTCATAAAGCCTTTCACCGGAGCGTGACCAAGTTCACTGCGAAGCCCTTTACGCAGGTCCCGGCGGGAAATTATTCCTGCCAGTTTACCTTCTTCAATAACCGGGCAGCCCTGAATACCGTGTTCGGCAAGAAGTTGATCGGCCGCCTTGATGCTGGTGTCGCTTGTAACTGTTATAACCGGTTTTGAAGCTGCCATTTCTGCAGTAATAACCGGTGGGAGGTATTTTTTTAGGAACTCCATAACAGCTTTTTTTATTTTTTCTACATCAAAACCTTTAAAATATGTTGAAACGGCTCCGGGATAACCTTTAACATCAAACGGGGCCAACAATTCCAGCAAGTTAAGATCATTATCGCTGCTTCTGGCTGCAAGATAGATATTATCGGTCATCTGAACAATAATTATTGTTAACCCGGTATCTTCAATCTCATCAAGAAGCTGAATAATCACGGCTGCTCCACTCACATATTCATCGAGAACAGTTGTGCTGATTAAAACCCGGCGTTGATTTAATTCGTATAGTTCACTATTTTGCATTAGCCTTTCCAGCAGCTGCTTCTGACTTTCAGAAAGAGGTGAACGAAGATATTCCTGAACCAGGTTGGTATTTAGACCTCTTTTCCATAAATATGCCATTACCCTGGCATCCCGACTGGTTGTTATATCATAGGTCATACATCCGGTATCTTCATATATACCAAGAGCAAACAGGGTGGCTTCAAAATCGGTTATTTTAAGCTTTTTTTTAATTATTTCTTCCAGTAGTATGGTTGTTGTTGCCCCGACATCCTCAATCCTAATCAAGTCGGCTCCCAGATCTTGCTCACCACTGTGGTGATCGAATACAATAACCTTTTTGGCTTGATCAAGAAACCGGGCCCATTTACCAAGCCGAATTCTCTTGTTTGTATCAACAACAATAACGGTATCCAGCTCTTCGCTAATATCGTTTTCATCACTAAGGGGTAGAAGATGGCGGTATAAATTAATAAAGGAGCGAACATTTGCCTGCAGGGGCTCCGGAACTATCAACCGGCAGCCGGGATAAAGCCTGGATGCAGCTACAACTGCAGCCAAAGCATCAAAATCGCCATTTTTGTGGGTAGTTATTAAATTCACTGCCATACACCCATTCCTGATCAAATTGCCGGTTAAACCAAACTGCTGGAATTAACACATTCGATTATTAATCATATTATACTATTTGCATTATTTAAGGTCGAATGTATTCTTGCGGCCAACTGTGCAGTCAATAAATCAGGCTCGTGGGTGGGCTTTATCATAAACTTCTCTTATCTTTCTTCTGGTGATCTGGGTATAAATCTGGGTGGTCGATATATCGGAATGGCCCAGCATTTCCTGAACCGATCGAAGATCTGCTCCATTTTCAAGCAGATGAGTAGCAAAAGAATGTCTTATTGTGTGTGGAGTAATGTAACCGTCAATATTAGACTTAAAAGCATACTTCTTTAATATTTTCCAGAAGCCCTGTCTTGTCATCCGATTACCATGTTGATTTACAAAAAGGGCTACTTCACCATTGTTTTTGCATAATTTAGCCCGTGATTTATTCATATAATCACTAACGGAATTGATCGCAACCGAGCCAATGGGGACTATGCGTTCTTTCTGCCCCTTGCCTTTACAGCGCAGGAAACCAACCCGTGGCTCAAAATCGCTTAGGTTAAGACCGATAAGTTCGGAAACACGAATTCCGGAAGCGTAAAGCAGCTCCAGCATGGCCTTGTCTCTTAAACCTTTTTGTTCGCTTGCTTTTGGTTGATCAAGAAGACGATCAATTTCTGATGTTGTCAGAACCCGGGGCAGCCTTTTTTCAATTTTTGGTGATACCAGTTCAAGCGCCGGATTATTGTCAATAATACCTTCTTCCAGTAAATAGTTAAAAAAAGACCTTATTGAAGCAATCGAGCGGGATATTGTTGAAGTGGAATTGTGGTTATTTTTCAATTCACCGAGATACAGGTTAATTATGCTGCTATCAATCAATCCTGGGTGGTCAATATTATGCTTGTTTAAAAAAGTAACAAATTTAACAAGGTCCCGGTTGTATGACTCCAGAGTATTTTTGGCCAGTCCCTTTTCCACGCTGAGATAATTATTAAATTCAGATAACTGCTTTTGCATCCTGGCATTTCCCTCAAATCTTTAATGTTAAGTTATTCAACAGCGGCATTAAAAAACCCTGCCGAAATATTAATTTTAAAAAAATTATAATTTGTCCATCAACATAAGTCTAATTAATCAGGGCAAATTGAAGAGCAATAATTGTTTTACCGTCTTTTATCCGACCATCTGAAATCATCTCAACGGTTAACGATAAAGGTATGTTTACGATTGAAATATTTTCTTCGGGATCTGAAGTAGCTGAAACAGCATTTGTAAGGTCTTCAGCCCTGAAAAGATATATTTTCTCATCACAGAATCCAGGTGAAGGATAAAAACAGCACAGCTCTTCCCAACTGGCCGCTTCTAATCCTGTTTCCTCAATAAATTCTCTTCGGGCACAGGACAGTGGATCTTCATTCGGTTCAATCTTGCCGGCAGGGATTTCAAGAAGGACTTCTCCGGCCGGCTGCCTGTGCTGCCTGACCAAAATGACCTCATTGTTCTTGTTGAGGGCCAGAACAGCAACTGCCCCCGGGTGCTCGACAACTTCTCTAAAAGCGATTTTATCCCGAAAATCTTTTACCATATCCTGCCGGACATTAATGATTTTACCGCGGTAAAGATAACTGGTGGATATTGTTTTTTCATCAAGTCTTTCTTTGATTATTAACACCTCTCTATTTAAATTCTGCCGCTTATAATGCTGTTGGCAATAATTAATCTTTGGATCTGATTGGTACCCTCATAGATCTGCATAATTTTTGCATCACGCATATATTTCTCAAGTGGATATTCCCTGGTATAACCATAGCCACCGAGAACTTGAAGGGCATCAACTGTTACCCGCATAACCATATCCCCGGCGTATGCTTTGGCCATGGCTGAATAAGCTGAAAGGCTTTTGCTGCCTTTCCCAACCATTCCTGCCGCCTTTAAATATAAAGAACGTGCTGCTTCAATTTCCATGGCCATATCAGCTAACATGAATTGAATTGCCTGCTGCTGAATAATTGGCCTGCCAAATTGAACTCTTTCTTTGGCATATTGCCTGGCCGCTTCGTAAGCAGCCCTGGCCAAACCTACGGCTAAAGCAGCGATCATCGGTCTTGATATATCAAAAGTTTCCATGGCCACCCTGAAGCCACCGTTTTCTTTACCAAGAAGGTTTTCTTCAGGTATACGCACATCATTGAAAGTAACTTCCGCAGTGTTGCTGGCACGAATACCCATTTTTCGTTCTTTTCTGGTTGCATCCAGTCCCGCAGTTCCTTTTTCCACTATAAAAGGAGTCAGTGACCTGGCCCCTTTTTTCGGATTAATAACAGCGAATACAACATAATAATCGGCATAAGTTCCATTCGTAATGAAGCATTTATTGCCATTAATAACATACTCGGAACCTTCTTTAATCGCAGTGGTTGCGATAGCGCTCACATCTGATCCGGCATTGGGTTCGGTTAGACAAAAAGAGGCTAGTTTGCCACAGCAAATATCAGAAAGGTATTTATTTTTCTGTTCCTCGTTACCAGCCAGCATAATAGGCAGGGTTGCCAGCGAATTGGCTCCCACCCCGGTTGCAATACCGGCACATCCCCGGCCCAGTTCTTCGATCACCAGGCAAAGGGTCAGATCATCCATACCGGCTCCACCATAATTTTCCGGAACAGATATCGTTGAAAAGCCTTGAGAAATCATTCTTCTAACCAGGTCAACCGGCATTTCTTCTTTTTCGTCATATTCTGCAGCCACCGGAATTACTTCTTTTTCAACATACTCACGGGCCATTTGCTGCATATTCAACTGCTCAGTAGTTAATTCAAAATCCATGACATATCCTCCCCAGGTTATTGTAGGCCAAAACGTTTAATTTTTTCGTGAAGCCATGAACGGCTTATCCCCAGGTAACGGGCAGCTTCGCTCTTATTGCCGCCGGTATGGTGCAGGGCTTTAAGAATCGTTTCTCTTTCCAGTTCATCTCTTTTCCAGCGATAAGCAGGTACTGTATGTTCGACATCTTTATCTTCAGTTTCTTTTCTATTTGCCTGAAATCCCTGGTCACTCCTGATGCTGCGAAGATGAGGCGGCAAATGTTCAACTTTAATAATGTTTTCATTTGTGAAATTCATGGCCCGTTCGACAACATTTTCCAGTTCTCTTACATTCCCGGGCCATGTATACGATCGAAAAGCGGCAAGCGCTCCGGGTGCAATGTCACTGACCTGCATACCAAATATCGCATTATATTTACGCAAAAAAGCATGAACCAAAGGCAATATATCTTCTAAACGTTCTCTTAATGGAGGAAGATGAACCGGTATTACATTCAGGCGAAAATACAGGTCCTGCCGGAATGTGCCTTCCCTGACCTTTTGTTCTAAATTTTTATTGGTAACAGCTACAAAACGGATATCAACCCTGATTGTCTCTGTTCCACCAACCCTTTCAAAGGTTTGATCCTGCAACACCCTTAAAAGTTTTCCCTGGAGTGAAAGCGGCATATCACCGATTTCATCCAAAAAAAGAGTTCCTTCGTTAGCCAGGTCAAGCAGACCCTGTTTACCTCCCGGCTGGGCACCGGTAAAGGCGCCCTGTTCGTAGCCAAAAAACTCAGATTCAAGAAGATTTTCCGGGATAGCAGCACAGTTTACCTTGACAAAAGGAGCATCAGAACGGGGACTGGCCTGGTGAATTGCCTGGGCGACCAATTCTTTACCTACGCCGCTTTCACCGCTGATCAGGACTGTAGAAAGTCCCTGTGCCGCCTGCATAGCTTCCTGGATTATATCCTGCATTGCCTGGTTAATGGTAATAATATCTTCAAAACGAAAGGGTCGTTCTCTGAAACGAGCTTTTTTCAGCTCTTCCTGGAAGTGAGTCAACCGGCTATCCATTGTTTCCAGCTTTTGGGCCAGATCACGCAGTTCTTCAACTCGTCTAAAACTAATTTTGCCGACAGCCCCGATTATGTGGCCTTCCCTGACAATGGGCATATTTGACACAACATATGGTTTACCTCCAACAAACTGGATATCATTAAGTTCGGGAATGCCTGTCCTGGCAACAATATGCAGCCTGCTATTTTCCAGGATATCAATAATAGGCTGCGAAATTACAGCTTCTTCCTTAAGACGGATGAAGTCTAAAAACACCCGGTTTACCAGGACAATTAAACCGTCTTCATTAACAACTACCAGGGCGATCTTCATTAACAACTACCAGGGCATCATAGCCGATGTCAAGCACTGCCCGCAGGGTCTGGTTTAATCTTTTTACCGTTTCCATTTCTTGTGCAATCGATTCCAGGTCGGTAATATCCTGAAATATCGCGATGGCACCAACAACCCNGCTGTCATCGATAAGTGGGGTCTTGTTAACCATTGTCGCTACCTGGCCGGTAGAATAGTTAACCCCTATTTCAACCAATCCCTGGCCAAGAACAGAATCCATCTCTAATCCCGGTAAAACTTCATCAAGCAGACAGTTTTCTACCTGCCTGTATTCAATATCAAAAAGCTGCTCAGCCGACCGGTTGATAAAATTAATCCGTGAATCCACATTGATCGATATCAAAGCATTATGCATGGCTTGATACATTGCCTTCAACCTGGTGCCAAGCATTCTTTCTTCTTTAAATAGCGATGTTATCAGTTCCACTTTCGTAAAAAGGCCCACTGCCATGCCGCNTTTATCAACAACCACACCGGTGCCGACCGGAATCCGGTGCACAGCATCGATTACTTCATCGTATGATAAATCTTTAGCTATTTTAACAACATTGCGGTTATAAAAGTAATCAACCGGTTGAGCAAGATCGCTGTTTTTAAGTAGAGCGTCATAAAGATTTGTTTTTGTAAATATTCCCATTAAAGAGCCATCGTTTTCTAAAACCGGCAAACCATCACGGCGGCTGTTGCGCAGCCGCTGAATCGCAATCTCCAAGCTGTCATCTGGTCGCAACGTGGCGAAATTTCTGGTCATCATATCTTCCAGCCGCATTGCAAACCCTCCTTTAAACTGTCAGCCTGCTGATTTTTCCTTAAAGCGTCTTGCTCTCTCCAGGACACTATCCACATGCTTTAGACTGACCTGGTCAATCCCTGCCCCGTCAAGCATTCGGGCCAATTCTTCCCGTCTCTCTTCAGCAGATAGCAGTGAAGTTTTAGTTAAAGTTCTATCATCCACAGTTTCCTTGTAAAGACTGTAGTGACAATCAGCCATGGCAGCTATCTGCGGGCTGTGCGTAACGCACATAACCTGGTGGTGTTCGGAAAGATGGGACAGCTTTTCAGCAACTGCCTGTACTGTAGCACCCCCAATACCGGCATCAACTTCATCAAATATTAAGGTCGGGACAAGGTCCTGGCGGGCCAGTATTGTTTTTAAAGCAAGCATAACCCTGGAAACTTCTCCACCGGATATTATTTTTATCAGCGGCTTGACATCCTCGCCCCGGTTGGCGCTAAATAAGAATTCTACCTGGTCCATTCCACTTGGAGAAAATTCTTGTTTTTCTTTAAAGCTTACTTCAAAGCGGGCATTTGGCAGGGCTAATTCCTGCAAACACTCTTCCAGACGCCCTTCCAGAATTCTGGCCGTATCCTGTCGCAGCTTCCTGAGAAGTAAACTTTCTTCAAAAAGCTGTTTTTCCACTTCAACAATGTCCTGTTCTAATTTTTCAGCTGCTGCCTCGCTATTTCTCAGCCTTTCTATCTCTTCTTCCAGCTGGCCGGCATAAGTAAGAATTTCTTCAATTGTAGAACCATACTTTCGCTTTAAAGTAGAGATCAAATTCAGGCGATCCTGAATCACAGTCAATTCTGCTGGATCATATTCCAGCCGGGATTGATAATTACGCAGTTCATGGGAAACTTCATCCAGTTGAGCTGAAGCACTTTCCAGCAGATCCAGTAGAGGATAAAGGGTCTGGTCAATACCGGCTGCATCAGCCAGCTGGCTGCGTGCCTTGTTGAGCCTGTCAATGAGGGCTTCAAATGCCCCGTCATCACTGCCGGCATAAATGTTAGAATAAATATCAGCCGTTATACTCCACAACTTTTCTGAATTAGCCAAAACTTTTTCCTGCCGGGCCAGTTCTTCATCTTCACCAGCCTGCAATGCTGCATTTTTGATTTCATTGAGTTGAAAAGCATTAACATCCAGGCGTTTTTCTCGCTCAGCGCTGCTGCTGCCGAGTGCAAAAAGCTCTTTTTTATAAGTTTCCCTTTTCTTATAGAGCTTATTCAGTCTGTCCAGTGAAGCAGTAATTTTTTCATCACCAAAAGAATCCAACAGTTTCAGGTGTTCTTCCGGGCGCAGTAAAGACTGGTGCTGATGCTGACCATGCAGATCAACTAAGTATTTGCCCAGATCTTTTAAAAAAGAAACCGGCACCGTCCGGCCGTTAACCCTGGCTACACTGCGCCCGTTACTGTACAGTTCCCTGGCAATGATCAGTTCATCTGCTTTTTCTATGCCGGCTTTTTCCAATAACTGGTCTATTTCATTTTGCCGGGTGGAATCATAACAGGCTGCACCTTCAACAAAAGCTGTCTCTTTACCCTGTCTGATTTGTTCCACAGCAGCCCGTTCCCCAAGCAGGAGGCTTATTGCGCCGATTACAATGGATTTACCGGCGCCGGTTTCACCGCTTAAAACATTTAATCCAGAGCTGAACTTAAAGCTAAGATCTTCGATTAAGGCAAAATTTGAAACCCGCAGCTCGACAAGCATTTAACCGTGCCTCCTAAAACAATTATGCTTTTAGTTTTTGGTGCAGCAGCCTGTAAAAAGAATTTTCGTGGAAGCATACCAGCTTAACCTTTTGTTTTGCCCGGGAGATACTGATCTGGTCATTGTCTTCAAGGGCAAAACGGACCTGACCGTCAACAGTCAATATGACCTGGACATGTCTTGAATCAACCTTTAAGCTCATCGTATCTGAACCATTAACAATCACTGAACGATTATAGAGGCTGTGAGGACAAATGGGCGTGATAACGAATAACTCCATTATTGGATTAACGATCGGTCCACCTGCAGAAAGTGAATAGGCTGTTGAACCGGTGGGAGTGGCAACAATTATTCCGTCTCCAAAATAGCTTTCCATAAAATCATTATTTATAAATGAATCCACTTTTATATTACGGGAAAAAGGACCCCTTGCTACAACAATATCGTTTAATGCCAGGTAATAGCCGAGTTGTTCATCTCCGCGATGAAGCCAGGCTTCCAGCATCATTCTCTCCTGAAAATCATACTGCCTGGTAGCGATGTACTGAAGAAAACGCTCCATCTGCTCGACTTCAATCTCGGCCAAAAAACCCTTTTGACCAAGATTAATTCCAAGGACAGGCACATCCCAGTAAGCAAGGTCCCTGGCTACCCTGAGGATAGTTCCATCTCCACCGACGACAATGATCATTTCCAGCTTATCATATAAATCCTGTAACTGATCGGCAAGAGATACACTACTGTAGAAGTCAGCCTGATCACTTTCAACCACATGAAGCGGAATTTGACGTTGATTAAAAAAAGATTTAATTTTATCAACCACAAGGTTGGTATTCTTTTTATGCCAGTTTGGTATTACCCCGAGTTCTTTCATGCAGTGCCTGTTTCCTTTCTTTTAGCCTGAGCTTAACTACAAATTCTTCGCCCCGGCTAAAATATCCTTCCCATCACCTATTTCTTCTTATCTATAAATAAACTATGGGCCTGGTCAATTACCTTTTTTATATCTTCAGTATTGACACAGGTCTGTTGTAAGAAACCTGGCTCAACATCCATATACTTGTAATAAACAAAATATTCAACATTGCCTTTCGGTCCCGGAAATCTTGAATAAGTGATCCCCCTGCAGTAATAACCCAGCTTGAGTGCTGCGGCAACATTTTCATTCAATACATTAAAGTGCAGTTTCGGATCGCGAATCACTCCTTTACCCCTGCCGGCCTCTGAGCGACCTACTTCAAATTGAGGCTTGACCAGGGCCAGGACAGCAGGAATGTTCAACTGGGCAAGAACGGGTAAAACTTTTATCAGTGAAATAAAGGAAACATCAACTACAGCCAGATCAGGTATGGTCGGAATATCTTGCGGTTTTAGCAGGCGAACATTAAAGCTCTCCATGATTACTACCTGTGGATTATGGCGTAATTTAAAATCAAGCTGACCATAACCCACATCAAGGGCATAAACTAACCTGGCCCCTTTTTTTAAAAGACAATCGGTGAAGCCGCCTGTTGAAGCTCCAACATCCAGAACAATCAGATCTTTGACCTCTAACGAAAGATCAAGTAAAGCACCCTCCAGCTTCAAACCGCCGCGGCTAACATAAGGATTCTTGGGTTCAAGGAGCTTTATATCGGCATTTTCCTCGATCAGGGTACCTGGTTTATCGCAAATTGATCCATCGACAAGCACTTTTCCAGCCATGATTTCTGCCTGCACACGGTTTCTGCTCAATTCCGGCCTTTGCCTGTGCAGCAGTTGATCAAGACGAATTTTAGGCCTGGCACGTTTCAAGTCTGGCCTTCTACTGCTTTTTTCCCGGCAAAAGCCAGGGCTTCTTTAAAAATTCCTTCGGCATCAAGCTTATAGCGGGAAAGAAGCCTTGACCTGGAACCATGTTCAACAAAATGATCATCAATGCCAATACATTTAACCGGTAAACGAACTCCCTGTTTCTCCAAAAGTTCAAGAACTCCGCTGCCGAATCCGCCGGCCAGGACATTTTCTTCGATAGTTATAACCCGCCGGCATTTTTGGGCCCATGTTACGATCAGTTCTTGATCAAGTGGTTTTACAAAGCGGGCATTGATAACTGCTGTTTTTATACCCTGCCAGAAGAGTTTTTCGGCAGCTTCCACGGCAGGATTAACTACTGTGCCGGCTGCTATAATCAATAAGTCTTCACCCTGCTTTAACAATTCACCCTCACCCCAGGGAATAATACCCGGTTCTTTCGGTTCCAGGCCTTCCACTTTATCCCGAGGGTAACGTAAAGCAACCGGACCGCCGGAATAATCAAAAGCAGTTAACAGCATGTCCTGCAGTTCGTTTTCATTGGCCGGGGCCATGATGGCCATATTCGGAATATTACGCAGAAAACTAATATCAAAAAGCCCCTGGTGGGTTTCGCCATCTTCACCGGTAATACCGGCCCGGTCGACAGCAAATATAACCGGCAAATTTTGAAGGCAGACATCGTGTAAGATCTGGTCGTATGCACGCTGTAAAAAAGTACTGTATACAGCTACCACCGGTCGCATTCCTCCAGCCGCCAGGGCGGCGGAAAGAGTAACTGCATGTTGTTCCGCAATACCAACATCATAAAACCGCTCCGGAAATTCTCGGGCAAAACCTCTTAATCCTGTGCCGGCAGTCATTGCTGCTGTTACAGCTATGACCTGCTTATTTGTTCGGCTTAATTTTAAAAGAGTCTGCCCGAAAACTTCAGTATAGGAAGTACTTTTCTTTTTTTTAAGGGGAAGACCGTTGGTTTGATCAAAAGGACCGATACCATGAAATACTTCAGGCGATCGCTCGGCATAAGAATAACCTTTTCCCTTTTCTGTTACCACATGAACCAGGATGGGTCCTTTCATATGATCCGCCTGTTTGAAAATATTTTTTATTGCCTTTATATTATGGCCATCAACAGGACCAAAATATGTAAAACCAAGTTCTTCGAAGATCATTCCAGGTATTACCAGGTATTTTAATCCGCCTTTTATTCTCTCAGCGAAACTGACCGCTTTATTCCCGACCAGGGGAAGGCGGTTCACAAAGCTCTCGAAATCATTTTTTAATCGTGAATATTTTGGATCGGAGCGAATTCGGCCAAGATAAGAAGACAGGCTGCCTACATTGGAACTGATTGACATTTTATTATCGTTAAGAATAACCATCATATCGGTTTTGATATGACCGGCATGGTTAAGGGCTTCAAAAGACATCCCTCCGGTTAATGCGCCATCTCCGATTACAGCAATTACTTTATAGTCGTCACCGTTATAATCACGGGCCAAAGCAAGGCCTAAAGCTGCTGATATTGAAGTGCTGCTGTGACCGGTAAGAAACGGGTCGTGTTCACTTTCTGCCGGTTTTGGAAATCCACATAAACCTTCAAATTGGCGCAAAGTGGTAAAATAATCCCACCTGCCGGTAAGCAGCTTGTGCGGGTAACTCTGGTGACCGACATCCCAGACGATCTTGTCATCGGGACTATTATAATAACTGTGCAGAGCCAGCGCCAATTCGACAACTCCCAGGCTTGCTGCCAGGTGACCGCCATTTTCGGCAACTGTTTTAACCATGTATTTACGAATATCTAAAGCAGCTTCATTTAGTTGAGCCTCGTCTAAATTTTTTAAGCCATCCGGCAGTTTCAAACTGCCCAGAATCCCGTTCATCAAATCACCTCAATTACTTGCCCTTAATATGAACCCATTTAAAAGGACTCTGCAGTTTAGTAACAATCGAACCAACAAGGAGGATTACTTCAGTTGAATAATTGATCGCTATAACTTTACCCCACGCTTTGCCGCCAACTGTAATAGCAGCGATTAAAGCTGTAATAAGTATACCCAGGTAGAACTCTGCCTGCTGGTACGGAAAGTTGATTATCAGCTTAAAAACGATTATGGTAACTAATGTTCCGCTGATAATACCGCTGATATCACCGCCTACATCATTACAAAAAGTAGCAACACGTTCAGCATTTTTAACCAGGTAAACCCCGCATTTAGCACCGCTGACCCTGCGGGCAGCTTTTGCATTTAAAGGAGCGATATCAGCTGCTGCAGCAGCAGTACCAATCAGGTCAAAAACAATCCCCATCAAAACAACAAGCAGTAAAATTAAAAAAGAGACAGCAATTGAATATATCTGATTTAAAACGTAATGTGAAAAAAAACTTATTACAACCGCCAGGAAAAAAGTCCAAATTGATATGATAAAAATCCAGCGAACCCTACGGCGGTTTTTCCGGTTGTTAGCCAATTATGATCACCTTTATAAAAAGAAACATAAGTGGTGACAGGCCAGGTAAACTTTGCGGCTTAGGTCCAGCAGGATTTCCCGGATAGTCACCTCTCGTTGCCGAGCAGGCAGTTCCCTTTTAAGACTATCCCTGCCGTGTCACCAACAGCAGAACTGGATTACCACTCAGCTCACACTTTAATCCCTGGTCTGCCTCTGCTTTGAGAGCAGTCTAGGAGATTTCCTCACTGGCGTCTTGTCTTTCCTAGCCTCTTTTGCAGAAAAGGTTTCAGGGAAATGTTTTCCTCCTCTACCCCTTCCACTCAAGGCAGGCTACACTGCACACAGCTTCGCACCGCATACAGGTTCATTCCCAAGCCGTAACCCTTTGTTTTATTTAACAATACGCCACGGTCATTGGGTCTCCACGAAGGCAGGGTCAACGCCTACATGCCATTGTAGATCGCCCCGTCCTTCTTAACTCCCAGCAGCAACCCCCAACTGGGCGTCGGCGGCCACCACCAGGAACTTCATCGATGTGCCCTTAACGGATTTTTAGGCCCGTTTTCAGAAAGGGACGCCAACTAGAATACTGCACCACTTATGTCGTCTTTTCTAGCCTATCATAGCACAACCTCGGTTTGCAGACAACGGGGTTAAATTTATTGCATCGTCGGTTATTTATTTCTAAAAATTAGCTTTTTAGCCAGTTCAATCAGCAGTTCTGCAGGTTGATCCAAAGTACTGATCGATATAACGGCCTGTTCATAAAGCATTACAGCCTTTTTACGTGCATTTTCCGGACCAAGTACTGAAGGGTAGTTTGGCTTATAACGTTCCTGGTCTGCACCTACCGGTTTACCTAATTCTTCTCTACTGCCTTCTAAATCAAGTAAATCATCGGTAATCTGAAAGGCAGTACCGATATCACCAGCATAAGAACCAAGTATTTTCAACTGTTCGCTGCCGGCATCCGAGGCAATAGCCCCGCAAACAACTGCAGCCCTGAGCAGGGCTCCGGTTTTCATGACCGACAACCTTTCGACTTGATCAAAGGTTAATGCTTTACCTTCAGACTCAAGATCTAAAATCTGTCCACCAATCATCCCGGTTACCCCGGAAGCGCTGGACAGTTCCGCTATTATTTTTACACTTTTTTCGGCATACCCTTCTTTCTGTCCATACCGGCTCAGTATTTCAAAAGCATGAGTCAGTAATGCATCACCGGCCAAAACAGCCACTGCATCGCCGTAAACCCGGTGACAGGTTGGCTTTCCCCGGCGCAGATCGCTGTTATCCATCGCCGGCAGATCATCGTGAATTAAAGAGTAGGTGTGCACAAACTCTAAAGCACAGGCCGGATCCAAAATTGCATTGCTCTTATAACCAAGAGTATCGGCAACAGCCAGGGTCAGGATCGGCCTCAGCCTTTTACCTCCTGCTTCCAGGCTGTAATTCATGGCATCAAGAATTTTAGGCGGTCCTGACTGGGGCAGGCGCTTTTTTAAAGCAAGGTTAACAATATTTCTTTTCTCTTCCAGGTATTGATCAATATCGATCATTTATTATCTCCGTCTAAAATATCATTTTCGGTTAAACCGTCCTCTTGATCTAAAGATTGATCGACAGGCTCCCGCTGCTCTTCTTTAAGGATATAGTCCACCCGGTATTCAATTTCGGCCAATTTTTCGCGGCAATACCTGGAAAGGGCAATTCCTTCCTGAAAAGAAGAGAGCGTTTCTTCAAGAGGTATTTCAGCATTTTCCAGGCGGTTTACAATTTCCTCCAACCTGTTCACTGCTTCTTCGTAGGTCATTTCTTCTATCTTTTTACTGTTCAATGATGCTGCCCTCCTCGATCTTTTCCGTGCGGCATTCCGCCTTTCCGTCTTTAAAGCTTAACTGCAGGAGCTGGCCAATTTTGATATCTTTTATCGAGCGGATTATATCGCCCTGTTCGTTACGGCAAAAGCTAAAGCCCCGATTCATCACTTTTAAAGGGCTGTAGCTTTCCAGCCTGTCAACTAAGGCAGTCAGTTTGATTCCCTTCAACTGCAGAACCCGCACAATTTCCCTGCGTAGTTTAGCATCGTTATCTTCGAGGATATTCCGGAACAGTTTCACTCGTTCGCGGGGGTGGCGTAAAAACCTTTCACTGACTATATGATCAAGTCTCTGCTTTTCCTGCCTGAGACAGGTTTGCAAAGCAATTGCCGCCCGGTTGCGCAGTTTATCGACTGCTGACAACAGTTCATCACGAACTGGAACTACAGCTGCAGCTGCCTCTGTTGGAGTATGCGCCCGTAAATCAGCTGTAAAATCAGCTATGGTAAAATCGGTTTCATGGCCTACCGCGGAAACAACCGGTTTCAAAGACCGGTAAATGGCCCTGGCAACTATTTCTTCGTTAAATGGCCATAAATCTTCCAGCGATCCGCCTCCACGCGTGATTATGATAATATCTATATCATCCATTTTGTTTAAAAGATCCAAAGCCCGGACGATATCTGTTGCTGCTCCGGCCCCCTGAACAAGACTTTCAACAACCAGGAGATGAACATGGGGAAAACGCTTCTTTACAGTCGTCAAAATATCCTGCAGGGCTGCACCGCCCGGTGAAGTAACCAGGCCTATTTTTCTGGGGACGAGCGGCAGCTTTTTTTTGTGATCGGCTTTGAATAAACCTTCTTTTTCCAGTTTCTCTTTTAGCTGCTCAAAGGCCACAAAAAGGGAACCCATCCCAGCTGCTTGCATTTCATCTACATAAAGTTGGTATAGTCCACCCGGTTCATAGACTGAAAGATTTCCGTGTAAAAACACCTCCATGCCATCAGTCGGTTCAAAAATACAGCGCATGTTTTCCCTACGAAAAAAAACGCAGCGCAGAGAAGATGAGCTGTCTTTTACTGTAAAATACATATGTCCAGAGCGGTGATGTTTAAAATTGGAGATTTCACCCGTCACCCATAAATCGCGAAGGCGCGGATCATTGTGAATCAACCCTTTTACATAGCGATTAATCTCTGAAACCGTTAAAGCCGATAATTGCCTGTCCATAGTTTTTGTAGTTTAACCCGGTTGCCTGCTCACAACCTGACTCATTCGGGTTGACTGCTAGAGGCAACCGGGTGTTTCTACTGATTACCTCCCGGTTAACAGATCCAAACTTCGGCCTTCTTTTTTTGACCGATAATAAGTGCTTAACCGGGTATTAAGCTTAGCATCTCTTCCCGGATATCTTCCAGGGAAGTATAGTTCCACTTTTCGCCCATAGCCTCGGCCAAATCGCAGATCAACTTCCATCCTTCCCGCTCACTGTATCCATTGGAAGCAGCTGATTCGTTAAGGCAGGTTTGTCCCGCGGAATTTGTAAAAGTCCCTCTTTTCCTCACAGCTGCCTGTGCTGGAAACAGCAGGTTGGCATCTTTCGGAGCATATTCGCGGTTAAGGCATGAAACTGCCAAAAATTCCAGGCCTTTTAGTTTTGAGTCAGCAAAACCTTCTCCCACGATCAGCACCCCTTTAACCTTGCCTTCTTCGGCGGCAGTTAAAATAGCTTCACGATTAAGACCGGCTTTACCGTTCAAGGCTGCCAGGCCCGGACCAAAAACCGGTGAACCACCCAGCAAAACAGTTCCGGTGGCATTACTGAAGCGGGACAACAGCAGAAGCTCACTTCGGCCATTGGCCAGCTTTCCCCCGGCCTCAGCCATTTTAAGCAGGGCATCAATTTGTTTTGTATCGGCAGATTCAAAAAATGATGGGCTTACTACAATACAGCTTCTCATCTTTGAAAGCTGTTCTGCCGCTTCTTTCAACTGGTCAGCCGGAACTCCTGCGTCACCCGCTGATTTTGCCGGATCATCACCTTTAAGGGCAGCGGTAATACCTTCAAGCGCTGCTGTTTCACCACCGGCCTTGGGTTCAATATTGATCTCTTCCCATGCACTTTTTTGTTCCTTATCGCCGGCCAGTCGGACGATCACCGCATCACCGAAACGGCCCGCCTGCTGAACTGCCATTGCCGCTACCGGGTGACTTTCCTCCAGTCCGGAACCAATTACCATGATCGCCTCGCATTTCTGCATAGATGCCGGGGTCGGTCCGCAAACGCCGGGGCCGGTTACTTTCTGCATGCCCTGGAAAGCCTGCACCCAGGAATTCTCAACCCCTAAATCAACATTGGCAGTACCTAAAACCGAACGGGCCAGCTTTTGTAACAGGTAAGTTTCTTCGTTACTCTGCTTTCCGGAAGCAAGAACAGCAACCGCTCCGGGACCGGAACTATTTTTAATATCCAGCATACTCGTTGCCGCCTGCTTAACTGCCTGATCATAATCAATTTCTGCGTATTCCTTACCCTGGAGCAGAAGGGGGGCCAAAATCGTTTCTGGATCGAGTTCATGAACGCCAAACTTGCCTTTTTTACAAAGCCAGCTGACTTTATCTCCTTCAGTGGGCACTGTAACCTTGATCAGTTCATCTCCAGAAGCCTGCCTTTCTAATACGCACCCAAGCGAACATTCCACACAAACTCCCGGAGCCCGGGTTAATTCCCATTCCCTGCCTCCGGCGGCTCTTCCTGTTTCAGATAATGCCGCAACAGGACATACATCAACACATTGCCCACAGAATATGCATCCCGCTTCTTCCAGCGAAACCTCTTTGCCGTCATGATAGGGAACTACCCTGGTGTTTACCCCGTTTCCAATCAAGTCGTAGACAAAACAGCCCGGACCGGAGCGGCAAACCTGGACACAGCGCCCGCAAAGAATGCATTTGTCCTCATCACGAACAATATAAGGATTATCGGCTGACTTTTCTACAGGAACTTCTCGCTCAAGCTGTTCCGGCAATTCAACCTGGAAGTTGTAAGCCTTTTCCTGTAATTCACAGGTTCCTGTTCGTTCGCAGGTCAGGCAGTCTTGATAAGGATGTGTCGATAAAGACAAGACCAGGATCTGATTGCGCATTTCTTGAATTTCCGGTGTACTGGTTGTAACTACCATTCCTTCGGCGACCGGATTATCACAGGATGTTATCGGTTTTTCTATTCCTTCGATATCAACTATACAGACACGGCAATGACCAAGTGGAGCTAACCGGGGGTGGTAGCATAAAGTGGGAATATCGATTCCGTTTTGCCGGGCTGCCTCCAGAATAGTCGTGCCCTCTTCAGCAAATATCTTTTTACCATCAATTTGTAGGTTTACTGTTTTCATCTTATTAATATCCTCCCCTCGGTTATATAATGGCCATGCCCAGGCGTAAACACTTGATACAGCGTTCCGCTTCATTAATCACTTCAGATGGATTTTTGAAGCCCAGTTCAGCTTCATCAAAGCCCTGCAGCCTTTCTTTAACCGGACATACTTCTTCTTCCAGGCGTTCTCTTCCGCCAACCATTTCCGGAACAATTTCCTCTTTATAAACGCCCATTTTTTCTACATGACTTTCCTTTACCACCTGTGAACTGACTGTGCTTTTTCCGGTCTTTATATAGTTATCAATTGCTTCTGCGGCACGGTTGGCAGAAGCGATCGCCTCAATCACTGTTGCGGCGCCGAGGACAACATCTCCACCGGCAAATATGCCCGGTGCATCTGCAGCCATAGTTTGGGAGTCGGCAGCCAGGGTTCCTTTTTTGGTCAGTTCAAGCCCGCAGCTTGGAGTCATGTAACAATAATCGGCAACCTGGCCGATAGCTGGAATAACGGTGTCAACCTCCAAAACAAACTCTGACCCTTCCACCGGCACCGGACGCCGTCTTCCACTTTCATCGGGTTCACCCAGCCTCATCCTGATGCACTGCAGACCGCTGACACAACTGCCTTCCTCGAGGATGCAGGTGGGATTGGATAGCATATGGAATATGATACCTTCTTCTTCAGCAGCATCCACTTCGGCCTCGTTGGCCGGCATTTCCTTCCTGCTGCGGCGATAAATCAGGTTGACCTCTTTCACACCGAGGCGCAGTGCAGAACGGGCACAGTCCATGGCCACATTACCACCACCGATAACGGCCACCCGATCGCCTAACTCAACCTTTTCACCCAGGTTCATCTTGCGCAGGTACTCCACACCGGGCATATAACCTTTATAACCGGCGTCTTCCCCTTTGCAGCCCATGGTTGCACTTTCGTGAAGACCGTTGGCAATAAATATTGCCTTGTAACCTTCACCCCAGAGGTCGTCTAAACTTATATCCACCCCGATCCGGGTATTGTACTTTATTTCCACACCAAGGCTTTCCACCAACCCGATTTCTGCCTTAAGAATGTCACGGGGCAACCGGTAACTGGGAATCCCGACTGCCAGCATGCCACCCGCTACAGACAGGGCTTCGTAAATGGTGACAGAGTAACCTTTTTGAGCCAGCTGGTAAGCAGCATTCAGACCGGCCGGCCCGGCCCCAACAACAGCTACTTTATCGGCACCTGCAGCCGGCTTGGGATAGCTGGCCTTTTTATCATAACCATTCTTGGCACCAAAGTCTGCCGCAAACCGCTTTAACAGCCTGATTGATAAAGATTGATCATAGGGCTGGCGGTTACAATTTGATTCACAGGGATGGACACAAACCCGTCCCAGGGTGCCGACCAGTGGAGTTTTTTCACGGTTCACCGCCAGGGCTGTTTCATAATCGCCTTCTTTTATACACTCGATATATTTAGGAATATTAATATGAGCAGGACAACCATTACGGCAGGGAGCAGTTAAAATAGGCCTGTAAGATAGGCCATTTTTACCAGCAGGTCGATCTTCGTTTAAATAATTGGTAAAGTCTTCTTCAAAATGTTCCAGCGCATGCAGTAAAGGAACCGGCGAAGACATGCCAAGCTCGCAAAGCGAACTATCCTTGATTAGCTTGCTGATCTCTTTTAAAAAGAGCAGGTCTTTCTTGCTGCCCCTGCCCTCGATTAACTTTTCCAGGCGATCGGCAATTACTTTACTGCCGGCCCGACATGGAATGCAGCGGCCGCAAGATTCCTGCTGTACACTTTTGAAATACTCTTTTAATGCTTCCACAACATTTAATTCCTGGTCAACGATAACCAGGCCCGCCCAACCGATAAAGGCCTTTAAATCTTTACCTTCAAGCTTAGGGGGTACATCCAAATTTTCTAGATCAATCCTTTGATCTGATTTCTTGTTTCGTTCATCGTATAATTTTCCATTCCAGCTGCTAAAAAATACCTTGGACATTTTTCCCTCTCTCCCTAAAGAAATTACTTAACTTTTTCCCCAGTTACAATTCCTGATACTTTTCACTAATCCTCCCTCCAGTTGTAGTCAAATATTCGATTAAGGCCAAGCCTTTAACTAGGCAATCTGTTGTTGTTATCTTCGCCACAATTTGAGAAATTCCTCTTAAAGTTTTAATAGTAAGTAATTTTAGCGAATATTTTTCTTATAATTATTAAAACGGCGTGCAGCCTGCACGGCCAGTCCTACTGCATTATCAGAAGTGTAGGCTGGATCAGCAAAATAAATATCCAGTCCGGCATCTAACTCTTTGAGATTATTCATAAAACGTTCCCTGATAAACATGTTGGACATCACACCTCCTACGGCAAGCAATCCCTGGAAATAATCTTTTTTAAACAAAATATGATCTACTGCAGAGATTAGTGAATCAGCGATGCAAACTTCAATGGCCCTGGCCAGGTCCTCCCGGTTTAATCCTTGATCAATCATGCGTTCAGCCTGGCTGGCCGGCCCGGAAAAACTGATCAGGTTGTCCTTCACTGCTACCGGCAGCCTGATTTCCTCTTTACTTTCTTCTGCCAGTTTTTCCAACTGCGGGCCGGCTGGAAAATCAAGCCCCATAAGCAGGCCTAACCGATCAATAAACTGGCCGGCATTTAAATCGGCGCTCCCTCCAAGTATTTCTATATCTAAACAACCGGGTCTTATTTCTTCAGCAGAAACAATCTCGGTTGTACCTCCGGAAAGATGTAAAACCAGGTATCGACCGCTTTGCAGTCCGGCCGACCATAAACCGGCATAAATATGTCCTTCTTGATGCGAGGAGGATAAAAATTTAAGGCCCATGGTTTGGGCAAGAAACAAACCAAAGGCCTCGCTTACTTTAAAAACAGGCATATATGACTGATCATCGGGACGGGGACGGGTTGCTGCAGCCACCGCTGCCAGATAATGTTCTTTGATAAAAGCTGAATCACCCTGCCAGATTAAGGGAAGGTTTTTTATATGAGAAAATACTGCCTCAGACTGTCGTAAACCTAAACTGTTTTTTTCAACACCCAGGGGCAGTCTGCTGTCAAAAAGAAGCCGTTCCTCCTGATCAACAAGAGCGAGCGATGTCGTATATGCAGATGTATCCAGACCCAGGTACAAATGCCGCTTAAGTTTTTCTACCAAAAGCTTCTCCTACAGCACGATCTAAAACACCGTTAATAAAGCCAACTGCTTCTTCAGTACTGCCAAATTTCTTGGCTAATTCTAAAGCTTCATTGATCGATACCGCGTAAGGTATATCGACACAGAACAAGATTTCATACAGGGCCAGCCTCAACAGGTTTCGATCAACAGCAGAAATACGCTCCAGTTCCCATTTAACCAGGTGCTTTTTTATGATTTGATCCAGGTGGTCCTGATGCTCGACAGTTTTGGTTACCAGGTTATTTATAAATTGCTCCTCTTCACTGCTAAAACTTGAGCCTTCCAAAGAGCGCAGCAGGGCTTGTCTCACGCCGCACCTGCCGATATCGATTTGAAAAAGGGCTGTAAAAGCCACCTCTCTTGCTAAACGACGCGACAATAGGCTGCTACCTCCGCACTGCAAGTTGTTAGCTGTCGAACAGCACAATTATTATGTGATATTGGTATATTTTTCAAATTGCAGCTTATTCCAGATCATCTTTTTTTGTAAAGATGCGCTTTATAGAAGCCCCTATATCATTATCTAAATCGAGTTTCCAGCCGATCAATAAACCTATACCAATGCATATAAATATAAAGACACTCCACCAAAACCCGTAATTAATTACAAGCAAGGCAAAGATTAAACCAAGCAGACCTCCTAATATTTTTCCCCAGTGTTTGCTGATAACTACTAACCAGTTCATTTCAGACAATATATGCTCCCCCTTTATTTCCTTATATCAGCCCTACTTTTTGGATGGAGCCTGATCTACAATAATATTTTCGACCATCACCTTTACCTCGTGAATGTTTATACCGGTTATCTCTTCTACATATTCACTAATTTTCGACTGCAGTTCTCTGATTAATTCAGGCATTGAAACATCCGGCATAACCCTGATGGTCACCTTGATGATCAAACCGTCCTGGGTATGAGTAACTTCCCTGCTGACATCTTTTATCTTCCTGGTTTGCTGGATTACCCGCAGGACCATATTCTCGATAGCAGTAATCGAAATGGCAACTTCACCGTATTCGTTTCCTTTTAAAACAGCAGTACTTGGCTGTTTTGATTTTCTAAAACCCAGTGAAAGGAATATAAGGGCCAGCAGCAGCAAAGCTGCGACAACTGCTAACACGACATTTTCCCCGGCCCATTCGGGCAAACTTACAGCAAGCTGCGGTACCAGGTCATAGTTTACCACAAGCAGAAAAAGAGCAGCACCGATAAACAGAAGCGCCAGGAAAACCAGGATCACCCGTGCAATTGCTTTCATCTTTATTCCCCCTTTACTTGGATAAAATATCCAGCTAGTTTCTATTTAGTTTCTTCTACTTCACCGGCTTCTATTTCCTCTTCTTCATCTTCCTTGTGGGGGAATTGAACTCCCTGAACATGAATGTTAACCTGGGAAACACGCAAACCGGTCATTTCTTCGACAGTTTTTTTAACTCCCTCCTGGATATCCCAGGCCACATCAGGAATGCGGGCTCCGTATTTAACTACAATAAATATATCAATTTTTGCTTCTTCAGTCGTAACTTCAACTTTTATTCCCTTCGATAGATTACGACGGCCCAGGACTTCAGCAATCCCACCGGCAATCCCCCCGCTCATGGAAGCAACGCCTTCTATTTCGGTAGCTGCCAGGCCGGCAATAATCGAAACAACTTCTTCTGCAATCTTAACCACACCGAGCTCAGACGGTAATGAACGAGCTTCTTCTTTGGTCATCATAGTACCTCCTTTTAATCAATTGACTGTCAATCTAAAACCTTTCAGATCAAAACTTTCTCGATGCTTTCCTCTTCAATTATAGCAGATTTCAATAACCGCTTCAATTTTAAACCGGTTTCATTCTCTGGTCAAAATTATGTTCATTAAAAAGGCAGTTACTCTTCTTTTTTATCTTCTTGATCAACATCGGGCAATTCTTCAAAATCATGGTGCCATTCTTCATCATCAACCAGGACAGCTTCACCACAACCGGGGCAGGTAACTTCGATTGAAGAGTCCTGATCAAGGATATTTTCGTTTACAACCACTATCTCCCGGCAGTTGGGGCATTCAATTGAAAACCCGTTTTCATATTCTTCAAACCCATCTTCAAAATTATCTTCTTCGTCCTCGTAATAATCTTCCTCAATGTCAGTGAGATCATCATCAATAGCTTCCGTGTATTCGATAAGCTCTTCGTAGTCTGCCCTTAAATGCTCAATTTCATCGGTAATTTCTTCCAGTAAGGCAACAATACGGTGCAGAATTTTTTGTTCCTTACTCTCTTCACCCAGATCGAGTCCCTCGGTAAAACCTCTTAAATGCGAAACATGGGCCTTTAAATCATCGGTCATAATTAGCAATCCCTCCCTATAATTTTTTTAAGCTCTTTCTTTTAAGCTCTTTCAATATAATTTCCGCTGCGAGTGTCGATTTTAATTAAATCACCATTGTTAATAAACAGGGGCACCTGGATCACCAGTCCTGTTTCCATTGTAGCTGATTTAGTGGCGCCGGAAGCGGTATCACCTTTTAAACCTGGTTCAGTATCTGTAACCTTTAAAATTACTGTAACCGGCAAATCGACGCCGACTACTTCTTCACCATGCATCAACACGTTTAAGTGATCATTTTCTTTTAAAAATTTAACCCCGCTGCCTATTTTTTCACTTGCTATAGTAATCTGTTCATATGTTTCCAGGTCCATCATGTGAAATAAATCATCCTCACGGTACAGGTATTCCATCTCCTTGCGCTCCAGGTGTGCTTTAGCCACTTTTTCTCCAGCTCGAAATGTATGCTCAATGATCGAACCTGAGCGTAAATTTTTTAACTTCGATCGCACAAAAGCAGCTCCCTTTCCCGGCTTCACATGCTGAAACTCCAGTACGCTGTAAATCTCACCTTGCATTTCTATTGTAATACCGTTATGAAAATCGCTGGTTGAAATCATACACTAACCTGCCCTTCTTTAAACAATTAAATATTTATCAATTGCTTTGCGCTTTTTGTCAAAACATCTCCGCCTCTATCGGTAACCGCAACCATATCTTCAATACGAACCCCTCCCCATCCGGGTATATAAATACCAGGTTCAATGGTTATGACCATGCCCGGTTGAAGTATGGTCTTACTTTTGGAGTTTAAAACCGGCAGCTCGTGAGTTTCCAGGCCAACCCCATGGCCCAGCCCGTGCCCAAAATACTGGGCATATCCGGCTTGATCAAATAAATTACGGGCCACGGCATCCAGTTCACTTCCTTTCAATCCCGGTTTAACGGCATCAGCAGCTTTTTGCTGCCCCTCGCGAACAAGATTATATATTTCACGCTGACGCTGATCTGCTTTTCCAAGAGACAGGGTTCGGGTCATATCTGTAGCATAACTGTCAAACACAGCGCCGAAATCGATCGTCACCAGTTCACCTTTTTTCATCACTTTTGTCGAAGCCAGGCCATGCGGCATAGCTCCTCGTTCTCCAGAAGCAACAATAAAGCGAAATGAAGTCTCTTCTGCTCCCTGCCTGAGGAGATAAATTTCAAGTTCCAGGGCAAGATCTCTTTCCATCATACCCGGTTTTATTATTGAACAAATATAGTCAAAGGCCTGATCCAGGATTTGCGCTCCCTGGCTTAAAACCTTTAGTTCCTGATCGCTTTTTACCATACGCAGGTTTTCAACGACATCTTCTAAAGGAATCATATCAACCGGTAGTTTTTCTGCCATTTCCTGGTAAGTTGCATAAACCGCATCTTTCGACTCAAAACCCAGCTTCGTCCAGCCCGCTTTCTCAATCAAGGGGACCAGGCTTTTTATCAAATCATCCTGCCAGCGCTCTACAGCAAATTGCGCCGCCTGCTCTTTTGCCTGTTCAATATAGCGAAAATCGGTAACCAGGTAAGCCTGATCATGTCCAATTAACAACACTCCACTGGATCCATCAAAACCGCTCAAATAGCGTCGGTTCAGTGAGTTGGTGATCAGCATAGCATCAATATTATTGGGTTTTAACAATTTTCTAAAACTATCCAGACGTTCAGACATAAATTTACCTTCCGTTACTATAATATTTGATAATTGCCCGTGCAGATGTAAAGAGCCTGTTAACTGCTTTTAAATATACTTTTCCCGTATTTGTTACAAAAATCCTGCTTTATCATGCCATATTTTGCCGCTGCCAGAGATAAAAACTACGTTTTCAGTCTAACAGATTACAAGCAAATAAAACAGTTACTATTTTAAATTTATTTGTTTGAGCTCATTTCCAACTTTGTAAAGTGAATAATTCATAAAACACTTTTTAAGCTTTTACCTTCATAACCTTTAATTATTCCTGGAATTACGGTTCAAATTCCCAGTGTTCCGGTGGATCTTCGGAAATTCTTACCCTCCCGGTAACCGGGGCAACAATCACATAAAGAAGATCACCGCCTGAATTTTCAAAGGTTACAGTTCCACCGCTGCTTGGAGACCCGTTATAATTAAAACGAAGATAATGGACATTTTCAAACCTGGGAAAATTGACATTCCGAATGGTTATTCCTTCCGGTAGAAAGACATTATATCTTTCTTCAGTCTTGCCATCGGTAACCCGGTAGCGGTTACTGCTGACAAATTCAATGATCTGGCCACAGCCAGCCATTATGGCCCTTTGCTGAACTTTTCGCATTTCTGTGGCCATTGACCTGGCCGCAATATTTAAGTTTCGCCTGTGGCTTAGATCCCGAAAAGCAGGTGCGGCAATGGCACATATTAAAGCAAGCAGGCTTACCACACAAAGCAGTTCAATCAGGGTAAATGCATATATATTTGTGCTCTTTTTATTAATCATATGTTCCGCCCTTCAAAAAGGCATGATGCTGTAAGGATCAGCTGCTTTCTTCATGCAGCCTGGCAAAAAATAGACTGTTTTCAGCATAGCCAGTTATCTCGTTATCAAAAACACTGCTAAATGTTGCTCGGACTGCTTCTCCAACGGTTGTAACCCCTGCCTCCAGGCAGCGCAGGCCGTCACTAATCAGTGTCAGCATTCCCTGTTCAACTGCTTTTTGCTGGATAATTAAAGCCGGCGCTTTCTGTAAAATTAAATCCTGCAGGTCCTGGTTTAATACCATTAGCTCCTGGATTAAGGTGCGACCGCGATAACCGGTTTGATTGCAGCGGTTACATTTTGCTCCACGGTAAAGCACTGAAGGCGGTTCTTTTTTAAAATATTTACAGTAAAAATGATTTTCTTCTACATCGGGGTGATATTCTTCAATGCAATGCGGACAAATTTTCCTGATTAAGCGCTGGGCAACTACACCAACCGTGGAAGCGGTGACCATAAACGGTTCAAGGCCCATATCCGTTAAACGTGCAACTGCACCGGCGGCACTATTAGTATGCAGTGTAGAAAGAACCAGGTGACCGGTTAAAGCCGCCTGGGTGGCAATTTTAACTGTCTCTAAATCTCTTATTTCACCAACCATGATAATATCCGGATCCTGGCGCAAAATTGATCTCAGGGTATTGGCAAACGTCCGGTTTATTCGACGATTAACCTGAATCTGGTTTATCCCTTTAAGCCGGTATTCCACCGGGTCTTCAACTGTTATTATGTTATCTTTGGGTTTGTTTAAATAATTTAGAGCAGAATACAGCGTGGTTGTTTTACCACAGCCGGTTGGACCGGTGACCAAAACCATTCCCGACTGGTTTAGAAGCAAACGCTGAAAAGCCCTGTGGTTGGCCGGGGAAAAACCCAGTTTCTCCAAGGGTAAAATTATTTTTTTTCGCTCCAGGATCCTGATCACCACTTTTTCACCATTAATTGTCGGCATGGTCGAAACCCGCAGGTTGATTATTTTATTATCTTCTTCATGTTGAATATTTCCATCCTGGGCCATTCTTTTCTCTGCAATATCCAGGTCGGCCATTATTTTAACCCTGGATATGATGTGATCCTGTTTAAAGCGAGGGGGAAAAGCCAGATCGTGAAGAACACCATCAACCCTCATTCTGATACGCAGCCCTTCATTCGTAGGTTCTAAGTGCAGATCGCTGGCTTCTTCTTCCAGCGCCCTGCTGATCATTGAATTAACCATTTTAACAATCGGGGCATCATTAACCTTTGATCGCATATCCGGGCTTTTTTCTTTTTGATCAAAACTGTTTTTTTGTTCTTTATGATCTTTTTGCCCCTGAGCGCTCATCGAACAATAATGATCCAGGGCATTAGCTATATCAATTTCCGAAGCTATAACGGGAACAACTTCTCGGCCAGAAACCATAGCCACATCATCTATGGCAGCCAGGTTCAACGGATCAGCCATAACCAGCACCAGTTTTTCACTGCTTGTTGACAGGGGAATTACCTTGTGGCGCCGGGCCATTTCGATGGGAATACAGTCAATAATGCTATAATTAATTTCCTTGCTCAAAAGGTTAACCCGGGTTATATTTAGCTGCTTCTCCATAACTGAAATCATTTTTTCTTCACTGACAAGTCCCTTTTCAACTAACAATTTGCCAAGAGGCTTCCCGGTTTGCTGCTGCTCATCGAGAATTTTTTGCCTCTGTTCCTGTATTANCGAAGCAGCATTCATTAAAGCTTGATCAACCCGTCGACGGTTAGACCTTTCCATGGCCACACTCCTATCATAATTAAATAGAGTTGACGGTAACAATTTACTGATTACTCCAAATGCCACATTTTTACCCGGAGACAACAAGTATTTGCGGTGTTTTAAAAAAATTCGTAAAATGACGTGGGATACAATTTTATAAACTAAAACCCAGTATATCCCGATCCACCCGGAAAGGCAAAGAAAAGATTTGAAATTTTTTTATAAAAATAATTATTTTAAGCAGGGATATGAACTATAGCATAGAAACAAAATAAAAATCAGGCTTACATGATCCCCGGGCACCAGGTGCGGCAGTAACACAAAATACCTGCATGATACAAGGAATCGATTAAATGTCTAATCCAGGCCAGGTCTTACTAATTGTAATAATCTTTATTACCGGTCTTTGTTTCGGCAGTTTTTTAAACGTGATAGTATACCGGCTGCCCCGCAATCTTTCCATTATCAGACCGCCTTCGCGCTGCCCCTACTGCAGCAGGCTGCTTGGTTTAATCGAACTGATTCCTGTTTTAGGTTACCTGTCATTACGGGGTCGCTGCCGCCAGTGCAGAGCCCTGATCAGCCCCCGTTACCCCCTGGTTGAATTTTGCACAGGCCTACTTTTTGTTATAGTATTTATCAGTTATGCTTTTACCCTGGAATTTTTTATCTATTTAACCCTGCTGTTTTTATTGTTCGGCATTGCCCTGATCGACCTGGAGCATCGCATTGTTCCAAACAGTCTTGTCGCAGCCGGTTTGATTGCTGCCTTGATCTACTACCTGCCCCAGGCAGCCTCGTATATTTTTAATCTGCCGCAGGAGCTTGTTGCCCAAAGGCCCATCTTTGATGCTTTCGCCGGCCTGCTGCTTGGTGGCGGGATAATGCTTGTTATATTCCTTGTAAGCCGCGGAGGAATGGGTGCCGGTGATATTAAGTTGATGGCCCTGATCGGCTTTTACGTGGGGCTGCAAGGAACAGCCGTTGTTTTTTTTATCGGCTTCCTGTTCGGCGCAATAACCGGTATTGCTTTCATGCTTTTTGGCAATCTGACCAGGAAAGACGCCCTTCCTTTTGCCCCTTTTCTTTCTCTGGCCACACTGATTCAAGTCCTTTATGGACAGCAAATCTGGAACTGGTACTTAAACCTTTTATTATGACTCTTTTCAATATCCTTCTCCTCTCCCGTCTATCAGCATTAAAAAAAGCATCTTTGTTTAAACTTTAAATTGAATAAATAAGGAACTGAGCCTGTGAAAATTAAGCTATTGTCCAGGGCCTGCGGTTATACCTTTGTTGAGCTTTTAGTGGCGATCACAATTTTAGGATTTATAATCACTCCTTTCCTGAACCTGTTTATATTTAGCTTTTCCTCGATTGAAAATGCCGGAAAATATACCACTGCAATCAATCTGGGACGTGAAAAAATGGAAGATATTAAGGCCCGTGGTTACAACAATGCCTACGAGTACTATATTGTTGACGGAAACAACCCCCACCCTGAAAATGATATTGATTCATGGCCGCAGTACCGGCGGGTAACCGAAGTATATCCCCTAAACTTAAATGGAGAAGATTTATATCCCAATTTAGAGCTTTTATCGATCAAAATAACAGTTTACTGGACAACAGGTGAAACTGAATACTCGGAAGTTTTGGAAAGCACCCTATGCCAAAGGTAATTACTATTTCTAACAGGCATCTAAATCCTCAAGAAGACGGACTAACCTTGATCGAATTAATTATAGCCATTGCTGTTCTCAGTCTGATAATAGCCACCCTGTTTTCTTTTTACCTGACCGGGCTGAAAACCTGGAACCGCTGTATCGATAATATTGAATATCAGCAAACTACCCGAATCGCCATCAATAAAATAATCAAAGAACTTCAATTCGCACATAAAGTCAAATATGATGTCGAAAATAATGCCTTTGAAGCCGGCAGCCCCTCTGAAATCATCTATTTCCGAATTTATATTGAAGGCCATTCGACCAGGCACAGTTTTCGCCTTAAAGACTCCCAGCTACTCTTAGACAGGCGCAGAGACACTGATAACTCAATTCGCTCTTCTAACGTAGTAGCCCTGGGTATAACCGGCCTGGAATTTATAATCGATGATAACGAAACTGTTTTTGTTACTGTCAGAGCGGGAAATAATAACAGGGAAATTACCCTGAAAAGCAGTGTGCGGCCTCGGCTGGTACCCTGAACAAGGAGCAAATGATTATAAAAAAACAAGTAAATACTCCGCAAAGGTTTATCAATAACTCAGGTATGGCCCTGGTGATGGTTCTTGTCATTACCGCCGCCCTTATGGTCCTGGGGACTGCCCTGGTTACTTTTGCCGTAAATGAAACCTTAATTGCCAGTTACAATAGCCGTGATATCCGCCTTTATTATCTTACTGAGGGCGGGGCAGAAATCGGTATTGCCGTTTTGAAAGAGGATTTCTTTTACGACCAGGATCTAGATCTTAGTATGGCCGGAGGAATGGTTATAATTTCCTTTTCAGACGAATATATTCACTTTCATGATGGACATGAAGATGAGAAAGGTGAGGAGTACCATGAAAACAAAGATCATATCCGTTTTGTTCGCTGCATAGGAACTTTGGGCGAGTACAGTAAGACTATGAGTGTGGCAATGGAAATAGATTTTTACGGGCAGGTGACCATTAAAAGGTGGTACAGGGCTTTTCCCAAGCATTTTTAACTAATATTTAAGGAAGGTGATTAAAATAGGTTATATGAACAAGCAGTCATTAAATAAGCCATTAAGCTACCGGGGGCGTTATTCAACTATTGGTATCGACCTGGGTACAAGCCTGGTTAAAATGCTTCAATTAAAACAAATCCGGGGTAAAATATACCTCTATCAAAAGTGTTTATTCTCTACCCCTGAGGGCGCACTGGAAAACGGAAAAATAACCAATTCTTCATCATTGCTTGAACAGCTGCAGCAGGCTAAACAAAAATTCAGGTGGCACGGCAACAGGGTCAGTCTCTGTTTGGATAACCGGGCTTTTTATATGCATACTGTAGTTATGCCGCTGCTGAAATCCGGTGAACTGGAGCGGGCAATGCACTGGGAAGCAAAAAAACATTTTCCCCTCGCTTTAGATGAAGCAGTTATCAGTTATCAATATACTGCAGATAAAACCCATAAAGGTAATCCTGCCCGGGAGTACCTCCTGGCAGCGGTGGCAAAAAGTACAGCAGATCAATATACAGAACTGGCAGTCAGGGCAGGATTTAACCCCATTTCGTTAGAGACCGTGACACCGGTACTGCTGCGATCAACTTTTCACAGTGTTAATACAAACAGCACTGATCACAGCAATTACCGCCTGATTGTTGATTTAGGAAACAAGTGCTCCAACCTGCTGCTCGTTGACAACAAGGGTTACTGTTATCACCGCAATCTAAATATGGGCATCGTAAATTTCTGCGAAGCTGTCCATTCTGTTAAAGCCGGCAGCCCGGTCGCTGCCTTGAAGCGTACTTTCAGTACAGGCTCGCTTACTGAAAAAGGTCTGCATAACATTGCCGGAAAATTAGCCCGCAGTATAAACGAATCATTGGAATACTGGTCCGGCCATAACAGTAAGCACGAACTGGATCTTAATACCATTGAAGTCAGCGGTGGAGGAATATTTATTCCCGGCCTGGCCTCTTTTTTACAAAATGAACTGGGCTTAAAACTCAAACTGTATAACCCTTTCCGCCTTTTTAACAGCTCCCGGGATGAGCAAAATGTTTCTGGCGATTACCGGGGAGTTCTTTTTCCTCTAGCGCATGGACTGGCCCTGCGGGGGTGGTTAAGATAAAAGAAGAGATGGATTTACGCAGTGTTGAATTTATCAAATCCCGGCGCCTGTTTAACCCGGGAATGCTTAAAATCCTGTCAACCGGACTGGTAATAGCCTCTATAATCGGTGCCTGCTGCGGTGGCAATGTCTATTCAGATCTCCTTAAAAATAGTTTACTGAAAGAACAAACATTTTTGCGTGAACTGGAAGTAGAAGTTTATCCCCTGCTCAAGCTTTCAGAAGAAACTGCCCGCCTGGAAGCCATATATCATTTAAGAAAAGAAATTGAATCATCAGCAATACCTTTACCGCAGTATCTGGAAGATATCCAGTACCTAGCCTTTATCAACCGGGCCTGTATCACAGCTATCACTCTTGAGGACAGTGGAACCCTTGCCATCACGGGGCAGTGCAGAAAACTTGAACTGATTGACTCATACCATCAATCTTTAATCAAACTGCCCTTTATTGTTTCTGCCAGGGTTAATGCGATCGATATGAACAAAGAAAGTGAATACCTTTTTGAGATTACGGGATCTATAAAGACAGAAAGCAGGGCTAATGGTAATGATTAAAAAACATCTTAAATTCAGCAGCAGGCGCGAAGCATACCTGATCATCTTTCTTTTAATAATTATTGTGGTTTATTTATCCTGGACATTAGCCGCAAAATATATTTATTCTGATATCAAAGAACAGCATGAACAGCTCCGGCTCATTTGCCAGGAAAAGGAGCGATTAATGGCAATAAGAAACCAGGGCCGGGAGATTAAAGCTGAATGGACCCTCTGGCAGGATAAAAAAGATCCGATCGAAGAAAATATCCATATGCAAGACGACCTGCCATTTGTCCTTGTCAATCTAAGAAAATATTTTAACAGCCTGCCCGGAACTGTTCATAATATGCAAGTAGGGCAAACAACCGATCATCAGCTCTACAGCAGTACCGGGATCAAGCTTGACATTTCCGCTCAAGCTTCCCGAACAAAAAGGCTTCTGCAGCAAATTGATAACTGCAGCTATTTTTTACTGATCAACAGCATTAACTGGTCTCAATCCGGTCAAGAAGAAGCCCGGCTAAATATCACCCTCAAGCTTATATTACTAAAGCCGTTTTCTGTTGAAACAGCACATAACAATCTTGGTCTGGCAATCGATGAAGATCAATAATTGTAAAAGGGGAGGGTAATTTTTAAATGTCTGCTCAATACCGTGTTAAGGCAAAAAACTGGAATGGAAAAACAATTAATGAAAAAATAACCGCAAACAGCCGAAACCATGCCCTTGATCTGCTCAATACCCGTGAACTTATCCCCCTGGCCCTGAAGGAGCAAAATATTTACCGCAGTAAATTACAAACAATAGCCTTTAAGATCCTTAACAATATCGGCTACCGCCCTTACAGCAATCGCCATTTGATGATCTTTTGCCAGCAGTTTGCCACCATGTTAAAAGCCGGCATCAGTGCCCTGCAATGTTTAAGCATACTTTCCAGGCAAAAAGAGATATCTATGCTGCAAAAAAATATCAGGGCTGCAGCCCTGGAAGTTGAACAGGGTTCTACTTTAGCTGCTTCAATGCAAATGCAACCAGGCGGTTTTCCGGCTATCATGATCAACATGGTAGAAGCAGGTGAGACAAGTGGAACCATTGATTTAATTATGGAAAAGTTGGCTGATCATTTTGAAAAACAACACGATTTTACCGAGAAAATCCGTTCGGCCACTCTTTATCCATTATTAATCATTATTGTGGCCGTAGCAGTAATGCTGATCATGATTATATTTGTTTTGCCCCAGTTTTCCCAAATATTTAATACCATGGGCATGGATATGCCTGTATATACCCGCTTCCTGCTGCAATTTGCCAGCCTGATCAGGGAGTACTGGCTGCTTTTTTCAGGCTGTCTGGCAATCCTTATTGTCGCTTTGAGCTGCTTTGCCAAAACAAAAAAAGGCAGGCGGAAGGTTGACCTTCTGCGCCTGCATATGCCTTTCTTCAGCAAATTATATATTCAAACTATTTCTGCTCGCTTTGCCCGAACAATGTCGACCCTGCTTGCCAGCGGGATAAGCCTGAACAGCGCCCTGGAGCTTTCAGACAGGGTTGTTGACAATAGTGTTTTTTCCCAGTCCATTTACAAACTGATTGATGCCTTAAACCATGGTGAAAACATGTCCAGACCAATGCTCGGTGACAAATACTTTCCCTCGTTATTGGCCGAGATGGTTCGCATCGGCGAAGAAACCGGCGCCCTGGACCATACCATGCACAGGACAGCTCTTTTCTATGAAAAAGAAACAGCATATGTCGTCGATCGGCTCAGCTCAATTTTAGAACCGGTCCTGCTAATAGTTGTCGGGCTTTTTATCGGACTGCTCGTATACTCAATTCTTTCACCTATGTATAGAGTATTCGAAACGATTTAATACTTCAATGATTACC
>SL_3KL_010_SEDDRAFT_10000403_pt1 | contig 35160 bp, 22 predicted proteins | sample SodLakKL_010_SED_2_FD_10381 | JGI IMG/M metagenome (IMG submission 10381) | reverse complement strand
GCCACCCTCTGCAAGCAGGCAAGAGAACTGGGGCGGGAGTACGTACTGCAGATCAGGGGCACAGTTAAGGAAAGAAGCAACAAAAACCCGAAAATGCCTACCGGGGATGTGGAGATCATTGTTTCGGAGCTGGAGATCCTCAATGAGGCAAAAACCCCTCCCTTCACCATCGAAGACGATACCGACGGGGGGGAGGAACTGCGGATGAAGTACCGTTACCTGGATGTCCGCCGCAACATGGTACGCCGGAACCTGGAACTGCGCCACAGTATGGCCCTTGAAACCCGGAAATACATGCACGAACAGCAATTTATCGAAGTGGAAACTCCGGTGTTGATCAAATCCACCCCTGAAGGGGCCCGTGATTTCGTAGTGCCTTCAAGAATGCACCCCGGTGAGTTCTATGCCCTGCCCCAATCACCCCAAACCTTCAAGCAATTGCTGATGATCGGTGGCCTCGACAGGTATTTCCAGATCGTGAAGTGCTTCAGGGATGAAGACCTGCGGGCCGACCGGCAGCCGGAGTTTACACAGATCGACTGTGAAATGTCTTTTGTAAGCAGGGACGATGTACTTGAAACCTTTGAAGGACTGGCAAAACATTTGTTCAGGGCGGTAAAGGGCGTAGACAATATTTCTTTTGACCGGATGAGCTACCGGGATGCCATGACATACTATGGTACCGACAAACCCGACACCCGTTTCGGGATGCGTTTTGTGGAATTGAATGAACTGGTCCGGGAAAAGGGGTTCAAAGTATTTGACAATGCAGAACTGGTGGTTGGTATTTGTGCAGAAGGATGTGCCGGGTACAGCCGAAAACAGCTGGATGCCCTCACCGATTGGGTGCAACGCCCCCAAATCGGCGCAAAAGGTCTGGTTTACGTAAAATATAATGAAGATGAAAGCTTTAAATCTTCTGTCGACAAGTTTTTTACTCAGGAACAGCTTCGTTCCTGGGCAGATGTCATGGGAGCCAAAGCGGGCGACCTCCTGCTCATTCTGGCCGGTGACATACATGCCACCCGAAAAGCATTGGGTCAGCTCAGGCTGGAAATGGGAAACAGGCTGGGGCTGAGAAACCCCGATACCTTCGCCTGCCTGTGGGTCACGGATTTCCCCTTGCTGGAGTGGGACGATGTAAGCTCCCGTTTCTACGCCATGCACCACCCGTTTACCTCCCCGTTGAAAGAAGATATTCCCTTGCTTGAAACAGAGCCCGGAAGTGTCCGGGCCAATGCTTACGACATGGTGATCAACGGTGTAGAGATCGGCGGGGGATCCATCCGTATCTACGACCGTCCCTTGCAGGAAAAAATGTTTGATGCCCTCGGCTTCACCCCTGAGGAAGCAAAAAGACAGTTTGGGTTTTTGATGGAGGCCTTTCAGTACGGGGCACCACCCCACGGTGGCGTGGCATTTGGGTTTGACCGCTGGTGCGCCCTGTTTGGCGGCTCAGAAAGCATCCGCGACTACATCGCCTTTCCGAAAAACAATGCCGGCCGCGACGTAATGATCGACAGCCCTGGACCCATCGATCCGCTTCAGATGGAGGAGCTCCACCTGAAACTCGCAAAAGATCAGGCATAGTAAAAGACCACAAGCAAACCCCCAGGCATGTTCTCCGTCAGTAAAATATCCGTTCAGTTTACCGGCGAGCTGCTTTTTGATGAGGTGTCGTTCATCATCAACAAGCGCGACCGCATTGGCCTGGTCGGCAAGAACGGGGCGGGCAAAACCACCCTCATGAGGATCATCAGCGGGCACCTCAGCCCTGAAACAGGGAGTGTTTCAATGCCTTCGGATGCCCGGGTGGGTTATCTGCCCCAGGAGATGCAGCTTACAGGTCGTCAGGGGGTGATGGAGGAAGCCCTGAAAGCTTTCTCCGAAGTAAGGGCTCTCGAAAAAAACATCGGGAAGCTGACCACGCAAATTGGCGAATGCACCGATTACGGCAGCAAGGAGTACCAGCAGCTGACCCAACGGCTGTCGGACGCCAACGAACGCTACCACCTGCTGGGAGGCTCCACACAGGAAGCAAGGGCCGAAAAGGTTTTGCTGGGTCTGGGTTTTGTCCGGAACGAGCTGGGACGTCCCATGGCCGAGTTCAGTGGGGGTTGGCAGATGCGGGTGGAACTGGCCAAACTGCTGCTGCAGGGCCCGGAGCTCTTGTTGCTGGATGAGCCGACAAACCACCTCGACATTGAATCCATACAGTGGCTGGAGGAATTCCTGATCGACTATTCCGGCGCCGTGATGATGGTGTCGCACGACAGGGCGTTCCTCGACAACATCACCACCCGCACCATCGAAATCAGCCTCGGAAAAATTTATGACTACAAGGCATGTTATTCCGATTATGAACTGCTGCGTCAGGAACGCATGCAACAGGAAATGGCCGCCTACAACAACCAGCAAAAGGAAATTGCCCAGGTAGAGCGCTTTATCACCAGGTTCAGGGCCAAGGCCACCAAGGCAAGGCAGGTACAGTCGAGGGTCAAACTTCTGGAAAAGATGGAAAGAATAGAAGTGGATACCTTGGACACCAGCGCCATACATTTCCGTTTTCCCGAGGCCCCTCCCTCGGGCAAGGTCAGCCTTGAAGCCGGCAACATCAGCAAAAGCTATGGCCCCAAGCAGGTGTTGTCTGATTTGAACTTCATGATCGGGCGGGGGGAGCGCATCGCATTTGTCGGACGCAACGGCGAAGGCAAAACAACACTGGCCCGCATCATTACCGGCGAACTCGAACACCAGGGGGAGCTGAAACTGGGGCATCGGGTAAAGATCGGTTATTTTGCTCAGAATCAACCTGAGAGTCTGGATGCAGACAAAACCGTATTCGAAACCCTGGACGATGCAGCCAGGGGCGAAGTCAGAAAACACATCCGCAGCATACTGGGTGGGTTTTTATTCAGCGGCGACGACATCGATAAAAAAGTGAAGGTGCTTTCGGGAGGCGAAAAATCAAGGCTGGCCATTGCCAGGCTCTTGCTTGAGCCCGCCAACCTCCTGGTGCTTGACGAACCAACGAACCATCTGGATATGCGCTCAAAGGATATCCTGAAAAATGCCCTCCTTCAATACGGGGGAACCATCATCCTGGTATCGCACGACCGCGATTTCCTGCAAGGGCTTACAGACAAGGTGTTCGAGTTCAGGGATCGGCGAATCAGGGAATTCATGGGCGACATATACGACTTTATCGCCACCCGCCAGATCGATTCGCTCGCCGCCCTGGAGTCGGGGAAACAGGAAAAGCGGCAGGAGGGCTTCACAGCGTTAAGTGATGGGAAAATTTCGTACGAAAAGAAAAAAGGACACGAAAGGCAGCTTCGCAAGCTTCAAAAATCCATTGCCCGCTGCGAAGCCGAAATAGAGGCATTGGAAAAACAGATTGTTTCGATCGAGGCCCTCATTGCCGATCCCACCCTCGATCAGGCGAAGGTCGAAAACGGTGAGTTATTCCTGGAGTATGAAAGCCTGAAGCAAGGCCTGAGGCGGCAGGAAGCCGCCTGGGAAGCCGCACATATGGAACTGGAATCCCTGAACAAGGAAGCAGACGCACAAAGACAAACGGGAAAAGCCAGATGAATGCAAAGAGACAGTAAAGGGGAAGGGGGGACAGCAAATGAAATAATGGAAAACAATGGATAAACCCCTGAAGGAATTCCTCGAACAGTATAAAAAAAAGGTAGCCGGTCTGGAAAAACGCAAGCACATCGCCTATTTTAACGCGGCCGTTACCGGAAATCCCCGATTTTTTGAAGAATACGCCAACCTGGAAATAGAACATACCCGGTTGTTGAGCAAGGCATCAGATTTTTCCTTTCTCGAATCGGTTACGAAGTCCAAAGACATCAGCAAACCCATCCTCAAACGCCAGGCAAAGGTATTGCACCATGTTTACAAGGCACACCAGCTACCCACCGGGCTTCAGGAAGAGATCATACAACTGGAAACCCGGATAGCGAATAAATTTTCGGTATTCCGCGCCGAGGCCGGTGGCCGGCGGCTTACCGACAACCAAATGGAGGAAGTGCTTGCATCTTCGGCCGACAGCCAGCGGGTCAGGACGGTATGGGAAGCTTCGAAACTGGTTGGCGCTCTGGTGGAAGCAGATGTCAGGCAACTGGTAAGCCTCCGGAACAAGGCAGCAAACCTGCTGGGATATCCCGATTACCATCAGATGAGCCTGCAGTTGAGCGAGCAGGACCCCGGCGAGGTAAACGCCCTTTTTGATCACCTGGACGACCTGACCCGGGAGGGATTTTCTGCCATTAAAGAGAGGATCGACCATTTTCTGTCCGCAAAGTTCGGGCTGCCTGCCAACGGTCTGCGCCCCTGGCACTACCAGGACCGTTTTTTCCAGGAAGCTCCCTCCGGTGTCCTGGAATTGGATCTCGATCCTTTTTATGCCGGGAAAGACCTGGTGGCCATTACGGCCAATTACTTCAGGGGGATCCACCTGCCTGTCGATGATCTGTTGAAAAACAGCGACCTTTTTGAAAAACCCGGAAAGAACCAGCATGCGTTCTGCATCCACATCGACCGCTATGGGGATGTGCGTGTGCTATGCAACCTGAAACTCAACCGCCGGTGGATGAACACCCTGCTCCATGAATACGGACATGCGGTGTACGAAAAGTATTATGCCGCCGGCCTGCCTTTCGTGCTGAGGGAACCAGCCCATATTTTTGTTACCGAAGCCGTGGCCATGTTTTTCGGAAGGCTGGCTTCCAATCCGATGTGGATGCATGAAATGGGCATCATCAGCCTGGAAAAGGCCGGGAAACTCATAGCCCCGAGCCGGGACTACCTGCAGATGGAGCAACTGGTGTTTTCACGCTGGGTCCAGGTGATGTACCGTTTTGAACAATCCATGTATGCCAGGCCTGAACAGGACCTGAATCGCTTATGGTGGGAGCTGGTGCAGCGATACCAGCAGCTGACACCCCCCGACGACATCAGGGGCGCACATTGGGCATCCAAGATCCATGTGGCCACAGCCCCCTGTTATTACCACAATTACCTGCTGGGCGAACTGCTGGCCTCCCAGTTCTATGCCCACATCGGCACAAAGGTTTTGAGCGGGAAGGGCCACCAGGCGGCCGGCTACAGCCATTTGCCCGAAATAGGCAGGTTTTTCCGCGAAAAGGTGTTTGCAGACGGGGCCAGCATGCCCTGGCAGCAGCTAATCCGCAAGGCCGCCGGCCAGGATCTGGACCCCGGTTTTTATGCCCGGGAGTTCACGGCCTGAGCATTGCCGGCTATCGGGCAAAATGGCTTTCGGCCCGGCTCTCTCTCAGGAACAGAAAATAATTGAAGAAAAACACAAAAAAGGTCAGCCCGGCCTGGGTATCGATGGTGTCTTCGGCAAGCATGGATGCCATGAAGATCACAAAAAAAGCCAGAAAGTCAGACCGTCGGAACTTTCCGAGCTTCAAGGGGGGATACACCATGGCAAGCACGATCCAAAAAAAACCGGCAAGCCCGAACTGCACTGCAAAGGAAAGATATTGGTTGTGGGGTTTCATCCAGCGCTCGAACTCCAGGGCCGAACCGATTTGTTCCAGGCCGAAGGCAGAAGCCACCCGGACATCGCCGGTCCCCCACCCGAACAGGGGCTTCTCTGCGGCAGCCCTGAGGCCGGCCTGCCAGAACTCCAGCCTTTGTGCCAGGCTATGCCCCTCAGGATTCCCCCCGACACCGTACTGCTTCAGCTCCCACAGCGACTGGTGGATTCGGACAATGAGCCAGGGCCAGCGCCGGTAATGGGTGTTGGTAACCCCTTGCTCCACCGCCCTGATTTCTTCTTGTGTCAGCTGGCCAAGAGCTTCAGCATCCTTGCGCAACCCCCTGGAGCTCAGATAGCGGTAAAGGACGTCCCTGAGCGGCTGCCCCCTGGGATCTGTTGCGTCGAAATCGATTTTGCTGAGGTGGTTCCAGGCATCCCTGATCTCCTCTTCGGCAATATAGATGTACACCAGGTGGCCGTTTTCCCTCACCGGTGCCTGCCTGTCGTGCAGGTACTCTGCTCCCATAGACGTAAGCCGGTCGAGAGCAGAAAGGTCGGTGTCTACCTCCTGGTTCACATGCTTCCAAAGCACGAAAAACAGCAATAACACGCCCAGGAACGAGACAGACATTGCAGCGAGGGCTGCGAACCTCCAGCGGGCTTTCCCATAGAGGAATTTACGGATCAGAAAAACAGCAACAACCAGCAGAAAGACCCCGACGCCCGACATTGATTGCAGGAGGAACAAATATAGAAGATGCCAGGCGGCCAAGGCAAGGCATATGCGCTGCCAGACCGGATAGCGGGCAAAGTCATACCTGCCCTGCCAGAGCAACAGCACAACCGAAAGGGCCACCATCAGGCTCATCCTGATATGCGAAATAAAGGGAGAGAGCTCGCGGTAGTCAGTGTATTCACCTTTAAAAAGCACAGAAAGACTAAACAGGGAAACCACGCTGATGCTTCCGGCAAAAGCCATCGGCAACCATTTTTTTGTTCCCGGATAAAGAGGTGGGGAGGTAGCCACTACCAGGGTCAGCAACAAAACAGGTAGGCGGGACTTCAGGGTGCTGATGCCATCAGCCAGGTTGGAAGAATAGAACAGGGCCAACACATGAACCAGGTAAATGGAGGCGAACACCATGGCCGCCCTGTTGGAGGCAAACAAGCGTATTTTTCCCTTCAGATTACCCCTGGCCAGCCAGTTCACCACAATGATGATCTGGGCAAGGCTCATCAGAAATACCGAAGAGGGCAATCCGATGGCCAGCAGCATCAGCCCGCCGAAGTACACATGCGTATGCAGGGCATCCCGCCGGGAAACCGGCATATATAATAAATCCTCCATTACTTCCCTCCGGCCAGCTTCCCCCTGTAAAGGCCGGGATCGGCAAATACCCTGAGGGCTTCAGCTACATCGGGATCGGCATCAAGCGAAGCCTTGACCCGGCCCATTTGATAATAATACCGGGAAACGATCTCTTCTTTGAGCAATTGTTCTATTTCCGGCCGAAAGTTGGTCAGGTCCTGCTCCTTTTCGCGGACTATGTTCTGTCTGAGACGCTCAAGTTCAGGCTGGAGAACTTCGTAGTAAGATTCATCCCTGGTAGCCTCTGCCAGGCGGCCGAGCAGTTCCTCGCTCCGGGTCTGATAACGAAAGTCCTTGCCGGAAATGAAGTTCTGAAAGTCCTGATAGATTTCATCGGTAATCTCAAACCGCTCTGCTTCGGCGATGCTTTCGTGCTGGCGGCGGAACCAGGTGGCATAATCAAAGATCATAAACTGGCTGAGCAGGGCCTGGGTCAGATGGCCGGGGAAGGCCTGGGTGACCTTCAGATCGGGATCAATACCCCCGCCATCGTATACCACCCTGCCCCCATAAGTCTGATGGGGCAATTGAAGGGTATCGGGAATGGCCGCCACGCTTCCGTCCTCCCTCCGTTCGGCGTAGTTGATCGATTGGATGCTGCGGCCGCTGGGTATGTAATATTTGGCCACGGTCACCTTGAGCTGGGTATTGTAACTGAGCGGAACCACATTTTGAACCAGCCCCTTGCCAAATGAACGCCGGCCGATGATCACGCCTCTGTCGTAATCCTGTATGGCGCCGGCAACGATCTCGGAGGCGGAGGCACTGCCACGGTTTATCAGCACAGCCAGGGGGATATCCGGCTCAAGGGGGTCGTTCAATGTGCGGTGGGTGCTTTCTCTCTCCTGAAGCCGGCCTTTGGTACGCACGATCTCCCTGTCTTTTTCAAGGAAGAGGTTGGCGATGTTCACCGCTTCGTTCATAAGGCCTCCCCCGTTGTTGCGAAGGTCGATCACCACGCTTTCCACATCATGCTCTTTTTGCAACTGCGTCAGGGCATCCCTTACTTCACGGCCTGCATTCCGTGTAAAACCGGTCAGTTTTACGTAGGCAGTGGTTTGGCCGATCATGCCGAAATAGGGGATGTTGTCGATGCGGACCACTTCGCGTTCCAGACTCAGCCTCCTGGGCGACTCCTCCCCTTCGCGGCTGATCAGCAGGCTCAGGCTGGTTCCCGGCTGGCCCATCAGCAACGTTCTGACCTGCTCTTCGTCCCGGCTCCTTACAGACTGCCCGTTAACTTCAAGGATGATGTCGCCAGGCATCAGGCCGGCCCGGTAAGCCGGGAAACCCTGATAGGGCTCTGCGATCATCACGAATTCGCCCCTGGGTTGTATCAGGGCACCGATGCCACCATATTGACCGGTGGTCATGAACCTGACGTCTTCAATGTCCGACTCGGGTATAAAATTGGTATATGGGTCGAGCGTTTGAAGCATCTCGTCGATACCTGTTTTCATCACTTCCGAAACATTGATGTCGTCAACATAATTGACGATCAATTCGCGGAAAAGGGAGGAAAAGATATCCAGGTTCTTCGAAATTTCGAAGTTTTTGCTTCCATAGCCCGACAGCATGACCGACACGGTCAACAGCGCCACGGACAGCAAGACGATCTTTGCCTTGCGGGAACCCTGTTTGAGGAGTTGTTTCATAGTTTTGCTATTTATAATATTTCGGTTCAACTCACTTCCTTCCGACCTCCGTCTTCGGGCTTCCGTCTTCAACCTTCCGTCTAAGGAACGGGGTCAAAGCCGCTCCCCCCCCAGGGATGGCAGGAGGCAAACCGCTTCAGGGTCAGCCAGCCGCCCTTGTATGGGCCGTGCTTTCTGACGGCCTCCAGGCCGTATTGCGAACAGCTGGGGGCATAGCGACAGGAAGGCGGCAGATAGGGCGAAATAGCCCCCTGGTAAAACCGGATCAACCCGATGCATACCCCCGAAAGGGCTTTATTTATGGTTTTGCGTATCGTTCTCATATGGCTGATCGCCTGATCCTTGGCCCCCTGCACCGGAGTGTTCTGCCCCCCGGTTCGAAATCCTGTTTTGAACCTCTTTCAATGCCGCGGTCACGGCCTCTTCTATTGCAGAATAGGGCAACGTCTTTTTGGATACATAGATGAATGCCAGAAGGCAATGGGACCCCCTGCCCTGTAAAAACGTGTAAAATGGGCTTTTGTTTTTCCGGTAGGCCTCTTTCACCAGCCTTCTGATCCGGTTCCTTTCAACCGCCTTTTTGAAGAGCCTGCCCGGAACGGCTACCAGGCATTTGGCCGGATACGAAAAAACGGCAGCCGGGGGCAGGGGTCTTTTACCGGGCCACGACAGTCCGGGATACCCGGGCCCGTCAACAAAAAAAAGGACCTTGAAAGGATACACGAACAAATGCTCACCTTTGGCGAACAACAGCTTCTTCAGACGGACACTGCCCAGCCTTTCGCTTTTTTTATAGGTATACATCCCGCTAGCTCATCTGGTTGATGCTGTGGAAGTTGCTCCTGAAAAGGACTTTTGGCTTATTTTTTTCCCTCCTCAAACAGGTACTCTTCAATGGCCATGATCATGGAAGGGGCTGTTTTGGTCGGTGCAGGGATCTGCACCCTGAACCCTTCCTTCTCAGCAGCCCTTGCCGTTGCCTTGCCATAAGTGGCAATTACGGTATCTCCCTGATCAAAGTCAGGAAAATTCTGGCGCAGCGATTGAATGCCAAAAGGGCTGAAAACGACTATCATCTGGAATTTATCGATATCGATGTCGGTGAGGTCTTCGGGAACCGACCGGTACATGGGCGCTGCCGTGAAGGGTATTTTGTTTTGCCGAAGCAACTGGGGGATCTCTTTCTTGTGGTTCTCGGTGCAGGGATACAGGAACTTTTCATCGCGATGCTTTTTGATCATGTCAAGCAACTCGGCAAAATGATTTTTCCCATAAAAGATCTTTCGCTTCCTGAACTGCACGTATTTTTGAAGGTAAAGTGCAATGGCCTCGGATGTGCAAAAATACTTCAACTGATCCGATACCTGCACCCGGAGTTCCTCGCACAGGGCAAAAAAATGGTCGATAGCATGCCTGGAAGTAAAGATGATGGCTGTATAATCAGGTACCTGGACGCGTTGTTTCCTGAATTCCTTAGCCCCTATGCTCTCTACCTTGATGAACTTTTTAAAACTCAGCTCAAGGTTAAATTGCTTACTCAGATCGGCATAGGGAGATTTGTCATTCTCAGGGGGTGGTTGCGATATCAATACATGCTTGATTTTCAATGGGGAATCTCCTGTTTATTTAGTTATTATGATAACAAATAATCTAGGTATATACTACGTTTCCAGCAAATAGGCCGAAGTGAGTTTTCCTAATACCAGCAAGGGTGCCAATTCGACGGCACAAAGGTACAAAAATAAGTAATACATCGAAAAACCGGATTCCCTCCCTCCAAGAAACGCACCCCTGCCAAGCTTGTAGGCATTGATGGCCCCCAGCAGAATCCAAGCCATAATCAACACCTGCACAGAGGGCTTGTAAGCATTGTAAAATACCAGCGGCAATAGCAGCAGGCCTGCAAACTGGTTGAATACAAAAACGTTTTTAAGATACACATAGGTGGCTCTTTTTGTTTGAAACACCCAGGCTACCAGGTAAAGCAAACCAGCCTTCAGGGCATAGGACAGGGCCAGAAGCCCCACAACAATCAGGTAGATCAGCCCGGGATGGATCTCCTGCCACCGGACAAGCCATTCACCCTGTTGAAGGGTCTGAAACACGAGCAGGGAGATCACGGCCAGAAAATGCGCAAAAAGCAAATAGGTAGGAGTCTGGAAAAAAAAACTGCTGTCTTTGTCAAGCTGGTAAAAAAACCGCAGTCCCACAACAGCCAGCAAGATTTGGCGAACCTTTAACGGGAAGAGGTAGCGTGCGATGGCGACCATGAACAATCCGGCCAGGAATGCCCAGACAATCCAGTCGTCTGCCAGGCCCTGCTGCCTTAACTCGGGGATCAGGTCGCCGGAAACCGGCAGCAAATGAGGGCTGTCAAAAAGCACGGCCTGATTCGGGGATGCATCTATGCTTACAGGCTCCGCTGCCGGGGACGGAGGTGGCAGGGAGCCCTTTCCGCTGCTGGCAGCCCCTGCCAAAATGAACAAGGCCGTCAGGCAGAGTTTCAGAACGGTGATGCTTGATTTGTAAAACATGCAGGCAAGAAGATGGGTTTATGCAAAGTTACGTGTTTTTGTCCTGTCGGGACCTTGTTAAAATTTCGATCAGTTTTTCCTCTGCCCCCACCCTGACCATTAAAAAATAACAGAATTCGCTTGGCGAAATTTCAAATAAAGCCTACTTTTGTTGACCTTTGAAATTCAACAATATCCCTCTTTAACTTACCAATCATCCCTTCCTATGAAGCTACTCGATTCCATAAAGCAGAAAGCAAAAAATCAGGACAAAACCATCGTTTTACCCGAGGGCACCGAAGAGCGAACCCTCAAAGCGGCCAATGTGGTCATCTCCGAAAAAATTGCCAATATTATCCTGCTGGGCAATGAAGAGACCATCATGAAGGAGGCCGGAAAACTCGGGCTGAAGGCCATTGAGCAAGCCCGGATCATTGATCCGGCCAATTTCGGTGAAAAAGAGCATTACACCAACATGCTTTACAAGATCAGGAAGCACAAAGGCCTTTCGTTGGAGGAGGCAGCGGAGCTGGTCGAAGACCCCCTGTACCTGGCCACATTGCTGATCAAAGACGGAGCAGCAGACGGAGAGGTGGCCGGTGCCATGAATGCCACAGGCAATGTGTTGCGACCCGCTTTCCAGATCGTAAAGACCCTTCCGGGCATCAGTGTGGTATCGGGGGCCTTTCTGATGATCATGAAAGAGTCGCATTGGGGCGAAAACGGCATCCTTGTATTCGCAGATTGCGCCGTGCATCCCGATCCCACCGCCAGGGAACTGGCTGAAATTGCCGTGATGACGGCCCGCACCACCCGGTCTATCGTGGGAGTGGAGCCCAGGGTGGCCATGCTGAGCTTCTCTACCAAAGGAAGTGCCAGTCACCCGATGGTCGATAAAGTGGTTGAGGCAACCAGGCTGGCTATGGAAATGGACCCTGGCTTGAAGATCGATGGTGAATTACAGGCAGATGCTGCCATTGTTGAATCGATCGGCAAGAGCAAGGCCCCCGACAGCCCCATTGCCGGAAAGGCCAATGTGCTTATATTCCCAAGTCTGGAAGTGGGGAACATTGCCTACAAGCTGGTTCAGCGCCTGGCCGGGGTCGAAGCGGTCGGACCCGTACTCCAGGGCATGGCCGCCCCGATCAACGATTTGTCGAGGGGCTGTTCGGTCGACGACATTGTCAACCTGGTGGCCATCACGGTCAATCAGTCGGCCGGCGAATAAGCCGGCACCATCAGCCAACACACAAACTATCACGTCAATCTTTTAACGCAAACAAACAAATGAAAATCTTAGTTCTCAATTGCGGAAGTTCATCCATTAAGTACCAATTGATCGACATGGCCAACAATGCCGAGTTGCTGGCCAAGGGATTGCTGGAAAGGGTCGGTTTGAAAGACAGCGAATTAAAGCACCAGCCCAAAGGCAAGGAGCCTTATATGCTGATCCAGGATGTAAAAAACCACCAGACAGGCATCGATTTGATTCTTAAAGCCCTGCTTGACCACAACCACGGGGTTATCAAAAGCGTAAACGACATCCTCGCAGTGGGTCACAGGGTGGCTCACGGAGGAGAAAAGTTCAGTGCCAGTGCCCTGATCAACGTGGAAGTGAAAAAGAACATCGAAGAGGTGATTGATCTGGCGCCTCTGCACAACCCGGCCAACCTTAAAGGCATTGTTTCGATGGAGAAACTGCTCCCCTCGGTACCCCAGGTGGCTGTTTTCGATACCGCCTTTCATCAGACCATCCCCCCCCATGCCTATATGTACGGACTTCCCTATGAACTTTACGAGGAGGAAAGGATACGGCGCTACGGCTTCCACGGGACCAGTCACAAATATGTATTTGAAAAAGCATGCGATGCCTTGTTCCTGCGAAAGGATCATGTAAAGGCCATCACCTGCCACCTGGGCAATGGGGCCTCCATTGCAGCCATTTCCAATGGCAAGTCGGTAGATACCTCCATGGGGCTTACACCTGTCGAAGGCCTCATCATGGGTACGCGTACCGGCGATCTCGACCTGGGCGCCTTGCTCTACATCATGAACAAGAGAAACCTCAGTGTGGATGAGGCGAACAATCTGATCAACAAAAAGTCAGGAATGCTGGGCATCAGCGGCGTCTCCTACGATATGCGTGATATTGAGACAGCGGCTTGGGAAAATGGGCATAAGCGGGCTCAGTTGGCCCTGGACATGTACGTTTACCGAATCAGGAAATACATCGGTGCCTATGCAGCCGCCATGGGCGGGGTCGACCTGATTATTTTCACTGGCGGAGTGGGCGAGAACGGTCCGGAAACCAGGGAGCTCATCTGCAAAGACATGGACTTTCTGGGTGTCAGTTTTGATGCAGAGAAAAACACCGGTTTGCGCGGAAAGCTCGAGATGATCTCCAGGCATGACTCCCGTGTAAAGGTCATGGTGGTTCCCACCAACGAGGAACTGGTGATTGCCCACGACACCCTGAGGGTCGTGGCCCAGCACGACAACAACGAAGAGATCTGACGACTGCAGTACAAGCCGGCTTCACTCGTTCATTTTTTTTGACTTCGGAAAGGTTGAAGACAGAAGCAAATCCGCATGCTCCTTTCATTATCAGCAAAACTATACCTGGGGGTATTTTTTGAGCAGCTCGAAGGGTTTCATCAGCAAGTCGACATATTGTGCGCGGCGGTATGCATAGGGATCCTTTACATTGTCCTTTGAGAGCTTGCCCCTGAATTCGGCCACGCTCCCATATCCGGTATCTTCCATCCAGCCGGAAAATTCATCCAGCATTTTCCCGATGTGAGGGATCTTGTTTTTGTAAAGGGTGCTCACAACCTGCACACAATCTGCTCCGGCCAGTATCATCTTCACCATGTCTTCACCGGTAAAGATCCCGGTATTGCTGCAAATGCTGCCTTTGATCTCGTTATACAACATCCCGGCGTAACGCAATGGCAGCCGGTAATCATTGGGATGGCTCAAATTAAAGGGAAACTGGTGGTCCTGCTTCCGAAGGTCGATGTCCGGCTGGAAAAGCCGGTTGAATAAAACAAAGCCGGCAACACCGGCCTCATCCATCTGGCGGATCAAAGCCAGGGGGTTGGTATAGAAGAAACTCAGTTTCACGCTAATCGGGATCTTAATCGATTGTTTCACGTTTTTGAGGATCTGCAATTGCTCCTTTTCAAGATTCTGCGAACTCTTGTCAAAACTATCGGGCGAGGCATAAAAGTTCAGTTCCAGGGCGTCTATGCCCGTTTTTTCCATTTCGGCGGCATAGTTGGCCCAGGTGTCTGAATTGACACAGTTCAGGCTGCCGATAACCGGGATGTCGAGCGAAGAGCTGGCCCTGGACAGCAACTCCAGGTGTTCCTCAGGACCGGCATGGCGGATGTTGGGAAACAAGCTGATCATTTCCGCATGCCGTTCTTCGTATTCGTGCAATTCCTCTTCCATCTGGATGCTTTCCAGGTTGATCTGTTCCTCGAATAAGGACTTGAATACGATGGCAGCAGCACCTGCATCTTCCATGCGTTTCAACAAGTCGGGCTCCAGGGTCAGGTTGCATGCCCCGACAATGAGCGGGTTCTTCAGTTCCAGCCCCATATAGGCTGTTGTCATATTGGCCATATCAATCCTCCATTCATTAAGTTTGGTTCGAAAGTAAATTTAAACAACTATTCGGTCTTGTGCAACCCTTATTCCCAAAAACACCCGGGCCACACCCCGATTTACGGGCATTCTGCAATAGCAGGCATGGCAAAAAAACTGCCTGCACCGGATCAGTCGCATCCGGATTGTCTTGATTGTCTGCAGGCAAATGCCTATCTTTATACCCATGCAATGGCTGATGGCCAACCCCTTAAATCACTCACAATTATATTAAGCCATGCAAAAACTGAACCGGCGAAACTTTATAAGGTCTTTGACCGCCCTGCCGGCCATGGCAATGGCCCCTGCCATGCTGCTGCAGGGCAGAAACCCGGCATCCAGCCTGGCTGAAAACAAGGCCCGCATAAAAAACGATCCGATGGAAACTGCCCCCAATTACCTGAGCCTGCACAAAAGAGGGGAACTCAAGATCCGGGGAGAGATCTTGTGGGAAAAGATGCGCAGCTGCAACCTCTGCCCCCGCGACTGCGGGACCGACCGCATCAGCCTGCAGCGGGGCGATTGCAGGGCCAGCGCAGAACTGGAAATATCTTCGGCCAGTGCCCATTTCGGCGAAGAAGCCGAACTGGTCGGCAGCAGGGGCTCAGGCACCATCTTCTTCACCAACTGCTCCTTGTTGTGCGTGTTCTGCATCAATTATGAAATCAGCCACCTGGGTCAGGGCCGGACATACGGCATCGGGCATCTGGCCAACATGATGCTGCTGTTGCAGAGAAACGGATGCCACAACATCAACCTGGTGACTCCCTCGCACTACGTCCCGCATATCCTGCTTGCCCTTGACCAGGCGGCAGCCCGGGGCCTGCGCCTGCCTGTGGTCTACAACACCTGCGGATGGGAAAAAACCGATGTGCTTGAATTGCTTGACGGGGTGGTGGATATCTACCTGGCCGACTTCAAATACGCCGATGCCCAGGCAGCCGGGAAATATTCCCCGGGAGCCCATTGCTACCCAGAAGTCACTGAAAAAGCCATGATCGAAATGCACAGGCAGGTGGGGGTGGCCGAAACAGATCCTGAAACAAACCTCATTTACAAGGGGCTGATGATCCGTCATTTGGTGATGCCCGGCAATGTAGCCAGAAGCGACAGGGTGGTCAGGTGGATCGCCAACAACCTCCCCAAAAACACCTATCTGAACATCATGTCGCAGTATACCCCCATGTACAAGGCCTTCAACTACCCGGAGATATCGAGGCATATTACCAGGTCGGAATACAATAACGTGGTCAGCACAGCGCGGCGCGCAGGCCTGACTAACCTGCGGCTGCAGATGCAGTAAGCCGCCCGGGCCGGAGCCTTCCCGGGAATTTGCACCCGGATGCCGGGTCAGGCCTGTCCTGCAGAAAATGCATGAGGCGCTGAAACCAGCGCCTCATGCACAATGCTAACACCAAAACAATAACAACATTAACCGGTAACAAAAACCATCCAAACTACAGAAAGCAAGATCTGCTTTGTCCAACAGTCAGACAATTTACGTCATTTTTTTATCAACTCCAAAAAAACAGAGATTTATTGGTACTTTCACTGGCGGAGAACCCTCACCACCTTCCCTGCCGGTAAAAAGGCAGCGGATTGAGGAATCCTCCCGAAAAAGGAGAGGCATGGTACATACCGGGATAGAGGGGAGAAGCGCCGGACGACAGACTGATGTCGGCGCCAAACCGAATGCGCTCGCTGATGTGGTAATCAAAACCGAACAATATCCCACGTGGATTGTTTTCGAAGGCCATCTGGTTCATCGATTGAATGCCGGGATCCATATCGAGGCGTTCCATCCAGCTGCCTCCCCTCAGACTGAGCCTGGGACTTACCTGGTAGGACCCGAATGCATAGACTGTGGTGCCCTGCAATTGCCCACCCCCATTTGACAGCATCTGCTCACCACCGGGTAGTTGGGGTGAATAGGGGAAGAGATGGGGCATCTGGTTCCAGCGGGAAACCGAGAAGACCGTCCCCACCTCCAGTTGGAACCATTCACTCAGATCCCAGTGCAAACTGGGTGAGAGTTGATGGGAAAAAACGCCCGACATGCCGAANCTGCTGCCGGCATTGAGCGCAAAGCGCGGGGCTGGAGAAAACAGGGCTTCCCTGCCTTGCCTGAGGGTCGACATGCGATCCTGTGCCAGAGCAGGAGCTGTAATGGCCAGGAAGAGTACCAGTAAAATGCCTGGAAAAAGTTTGCGAACCTTCATCATCCGATTGTGTTACCTTATTCAAAGATACGCGTTTTTTTTTACCTGTGAAAATAGTCACCCCATATTTGGTCAGCAACTGCCGAATCTTTAAATTTAGCCCGTCAGAAACACCATCGATACCATGAGTAAGAAGTACAAATACGGACTGGTGCTTAGCGGAGGCGGCACAAGGGGGTTTGCCCACCTGGGCGCCATCAAGGCTCTTGAGGAACACAACATCAAACCCGACATCATATCGGGGGTCAGCGCAGGCAGCATCGTCGGCGCCCTCTATGCCGACGACCAAAGCGCGGAGAATGCGCTGAAGGCCCTTATCGACAAAAACCTGCTCGGGCTGCTGGAGGTAATGGTCCCTAAAAACGGATTGCTGAAGATGACGGGATTTGAAAAAACCCTGCGCAAAAGCCTTTCTGCCAGAACCTTTGAGGAACTAAAGATCCCCCTCTATATCCATGCGGTAAACATCAACACCATCGAATACACCCGCTTTGAAAAAGGCGATCTGATCAGTGCCATCAAGGCCTCCTCTTCCATCCCCATTGTGTTTGCCCCTGTAGAGATCAACGGCTACCAATACCTCGACGGAGGCATTATTAACAACTTCCCGGTTGAACCCCTGGTTGATTGCTGCGAGACCATCATTGGTATCAACGTAAACCCGGTGGGGGTCCAGCACGATGTCAGAGGCCTGAAGACCATTGCCGTCCGGGCGTTTCACCTGACCATGAGAAATCACGCCCGAGCCCGTAAGGAGTACTGCGATATATATATTGAGCCCGAGAAGCTTGAGAAATATGGCATTCTCGACATTTCGAGCGCGGAGGCAGTATTTGAGATAGGCTATAACAAGACCGTCGAGATATTGAAACAATCGCTGTAACCGCCCCCGGGTTCCGCCAATCACCCCATTCCGGGCCCGGCATTTTTCCTAACTTTACATTTTCCAGAACACCATCAGCCATGCCAGAAAAATCCTCAGAATTAAAAATTTACAACTCCCTCTCCCGCCGCAAGGAAATTTTTTCTACGCTCAATCCCCCTTTTGCCGGGATGTACGTTTGCGGTCCCACGGTGTATGGCGACGCCCACCTGGGGCATGCCCGGCCGGCCGTTTGTTTCGACCTGGTGTTCCGTTACCTGCAATACCTTGGATACAGGGTCAGATATGTGCGCAACATCACCGATGTAGGTCATCTGGAAGATGACGCCGATGAGGGCGAAGACAAGGTGGCGAAAAAAGCCAGGCTGGAACAGCTGGAGCCCATGGAGGTGGTCCAGCACTATTCGCTTCGCTACCACGAAGACATGAAGCGATTGAATGTGCTGAGCCCCAGCATCGAACCAAGGGCCTCAGGCCACATCATCGAGCAGATCGAAATGGCCAAGGCCATCCTTGAGGAAGGGTTTGCCTACGAGGTGAACGGCTCGGTCTACTTTGACGTTGAGCAGTACAGCCGCTCGCACAGGTATGGCAAACTCAGCGGAAGGGTACTTGATGACCTGATTTCGGGTACCCGGGATCTGTCGGGACAGGAAGAAAAAAAGCACCCGGCCGATTTTGCCCTTTGGAAAAAAGCCCCGCCCGGGCACATCATGCGCTGGCCTTCGCCATGGGGTGAGGGCTTTCCGGGCTGGCACCTGGAATGCTCGGCCATGAGCGCCAAATACCTGGGCAGGGAATTCGACATTCACGGCGGGGGCATGGATCTGATGTTCCCCCACCACGAATGCGAGATCGCCCAGACCAATGCGGCGCACGGGAAAGACGCCGCCCGGTTTTGGATGCACAACAACATGGTGACGATCAACGGGCAGAAAATGGGAAAATCACTGGGCAACTTCATTACCCTCAGGGAGTTTTTCAGCGGCGACCACCCCGGCCTGACCCAGGCATACGATCCGATGACCCTGAGGTTCTTTATTCTGCAGGCACATTACCGGAGCACCCTCGACTTCAGCAACGAAGCCCTGCAGGCTGCCGAAAAGGGCCTCAAAAGGATGATGCAGGCCATGGACACACTCCAAAGCCTGGAGCCCGGACAACGATCGAGCGTCGACACTTCGGGCCTTGCCGGCAAATGCCACGAGGCCCTGCTCGACGATTTCAACAGCCCGGTGGCCATTGCCCATCTTTTCGACGCCTCCCGTGTGATCAATTCGGTCAAAGACACCAAAGACAGCCTTTCGGGCCCCGATCTGGAAAACCTCCGGCAAACCTTTTCACTCTTTATGAACGACATCTTCGGACTGAACCCGGTGAACGGCCGGGGGGTCCAGGCCGAACCGGGGATCCTCGATGCCCTGGTGCAGGTCATCCTCGACCTCCGGAAACAGGCCAGGGAGCAGAAAGACTGGAAAACCTCCGACCGGATACGGGACGCCCTTCTTGATGCAGGCATACAGGTAAAAGACGAAAAAGACGGGGCAAGCTGGGCGTTCGACCGTTGAAGCGTTCCCGGCGCTGCACAGCGAAAGCCCGTTTTCCTTTACCCTCGCAACAGGATGCCCGATCATCCAACACTCAGACCAGGGCAAGCTTCCATCAGTCCGGTTGCCTTATTTATTTTCCCCAAACATATCCATTAATTCATATAAATTGTACCTTTATGCCCGTTTACACTACGCCAACTCCTGGCGTAACCGGACCGAAAAAAAAAGCCGGACCTGCCGCTGATTCAGGCGGCTACCGCGCATACCAAACCCATTTCATTCAAAACATGAATAACCCTCAGAAACATAAAAGCCCGCAATTCACCCGGCACTTGTCCGGACTGCACCCCAACGGTGAAGAAGCCCTGGAAAAGGCCATTTCGGGAATCCGCCGCATGAACCAGCTGGTTTTGCAGGCGAAAGATCCCCAGGAGTTGATCGACATGGCCTGCAACAGGCTGGGCCGTTGTTTCGGATTCAGGTATGTATGGATTGCCCTGACCGATGAGTGCGCTCAGCTGACCCACTTTGCCGCACACGGCTTGGGCGAGAAAAAGGAGGCCCTGTACAGGGATTTGAAAAGCAGCAACTTCCCATCCTGCATGATCCATGGACTGGAACATGATAAACCGGGCCTGGTCAATGTTTCCCATGCACAATGCCGGGGGTGTTCGTTCGCCGACCTTTATCCCGGTCAATCGTATTTTTGTTCCTCCCTGGGCTATGAGAACAATCCCTATGGCGTACTGGTCGCTTCCGGACCCCATGAGCATGTCCGCTACGGCATTAATCTGGATTTATACAGGGAGCTGGTGTCTGAACTGGGGCAGGCACTTCACCGTCTGCGACTGGAGCATCAAAAGCGGGCCATACATCAGGAACTAAGCGAAAAGACATCATTGAAAGAGAATGAAGAAAAATACCGGGCTTTGTTCGAAAACGCCAACGACGCCATCCTCCTGCTTGCCGAATCAGGTATTGTGGAATGCAATCCTGCCGCCGAGGAATTGTTCGACAGGAACCGCGACCAATTGATCCACTGTCATCCTGCCGATCTCTCTCCCCCGATGCAGCCCGATGGCCGGGATTCGCGTGAAAAGGCCGATGCCTTCATGAAAAGAGCGCTCCGTGGCGACTCCATAGTATTCGGGTGGCAACACCAGCGGCTGGACGGCAAGTTGCTGGAAACCGAGATCAGCCTGAGGCAAATGGAATCGGAAGGTGAAAAGACCGTACTGACCATCATCAGAGACATCTCCGAAAGAAAGCAATACGAGGCAGCTCAAAGGATCATTTACCAGGTGGCCAATGCCATGGTGTTTACCGACAATCTCGAAGACCTGGTCCGCATCGTCCGCAGTCAGCTTTCAAAACTGACCGACACCCGGAATTTCTACATCGCCCTGTACGAGAAAACCACCGGGAAGTTGTCGGTGCCCTTTCAATCGGACGAAAAAGACCACATAAAAAGCTGGCTGGCTAAAGATTCGCTTACCGGGCTGGTCGTTGAAGAAAAACGCAGCCTGCTGTTAAAAACACCTGATATGCAGCGGCTGATCAGGGCAGGGAAGATCATACAGATTGGGAGCATGAGCAAAGCCTGGCTGGGCATTCCGCTGTTCTCGGGTCCGGAGATCATGGGCGTGATGGTCCTGCAAAGCTATGACAACCCCAATGCCTTCAATGAACGCAGCGTGGAGGTGCTCGAGTTCATTTCGAACCAGGTCAGCCTGGCCCTGCAGCGGCAGCAGGATATGGAAAATCTGAGGGCAGCCAAAAACAAGGCCGAGGAAAGCAACCGGCTGAAAACCGCTTTTCTGAACAACCTCTCCCACGAGATCCGGACTCCCTTGAATGCCATCATGGGGTTTTCCGAGATTTTAAAAGAGAGCGAACTGCCCAGAGAAGAACTTCGGCAGATCAGCAGCACCATCCACCGGGGCAGCCTGCAATTGCTGTCGATCATCGAAGACCTTCTTCAGGTATCGGCGATCGAAACAGGCAGTGTGGAGATCCACCGGCAAAAAACGGATATTAACGGGCTCATGCGGGAAGTTTTCAGGCAGTTGGAGCCCATGGCCCGGGAAAAGGACCTTAAACTGAAACTTGCCACACAGCTTCCACCCGGGCTATCGACTGTGACCACCGACGCCACCAAGCTGATGCAGATCATTACCAACCTGGTGCACAATGCCATCAAGTTCACCACGGTGGGACAGGTGGAGTATGGCTGCCGCAAAGAAGAAGACAGGATGCAGTTTTACGTATCCGACACCGGGCCCGGGGTCGAACCCGGACATCAAAAACTAATTTTTGACCGCTTTCACCAGGCCAAAGTACCCAGGGAGGAGATTCACTCGGGCCTCGGACTGGGGCTTTCGATCTCCAAATCCTATGTGGAGTTGCTTGGGGGCCGGATATGGCTTGATTCGGCACCCCCGAAAGGCAGCACCTTCTATTTCAGCATACCCTGCCACCGGCTGTTCACCAAAGCCCCGGATTAAACAGGCAATCAGGGAAAGATCTTACAAATAGATCAGTATCCTGCCCGAGATCCGCAGCAGGGAGATCTCTGCCAGTTTGGTCTGGTATTGGATCGACAGCAGCCGCTCCTCGGCATCGAGCAGGTTTTGCTGCACCTCCCTTAATTCAATGCCCGAAAGGGCTCCGAGACGGTAACGCTCCATGGCGATCTCCAGGGTTTCATAGGCCACAGAGAGGTTTTGGGTTTCCATCTCCATCAGCCGGAGGTTGTTCAGGTATATATTATAGGTGGTGATCAAATCGGCCCTGACGGCCATTTCCGTTTCTTCGGCCATCAGCCGGTGGTTCTCGATCTCCAGGATGGCATTGCTGCGTCTGCGGCGTTGTTCCAGGCCATCGAAGAGGTTCACCCCAAGGGTGATGCCGTAATTCATCCCGAACGACTGCTGGTCGCTGAACGCACCGGTCTGAAAGGTATTGCGGGTGTATCCGTAACCCGAACTCAGGTTCACATAGGGCAGGGTCCTGGAGTGGATAATCCTTTTATCGAATTCCGAAATGCGGATGTTCTTATCGGCCAGCCTGAGGAAAACATTGTTCTGCATGGCAGCAGTCTCCAGACTTTCCAGGATGAGGATGTCGTTGATTAAGATGGTGGTGTCGCGGGGCTGGATGTTGAGCCGCAGATCGTCCATGGCCATCAGCTCATTTAGACGCACACGCGAGGCCCTCACCACCTCCTCCTGCCTGCCCATCCGCGAACTGTCGGCATTCAGGAAAACCTCGGCCTGCAATAACTGCAGCTTCGAGCCAGAGCCCAGCAGAAATCGTTCCTCGTCGATGCGAACCCTTTCGCGCGACAACTCAACGGCAAATCTCAGGTTGTCGAGCAGGCGCTGCTGCTGTATCAGATTGAAATACTCGGCCGTGATCCCCGCCACCAGGTGCTCAATGGCGGCCTGGGTGTTGAGTTCCCCTATTTCCTTGAGGACCGACAGCCTTTCGTAGGTGGTTTGCACCCGGAACCCGTCGAAAATGGTCCAGCCAAGGCTCAGGCCGGCATTGGCGTTGGTGTTGTGTATGCCCCGCAAAGAAGAGGTTTCGCCGTCAAAACCGGTGCGGTCGGTATGCGTCCTGGTACCGGAGTACTGTCCCCTGAAGTCGAGCGATGGCAGGAAGCCGGCGTGTCCCAGGCTGTGGTTATTGGAAGATATTTGCTGACGGTTGCGGACCAGGCGGATGGAATAATTGTTCTCAAGCCCTACCGACAGTACCTCCTGCAGACTGATGATCTGTTGTGCAGCCAGACCATCGACAACCAACAGGAGAATCACACTAAGAAACAGACGCATCATCATCTTTTACATTCTTTGAATCACTCGAAATATAGGAATACACGGCCGGCACCACAAACAAGGTAAGGAAGGTCGAAAAGATCAGCCCGCCGATAACCGCCACCCCCATCGACAGCCGGCCCTGAGCACCTTCGCCGAAACCAAGGGTCAGGGGCATCACCCCCAGAATGGTCGACAGGCTGGTCATCAGGATGGGACGGAATCTGGCAGCAGCGGCTGTTTTGATCGCCTCCATCTTCTGCATGCCCGCCTGCTTTCGCTGGTTGGCAAATTCCACCATCAGGATGCCGTTTTTAGAAACCAGTCCGATCAGCATGATGATGCCGATCTGACTGAAAATATTCATCGTGATATCAAAATACCACATAAAGATCATGGCACCGGTGATGGCCAGGGGCACGGTCATCATCACAATAAACGGATCCTTGAAACTTTCGAACTGGGCCGATAACACCAGAAAGATCAAGACAATGGCCAGCACAAAGGCAAACACCAGGCTGGAGGCACTTTCCTCATAGTCTTGTGAATCGCCGGCAAGGGCCGTACGGAAGGTTTCATCCAACACCTGTCCGGAGATCCGGTCCATCTCGGCGATCCCTTCGCTGATCGTATATCCTGGAGACAGATTAGCCGAAACGGTAGCTGACACAAAGCGGTTGTAGCGGAACAGCTGGGGAGGGGCGGTATGCTCCCTGAGGGTGACCAGGTTGTCGAGTTGCACCATATGGCCTGAATTATTCCTCACATACAGTGATTTAAGATCGAGGGGGGTGTTGCGGTCCTCGCGGCTCAGTTCGCCCAGCACCTGGTATTGCTTGCCGTGCATAAAGAAATACCCGAAACGCTGTCCGCTGAGGGCCAGCTGCAGTGTCTGACCGATGTTCTGGGTAGACACCCCGAGGGCATTGGCCTTGTCGCGATCAATGTGGATCTGCATTTCCGGCAGGTTGAACCTCAGGTTGACGTCGGGGGCCTGCAATATGCTGCTTTCGCTGGCTTCCTGCATGAAGGCGGGGAGTGTTTCCCTCAGTGCGTCGATGCTCCGGGCCTGGAGGACGTATTGTACCGGCCTGCCCGACCGCCGGCCACCAAATGTAGACTGCTGGTTCACAAAGGCCATGGCGCGGGTCTTGTCGCGCAATGCCAGCGAAAGCCGGTCGGCGATCTGTTGCTGTGTCGCCTCACGCTCGTTTGGCTTTTTCAACTCCAGCCGTATAAAAGAACGCCCGCCAAAAACCAGGGTGGTCAACGACTCCCTTTCGGGGACCAGGTCTTCGGCCAGGTCGGCGACTTCCTCGATGTAATCGCGCATGAACTCATAGGTAGTCCCCTCAGGGGTGCGTGTGTTGATGCTCAGCTGGGATCGGTCTTCCAGGGGGGCCATCTCGCCCGGGATGTTGGAGTACAACAGCACCACCATGCCCAGGGTAACGAACAGAATGACAATGGCCAGCCAGCGTCTTTGCAGCAGTTTATCGAGAGAATCTTTGTAGGCCTGGTTTATCGACTGGAAAAAACCCTCTGTCTGATGATAGAACCTGCCCCGGCTGGACCGCTGCTTGAGGATCCTGGTCGAGAGCATGGGGGTAAAGCTCAATGCCACAAAGGAAGAAATAATGACCGCCCCGGCTATGACAATACTGAACTCCCTGAACAGCCGCCCTGTCATGCCTTCGAGGAAAACAATGGGGAAGAACACGGCCACCAGGGTGATGGTGGTGGCAATGATGGCAAAAAAGATCTCCTTCGAGCCGGCCAGCCCGGCCTCGACAGGGGTCATCCCCTGTTCGATCTTGACATAAATGTTTTCCATCATTACAATGGCATCGTCCACCACCAGTCCGATGGCCAGCACAATGGCCAGCAGGGTAAGCACATTGATGGTAAAGCCGGCAAGGTACATGATGAAGAAGGCGCCGATAAGTGACACCGGGATGACCAGGACGGGGATGATGGTGGTTCGCCAGTCGCGCAGAAACAAAAAGATGATGATGACAACCAGTGTGAAGGCAATGAAAATGGTGTTGCGTACCTCCGTGATGGAGGAGCGGATATAATCGGTGTTGTCGAAACCGATGCCGATCGTTACATCCTCGGGCAGATCTCTCTCTATCATGGCAATTCGCCTGTACACCTCATCCACGATATCGATATGATTTGAGCCCGGCTGGGGGATGATGGCGTTGCCCACCAGGGGGACCCCGTCGCGCCTGACTATGCCACGCAGGTCTTCGGGACCCAGTTCGGCACGGCCGATATCGCTGAATCTGACGATTCTCCCGTCCTGCTGGCTGATGATCATGTTGTTGAACTCATCGGGTGACGACATCAGGCCCAGGGTGCGAATGGTCAGCTCAACCGTATTCCCTTCGATGCGGCCCGAGGGCAATTCGACGTTTTCGCGCTGCAGGGTATTCCTGACATCCAGGGGGGTAAGCCCGTATCCAGCCAGCTTGGCCGGGTCGAGCCACAACCGCATGGCATAACGCTTCTGCCCCCAGATATGGACGCCACTGACCCCCGGTATGGTTTGTAACTGTTCGCTCAGGGTAAGTTCAGCAATTTCGGACAGTTCGAGCAGGCTGCGGGTTTCGCTCGAAACGGTGACGAACATGATGGGCGAGGCATCTGCATCTGCCTTCGACACAATGGGAGGGTCTACGTCACGGGGCAGCATCCGCTGGGCCTGGGCCACCTTGTCGCGAACGTCGTTGGCAGCAGTCTCCATGTCTACGCTCAATTCGAATTCCACGGTGATGTTGCTGCTTCCCTGACGGCTTACGCTGGTCAGGGTGCGTATGCCCGGGACGGCATTGATGGCCTGCTCGAGGGGTTCGGTGATCTGAGTCTCGATCACATCGGAGTTTGCTCCCGGATAGGAGGTGCGCACACTGATGACGGGAGGATCTACGCTGGGAAATTCCCTTACCCCGAGATAGGTCATCCCGATCAGCCCGAACAGCAGGATAAGGATCACAAAAACGGTGGCCAGCACAGGCCGCTTGATGCTCAACGACGATAAACTCATTCGATGCGGATTACAGGTTGTCTAATTCTACAGGAAGCCCCTGACGGAGCTGCAAGACCCCTGTAGTCAGCAGGGTGTCGCCAAACGCCAGTCCATCAACGATCTGAATGCGGTCTTCGGTGCGGATTCCGGTACGGACATATACAGGGTGGGCAAGGCCAGAGCGGTAAACGAACACCCTGTCGCCCTCCATTTCGGGAATCAGGGCCTCGGAAGGGATGGAAATGGCATCGCTGCTTTCCGAGAGCAGCAAATTGATCGAGGCAAACCTGCCCGGGTTTAATTCCAGCCCGGTATTCGGGTAGAGGGCCCTCACCCTGAAGGTGCGGGTATTTTCGTCGACCATGGGATCGACAGCATACACTTCTGCATCCATGGGGTTCAGGTTTCCGTCTACGCTGAAAAGGATGGGAAAGCCCGGGTAGATCTCTCCGGCATAACGTTCGGGTACCGAAAATTCTATCTTCAGGGGGCTGGTTTTTATCAACTTGGCAAGCCGGGTATTGGGAGTGGCGTAGTTGCCCTCGCTGAGGTACCGCAGTCCCACCACTCCGTCGAAGGGGGCCCGTACTTCGGTTTCGGCAATACGGGCCTTCAACAACTCGATATCGGCATCAAGGGTTTCGAGCTCGGTCACCGCCTGATCATAAGCTTCCTGGCTGATGGCATCTCTTTCCAGCAGGCTGCGCTGCCGGAATTCACGCTCCACCACAAGCCTTCGCTGAGCCTCCAGTTTCTGCAATTGTGCCTGAAGGTGGCGATCGTTCATCTTGGCCAGCAATTCCCCGGCCTTGACACGGGTGCCTTCGCGAAAATGGATACTGACCACCTTCCCGCTGGTTTCAAATGATAAATCCACCTCTTCGTCGGGCAACAGGGTACCGGTGCTGCGCACCTGCTCGCGTACGGATGTCGGGGAGATTATGACTCCGCTCACACGCAAAGACGGTCGTTGCCGGGGCTGGAAATCCTGACCGGCAGATTGCCCGGACAGGAACAGGGGTTTTACCTTCGGATAGGCAATGACGCCTGTCAACAAAAGCAAGATACCCAGATTGACATAAAAACGGGCTCTCTTCTTCATTCAGATCGGATAGCTATCGTGTTTAACATAGGTTGCATTCCTTTTTTGGACTAAAAACCTTCTTCAGAGTTTAATCCGTTTGCAAAATGATTTTCGGATTCCTTTTCATTCCAAACAATGGCAAACATCAAATTGTTTGCCATAACCACTGCGACAGCCAGCCGTCTGAGTCGAATTTCATGGCCGTCCTTCTGCAAAGTAACCACTTTGCGGCTTTGCCCGGATGTTAAGGAAACATAAAAAAATAGCCACTGTGGTTCGGAAGCTGGCAGGTTTTAATTATTTTTGGACTGAATTCCTGCTATATCGCACCCATTGCCCAACAAATCTCCACAGCTTCAAAAACCCACAACCAATCCGATGAATCCAAACAAAAGTACCATCCGACAAAGCGGGCTGAAATGCCTGGTTTTCCTGCTGGGCGTGCTTTGCTTTCCGCTGAGCAGCCTGTTTGCCCAGGAGATCCGTCCTTACGAATCCGTTAAGGGCGATCCCATCAATGCCCGCATCTACACCCTCGACAACGGGCTTAGGGTGTATTTGTCGGTGCTGGAGGATGAGCCAAGGATACAGACCTATGTGGCCGTGCGGGTCGGCAGCAAGCACGATCCGGCCGAAACAACCGGCCTGGCCCATTATTTTGAGCACCTGATGTTCAAGGGCACCTCGAACTTCGGGACCATCGACTGGGAAAAGGAAAAACCCCTGCTCGACGAGATCGAGGCCCTGTTCGAGGTCTACCGCCTCGAAACTGATGAGGCAAAACGGGCCGCCATCTATCAGCAGATAGACAGCATATCCTACATTGCCTCTACCTATGCCATCGCCAACGAATACGACCGGCTGATGTCGGCCATCGGATCAACCGGCACCAATGCAGGTACCTCGAGCGATTTCACCATTTATATGGAAAATATCCCTTCCAACCAGCTTGAGAACTGGGCCCTGATACAAGCCGACCGTTTCAGCGACCCGGTGATCCGGCTGTTCCATACAGAGCTCGAAACGGTTTACGAAGAATTGAACATGTCGCTTACAAACGACGCCCGCAAGGCATCCCAGGCGATGTACCAGGCGATGTTCCCCACCCATCCCTATGGGCTTCAGACCATCCTCGGAGAGCCCGAACACCTGAAAAACCCATCCATTATCAATATCAGGAACTTTTTTTCCGATTATTATGTACCAAACAACATGGCCGTAGTCATGGCGGGCGACTTTGACCCCGATAAGGCCATCCGGATCATTGAAAGGCATTTCGGCTCCCTGCAGCCTTCTCCCGTTCCGGATCTCAACGTTGAGCCTCAGCCAGCGATCACAAGCCCGGTAACCATGGAGGTGACCGGGCTCCAGGCCGAGAACGTACAGATCGGCTGGCGTTTTGAGGGGGCGGCTTCAGAGCAGTCGCCCATGATCAACATGATCCGGATGATCCTGTTCAACGGGCGCACAGGGCTGATAGACCAGAACCTCAACAAGCAGATGGTCACCCTGGGAGCTAGTTCGGGAGTCCGGTCAATGACCGATTATTCGGTGTTGACCCTCTTTGGCCGCAACAAAAGCGACCAGACCCTGGATGAGGCGAAAGAACATCTGCTCAACCAGGTGGAATTGCTGAAACAAGGAGACTTTCCCGACTGGCTGATGGAAGCAGCCATCAACAACCTGAAGCTTCAGGAGATGAGGCAAAACGAAAACGCCCGCAGCCGGGCCATGTCGATGGCCATGAGTTTTTTGAACGGCATCCCCTGGCAGCAACAGCTTTCCTACATCGAACGCCTTGAAGCAATCAGCCGGGAAGACCTCATTGCTTTTGCCAGGGAGCACCTGCGCAGGGACAACTACGTGGTAGTCTACAAGCGTCAGGGACAGCCTCAGGATGTAGAACAGGTCGAAAAACCCCCCATCACGCCCATCCACATCCACCGCGATACCGGGTCAGAATTGCTTGCCCGGATCAATGCCAACCCCCCGGAGCCCATAGAACCTGTGTTTCTGGATTATGAGAACGACATCATCAGGGGAAAAACAAGCAATCAGCTGGAGATATTGTATGCCCCGAATGAGGTCACCCCAACCTTTGCGTTGACCTACTTCTGGCGAATGGGCAGTTATCACGACAGATACCTTCCCCTGGCCGGAAACTTCATCCAGTTCCTGGGCACGGATGTGCTGAGCGCCGAAGACATCGCCAACGAATTCTACAAACTGGCGTGTACTTTCAATGTGTCGGTGGGCTCCGAAGAAACCAGGATCACCATCAGCGGTCTGTCAGAAAACCTCGAGGCTGCCCTGCTCCTGTTCGAAAACCTGATCGTCAATGCACATGCCGACGAAGGCGTCCTGGAACGATATGTGGGCAACCTGAAAAATGCCCGGCAAAACAGCAAGGCCGATCAAAGCACCAACTTCACCGCCCTGGTAAACTATGCCATGTACGGACCCGATAATCCGTTTAATTACACATTGACCGATGACGAACTGGATGCCTTAACAGCAGGGCATTTGATTGGCGCTCTCCGCAACCTCTGGCGTATCGAACACCAGGTGGTATATTATGGACCCGAAACCCTGGAGCAGATCACCGGGATTATTGAGGCTCACCATCAAACGCCCCGCACCCTGGCTTCACTCACGGCAGCGACCCGCTTCGAACCCCTTGAAACCAACGAAAGCAAGGTGTATTTTGCCCATTACGATGCCAACCAGAGCTACCTGCAGACCATCACCAAAGCGAAGGAGTACGACCCGCAAATGCACACCCGGGTATCTATGTACAACCGCTACTTCGGTGGCGGGATGAACGCCATCGTATTCCAGGAAATGAGGGAAAAACGCGGCCTGGCCTATACGGCGCGCTCCAGTTATTCCTTCCCTTCCCATCCCGAAGGCCATTATCTGAACACCAGCTTTATTGCCACGCAAAACGACAAGGTGGTCGATGCCTTCAGCGCATTTGATGAACTTTTTGACCAGATGCCGCTTTCGGAAACTGCCTTCAGGCTGGCGCAGGAACAGATCATCAGCAATATCCGCACCCAGAGGATACGGGACGCGGGTATTATATGGAACTACCTGGCATCCGGGCGCATGAACAGGGATCACGACATCAGGGAAAGCCTTTATCGTGAAATTCCGCTGATGACACTAGACCATGTAAGGCAATTCAATGAAGAGTACGTAAAGGGCCGACCCAAAACCTATGTCATACTGGGCAATGAGAACGTAGTCGACTTCGGCGAGGTGGAAAAACTGTTTGGACCGGTAATACGGCTTGAAAGGGAAGACTTGTTTGTTTTTTAATCATTTTGTTACTTTGCAATGGCCGTCCCTTATAAAAACCAGGTGACGGCTTTTGCTTTTCACAAATTTTCTCACGGCTTGCTGAAAGAAAAAATAACCCTTCCAAATGCCCTGTCTTTTTACAGGCTGATGGCATTCCCCGTAATCCTCTATCTGGCCCTTGCAGGTTATGAACAGGCCTTTGCGGTGATGATCGTGATCAACCTGTTAACCGATGTCCTCGACGGCTTACTGGCCAGGTGGCTGAAGCAGGTAAGTGAGTTCGGGGCGCGCCTGGACTCTATCGCCGATATCGGCACCTATTTCCTGGTTTTTCTGGGCATCTGGGTATTCAAGCGTCAGGATTTTGCCCCCCATGCCTTCAGCTTCCTTCTGTTCATCGGATTGCTGTTCGCCGCTCTTGCCCTGTCGATGATCAAATTCGGCCGTTTCCCCAGTCTTCACCTCTATTCATGGAAGATCGGGGGCTATATCCAGGGAACGTTTTTCGGGGTGCTTTTCGCTTTTGGCTTCTATACGCCCTTTTACTATGTTATGATCATATGGGGGATACTGGCCTTTATCGAACACATCGCCATACAGCTGATCATCCCCCGGATGCGCTCCAATGTAAAGGGCCTGTATTGGGTGCTCCATAACAAACAAAAAACCCATTCCCAGGGCATCGAACCATGACCACGGCTGTTTTTGCAAAACCCGAGCACATGCTCTACCTGGTCATACTGGGCTACTTTCTGATCGGAACCATTGCCTTTGCAGTGATCGGCAGGAGAATCCCCCCCGGGAAAAAAGCAAAACACTGGGCAAAATACATCACCTACCTGCTGATTATCCATCTGCTTTTTGCCGGTATCTATTTCGGTCCCGCTTTATTTCACTACCTGTGCATACTGATCGCGGCCGCCGGCTATATCGAACTGATCAAAATTTCAATCAGGCGGGGGCGCCCGCTACAGCCTGCCCAGTTGATCGCATCGCTGCTTGTTTATACTCTGCTGGCCTGGGCTTTTCTGCGGTTCAGCCGCATGGACCCTTCCTGGCTCTATTTCACCTTTGCGGTGGTCACCGTTTTTGATGCCTTCAGCCAGATCAGCGGGCAGCTGGTGGGGGGAATAAAGCTCATTCCCTCTGTCAGTCCGCAAAAAACCGTCTCCGGGCTGATCGGGGGCGGGATGCTGGCCCTGATCACCGCCCTGGCCTTCCGGGGCTTCATCGGCGTCTCATGGCTTCCTGCCTTGCTTATTGCCGCAATCATCGTTATCTTTGCTCTGTCAGGAGACCTGATGGCCTCGCTGATTAAACGGATACACGGCGTAAAGGATTTTGGAAGCACCCTGCCCGGGCATGGAGGCTTCCTCGACAGGTTCGACAGCCTGATCGCCGCCGGGGCAGCCAGTTACCTTATCTATACATTCATATTATGACCCATGAATTGATATTTACCCTGTTGTATTCTCTGGCTTTCGCTGCCATCCTGCTCACCGGCGAGGTATTGCATGGTGTTTTAAAGGTCAGGACCGAGCTTACACGCAAATTCTCCCACAGCGCCGCCTCACTGCTGACGCTGACTTTTCCGCTGGTATACAACTCATATGCCTATGTGGTGGTCATGGGGTCGGTGTTTTTCCTGATACTGGCAATTGCCGAACGCAGGAAATTGCTGCAGTCGATCAACGATGTTGACAGGAAATCTTATGGGGGCGTGCTGCTGCCCGTGGCCATTACCACCTCATTTGTGATTTCGGTGTTAATGGACAGCACCAGGCTGTTCATCATTCCCATCCTGATCCTGGCTATCAGCGATTCCCTGGCGGGCATCCTGGGCATGGCCTATGGGCACAAAACCAAAAAAATAAGACTGTTCAACTTCCAACTGAACAAAACCTACCTGGGTTCGGGCATCTTTTTCATTACCGCTTTTTTGGGCAGCATGCAGGCCCTGCACTGGCTTTATGGGAACTACAGCTATTTCAATCTGACCATGGCCCTGAGTGTGGCCGCAGCTACTGCATTGATGGAAGCCCTCAGCTCAAAAGGCCTGGACAATATCACCGTGCCCCTGACGGCCATCCTCGTCCTGCTTATGTTCTGAATACACAGATCCCGCAAACGAAAACCGGCATCTCATGAAGCCCTTACTTACAGAAGGCCATCAACCACTGCATTACGAATTGCACGTTTACCGGGGCCTAAGAGAACAATACCGGATAGAAGACAATTTGTTCGCCACCAACGGCAGGCTGGTGTTCACCGAATTTGCTGCTGTGAGGAAACTGTCGTTCCGCATGAATGCCGGCAGGGACCCCAAAAGCCACATATATCCCGGTGAGCTGTACGCCGCAGGCCTGCTTCACGAAACAGGCCACGCCGTACTCAGGAAATTTGAGCAACGCCATGGAGGCGAGGTGTTTGTCAGGGCAATAGAATACCTGGCAGAGCAACTGGGGAAACCCGCTTTGCACGCCCTGATGCTGAGATTTACCGAAAAATTCCCCCCCCTTCGGGTATACAGGGGAGAGATGAGCCCTGCACACTACCTGGCCGGACAAACAAAGGGAATACCCAGGCTGGCGCTGGCAATTGAAGAAGCCCTGATGCTGGCCCTGGCCAATGAAAATCCGGGCTGTGCAAAACTCAGGCCCTTGTTCGACCTTGAGTACCTAGGGCAAACCCGCGACTTTTTTGCATTCATGCAGGCCATGGAGGCATTTTTTAAGACCCTCCCCCCCTTCGGGCCCGATAACACCGACATGATCACCATGTTGCGCTCCCCCTTTGTCCATTCGCCCGACGACCTCAACGGACAGCTGGATTACGTCTTCGGCAAATGGAAAGATTACCTGCCCGAAGAGATCCTGACCAGGGTGCTTACGGGCAAAGATCTGATGAAAGAAGACGTGAGACTGGACAGGGGCTTTGGCCCTCCCCCACCCATCTCCCCGGTATACAAAGGCAAGCCGGGACCAGGCCGGATGCATATCGGGAAATCGGGTTTCGACCCCTTGTCGGAGGCGGCTGACGACTATGAAGAGCCCGAACAATTCACTCCGGATACCCATTGGATGCCCCGTGTGGTATTGATGGCGAAAAACACCTATGTATGGCTCGATCAGCTCAGCAAAAAATACAGCAGGGAGATCCGGCATCTCGACCAGATACCCGACGAGGAACTGGATCAATTGGCTCAATGGCACTTCAGCGGATTATGGCTCATCGGCATCTGGGAAAGAAGCCAGGCGTCAAAAAAGATCAAGCACCGCATGGGCAATACCGATGCCGTATCCTCGGCATACTCCCTCTATGACTACCAGATCGCCGACGACCTGGGCGGGGAACGGGCTTACCACAAACTCAACGAAAGAGCAAGGCAGAGGGGGCTGAGACTGGCCAGCGACATGGTACCCAACCACACGGGCATCTATTCCAAATGGGTGGTCGAAAAGCCAGGGTACTTCATCCAAACCGGCCAGCCCCCCTTCCCGGGCTATACTTTTTCCGGCGAAGATCTTTCCGGACATCCCGGCATCGAGATCCGGATCGAAGACGGCTACTACAGCAAAACCGACGCCGCCGTGGTGTTTCAGCGGATCGACCGCAACAGCGGAGAGGTAAGGTATATTTATCATGGCAATGACGGCACAGTAATGCCCTGGAACGACACCGCCCAACTCGACATGATCCGACAGGAGGTGAGGGAGGCCGTCATTCAGCAAATATTCTCCGTGGCCCGCAAGTTCTCCATCATTCGCTTTGATGCCGCCATGACCCTGGCCAAAAAACATTTTGCCAGGCTGTGGTACCCCAGGCCGGGTACAGGTGGCGACATCCCATCGCGAGCCGACCACTCCATGTCAAGAGCGGCTTTCGATGCAATGTTCCCCGAGGAGTTCTGGAGGGAGGTGGTTGACCGGATCAACCGCGACATGCCCGATACCCTGTTGCTGGCAGAGGCATTCTGGTTTATGGAAGGATACTTCGTTCGCACACTGGGCATGCACAGGGTATACAATTCGGCCTTTATGCACATGCTCAAGAACGAAGAAAATGTACAATACAGGGATCTCATCACAAATACCCTGGAGTTTGAGCCCGAAATACTCAAACGTTATGTAAACTTTATGAGCAATCCGGACGAGGAAACGGCCATTGAGCAGTTCGGCACCGGCGACAAGTATTTCGGGATCTGCGTGATGATGAACACCCTTCCGGGGCTGCCCATGTTTGCCCACGGGCAGATCGAGGGGTTTACCGAAAAATACGGCATGGAATACCAGCGTGCCTACTACAACGAAACACCCAGGCAGGAGCTTGTTGAACGCCACGAACGGGAGATATTCCCCTTAACGGGCAAGCGGTATCTTTTCAGTGAAGTCACGCATTTCAACCTCTTCGACTTCACAGACGAAACCGGGAAAGTCAATGAGAACGTGTTTGCCTATACCAACCGCTGCGGAGAGGAGAAGGCATTGATTTTATTCAACAACAAATACGACAGGGCATCAGGGCATATCAGGATGTCTGCCCCCAGGCTCCAAAAAGGGGAAGGGGGGG
>SL_3KL_010_SEDDRAFT_10000402_pt1 | contig 35169 bp, 30 predicted proteins | sample SodLakKL_010_SED_2_FD_10381 | JGI IMG/M metagenome (IMG submission 10381) | reverse complement strand
AGCCGTTTCTGCAAACAGCCGGCTGTTGTTCCTTGTATCGTAAGCTATTGCCACACTTACCTTTTCGCTTCCGGCAAACTGCTTCTTGAGATAATTCACCAGCCCCTGGGTTGCCATACCAATGGTATAGATGTTTATCCTGTTGGTGCCGGGACCCATAACTCCCCGCAATCCCCCGGTGCCAAACTCAAGATGGCGGTAAAATGCATCGATAAGTCCGGTTTCATCCTCTTCAAACATCTTTTTTACCTGAGCCCTGGTTTCCTTATCAAAAACACTTGTCATCCAGTATTCTGCTCTTTCCTTTGCAATTTTTGAGATATCTTCCATAAAACATTATTTTAAATATTGACTTCAGTTGTACATTTTAAAAGACTTTCCCTCCAGTGAGGGATGTTTATTGAGTATAACCTTTTTATCTTTGACTTGTTCAATACACTGTAATGGGGGCGTGCCGCAGGGACCGGAAAACTGTCGCTTTCAACCGGAACCACCCGGCAATCCATTCCGGCCGCCTTCATGATCTCCACAGCAAGGTCATACCTGCTGCAGACTCCTTCGTTTGCATAATGGAATATCCCTGGACTGAAACCGGTCTGATCCCCGGAAATTCCTGCTACTATCTTCATAATTGCCCCGGCGAGGTCACCGGCAAATGTCGGAGAACCTGTCTGGTCAAATACAACCCGTACCTCTTCATTTTCCCTTCCGAGCCTGAGCATGGTTGAAAAAAAATTGCCTTTTGAAGATGAATAAAGCCATGATGTGCGGATGATCATTCCTTTTGCGTATTTCAAAACCTCCTTTTCCCCTTTCAGCTTACTCATCCCGTAAACCGAAAGAGGTGCGGCAACATCCTCCTCCCTGTAGGGGATATTCGATTTTCCGTCAAATACATAATCCGTTGAAATATGAATGATATGAATATCCTTCCTGCCGGCAGCAGAAACAAGGTTTCTTACAGAATCGTGATTTACAAGGAAAGCTTTCTCCTTTTCCTTTTCTGCCAGATCTACATTGGTGTATGCAGCACAGTTCACTAAAAATTCTATATTGCTGCCGTCAATAAATTTTTCCACGTCTCCGGCACTTGTTATATCGAGTTCCTTTCGAGTAGTGCAGACAATAGGGGGCAAACCGGGCAAAGCAGCTGACAGTTTGCCTATCTCTTTCCCCAGTTGTCCGTTCGCACCGGTTACCAATACAGTCTTCATCTATGGTTATTTTTTAAAAAAATCATTTGCGGGTTTATAATACTGTTGTGATACCCTCATGTCAACCGCCGGACGCGAATACAAAGTTCTTCTCAGCTTCGTGAAAAGATGGAAGCCGGCTGTCCTTTTCCGATATTACAGCTTCCCCGGAAGGCACCTTCCAGTCTATCCCCAGAAACTCATCGTTAAATCTTATTCCTCTTTCAGATCCGGGGTTATAGAAGCTGTCGCATTTGTAAAAAACGGTTGCATAATCGGAAAGAACCGTGAATCCGTGCGCAAATCCTTTTGGAACAAGCAACTGCCTGCGGTTTTCAGCACTGATCTCAATCGCATACCATTTGCCGTATGCAGGGGAATTTGCCCTTAAATCAACAGCAACATCAAGCACTTTCCCTTCAATTACCCTGAGCAACTTTGTCTGGGCGTGCGGCTCAATCTGGTAATGCAATCCCCTGACAACCCCTTTTACTGAACGTGACTGGTTGTCCTGCACAAACCTGCAGCCGATTCCATGTTGTGCAAATCTCTCTTCATTGTAGCTTTCAAAAAAATACCCTCTCTCATCTTCAAAAACAACAGGTTCCACCTGCATAAGTCCGGGTATCCCAACTTCCTTTACTTTCATAATATCTAATTATTTAATGTCCATCAGCCACCTTAAGTAAATAATCACCGTAACCGCTCTTCCCGTGAAGTCCGGCAAGATATACAAGCTGTTCCCTGTCAATCAGTCCCCTGTTATAGGCTATCTCTTCAATACAAGCTATCTTGAGCCCCTGACGCTTCCCGATGGTATGAATGAAATTTGAGGCCTCAAGAAGACTTTCATGTGTTCCGGTATCAAGCCATGCCATTCCCCTTCCAAGCAGTTGTACGCGTAACCGTCCTTCTTCAAGGTAAAGTCTGTTAAGATCTGTTATCTCCAGCTCCCCGCGGGAAGAGGGTTTTAACTTTTCCGCTTTTTCCAATACATCGTTGCTGTAGAAATAGAGCCCGGTTACGGCATAATTTGACTTTGGTTTTGAAGGTTTTTCCTCTATACTGAGTACCTCACCTGTCGCGTCAAATTCAACCACCCCGTAACGGCCGGGTTCTTTTACATAATAACCGAATACAAGCGCCCCGTCCTTAAGCCTGTATGAGGCGGAAAGTATTTCGCCCAGGCCGTGACCGTAAAACACATTGTCGCCAAGCACCAGGCAAACATTATCGTCACCTGTAAATTCCCTGCCTATTATAAATGCCTGTGCCAGTCCGCCCGGCGTCGGCTGCTCGGCATAAAAAAACTTAAGTCCCAGCTGACTACCGTCTCCCAGTAAATCGCTGTAGAGAGGAAGATCGCGAGGAGTTGAAATAATGAGGATCTCGGTTATACCTGCAAGCATCAGCACAGATATGGGATAATAAATCATAGGTTTATCATATAAAGGCAGTATCTGTTTTGAAATGCTTTTGGTAACCGGATAAAGTCTGGTGCCTGATCCGCCGGCTAAAACTATTCCTTTCATAATATTAATTATGGTTAGATGATAATATATATTTCATTATCCCCGATCATTTCCCGGAAAGCAGCTACTGAAACGAGCTGCAGTCAGGATAAATTATCTGGATAACACTTCTTTAAAATAATCTATAGTTCTGTCCAGTCCTTCATCAAGATCAACAACAGGTTTCCAGTCAAGTTCGTCATGTGCAAGCGATATGTCTGGCTTACGTCTTGACGGGTCATCCTCACGGGCAGGAACAAAGTTTATTCCGGAAGAAGAGCCGGTCATCTCTAATATCTTTTTCGCCAGCTCCAGCACTGAAATTTCCCGGGGATTTCCAATATTAACTGGCCCCGTAAACCGGTCAGGGGTACTCATTGAAAGCACCAGCGCCTCAACCAGGTCATCTACAAAAAGGAATGAGCGGGTCTGCATACCGTCACCATGCACAGTGAGATCTCCCCCCCTGAGAGCCTGAACAATGAAATTTGACATTACGCGTCCGTCATTAAGTTGCATTCTCGGGCCATAAGTGTTGAAAATTCGAAGTATCTTTATCTTTAACTTATTCTGAGTATGGTAATCCATAAAAAGTGTTTCGGCACATCTTTTACCTTCATGGTAACAGGAACGTACACCTACAGGATTCACATATCCCCAGTAATCCTCGGTCTGGGGGTGTACTTTCGGATCGCCGTATATTTCGCTTGATGAAGCCTGAAGGATCTTTGCTTTCTTCCTCTTTGCGAGCCCAAGCATATTAACTGCTCCAACAACAGAGGTCTTCACGGTCTTGATGGGATTCACCTGGTAATAAACAGGCGATGCAGGACAGGCAAGGTTGTAGATCTCATCTATCTCTATGTAGCAGGGAATGGTCACATCATGCCTCAACACCTCGAAATAAGGATTATCAAGCAGATGCAATACGTTCTCCTTTGTGCCCGTATAAAAGTTGTCGAGGCATATCACCTCTTTCCCCTCCCTAAGAAGCCTTTCACAAAGGTGTGAACCTATAAAACCGGCTCCTCCTGTTACAAGTATTTTTTGCATACCATGCAATATATCTATTAAAAAGGTAACTATTTGTCATGCAAATATATTTGCAGACCAAACCAATCTCCTTCAAAGATAAGGCATTTTTGAACTTTTCAGAACCGATTTTGAGAACCGGGAAATTTTCGGTATCAACTTTCGTTGAGTTAAATAAATAATTCTGCACCAAATTCATAATTTTAAATAAATTTACATATTTTTGCAATCTTCAAGTTTTAATAAATTATAATGTCTAACTCATTAATCATTAATCTATTATTTTTAAAAAATCATGACAGAAAAGGAACAGAAAAACATTGAGCAGCAAGACCGGGAAGTAACGGAAAATACTGAAAACAAAGAAACGCCTGCAGAAAGTAAAACAGGTGAAAATGAAAAAAACGCACCGGAAAATGAAGGTGGGTTGAGCTCAGGCGAAGAGAAAAAAGAGGAAACTCCTGCCGAAGAAGAAAAAGCTGAAAGCACCTCAGCTGAAAAGGATGACAGTTCTGAATCCGGCGAAAAAAAGGAAGAGACGGAGCAGGAAAATACAGCAAAGCAAGGCGAAGAAGCCGGAGAACAGGAAACAAAAGTTGATGAAGTTTCCGAAGAAGCTCCCGGAACAGTTAATGAAACTGGTGAAAAAGCTGAACCGGAAGTTGAAACAGAAAAAAAGTTCGACTGGGAAAACCTGGAGGAGGATGATTACACCCCTGATGAAAGAGCCAAATATGAGGCAATGTATGATGAAACCCTATCCACTGTGAACGTAAACGAGGTTGTGGAAGGAACCGTCATTTCAATGAGCAAGCGTGAAGTTGTAATAAATATTGGCTACAAATCCGAAGGTGTTGTAAGCTTGAACGAATTTCGCTACAATCCCGATCTGAAGCCCGGGGATAAAGTTGAAGTTTACGTTGAAAGCCAGGAAGATAAAAATGGACAACTTATCCTTTCTCATAAGAAGGCCAGGACATTACGTTCATGGGACAGGGTTAATGAAGCCCTTGAGAAAGATGAAATCATAAACGGTTACATCAAGTGCCGTACAAAAGGCGGCATGATCGTTGACGTATTCGGTATTGAGGCATTTCTGCCGGGTTCTCAGATAGATGTCAAGCCTATACGCGATTATGACGCATATGTAGGAAAAACCATGGAGTTCAAAGTTGTCAAGATCAACCAGGAATTCAAAAACGTGGTTGTTTCCCACAAAGCCCTTATTGAAGAGGAGCTCGAACAACAGAAGAAGGAAATTATTGCCAAGCTTGAAAAAGGACAGGTTCTGGAAGGAACGGTTAAAAACATTACATCATACGGTGTTTTCATAGACCTTGGAGGTGTTGACGGACTGATACATATAACCGACCTGTCATGGGGACGTGTTAACCATCCCGAGGAAATTGTCGAGCTCGACCAGAAACTGAATGTTGTAATACTCGACTTTGACGATGATAAAAAACGTATTGCACTGGGTCTGAAACAGCTAACTCCCCATCCGTGGGATTCGCTTGACCCCGACCTGAAGGTAGGCGACAGGGTTAAAGGAAAAGTAGTGGTAATGGCTGACTACGGAGCATTTGTTGAGATCGCTCCGGGAGTGGAAGGTCTTATTCACGTCTCCGAAATGTCCTGGTCACAACACCTGCGCAGTGCCCAGGAGTTCATGAAGGTTGGAGATGTTGTAGAGGGACAGATACTGACATTAGACCGCGAACAGAGAAAGATGTCGCTTGGAATAAAGCAGCTCAAGGAAGACCCATGGGAAAAAATCGAGGAAAAGTATTCCGTTGGCTCAAAGCATACCGCAAAAGTTCGCAATTTTACCAATTTCGGTGTATTCGTAGAAATTGAAGAGGGTGTTGACGGACTGATACATATATCAGACCTTTCATGGACAAAGAAAGTGAAACACCCCTCAGAGTTCACAGCCATAGGAGAAAACATTGAAGTTACAGTTCTTGAAATAGACAAGGAGAACAGAAGGCTCAGCCTGGGCCACAAACAGCTTGAAGAGAACCCCTGGGATGTGTTTGAATCTGTTTTCAGCATTGACTCGGTACATGAGGGAACGGTAGTTGAAGTCTTTGACAAGGGTGCAATAATTTCGCTCCCATATGGAGTTGAAGGCTTTGCTTCGGCAAAGAACCTGGTAAAAGAAGACGGTACCCAGGTTAAAGCTGAAGAAAAGCTGCCTTTTAAGGTGATTGAGTTTTCGAAAACAGCCAAAAGAATTGTACTTTCCCACACAAAAGTTTTCGAAGAGGATAAAAAGAAAGATACCCCGAAGTCAAAAGAATCGGAAAGAAAACAGAAAGATACTCCGGACAAGAAGACCATGAGAAAGCTCAAAGGCAATCTTGAAAAGACCACCCTCGGGGACATATCAGAATTGGCCTCACTGAAAGAAGAGATGGAGGAGTCGGGAAAGGAGAAGAAAAAAGAAAGTAAAGCTCCTAAGAAGGGCGAAGCCAGCAAGAGTGAAACCGCCGCTGAACAATCAGAAAAAAAGGAGCCAAAAGCCAAAGCAGTCGCTAAGAAGGCGGAAAAAACCCCAAAAGAGGAGGAAGAATCAGCTGATGTAAAAGAGGAGAAAAAAGGCAAAACCGCTGCAGAGGAAGAAAAAAGTGAAGCCGGCAAAAAAGATTCTGCTGCTGATGCAGAAGAGACCGGTGAGAAGAAGAGTTCCGCTGAAGAGAAGAAGAGTTCCGCTGAAGAGAAGAAGAGTTCCGCTGAAGAGAAGAAGAGTTCCGCTGAAGAGAAGAAGAGTTCTGCTGAAGAGAAGAAGGATTCCGCTGAAGAGAAAATGGGTTCTGCTGAAGAGAAGAAGGGTTCTGCTGAAGAGAAGAAAGATGACAAGGAAAAAAAAGATTCTGAATCGAAATAACTTATTTTTCCGGCAAAATTTGTATCTTAACGGAAAATTTTCAGAACATGGAACTCAATATTGAAAAATTTGACAACTACACCCTGATAAAAGTGCTTGAGGAGAAGCTGGACACCCATGTAGCCCCAACCCTCAAGTCTGAGCTTGTGCTTATTTCCGGAAAAGGAGAAAAGAATATAATTCTTGACCTTGAAAGTTGCAAGTATTGCGACTCGTCCGGACTTAGCGCTATTCTTGTCGCAAACAGGCTGTCTAAAAATGCAGAAGGGAAATTCGTACTCACAGGCCTTAACGATGCAGTAGAGAGATTGATCACGATTTCTCAACTTGATACCGTTCTCAATATTACGCCAACGGTTGAAGAAGCGTCTAAGCTTATAGATAAAGAGTAAAAGGTAGTTGTTTAATGTATTCGTTTTGATGTGTCTTTCTCATTGACAGTACTGGGCAGCAGCTCAGCCGTGCCCACTTCCGGAAGATTTCCTGCCGCTCATGTTCTTAATGTACATGAGCGGTATTTTTTAATTGACTGCGGAGAGGGCACACAAATTCAATTGCGCAGGTACAGGTTCAGGTTCGGGAAAATCAACCATATATTCATTACTCATCTCCATGGCGACCACATTTTCGGGCTGTTCGGACTAATAAGCACACTAAGCCTGCTTGGCAAAACAACTGATTTGCATATATATGCAAATCCAAAACTTGAAAAGATAATGGAAGTTGTTCAACCCTATTTCTTCGAGCACCCTCTTCCTTTCAAAATAGTTTTTCATCCAACAGGCAGCAGCAAACAGCAAACAATATTCGAGGATGAAATGGTTATTGTAAAGACCATTCCGCTGAAACACAGGATACCAACTACCGGTTTTCTTTTCAGGGAAAAAAAGAGGCCGCTTAATATTAAAAAAGAAGCCATTGAGTTTTACGATATACCCGTCAGGAAAATACAAAGCATTAAGTCAGGCAGCGATTTTACCACAGCTGAAAGGAAAATTATTCCAAACCACAAGCTTACCCTCCCTCCATGGAAGCAACGTTCACTTGCATATTGTTCCGACACGGCATACAGTGAAAGAATCATTAAATATATAGAAAATGTTGACATTCTTTACCATGAGGCTACATATGGCAGTGATATGAAAGAAAGGGCTCATGAAACCTTTCACTCCACTGCAGGTGAAGCTGCAATGCTGGCAAAAAAAGCAAATGTTGAGAAACTTATAATCGGCCATTTTTCAGCAAGGTACAAATCGGTTGCCCCGCTTCTTGAAGAAGCACGTGAGATATTCCCGGAAACATTCGCAGCAGAGGAGGGAGAAATCCATTCAGTCGTTCAGAAACGGATAAAAAGAGGAGATCAGTAAACCAATTCATCAAGAACCTTCCACTGTATGCTCCCATCCGGAAGGATATCGAACCTGAGAAGCATGGCACCGCCTACATGCCCGTCTTCAAAGTAGGCAAAAACCCACCTCTCATTCAGAACATGTATCCCTTCGCTGAAATAAAACCCCATAGTGCCTCCGAGCACACCTTCCCTTGTGATAAGTTCAGGTTCCCCCATAAGGTCTTTTCTCAGATCGTTTACAGGGTCGGACAATCCCTTTTTTTGAAGTCTTTCTATCTGGTGTTCATCGATAAAAGGGGGAATGCGCTTGTGGAGAATAAGCTCCTCTATCACATTTTCCAGACTGTCTGTTTTTCCGGCGCATTTTTTTTCAATCTCTGCCAGTCGTTCTTCAGCTTCTTCTAATTTTGAGGTAGCCCCCCCCTGATCCGTAACAAGCAAATATGCAAGCAGCGCAATTATTACAAGCATTGAAAATATCAGGATATTTTTAAGAATCTTTTTCATTCTCAATCGGTTTTGAAACACATTAAAAGATATATGTAAAAATATTAAAAAAAACGTTGCTTTTATGAAATTGAAACAGTCCTGATATATCACACCAGCCCTCTCAGGAAGTATGCTTTTAAAAAACTTGTTTTAAATTCAAAAAACCACTATTTTCAAAATCCGGAAAAGGAAGAAAAATTTTCATGAAATGGATCACAGACACAGATTAAAAAAAGAACTCCCGGTATATATCAGACTGGTAATTGCACTTGCGGGAATTGTGCTCGTTGTAATAGTAATGAGAGAAGCGAAGTCTGTACTCGTTCCATTGCTTATCTCAGGTTTTCTTGCTATCCTGGTTAGTCCGTTCACCTCCTGGCTTGAAAAAAAAGGCATCCCTTCAATACTGGCTGTCTTTACAGGTCTGTTGGCAATTTTGGTATTTGCCGGCGGACTATTATTCTTTTTTTACAACCAGATACTCCGTTTTTCAAGAGACCTGGGAGGTATTGAAGCAAGGACTGAGAAAATAATAGAATCATTGAACTCTTTCATTGAAAAAAATATGGAGAGTACCGTTCCGATTTCAATGGAGAGCTTAAAAGATACACTGTTTCAGCAAATATACGAGAATATCGATTCCCTTACCCAGGGGGTAATTGCTACCGCAGGCACGGTTACAATGATCTTCATCATGCCGGTCTATATCTTCCTGTTCCTTTACTTCAGGAGATTCCTGGCGGAATTTGTAAAAAAAGCCTTCCCTCACAGGAGCAGAGAAAAAGTTACCAATGTTCTGGAAAAGGTAAAATTTGTTGTACAGAACTATATAAAAGGGATGTTCATTGTGATTTGCATTCTTGCCATACTCAACAGCATTGCCCTGATAAGTATAGGAGTCGACCATGCTCTGCTTTTTGCAGCTTTTGCAGCAATCCTTAACGTAATACCTTTTCTGGGTCCTTTTCTGGGGGCATTGTTCCCGATAGTCTACACCCTTTTGGCAACAGACTCCCTGTGGTATCCGTTTGGGGTTTTTCTTGCCTTTTACGTTATACAGCTTGCAGAAAGCAACTTCTTTACTCCCAAAATAGTGGGCGGCAAGGTCTCGATGAACCCACTTATGACTATTATTGCCCTTTTTGTGGGTAATTTCATATGGGGACTTGCCGGTATGGTACTATTCATCCCGGGAATAGCAGTATTAAAAGTCATACTTGATGAGATAGAGGGAATGGAGGCATATGGGTTCCTTCTCGGAACAATAAAACCCGACTCCGCAAGCAACAACAAAACTGAAAAGAGCTTGCTTCACCGTACACTCAAACGGGCCAGAAATAGATCTAAAGGAAAATCGTGAACGGGGAGAAACAAAAGAGACACACTTTCCATAAAAATTCCGTTTAGTTAAGGACTTTTATTTTCATTGAATAAGAACAAATTTATGCCAAAACCGTTATAATTTTTGTAAAGTTTTGACAATCCAATACAAAATTCCGGAATTGACCAAAACCATTATAAATAAGCAAATACTTCTGCTTGCCGTTATTCTTTTTTCAACAGTTTATGAATCTAACGGAACGGAAGAGATCCGCCGGGTAATTGCAGGTGGCGGGGCAACATGGCACAATATCCGGGATGAAGGCATCTCCCCTTCTCTCTTCAGCGGCAGGCACAACTCTTTTTTTACCGGAATTACCAAAAGCAAGGAATCATATGTAAGTCACCTTGATATATCTTTTTATAACGGTCAACTACACCCCGGCCATTATCCCGAGCTAACCGATGCCACTATGAAAACCTCTATGGTCAATTTTAACTATGCCTACATGAGAAGGGTTAAAACTTCCGGGGGAGAGAACATATCACTGTCTGCAGGAGGGTCAATCAACAACAGCTATTTTTACCACAGGCACCTGCTTTTCGACAACAGCTCGGTAAACAGCAGTTTTTACACCAAAATAAGCCTTGCGGCTACAGGATCATATCCTTTCACATGGGAGGAAAAAGATCTGGTTTTCAACTTCCGGCTGTCAGTTCCTGTTCTATCGGTAAATATCCGTCCCTCCTATTCAATGAGCAAACCCATCGGTTTTCTTACATATCCTGACAACACTTTCAAAGCTGTTTTAAACAGTATGGATATAGCTACAGTAGACAGGTTTATAGGACTAAACAGCAGGTTTTGGCTTGATTACCGTTTAAGCAGCAGATACGGCCTGAAATTCTCATATGAATGGGACTTTTTTACTTTTAACGGCGACAATACAGTCAAAAGCGGATCAAATACATTTATGATACACACTTTTCTTGATTTTTAAAGGGATTTACAAAATATGAAACTTATTTTTTTAATATTTATAATTCCACTTCTGTTTACAGCTTGTGAAAAGCTGCTGATAGAAGAAGACCCTTTAAATACACCGGTAAACAACTTTGAACTGCTGTGGGAAACAATTGATAAAAAATATTCGTTTTTCACCTATAAAAATATAAACTGGGATTCCCTTTATCACGAGTACCGACCAAAGGTGAATGACAGAATGACAAAGAGGCAACTTTTCAATCTGCTTTCAGAACTGCTTTTTTATCTTGAAGACGGACATGTTAACCTGGAATCGGATTTCGATCGTTCCGGAAACTGGGAGTGGTATAAAAATTCTCCCAAAAACTTTAACTACAGCCTTCTGAGGTCTTCATACCTGAAAGACGACTTTGAAAATATAGGGCCGTTCGTTATCCAGGAAATAGATTCAATCGGGTACATCTATTTAGGATCCTTTTCTGACAGGATAAGCACTGAAGATATAGACATTATTATTAAAAAGTTTTATAACCTGAAGGGAATTGTATTTGATGTCAGAAGCAATGGCGGGGGATACAGCACCAATGTAGCTATTATTGTCAGAAGGTTTGCTGACAGGCGAAGACTTGTAGCCCACAATAAATTCAAAACCGGTCCAGGCCACGATGATTTTACAGACCCCCGGCCGGTTTACATTTCTCCATCAGGGAAAAGACAGTTCCTTAAACCGGTTGCAGTTTTGAGCAATCGCCGTTCATACAGCGCTGCTAACGATTTTGTCCTTAATATGTCTGCCTTCCCAAATGTTACAGTTGTTGGGGATTCAACAGGGGGCGGTGGCGGGACTCCGGTAAACGCTGAATTGCTGAATGGTTGGACTTACAGGTTTTCGACGACTATGACTCTGGCACCCGATGAGTTCAATGTTGAAGAAGGTATTCCCCCTGATATACAGGTCAATATGAAGCAATCCGACATCAATAGCGGAATTGACACAATACTGGAAACCGCTCTGGAACATATCCGCAATCAATGAATTTGTCAGCCCGGTAATGAAAAGAACGCTTAAAATAACAGCTGACGGCTCACACACTTTCCATGTGAGTGATATAGATGAATCGTACCACTCTTTGCATGGAGCAATACAGGAATCTTTGCATGTATTCATTAAGGAGGGATTTCTTTTCCATCCCGGCAGGGAACTCCGGATACTTGAAACAGGATTCGGTACCGGTTTGAATGCTGCTTTAACCTGCATGGAGACGGGCAAGACCGGTAAAAAGATCAGATATGACTCGCTAGAACTGTATCCTTTGGCAGCCAATGAATACAGTCAGCTAAACTATTTTGAAAAGGGAACCAGATCAAGGGAAATATTCATAAGATTGCACGAATGTGAATGGAACAGGTCAGTTAATATTTCCCCTCTGTTCAATATCATTAAGCTTCAATGCAACCTGGTTACCTGTGAACTGCCGGGAAAATACGAACTGGTTTACTTCGACGCCTTCAGTCCCCGTGCACAACCGGAGCAGTGGAGAACAGAAATTTTCAGAAAAATACACAACGCCATGACATCCGGTGGTGTGCTGGTAACCTACTGCGCAAGCGGTAAGGTTAGAAGGAATATGGAAGAATCGGGTCTTCTGGTACAAAAAATTCCGGGCCCGCCCGGAAAAAGGGAGATGATAAGGGGGGTCAAAAAATAATTGAACTCGTCGATCTCCAGGTATATAGATGAGTATTTTAGGAGTTTTTTTGATGGAAAATTCATGTATATTTGTGAAAATTTTATTACAGAAAATTATCACTTCAGTAAAGAAGCCATGAAACCAAAAAGTTCAAAATCATTTCATGGCATATCCTCTGAAAACCCAAACAAAAAATCATAATCAAATGAAAAACTTTTTAATTGCATTTATCACCGGAGCCATCTTTATTCTGGGCTCATGCAACGGGACAGGTTCCCGGGACACAGAATTTTCAAATGAAATAGACTCTGTAAGTTACGCTATTGGGGTTTCATTTGGCAACCAATTAAAAATGAGCGGAATGGAGACTGTAAACGCAGACATACTTGCTCAGGCCATACAGGATATGTTCGAAGATAAAGATCCCGCTTTTGACGAAGTTGAGGCTAACATGATCCTGAACCGCTACTTCAACATGCTTCATTATAGGGAAAATCTTGAGGAGGGAGAAGAATTTCTCAGAGAGAACAAGCTTAGGGAAGATGTTGTAACAACAGAAAGCGGACTTCAGTATGTCGTTATTGAAGAAGGCGACGGTCCAATTCCGGAGTATGATGATGAGGTGGTTGTCCATTACACAGGTACGCTGATTGACGGTACACAGTTCGACAGCTCCGTGGAGCGTGGCGAACCGGCTCAATTTAAGCTTTCTAACGTTATTGAGGGCTGGACTGAAGTACTTCAGCTAATGCCTGTAGGTTCAAAATGGAGGGTCTTCATACCACAGGAACTTGCCTATGGTGCCAATCCCAGACAGGGTGGCCCTATAGAGCCTTTTTCCATGCTGATTTTCGAAATCGAGCTGATCGATATAGCTGAAGAATAAGGTTTATTAAATAACGTACAAGCGGGACCATTCACCTGAATGATCCCGCTCTATTATTTGTAGGAATAGTTATCAGACCTTATTCACTAATACCCGCCTGATCCAGAAGGAATGCATATTGCATGGCTATCTCCTTGTACCTCTGATAGCGTCCGGCTGCACCTCCATGACCTGCTTCCATATTAGTTTTCAGCAGTAACGGATTGTCATCTGTCTTCAAATCCCTCAACTTGGCCACCCATTTCGTGGGCTCCCAGTATTGTACCTGTGAATCATGCAGCCCTGATGTAACAAGCATTGCCGGGTAATCCTGCGGCACAACATTGTCATATGGAGAATATGAAAGCATATATTCATAATACTCCGGATCGTTGGGGTTGCCCCATTCGTCATACTCAAATGTTGTAAGCGGTATGGTCTCATCCAGCATGGTGGTAACAACATCCACAAAGGGTACACCTGCAATAATGCCCCTGAACAGTTCTGGTCTCATATTTACAACAGCTCCCATCAGCAGTCCGCCTGCACTTCCTCCTTGGGCAAAAAGCAGGTCAGGATTGGTATAGTTCTCCTCAATAAGGAATTCGGCGCAAGAAATAAAATCGGTGAAAGTGTTTTTCTTGTTCAGCAACTTCCCTTCTTCGTACCAGTAGTATCCCATCTCCTGTCCTCCCCTTACGTGAGCAATTGCATATACAAAGCCCCGATCGAGAAGGCTCAGTCTTACAGAGCTGAAACCTGGATCCCTGCTGGATCCGTATGAACCATAGCCTGCAAGCAAAAGGGGATTATTTCCGTCACGTTCAAGGCCCTTCCTGTAAACCAGTGAGATGGGCACCTGTGTGCCGTCTTCTGCGGTTGCAAAGTAACGTCTTGCTTCATAATAATCGGGATCGAAATCACCCAGTACCTCATCCTGCTTGAGCAATTCCCTTTCCCTGGTGCTCATGTTGTAATCATAGACTGATGAAGGAGTTGTAAGTGATGTGTATGAGAATCTCAGCACATCGGTATTTATGTCCGGGTTTACCGAAATACGGACTGTATATGCTTCTTCATCAAACCGGATGTAATGTTCTTCACTGGTTCCCCATTCCATAACCCTCAATTGTGTAAGCCCATCCTTCCTTTCCGAAACTGCCAGATGGTCGTTGAATATCTCTATACTGCTAAGCAATACATCCTCTCTGTGGGGTATCACATTGCGCCAGTTGTTTTTTCCGGTCCTTGTAACAGGTGTTTCCATAAGCCTGTAGTTGGGCGCATCCCAGTTTGTGAGGATATAGAACCTGCCGCCGTGATGGTCAACAGAATAGCGCATATCATTTTCGCGTGGATGAAATAGTCTGAACTCCCCTCCGGGATTGTCTGCATCCAGATACCTGTATTCGGTTGAAAGGGTGTGAGAAGATACGATCATAATGTAATCCCTTGACTTTGTCCTTGTCACTCCGACCCTGAAGGTTTCATCCTCTTCAAAATAGATAAGCTCACGGTCATCAGGATCATCACCCATCTTGTGCCTGTATATCCTGTCGGCACGCAGTGTATTGTAATCACGGGTGGTATAGAAAACAGTCCTGCTGTCGTTGCCCCAGACTGTTGATCCTATTGTAACCGGTATACTTTCATCAAGGATCTCACCGGTTGTAAGGTCTTTGAAATGGATGGTGTACCTGCGGCGACCCACAGTGTCAACACCGAAAGCAAGCATATTGTTATCGGGACTTACTCTCAATCCCACAGCCTGGTAGAAGTTGTGGCCTTCGGCTTTGATGTTCACATCAAGCAATATTTCCTCTTCGGCATCCATGCTGCCTTTTCGGCGGCAGTGGATGGGAAACTCTTTCCCCTCTTCATAACGTACATAATAATAGTACCCGTTGTCAAAATAGGGTACCGTTTCATCATCTTCCTTAATACGTTCTACTATCTCCTCATACAGATTTTCCTGGAGCTCTTCAGTATGCCTCATCATTGCTTCAGTGTAGGCATTTTCAGCTTCAATATACTCAATCACTTTCGGATCCTCCCTGTCCCTCATCCAGTAATAGTTGTCAACACGGGTATGCCCATGAGTGGTGATCTCATAAGGAATCTTTTCCGCAACAGGTGGTTCCGGTTCCATTTTACAACCTGTTTGCATAATAAACAATGGGGCAACCAAAATCAGAACAGATTGCCATGAAAAAATTTTGTAACTCATAAGGGAATATTTTAATTAAACTTATTGAAAAATAACTGCTTTGCATAAGAGTGACACACTTTGATTTAATTTAATAAAAATAAGAGGTTTTTGGCAATTTACACAAAAAATCCCGGTTTTTACGCTTTAATGGAAAGATGTTGCGGATTTTATTTAATAGCTGTTTTTTATTAATTTTAAGAAAAAATTGTATGAGCCAAAACAGATTAATACGATCAAATGACCGTATAATAGGAGGTGTTTGCGGGGGAATAGCTGAGTGGCTTGGGTGGGATCCCACACTCATGAGAGTGCTTTACCTGCTGGCTTCAATACTGAGTATAGGGTTTCCGGGTATATTGGTATATATTGTTTTATGGATAGTGATGCCTGAAAAAAGGAGTTACTGAAAGATCCCTGGATGAACAGTTTCTCCGGAACCAGTCCGGGCACTAAAATTTCAATGGATTCAAAAAATTGACTAAATGAGCGTAAGAAATCAGATACCGGCGGGCATTCTTTCTTTGGATCTTAAAGACGAACTCTCCGGATTCAGGAACCGTTTTTATATCCCTCAAAATACAATTTACATGGACGGGAATTCGCTGGGACTGCTCTCGGTGGATTCAGAAGAATCTCTTTTAAGAGTGCTGGATGAATGGAAAAAACTTGCAATTAAGGGATGGACGGAAGGAAAACGCCCATGGTTCTGGTTTGCAGAAGAGATAGGAACAATGGCCTCCAAACTTGTGGGAGCCGATCCGGGAGAGGTTATAATGAGCGGATCAACCACAGTAAACATACATGCTCTGATTAGCAGCTTTTTCACTCCTGAGGGGGAAAGGAACAAAATATTGGCCGATGAGCTCAACTTCCCCTCAGATCTTTACGCACTGAAAGGACAGCTTATGCTGAAAGGGTTCGACCCGGACAAACACCTGGTACTTGCAAAGGCCGGGGAGAAAGGACTGCTGGATGAGAAAAGTATAATTGAGCTGATGACGGATGAGACAGCCCTGGTTTTTTTACCTTCTGTTTTGTATCATACCGGCCAGCTCCTTGATATAAAAATGCTTACAGAAGAAGCTGCTAAAAGGGGGATTTTAACAGGTTTTGATTGCAGCCATTCTGCCGGGGCCATACCCCACAGGTTTAACGAATGGGGAGTGGATTTTGCACTGTGGTGCAGTTATAAATACCTGAACGGCGGACCCGGTTCAACAGCTTTTTTTTATGTAAACAAAAAACACTTTGGAAAAGAACCTTTCCTTGCAGGATGGTTCGGGTGTAACAAGGAAAAGCAGTTCGACATGCTGAACGAGTTTATCCCTTCTCCCGATGCAGGAAGGTGGCAAATATCATCCCCTGCCATACTCAGTTCTGCCCCTGTAGAAGGGGCATTGAAAATAACCCTTGAGGCAGGTATAGACAGGATAAGAAAAAAATCGGTTCAATTGACTACACTGCTGGCAAAAATGATAAATGAGAGGATAATCCCACATTACCAGGGTTTCCGTTTAATAACCCCAACTGACCCGTCAAAGCGGGGAGGACATATTGCAATTGAACATCCTGATGCCGCCATGATTACGGAAGCCCTGAAAGCAAGGGGTGTGATACCCGACCTGAGACCCCCCTCCATTATCAGGATAGCACCGGTTGCTCTTTACAACAGTTTCAGTGAGGTGTGGAAAGTGGTTGATATTCTTGCAGAGATAATGAAAAATAATGAGTACGTTAAATTCAGAGGGCAACGCAGGACTGTAACCTGATAGAGCTTCAAAAAAGAGAATTGAGCCCTCAAAAGTGCTTTCCGGAAACCCTTTCAGAACAAATCGGTGAAAGCGTTGTTAGAATTGAAACAGAATTAATTTTTAAGTAATGATATATTCGCCCGAAAAATACAGGATTAAAGACCAGAGGATGAAGCCTTTCATCGACCCGGACGAGATATGGGAAATCCTGGAAAAGATAAAACCAACCAGGGAAAGGGTAAGGGAAGTGATCAGGTCTGCCCTTGATAAAAAAAGGCTTTCACTTGAAGAAACAGCTGTGTTGATAAATGCTGATGACCCTGAGCTTACAGAGGAGATAAAGGAAGGTGCAAGACAACTTAAGGAAAAAGTTTACGGGGAAAGGATAGTGCTTTTTGCCCCGCTGTATGTGGGAGACATGTGCATAAACAATTGCATCTACTGCGGATTCAGAAAAGACAACAAGACAAAGCGGATTACCCTCAGCAGGGAAGAACTGATAACTGAAACCAGGGCATTAACCGGGCATGGACACAAACGTCTGATACTTGTTTACGGGGAGCATCCCCGCTACTCCCCCGAATTTATTGCAGATACCGTTAAAACAGTATACAGTGTCAAAAAAAATAACGGTGAGATCAGAAGGGTCAACATAAATGCAGCACCCTTTGACATACAGGGCTTCAGGACTATTAAGGATGCCGGTATCGGCACATTCCAGATCTTCCAGGAAACTTACCACGAACCTACTTACATGGAAGTGCATTTGGGAGGTGTCAAGCGCAATTACGAATGGAGGCTTACAGCTCTTGACAGGGCACAGGAAGCGGGCATTGACGACGTGGGTATAGGTGCTCTCTTCGGGTTATACGACTGGAGGTTTGAGGTAATGGGGCTTGTAAGGCATGTTAACCACTTTGAAGCGGTATATGGTGTTGGTCCTCACACAATCTCATTCCCCCGTATACAAAACGCCCTTTCTCTTGATATAAGCAAATCCAATCTTGTTGATGATGAAAGTTTTGTAAGACTTGTGGCAATATTGCGGCTTGCTGTTCCTTATACCGGACTTATACTGACAGCCAGGGAGCCGGCACATATTCGCGATCAGGTTTTGCGTTTCGGTGTTTCCCAGATTGACGGAGGCACTAACATTGAACTGGGAGGTTACAGCAAGCAAAAAGAAGGCGAACAGGACCTTGCAATGGAGCAGTTTCGTATCAACGATACCAGGTCGCTTAATGAAATAATGGATGAACTGATCGGGAAAGGGTATATACCATCTTTCTGCACGGCATGTTACAGGCTTGGGAGAACAGGGGAGCACTTTATGGAGTTTTCAGTGCCCGGTTTTATAAAAAGGTACTGCTCACCAAACGCACTGCTCACACTTGCGGAATACCTTGAGGATTACGCCCCTGAAAACACAAAAAGAAAAGGTTATGTGTTGATAGAAAAAAAGGTGGCTGAACTGTCGAAACATCAGAATGTGAAGGGACTTAAAATAAAGCTGGAGGAGGTCAAAAAAGGGAAGAGAGATCTCTATTTTTAATATGGACCGTGTTTGAAGGGACTAAACTATTTACCTTATGAGTGAAAAAACAATTCTCGGTATATACCTGCCCGACAGGATAAAAGGAGCCGGACTTACACAGAAAATACTTTCAAAATATGCCGGAGTTATAATAAACAGGCTCGGCACACATGAACTTACACAGGATGTATGCAGCAGGCAGGGACTAATTTTACTGGTTCTTCAGGGTGAGGAAAAGAAACAGTATGAACTTGAAAAAGAGCTGCTGGAAATCGGGGGCATCAAAATTGAAAAAATGATTTTTAAATACTAAATACTTTAAATTATGAAAGAATTAAGAGTTTTGGGAATATTGGTATCACACAGGAACAAGGATGCAGTACAGATCCAGGAAGTTCTTACCAAATATGGGTGCAACATTAAAACCAGGCTTGGGTTGCACGACGTAACCGACAATCCTTGCAGTCCTCACGGACTAATACTCCTGGAGCTTATGGGGGATGTTGAGGAATGCAACAGACTTGAAAACGAACTGCTTGCAATAAACGACCTGCAGGTAAAAAAGATGGTTTTTGAGCATTAACCTCTGCGTTTATTTTAATCAAACTCCATGGGTTGGTCTGTTAAAGAATATTTAAATATGCGGAACCAAACCTAAACCGTATTTTGTATGACTAAAGGCAAAGATGCAAAACCCCATATAGGAATATTCGGACGAAGGAATTTCGGGAAAAGCTCACTTATCAATGCGCTGGCCGGACAGGACATAGCTATAGTTTCTGAAGTTCCCGGCACTACAACCGACCCGGTGAAACGGTCGTTTGAGATATTCGGTATCGGTCCCTCCATACTGATCGACACTGCAGGCATTGATGATACCGGCGATCTGGGCAGCAAAAGGGTTGACCGTTCAATGTCAGTTCTTAAAACAGTTGACCTTGCACTTCTGCTGATTACAGGGAACTCCATCGGCGAACATGAAAGAAAGATGTTAAAGGCTTTTAAAAAGTACGAGGTGCCTTTTCTGATAATTCACAACAAGTCAGATATAGAACCTCTGAAGGAAGATTTCAGGCAGAAGACCGAAGATGAGACAGGCGCTCCTGTTTTTGATTTTTCTGCATTGAACAATAGCGGCAGGGATGCGATAATTGAAACCATGATAAATCTTATGCCTGAGACCGCATATAAGAGCAAAAGCCTTCTCGGGGGACTGCTGAAAAAGGATTCAATTGTGCTTCTGGTAACACCTATTGACAGCGAAGCGCCCGAAGGCCGTCTTATACTCCCCCAGGTACAGACTATCCGGGATGTTCTTGACAATGATTGTGTTGCTGTAGTTACTAAGGAAAATGGAGTGGGAACTTTAATTAATAAGCTTAACCCCAAACCCGACATGGTAATAACCGACAGTCAGGCATTCGGGAAAATTGCCCCGGATGTGCCGGAAGAGATATGGCTTACCAGCTTCAGCATACTGATGGCGAGCAACAAGGGGGATTTCGAAAGCTTCCTGAAGGGAACGCCTTCCATAGACTCACTGAAGGACGGCGACAGAGTGCTTATGCTTGAGTCCTGTTCCCACCAGGTATCATGCGAAGATATCGGCAGATTCAAGATTCCCGCGTGGATGCAAAAGTTTACCGGGAAAAAGCTGGAATTTGATTTTGTGGCGGGCAAAGACCAACTGCCCCAAAATACCGGGAATTATTCACTTGTTATCCAGTGCGGGGGATGTGTAATGACAAGGAAACAGATTGAAAACCGTCTCAGGTACGCTGTGAAAGCAAGGGTGCCTGTTACTAACTACGGTATGGCAATTGCATGGATGAACGGTATATTCAACAGGGCAACCGGACCGTTCCTGGAAAAGGCTGGTATAAAGGGTGAAACAAGCAAATGAGCAGTGAATTACACAAAATATTGAAAAAAGAAGAGCTGACAAAAGATGATCTTGTGTCACTTATCTCTGCCGGAAATGAAGAAAATGAGATAATATTTAATCACGCGGGCAGGGTAAGAGAGCTTCACCTTGGAAAAAAGGTTCACCTGCGGGGACTGATTGAATTTTCGAATATCTGCAGTAAAAACTGCTTTTATTGCGGTATAAGGTGTGCCAATAAAAATGTTCCGAGATACGAAGCCACTGAAAAGGAGATAGTTGGTGCTGCAAAACATGCACAAGACAACGGTTTCGGCTCGGTTGCCCTTCAAAGCGGTGAGCGAAGCGATAAAAAATTCATAAAAAAAATTGACAGGGTATTACAACGGATCAAACAGCAGTCCGGAGGCAAAATGGGTATTACCCTCTCCGCAGGTGAACAGACCGAAGATGTTTACCGTATGTGGTTTGAAAGCGGCGCCCACCGTTACCTGCTGCGTATCGAAATGTCGGATCCCGGTCTTTACAAAAAATTCCATCCCGGCGACAATCTGCATGATTTTAACAAAAGGACGGAGTGTTTATCCATGCTAAGAAAAACGGGCTACCAGACAGGAAGCGGAATGCTTATAGGGCTGCCCTTTCAGACTCCCGAACATCTTGCCAGGGACCTGTTATTCCTGAAGGAAAATGATATTGATATGGCAGGCATGGGACCCTATATTGAACATCCCGAAACACCCCTTTATAAATACAGGGAGGTGCTGCTTTCCAAAAAGGAAAGGTTTTACCTTGGCATTAAAATGGTTGCCGCACTGAGAATTTTGATGAAAGATATCAATATTGCAGCTACAACGGCAATGCAAACGCTCCATCCTGAAGGACAGCAAAAAGCTCTGATAGCAGGTGCAAATATAGTTATGCCCAATATAACACCTGCAAAATACCGTGAAAACTACTTTCTTTATGAAGGCAAATCGGGAGTTCACTTCAACCTGGAGGAAGTTAAGTCAGTTACCGAAGAGAGGATCCGTTCAGCAGGATTTGAACCGGGATACAATGAATGGGGTGATTCCTTAAGGTTTGAGAAAAGGAAAAACAGACAAAGATGCTAATATGACTGTCTATAATTTGATTAACAGGTGATGGCACAGTCAGATTTTAAGAACAGATATTAAACATTTGTCTGATTTCACATACCGGAATTTATTCAAGAACAACCAGTTTGTTTTTTATGGCATAAGCCATAAGGCTCAAAGAGTTCCTGGTATTTGTCTTGGTTAGCAGGTTTGTTTTATGTCCCAGCACGGTACGTTCACTGATAAAAAGTGCATCAGCTATTTCCTTGTTACTTAAACCCTCACACAATAACTGAAGTATCTCCTTTTCCCTGCGGGTAAGTTTCAACTTGTCTTCCTTGCTTTCAGGCTTCTTCTCTCTGGTCAGCTGTCTGGTAAAGAACTCGAAAAGTTCTTCGGAATAAAAACTCCCCCCGTTGTACACAGTCTGAATGGCTTTATCCAGATTCTCCTTGTTAATATTCTTCATAAGAAACCCTTTTGCACCAACATCCATCATACTTTGTATATATTCATCCTCCCCGAACATGGTAAGTGCAATAAATTTCAGTCCAGGCTTCTTTTTAAGAGCCTCTCCAGCCGCTTCTATCCCGTTCATTTCGGGCATCTCAATATCTATTAGAACTATGTCGGGTTCAACCTCGTCAAGCATCTCGAGAAAAGCCCTGCCGTTTGCAGCTTCTCCTGCAATCTCTACATACCTGAGTTTTCCGAGAACCATTTTCAGTCCGTTACGGAAGATCTCATGATCATCAACAATAAGCACTTTTATCTTCTCCTGCATATCTGCAAAATTATACGTTTATTTCAATTTTTATGTTAAACCCTTCACCCGGACGGCTGTTGAAGTTGTAAGTCCCGTTTATTGACCTGATCCGGCTTATAATATTCTTCAGTCCCATCCCTTTGTTATCCGAATTGATTATATCGTCAACCACAAATCCAACTCCGTCATCTCTGAAATATAATGTCAATATATCATCTTTCTTTACAAGAAATATCTGCACATTTTCAGCCCTGGCATGTTTAATGGTGTTGTTTATAAGCTCACTTATAACCCTGAACAATATAAGCTCCACATTGGTGTCCAGCCTGCGGTCAATATTCTCAGTCTCAAACTTAATATTCAACTGGTTTGTCCTGTTCACCTTCTCGCAAAAAGCCTGCACCGCTTTTACAAGTCCGTATGAATTAATTACGGTTGGCATCAGGTTGTTTGATATAGTGCGGGTTGCATTAACGGCCTCATCTATCAGTTCGTTACTGTGACGGATTAGGTCCTTCCTTTCCTCCTCGCTCAAAGTCATCGAATCGAGTTCATTTACATAAAGCTTTGCAGCGGAAAGAAGCGGACCGAGTCCGTCATGCATCTCCCTTGCAAAACGCTTCCTTTCACGCTCTTCCCCCCTTATTACAGCACTCAGGATCTGCCTTTCCAGTTCGGCCCTTCGGCTGATATTTCTTACCACGCTTAAAATAAGCTTTTCATTCCCATAGTTTACCAGCCTGCTGGTAAACTCCACCTTGATAATTTTACCCGACCTGGTGATGTGTTCCGACTCAAACGCATGGCTTCCCTTTTTGAAGATAATCCTGCGGTTTTCAGCAACCTGCTCCCTGTATTTTTCGGGCTTAATATCGGATATTTTCATCTCNAGGAGCTCTTCCCTGTTATATCCCAATGTTTCGCAGGCAGCGATGTTTACCTCTACAATATTCTCATCGACATCGGTTACAAATATATCGTCACCCGTGCTGTCGAATAGCTTTCTGTAGCGTTCTTCAGACTCTTCAAGTGCGCGACTGACCGTATATAGCTTTTCTCTTGACCTTTTCAGCTCCGTGAAAAACCTGAATATCTTTTCGGTTGTAAAGTAATATATAAAACCCAGCAATAGCAGTATTGAAATACCTCCTGTTATAACCGCCCCCAAAATTGCATCTCTCCTGAGATCTCTTGTCTCTATATCCGGAAAAACAGAAGCGGCAACATATAGTTCAAAATCTTCAAAGTAATCGAATGCCATAACCTTCTCTCTGCCGTTAAGCAAATATCTGAGAACACCGCTTTGCATATCCAATACCTCCCTGAACAATGTGCTGTCACTCCAGTCTTCCCCCTCTCTTTCAGGATGTATTGCAAGGATTCCACTTTTATCAAAGACAAACGGGTAACCGCTTTCTCCTATTTCCAGGTTCAACAATATACGCTTCAGCTCATCCAGATCTTTTTCCTTATCTCCAACATAAATCATTCCCTCCACTTCGCCCTCAATGAATAGAGGCTGGTATGCAGTTACATACCAGTCGTTTACAACAAAAGCCCTTCCGTAATATGTTTCTCCCTTCATTACGGAAAGGCTAACAGGCGAGTCATAAGGAATATATGTACCCACAGCCCTTTTGCCCTCTTCAGTGAGCACATTGGTTGAAATCCTTACAAATCCGCTGTCCGACTTCTGGAAAATAGTGACGGTACCCCCTAACATATTCTGAAGGCTGTCAACAAAGCTGTTGTCACCAAACAGTTCGGTATTATCCAAAAACCATCTGTTCAACTCTGTTGTATGCATTTTTCCGGTTACCTGGTTATTTATCTCTGTTTTGAAAGTTTCCTCATCCGCACGAAAATCAATGTTAAGAAATGCCGCAGATGCAACTTTAAGATTGGACTTCACTTTATCCAGCTTAAGCGTGGCTTCCCTCTCAAACATCTTTGAGATGGTTTGCACCTCCAGCCTCAGATTGCTTTCGATCTGTTCATTGAATATTACTATTGATTTTTTGACAAAATAGAATGTGATTGTTACCACCACGATTGTGATGATAAGGCTGACAGGCAAAAAAAGACGGAGTCTGAGCGGCAGGTAGATCTTTTTCATTCTTGCTGCAGTTATAAGAAAGTTCAAAAAAAAACAACCGGAAATATGTTGTTTGTTTTACAAACTTAATGTAAAAAGTGTAAACTGAACTTCCAAAAACCATTTTTCCACCCAATCCTGGCGGACAGGTGTTTCTGCTATAACAGATGCCGGGAGATATATTTCCCTGAACCCTGAGCAGAGCCGTGCCTTAAAGAGGGAATTTCACCGTAAAAGTACTCCCCTCATCCGGCTTGCTTTCCACCTCTATAGTGCCTTCATACAAGTCTGTCATCTTTTTGGCAATTGACAACCCCAATCCGCTGCCAGGCACTGACTGCGTCTTGATATTCTTGATACGTACAAAATCCTGGAAGAGCAGTTCTGCCTCATCACTGCTCATACCTATGCCGGTGTCCCTTACCGTTATGGTTATCTCCTTTTCGTTTTTCTCAAGATTAACAAAAACCCTGCCTGATTCCTTGTTGTATTTAACTGCATTTGATACCAGGTTGTTTATAATTATCTCCAACTCATTCTTATCTGCTGTCATATACATATCCTCATCAGCATCAAGGGATATTTTAACATCCTTCTGGGCTGCCACCGGCTCGAATGAATCAATAACCGACTTGGCAATTTCTGAGATATCTAGCTTACGAAGATCTCTCTTTTTCCTGCCTGATTCAATTCGGGTAAGGTCAAGCAAATCGGATATAAGTGTACGCATCCCCTTTATCCTCTCCATGGAACGTTCTATCATCTCCATATAGTCATCTATGGTATCACCCACCTGCTTGTCCTTCATCATCCTCAGATAACCCTCTATTGCGTTGATAGGCGACTTCAGCTCATGCGAAAGTATTGAAAGGAACTGAAACCTGTCTTTCTCACCCTCTTCCTTCATTTTTCGGGTCATACGCTTCAGGTAGAGGTTCTTTGTGATATTTTCCACAGAGGTTTTCAGTTCATCAGGCTTGAAAGGCTTGGGTACAAAATTGTAGGCCCCGTAATTTGTTGCCCTGATTGCCAGATCAAGGGAAGCATAGGCCGTAATCATCATCACCGCGATATCATACTCCTTGCTGTTGATATACTCAAGCACTTCAATCCCGTCAATTCCCGGGAGCTTGTTGTCAAGCAGCATAATATCCACTTTTGTCGATTCAATGATCTTTATGGCCTCCTCTCCAGTTGATGCCTGCAGAATCTTAAAAGTAAAATCCTCATCCATAAAAGGGTAGCCAACGGAGTAGTTTTTAAGTACTCTTTCGGCACCTGACCGGATGCCGGGTTCGTCATCCACAACAAGTAATTTGAGTTCACTCATAGCCTATAATTTTAACAGTTTGTTTATTTCTCTTTGAAGCTGATCGGGCCTCAGTCCTTTTTCTAAATAAACATCCGCCTTGATCCATTTCTTATCGGACTCATTTTCCAGGCTGAACATCATTCCTGTTTCAGCCGTCACTGCAGTAGCCACAATTATGGGAACATCAGGGTAAAGCCTCTTAATACGGTGGCTAAGTATGAAGCCGCTGTCCTTGTTCTCCATCATCAAATCCAGAATGGCCAGGTCGGGATCCACTTTATCGAGCATCTCTTCAGCTTCCTTCTGCCCTGAAGCAGTGACAACTTCGAATCCCATTTTTTCGAGCATTGTCTTCATCTGGAAGATGTAATCAACGTCATCGTCAACCAGAAAAATGGTTTTTTTATCATTTGTTTTCATCGCTCTGTTTTTTAAATAATTCTTGGTAAAGTAATTATAAATTCTGTTCCGGTTGGTCCTGCCACGGGATCGGCATTGGATTCAACTCTTATCTTGCCACTATGCATCTTGATAATTCCGTAAATAAGCGGTAATCCCAGTCCTGTTCCCTTACCCACATCCTTTGTGGTAAAAAACGGGGTGAAAAGCTTATCCTTATGCTCATCGGGTATTCCACAACCGGTATCGCTTAACCTTATTACAACTTTGTTGTCATTCCCGTCAACCGATATTTTAAGCTCTCCTCCATCCGGCATTGCCTCAATTGCATTTTTGTAGAGGTTTGTAAAAACCTGAAGCATCTGATCCGGATCAATCATTGTCCAGGGATCATCAAGGGCAGAATCAACCGTTATCTTTACGTTGCCGGGAATCACAATTGATGAAAGAGAATTGTTCAGAAAATCAACTATGTCCAACTCCTGCACTTTTATCCTGTTCTTTCTTGCAAAGTTCAGCAATCCGCTCACAATTTTCTTGCATCTTTCAGCCTGCTTCACAATAAGCTCTGCATCAACTCTCTTCTCATCATCTTCAGGAAGCTCATCCAGCAAAATATTGCTGTACATGGTTATTACCCCGAGAGGATTGTTAAGCTCATGAGCTATTCCGGCAGATATCTGGCCCATATTGGCAAGCTTCTCTGAATGCTTAAGCTCCATCTTTGTATTCCTGAGCGTTTCATTGGTATTGTTAAGCTCCTGAATGGAACCATGAAGCTTTTCTATAGTGTAAGGCAGGCACATTTCGTCCTCTGCATACCCCTGGACAATGGCAACTGCATGATCATTACAGGTATCATATCCGCATGCTCCGCAATTGAGGTGGTCGGCTTCACTATGCTTGCCCATTTCTTTCAGGACTTTCTCTACTTTCTCCTTTTCCGGAATATCCTCACGCCTGTCCATCGGGCTGAATGTCTGACTCACATCTATTAATTCACCGTATCTCTCTACATCCTTTCTCCACTGCTCAACATCAAGGTCCTGCAGTTTCATCTTAACATATTTGCTTATCTGCGACCATTTGAAATAGAAATTTTCCCTGTTGGTCATACCGGGACCCATTATACAACCNTTGCAACAAAGCAGCTCCAAATGGTAACCGGCAATCTCCCCCCTTTCCATCTCTTTTATCGCCTCCATAAAATTGTGCNTTCCGGAGTCAACTATTATATTCCCCTCCACTACATTGTCGGATTTCTTCACATTCTGGAGCAACCCCCTGCTTAAAGGAAACAATGCCCCCATACCCGAACGGGGAGGATCAAATTCCGATGGCTCCGTATTCTCAGGAGTAATTGAATATTCTTCAAAAAGCTCCCTTAGCTCTGCAAATGTGAGACCCTCATCAACTTCATCTGATTCGGCCTTTTTAGCGATACACGGACCTATAAATACCGTGTACACATCATCGCCATAAATATGCCTTGCAAGCCTCGATGTAGCCACCATCGGTGAGGCAACGGGAGCAAGCCTGTCAACCATAGCCGGATGGTAATGTTCAACATAATACACAATTGCGGGGCAGTCAGACGATATATAGTTATTCTCACCGCTCTTTTCAATCAACTTTTTGTACTTGTGTGACACCAGGTCTGCCCCGAAAGAAACCTCCTGCACTTTGTCAAACCCAAGTTTACGTATCATGCCAACAACTTTCCTGTAATCTTCTATTTCCGTAAACTCGGCAGGAAAACTGGGGGCTAGAAGTGCAACCACTTTCCTTTCGCTGTTCCCCAGAAGCGACATAACATTCTCCTTCAGGTCGATTGCAACTTTTGCATTCTGACTGCAAACACTAACACAGTTTCCGCAACCGATACATCTCTCACTCAACACCTCTGCCTGCCCGTCAATTATTTTTATCGCCTTAACGGGACATTCCCTTACACAGGTGTAACAAACCCTGCACTTACCCTTAACGGTTGTAACTACCTTATTTTTGTTTGAATGACCCATTTCTACGGTTTTTAAAACTTATAAAAGTACATCCCTTTTCGTGTAGTCAGTATGAAGAAGCTTATGAGACTTCCTGCCCAGGGGTTTCCCAAGGAATGACTCATAAAGTTTGATAATCTCGGGATTCTTGTGCGAAACCTTGACGGTCTCTTTATCATCAATATCATACAGAGCTTTCATTCTTGCCATTACAGCCTCCTCGGAAGCACCTATATGCTGGCCTCCTCCGTTTATACAGCCTCCGGGGCAAGCCATCACTTCAATGAAATGCAGTTCCTTCTCTCCTCTCTTAACAATGTCAAGCAAAATTCTTGCATTTGCCAGTCCGTTAACAACCGCTACCTTCAGATTAAGCCCGTTAACATCTATTGATGCTTCTTTGCAGCCTTTCATTCCCCTCAGCGGTTCTATCCTGAATCTTACAAGCTCTTCACCTGTAAGCATATGATAAGCTGTCCTTATTGCCGCTTCCATCACTCCTCCCGTTGCACCGAAGAGTTTTCCGGCAGAGCTCCTGAAGCCGAGAGGAGAATCGTTTGTTTCCGGCGCTATCTGGTTAATATCTATTCCATACATCCTTATCAGCTGACCGAGCTCCCTGGTTGTGAGTACCGCGTCCACATCGCTAATGCCCATCGAGGTCATCTCTTCACGCTGTGCTTCGAACTTTTTTGCAGTACATGGCATAATCGAAACCGAATAAATGTCTTCAGGCTTAGCACCTTTCTCCTCAGCCCAGTGTGACTTGATAACGGCACCAAGCATCTGCTGTGGTGATTTGCAGGTTGAGAGGTTGGGTAACATGTCAGGATAGAACTCTTCAGCAAACTTCACCCATCCGGGACAGCAGCTTGTTATCATGGGAAGCTTCCCTCCGTTTTTCACACGGTCGATCAGTTCGGCAGCCTCCTCCATAATTGTCAGGTCAGCCGCAAATGTAGTGTCAAAAACATATTTGAACCCTACCTTCCGCAACGCTCCATTCAAAACATTGTTAATATCAATACCCGGCGGCATATTGAACTCTTCCGCCAGAGAAACCGAAATTGAGGGCGCATATTGAACAACCACCGTTTTTTCGGGATTGTTCAGCATTGATATCAGCTCGGTGAAATGGCTTTTCTCCGACAATGCTCCTGTGGGACAAACCATTATACACTGGCCGCAGTTTACGCAGCTGGATGTGTTGATTGACTTGTCAAATGCGGTACCGATAAAAGACTTGCTTCCCCTGTCAATAAAATCTATGCATGCAACACCCATAACCTCTTCACATATACGCACACAGCGCCCGCAAAGAATGCATTTGTCAGGATCACGCACCAGGCTTGCACCGGANCTGTCGATGTGAATTTTGTTCTTCTCACCTTTTATCCTTCTTTCCCGTACCTGGAGCTCTTCGGACAGATCCTGCAGCTCACAGTTTTTATTCCTTACACAGTAGAGGCAGTCATCCGGATGGTTCGAGAGAAGCAGTTCCACAATCGTCTTTCTCGATTCGATCACCCTTGGCGAATGTGTCTGTATCTTCATTCCCTCATCGACAGGTGTCGAACAGGCGGTGACAAGCCTTCCCGTTTTGGTGTTTTCAACCACACACATCCGGCAGGAACCGGAGGGAAACCTGTCCTTTATATAGCAAAGTGTGGGAACGTTTATACCTTCTCTCTTCATTACATCCAGTATGGTCTCCCCGCTCCTTGCACCTATGTTCTTATTGTTGACTTCTATTAAAAAACTCATGACTGTATTATTTAAGTTAATTACACTACTTCGATTGCGTCAAATTTGCACGCCTCATAGCAAGCGCCGCAACCTATACATTTATCTTCCACAATGAAATGCGGAGATTTCCTGCTGCCGATTATTGCATCAACAGGACACTTTTTGATACAAACAGTGCAACCTGTACATTTGTCAACATCTATCTTATAAACTTTCAGGTTCTGGCAAACACCTGCCGGACAATGCCGGTCGTAGAGATGTGCTTCATACTCATCCCTGAACCATTTATACGTGCTCAGCACAGGATTGGGAGCGGTCTGCCCCAGTCCGCAAAGCGAAGTATCCTTGATAACCTGACTCAGTTTCTCAATCTGCATAACCCCCTTGAAACGGTCAAGCGCCTCGGTATTGGCTGCATCAGGCTTAGAGGTCATGCTTTCCAGTATCTCCAGCAGACGTTTGGTTCCTTCCCTGCAGGGAATACATTTCCCGCAGCTTTCACGCTGTATGAAACCCATGAAAAACTTTGCTACATCAACCATGCAGGTTTCCTCATCCATAACAACAAGTCCGCCCGACCCCATCATTGCACCCACGTTTATAAGGGAGTCATAGTCTACCTGAATATCAAGATTCTCTTCAGTGATACATCCCCCCGAAGGACCTCCGATCTGCACCGCCTTAAATTTACGGTTATTAAGTATGCCCCCTGCAATATCAAATATTATCTCGCGGACTGTAGTACCCATGGGTATTTCAACCAGTCCTGTAAGCGCAATTTTGCCGGAGAGGGCAAAAACCTTCGTTCCCTTGCTCTTTTCGGTACCGGTAGACGCAAACCATTCGGCTCCGTTTAGCAGTATATCCGACACATTTGCAAATGTTTCAACATTGTTTATAACCGAGGGCTTGCCGAATAATCCGGTGGTGGTGGGGAAAGGAGGCCTCGGACGCGGCATNCCCCTNTTACCTTCAATACTGTGCATNAGNGCNGTTTCCTCGCCGCATACAAAAGCACCTGCTCCTTTTTTTATCTTTATATCAAAATCCACNCCGGTTTCGAATATATTTTCGCCAACCAGTCCATACTCCTTTGCCTGCTCAATTGCAATTTCAAGTCTCTNAATTGCAAGCGGGTATTCGGCACGGATATATATATATGCCCTGGTAGCTCCTATGGCATAGGCTCCTATAGCCATGCCTTCAATAAGCCTGTGAGGATCACCTTCAATCACCGCCCTGTCCATGAACGCTCCCGGGTCTCCCTCATCGGCGTTGCATATAAGGTATTTCTGGTCACTCTCTTCTTTATTAGCAAACTTCCACTTTAATCCGGTAGGGAAACCTCCCCCTCCCCTACCTCTCAGTCCGCTCTTCTCTATAATATCACACACACCGGCAGGCGAATGTACATTGATCGCCTTTATGTAGCTCTTATAGCCTCCGCGTGCAATATACTCATCTATGTTAACAGGGTCAATTATACCGCAGTTCTTGAGTACAAGGCGTTTTTGAGGTGCAAAGAACGGATGCTCACGCAAAAACCTTACACCATCCCATTTCTTTGCATCAGTGTAGTCAGATTGCCCAAGCACAAACTCTTCGGGAACTTCGAGCTGGAAAACGGCGTCAAGCACCTCGTTAACCTTATCTTCAGTAACATTTTGAAACATTATGCGGTTAAACCCGGGCAGCTGTACGTCCATTATCGGCTCAACGGCACACAATCCTATGCACCCTGTTTCGATAACCCTTGCCTTTATATCTTGATCTTCAATGTATTTTCTGACAGATTTGAGTGTTTTGGCGGCACCCGCACCGAGGCCGCATGTCCCTGCTCCCACGAATATCAAAGGCTCGCTCGTCTTTTCATTCCGCAATACCGAAATCTTTTCAAGAAGCTCGGGATCTTTCGAGTTATTCGTGAAATCCCTGAGCACTTCGTCTATAAGAAAATCTTTTACGGAATTGTTATTTTGTAAGTTCATAATTATCCCTGATTACGATAGTTATCCAATATTTCCTTAATTGATCCGCCCGTAACTTTCGCATGAAAATTACCGTTGATTGAAATTACAGGCGCCAGTCCGCATGCTCCTATGCATGCAACAACTTCAAGACTGAATAATCCGTCTTTTGTAGTCTCCCCTGATTTTACACGTATATTCTTCTGAATCTCATCGAGAACTGTGGCGGCTCCGAGTACATGACAGGCGGTGCCGCAACAAACCTGTATATGATATTTTCCAAGAGGTGCAAAACGAAACTGGTTGTAAAAAGTGGCTACGCCATATATTTTACTTGCCGGCATATTCAGGTGCCTGCTAACCTCCACGACTGATTCCTCGGACAGATAACCGTCAACATCTTGCACATCCTGTAAAACCGGAATCAGATTCTCTGTTCTTCCTTCAGGATAACGGTCAAGTATCTCCCTTACCCTGGTTTCCATTACTTCCCCCGTTGTTTTGTTCTTTTCCATAACTCCCTCCGTTAAACCTTTAAATTTTTTTATTTATGCAGGGGCAGTCATTTACCTGCCCCTGCCAGAGCTCTTCAAAAGTGTTATCAGATGTGCTTTTCAACTTCTTCAAGTATCTTCTTCGCTTCCACCGGCTTCCTGATGAATCCGCGGACGGGGAACCAGTGGCTCTTTCCATCCTCATCCTTGTAGTCAATACCTGCACTGCCATCGGTTATATTCTTCACGAGCAGAACCTGCAGGTCTTTGAAACTGGGATCTTTCCTGTACTCCCTTGCCATCTCCTGAACACTTGCCTTGGAGGTTACAAGAACATCTATAGATGACTGGATAAGGAAAGGTACATCCTTGAATTCGGGATTTTTCAGCATCTCCTGCGCAAGCTCAAACCCCTCATAGTGGGTTGTCATCATCACGTCAAGAATCGCAAGGTCGGGCTTTTCGCTGCGAAGCTTTTCCAGCGCTTCATTCTTGTTCATTGCGGGAATCACCTCGTAACCTTCCCTGGTTAAGATAGCTTTCATTGGTGTGATAACATCAATGTCGTCATCAACGATCAAAATTCTTTTCTTGTTAGTTTCCATAGCTGAAATTTTTTTAATTTGTTAGTACTTTTATTTGGCGTTTTTCAGATTATTCACTCTTTGCCTGTTTTTCTTATGTAAAAGTAATCTTCAATTCAACAGCTGACCAGAGAGTAAAGTCCTGTTTTTACTAGCATGAAACAACGGTATTTCCGAAAGCAAAACCGATACTTTTCTGCAATATTCTGCGGTATTGTATTGCGGGTATGACTAAAAAGGTTTTTTATTTCTGGGGGAAAGTATATATTTGTTACGCTTTTAAAAAGGTCATTTATTATCAGTCACAGCTAATATATTATAATGTATGGAAGAAAAAATTAACAGAATTATCGAATCCAATGGCAAATCTCCGGATCGTCTGATGGACATACTGTTGTCAGTACAAAATGAGTTCAGATGCGTCCCGGAGAAAGCGGTGAGCCTTATTGCTTCGGGGCTTGGAATTTCTGAAGCTGATGTCAGCCAGACCAGGACATTTTATCATTTCTTTTCTGCCGAACCGGTCGGCAAGTATGCGGTATACCTTAATAACGCAGCTGTTTCAGGAATGATGGGATTGGCTGAAGTAGTTGATGAATTTGAAAAACTTACAGGCATAAAGTTTGGTGAAAAAACCGCTGACGGACTCATCAGCCTTCACTATACCGCCTGTATGGGTATGTCTGACCAGGAACCGGCCGGTCTGATCAATTCAACTGTCTTTACCGGACTTAACCGTGAAAAGGTGAGGAAGATCGTATCAGATATGAAGGAAGGAAAGCCGGTTGAATCAATGGTCACCGAATATGGCGACGGCAACAACGCCCATCCGCTTGTAAAATCAATGGTAAAGAACAATATCCGGAAAGCCGGTCCTGTTTGCCTGGGAGATTACGAAGCAGGCAAGAGTCTCTCAAAGGCCTTGTCAATGAATCCCAAGGATGTTATCAGCGAAATACAGGAATCCAACCTGCGCGGACGGGGAGGTGCAGGCTTTCCAACCGGACTGAAGTGGCTGTTCTGTTCACAGGAAAGCGGCGACCGTTACGTACTCTGCAATGCGGATGAAGGGGAGCCGGGAACATTCAAGGACAGGGTGTTGATGACAGAACGAGCGAAAATGATGTTTGAAGGTATGACAATTGCAGGCTGGGCTATCGGGTCCAAAGAAGGAATTGTTTACCTGAGATATGAATACAACTACCTGCTCAGATTTTTGAACAGCATACTGGATGAGCTGAGAGAGAAGAATATGCTGGGTGAAAACATTATGGGCAAAGGATTTTCTTTCGACATAAGGATCCAGTCAGGTGCAGGCGCCTATGTATGCGGAGAGGAGTCTGCACTGATAGAATCGACAGAAGGCAAAAGGGGAGAACCCCGCAACCGTCCGCCTTTCCCGACGCAAAGCGGATACAATGAAAAACCCACTATTATAAACAATGTTGAGACATTCTGCTCAGCAGTGAAAATTGTGGAAAACGGAGGAGAGTGGTACAGGAAAATGGGCACCGAGGAATCGGCAGGAACCAAGCTTCTCAGTATTTCAGGCGATTGCAAAAAACCCGGTGTTTATGAGGTTGAATGGGGAATGACAATAAAGGAAATGCTTGATATGGTTGAAGCAACTGACGTACAGGCTGTACAGGTTGCCGGGCCGTCGGGTGTATGCGTCCCGCCTTCACAGTTCAACCGCAGGATAGCAATTGAAGACCTGCCTACAGGAGGTTCGATGATTGTTATAGGTAAGCAGCGCGACCTGATAAAGGATATAGTGCTCAACTTCATGGAATTCTTTGAGGACGAATCATGCGGTTCATGTATTACCTGCCGCTCTTTCAACATGATCCTCAGAAGACAGGTTGAAAAGATAGTTGAAGGCAGGGGAATCAAGCCCGATCTTGTAAATATGGTACAATGGGGGGAGATAATGAGGAATACCAGCCGTTGCGGACTGGGACAAACTTCGGCAAACCCCGTGTCCTCTACCATCGCCAACTTCCGTGAACTTTATGAATCGAGGG
>SL_3KL_010_SEDDRAFT_10000401_pt1 | contig 35182 bp, 22 predicted proteins | sample SodLakKL_010_SED_2_FD_10381 | JGI IMG/M metagenome (IMG submission 10381) | reverse complement strand
GTTTTTAAAGTACTTGAACCAATTTGAATGATAAAACGCCATTATTCAAAGATTTTATGAAGATTAAGAAAAAAGTTTATTCACTTATCGCACACCCCTAATATACTAAATGTCGCTATTGAACCAGGGGCAATAAAAGTTATATAATAATATATAAGTTGAAATCTATAATATACTTAGATACTTCGTTAGAAATCATCGATTGATCTTCCGAGGAATGTCAGCACATTTCTAAAGCCGATGTACGACTTCGTGGTATCCTGGTATTCATAGGTTCTCGTGCCGGTTTGAAGATAATACCCGACATCTTTCCACGAACCTCCTCTCACCACTTTTCGCTTGAAAGCTTCCGGATCATCAGGTTGAGCATCGTATTTAATGTCCGGACTGAGGTCATGTATATAACTGTAGGCGGATGGATCATAAGCAGTTTCGGTCCATTCTGCCACATTACCAGCCATGTTGTAGAGTCCGTAATCATTTGGGAAGTACATGTAGGCATTTACAGTGTACATCCCACCATCTTCAGGGTAATTACCACGACCTGGCTTAAAGTTACCCAATAAACAGCCCTTGGCATTTCTCAGATTGTAGGCACCCCATGGATAAGGAGCGAGATCCCTACCACCTCGCGCTGCGTATTCCCATTCAAATTCGGTGGGCAATCTGAAGTCTTCTGAATTGGGTTCATGTGGTCTGAAGGCATCCCACATTTGTGTTCTCCAGTGAGAAAAAGCCTTGGCCATTTTCCAACTCACGCCCACTACCGGATAATCGTCGTAAGCCGGATGGGAGAAATAATTTCTGGCCATTGGCTCATTGTATGAATAAGCGAAATCTCTAATCCAAACCAATGTATCTGGATAAATATTAACTGATTCAATATTCACGAGATCATTGATGGTTGCATTTCTGTCGTGAGCAGCTCTTTGCCAGTCGATCCATCGGTATTCATAGTTGAACATTGAAACATCATATGCTCTTCTACGATTGACAGTTAATTCTGCTGGAACAAACATGGGCTCCAACATCTCATCGCGCCAGTCTATGTTGAACTCCCAATCCAACCGCTCATTCCCTCTTTCATCCACATAAAAGTGATCTAGCAAGGTATGAGCAATAGAATCCCGGACCCAATAGACGAATTGACGGTATTCATTGTTGGTAATCTCAGTATCATCCATATAAAAACCTGGAATCGATACAGTCATAGGTCTTTGAATGAACGAATTGAAGATGTCTTCATCCGATTGACCGATGGTTAGTGTACCTGAGGGAATATAAACCATTCCGTAGGGATTGATACCTGTCCAACTCGGTCTGTTTTCGACCCCGCGGAGCTGACCATCAAAACTCTGTCCGCACCCCACCACTAACATAGTGAATGTGAGAACGATTACTCCAATGTATAAAAAATTGCGACTCATGTTGTTAAATAGTTTTCCTTCAATCGAATTGCTAAATAATTTGTTTCCAAAATCTATAGCGAACGTAAATTTACGGCCATTTATCGAGCCAGTTTTAATAATCGTCGAGTTTATGAAAATTTTAAGACTCCCCTACTCGGAACAAAACTGGGTTTATAAACGGCTCATTTACAACAACTATTTTGCGAAGTAAAGCAAAATGGCGGTTTCATAATAGTATTACGGCAAATTTAACACATTAATAATTATTTAATGGGTTACTCCATGAATCGTGGATTGTATATGACAGGGGGCTTCTGGCGCCTGTGGGGCCACTCTCCTCCCCGGTAAACCACTGAAAATTCATGGGTTTGATTATTGGGGCGATAAATATTGGAAAGGCCAATGTCATAATTATAGTAAGCGGTAAAGCGGTCGTTTATCTGTAATCCAAACATTGCCGTAACCGCATCAAGGGAATTGGGTGTTAGTCCGCGAAGCCCAAGGCCTCCAAAATAGCGGTCCTGATAACTGGCCATCCCGTGAAAATAAAACTGCGTCTGATTCATATCTGTATAAACATGTCCCGAGGGCACCACATACCAATCCTCCATGAACGGCATGAAATAATCCACGTAAAGTGAGTAAACGGGCTTGAGATCATAGCTAAATACCTCCCCACCGAAGTGGCTCCCGGAGGATAATTGATTGACTGATATACCTGCATCAAAACCGAGGTAGCTGGAGTACCATATAGATAAGCCAAAAACGGGTATAATACTGCTCAAATTCCGATCTCCCAACAGAGGGTCGTTGTGATCAATAACTTCTTCGTTATAAGAACCTCCGGGTGTCCTGATTCTGGATTGATCCAGTGATCGCTGCTCCCCTCCAAATTTAACACCCAGACCAACATCTCCAAAATCTGTGGACAATCTGTGCGCGTAACTTAGAGTCAGGGCCATGCTTCGCTCAATCCCAATGGCATCGTTCAAAAATTCAAACCCCATAGAACTAATTCCAAAATCCAGGGGAAAATGTCCACTGATTAATTGAGTAGAAGGTGCTCCCGGTAAATTATTCCACTGATCTCTGTGTGTCCCTACAATTTCAAGTCTGTCTGAAAAAACAGAGTACGCTGGATTTACATGGTATTTATTTAGGGTGGACATGCTGAAATGCGGACTCTGCTGCGCTGCGGACCACACAGGCAACAAGAACAATATCACTACAAATAAATACCCTGAGGTCTTCATTGACTTTAGGAATTAATAAATCAGCTTATTGCCACCATTATTAAGAGGGTGACCCACCTTTTTCCATGCTTATAAAAACCACTGCTTTACAAACTGCCGTCATCACCAAATGATTCCGGCAGCAGCAAAAAACACCCTAAAAGCGTGGAAGGCCTAAATCACCTGCCTTCATAACCCTGTCTTTCACAGCCTTATTTCTCGAGACCCGGAATTTTATTAAAAAACCACCCTTTGTTATTCAGGAATGCCTAATACGTCTCTACTAGTAACGTCGTGAATATTCACGCAAATCAACCTGTCTTCACTTTCAAACCATCCCAGGCGATAAAGCAATTGTCAGGAAGATCTTTTTGCACTTCTCTGTATAGACCCATCTTATGAGAAACGTGGGTAAAGTAGGTGCGATTTGCGCCAATTTCCCGGGATACTTCTATGGCCTGGTCCAAACTCAAATGAGAGTAATGCTCCTTTCGCCTAAGCGCATTGAGTATCAGAACTTCACAGTTTTTTGCCGCTGCAATAACCTCATCGGAAATGTATTTTGCATCCGTTATATAAACCAGAGAACCTGTTTTGAATCCTAAAACAGGCCAATCCCCGTGCATTACAGGCAAAGTTTGAAACTCCACTCCACTCACCTCAAATTTTTGCATTGGTTCAATGTAATGCGTATTGAGTCTTGGGGCTCCGGGATAGGGATTTTTTTCAAAGATGTAGGGGAATCTTCTGGTGACTTCAGAAATAACGCGCTCGGTACCGTAAATATCAATTCCCATTCGCTGCATGAAATTGAATGGCCTCACATCATCCAACCCTATGACATGGTCATTGTGTTCGTGAGTCAATAAGACAGCTGTTAATTTTTTGACTCGCTCGCGGAGCATTTGCTGGCGAAAATCCGGTCCTGCATCGATCACAAAGTTTTTGCCCTCTGTGGTAATCATGGCTGAGGTTCTCAATCGCTGGTCTCTGGGATCGGTGGAATGACATACCTCACAGTCGCATCCAATCACAGGTATGCCCTGCGAAGTTCCTGTACCCAAAAATGTAAGTTCCAGCATATTCAATCTTTTGGAGTCTTCATCCGGTTATTCCTCTTCAACAATTTGGTCTAGAATTTCCTGAAGACACAGCGCTCTACCTTTTTTATCAAAAAATTTGTTCACAAGGATCACATCAGAATCCTTTACACGGCAATAACCTGAACTGAAATTGCCCTTCGCATATATTATCCGAAAACCCATGTCCCGAAGTTCTGCTTCAAGTTTTTCCAGCTTCATGCACCCCTCTTATTGCCTTTGAGTAATATAATAAAGAATCAACAGTTTTATGAAAAGTTTACCCGGAACTTCAAAGTTACTACCTCCGGGGGATTTTTCTGCTTCAAACGCCAAAAACATGCTGCACTCAAGATTTTCTTTAAAATGCTGCCTGTTCTTGAGCTTCCTGATATTGCTGTTTTCCGTCCAGGAATTAAAAAGTCAGACTTTTTCGGCTCATATAACAGGAGGAGGAAACATCTCTCAATTGCGCGGCGACGGCTCCAGTGGATTGAAGCGAGTAGGACTGCATGGAGGTGCGGGTCTGTCTGTACAAACCGGAAGACAGACCGAAGTTGGGCTTGAATTGCTCTACAATGAAAGGGGATCGACCAATAATTTCAGTCCCTTTAGCCAAAGTGACAATCAGGGTTTTTTACTCAGGTACGCCGATATCCCACTTTACTTTTCATTCAAAGATTGGGAATATAGGGACAGCGAAGGAGACACCCATTTCAGAATGCGATTTCTGGTGGGCATTTCCCTTGGGCGTTTGCTCTCTTCAAAAATTGAAGGGGATCCAGGCGCACAGGAAGAAAAATTTGAAAAATTACTATCTGCTCTTAACAGCACTGACATTAGCTGGCTTCTTGGTGCCGGGGTTTTCTTCAGCCCCCGTTGGCAACTTCAAATTCGCTACACCCGGTCATTCAATCCCGTATTCGTCTCGGACAAAAACCCGGATATTCCTGCCAATGACCTGCTGGGCAGCTTTATTACCACAAGGATTTCATACCATTTTTAACTTCCACTGATCTCAGTTTTTTTCTAACACACCTCAAAATAAGCCAACTTTAGGGGAGGTTTTGCATAAATTCTTAACTTTGACCAATAGACTCGATTGAGTTCTGCACTCCGACAGGCGTTCAAACAATTTTTAAACTTTTTTGTCCAATAAATTATACCCATGAGAAAGGAAAGCACATCAATTAGGCCAACGGGAATAAGGTATTTCTTAAAGAATGCAAATCGAATTCATCTCAGCACTCTGCTTATTTGTGCCTGTATGTTATTTATTGCATGCGGTCAGGGCACCAATGGTGAAAATGGTGAAACTCCTGATGTTGAGGTTGGCGGTGAAGTCACCGAGGCCCTGCCACAGGAAACCCTCAGCTTAATCGCAGAGACCGGTGATTATATAGATTACATCTTCCATGATTACCCGATTAGTTTTTCACAGAGCGAACCATCGGCGGTTAGACAGGTTGCCGGCTTCATTGATCCTGAACCCACTTCCATGCCCGAGGGTTGTCAACCAACAGCCATTGTGGCATTTATATCACAGGGTGAAGTGCTCGCAGAGGCCGATCTGTATTTCATGGACGGCTGTTCCCACTTTGTCTTTTTCGACGACAATCGAAATCCCACTTACGCCCATCCACTAAGGCAGCAGGGAAAACAATATTACGAAAGTGTCCTAAATCAATATTTTGATGCAGTTCAGCAGCAACAACAACAATAAGGTTGCTGTAATTGACGCCGGCACCAATACTTTTCACTTGCTGATTTCCACAGCAGCCAGTCCGCTATCAGACCCGGATCAAATTCGATTGAGGAAATATGTAAAGCTTGGAGAGGAATCTCCATTTCATATAGGCGAAATGGCATTCGATAGGGGATTGAATGCTATGAGAGAATTTGCTCAAATTGCAAAGTCGGAAAGGGTAGAAAAAATAGTTGCTGTGGGCACCGCCATGCTCCGAAATGCCAATAACTCCAACGATTTCATCAGGGCTGTAAAGAGAGAGACCGGGATAGAAATCGAGGTCATCAGTGGACAAACCGAGGCAGAGCTAATTTTTAAGGGGGCACTTTTATCAGGCAATCTCTCCGGCGAAACAGACCTGCTCATGGATATCGGTGGTGGAAGTGTGGAATTCATAATCGCTGAAGAATCCCGGGCAACCTGGAGGGAGAGTTTCAACATTGGAGTGTCTTCACTCAAGCACCATTTTCACCAAAATGATCCGCTGGCTGAAGAGGACATTCGGAAACTAAGGTCGTACATTGATGAACAGATCGAATCTCTTTTCAATCAATTACAAGGTCGGATGGGCCTGAGGTTGGTCGGGCTTTCCGGAACCTTCGATGTCATTGAAGAGCATATGCGCGTAAAAAAAGGGCTACAAGCCAACACCATTCCGCTCAATGAAGTGAAGGGCTTTATCCATGAGATACTCCCATTATCATTGGAGGCAAGAATAAATCACCCATCTATCCCAGAATCCAGGGCTGACCTAATTTCTGTAGCGTTGGTTCTTGTGGACCAAATTTTGAGTCGCCCGGAGATATCTGAACTCAATACTTCTCCTTATTCAATTAAAGAGGGCCTTCTAATGCATTTAGTCTAATCTAATTCTTAATTTTGCTCCGTTTAAAAAAAGAACCTTGGAACTTTTAGAGTACTTGCAATACCCCTGGATCATCAGGGCACTGATAGCCTCCGTTTTGGTTGGTATCAGTTGCGGCATGCTGGGGGTGTTTATTGTTCTTCGCAATATGGCCCTTATCGGGGATGCACTATCCCATGCAATTCTTCCAGGTATTGTGATTGCATTCATAGTCTTCGGCGGTTATCACCTGTCGGGTTTTTTCCTGGGGGCAGTTTTGGCAGGACTGTTAGCTGCTGCAGCCATAACGTGGATACAGCAAAATCTCCCCACGAAAAACGACGCTGCCATCGGGATAATTTTCACGGTAATGTTTGCCGCCGGGGTGATTGGAATTTCCATACTTTCCAGGAATGAGGGAGTACATCTCGATCTGCAGGACTTTTTATTTGGCAATATTCTCGGGGTGGGAAGTGAAGATCTCTGGCTCAATTTACTGATAGCCATTGCAGTGGTGGGAAGTGTTATGTTCTTTTTCAGGTATTTCTTCATCACTACTTTTCAGGAATCTTATGCCAGGGCCATGGGAATAAAAAGCGGGGTAGTTCACTACTACCTGATGCTATTGTTGTCGTTTACCGTGGTAGCATCTCTTCAGACAGTGGGTGTGATCCTCGTGGTGGCTATGTTGGTTACGCCCTCATCGACTGCCTTGCTCTGGTCTGACAACCTGAAGCCCGCACTGGCCATTTCAGCGGGCTTCGGAACACTGTCTGCCATTTCAGGACTCGTGGCTGCCATCTACCTGGAAATCCCACCGGGTCCGGCAATGGCAATTTGTGCGTTTATCTTTTTTCTGGTTTCAGCTCTTGTGTCCCCCAAAAAGGGGTATTTATTCCAGTATTTTCGCAAACAAAAATATCGTGCGAAGATTTTGTGGGAAGACATATTAAAGTACACCTTTAAATTCGGTCAAAGAGAACCGGTCAGCACGGATCAGGTAAGTATTGGCATAGAGCGAAATCCCCGCGAAGTAAAGAAGGCCATCAAAAAAATGGTTAGAAAGGGTCTGCTTTTGAGGTCCAATGGCGGCTATAAACTGACCGACAATGGTGCAGCCAGAGGCAAACAACTCGTCCGGGCACACAGACTTTGGGAGACCTGGCTGGTGGGCAAAGCCGGGCTGAGTGAAGACCAGATCCACGAGGATGCGGAGTACTACGAACACCTGCTCAATGAGGACATCCTGGACCAAATCGATGCCAGTCTTAACTTCCCAAAAGTGGACCCGCACGGCACTCCAATTCCTCAAAAATACGAACGTGAAAAAATTGGCCTGAATAAGCTCAAGACCGGGGACCGGTTTCTATTCCCAAAAGAGAATCCGGTAGTTGAGCAGCGGGAATCTGAAACCGGCAGCAGGCTAAGGGGCCGCATTTTTCAGTTGATAAGTTCTTCAGAAGTTGGCTTCATAATCTCAGAACCGGGAAAAAAGACGACGGTAAATGTGCCTAACCTCGAGATTTTACTGGTGGAAAAACTTATTGAACTCCGCGATTAATTCAGTGAACCCATCGCCATCTTGTCATTTTTCCAAAATGGAGTTACTCATGATGGATTGGATTAGCAGGTCGAAAATCAGGCCCAGGGGTCAATGGAAATTTTTGTCATCAGTGGACCTGTTCCTTCAGTCTCTCCACCTGATCAATGGGTTCCAGACCGATTTCACTTCCCTTCTTCAGCATCAGGCTAAAAGCCGCATCAAATTCATTGGGAATATCACCTTCCAGGATGGCCTCCCTTATGGCATCCTTGATAATTCCAACATTTCTGGAGGGTTTAATATCGAAGGCCTTCATAATGAGTTCACCGCTGATGGGAGGTTGCCAGTTCCGTATCTTGTCCCGTTCTTCTACCTCGACGATTCGCTCCCTGACTTTTTGATAATTGGTCAAAAAGCGCTTTACTTTTTCCGGGTTTTTGGAAGTGATATCAGCCTCACAGAGTAAAAGGAGAGAGTCGATATCCTCTCCGGCATCAAACAATAACCTGCGCACCGCCGAATCGGTGGCTTCCTCTTTTGTGAGGGCAATGGGGCGCAGGTGCAGCATTACCATTTTCTTTACAAACCGCATGGGTTGTCCCATAGGAAGTTTCAATCGCTTGAAGATAGGGGGAACCATTTTGGCACCCACCATTTCGTGTCCGTGAAAGGTCCATCCGTGGGCATCTTCAAATCGCTTCGTTTTGGGTTTACCTACATCGTGAAGAAGCGCAGCCCAACGCAGCCAAATATCAGGGCTTTTTTTACTCAGGCGGTCGAGCACTTCCAGAGTGTGGTAGAAATTGTCTTTATGCGAAACGCCCTTTCGCGTGTCCACTCCTTTGAGCTTCGATATCTCGGGGAGGAAATAGGGCAGCAAACCGGTTGAATCCAGCAATTTAAATCCAATGGAGGGTTTGTCGCAGGCCATTATTTTCTGCATTTCTTCCTTGACCCTCTCCATGGAAATAATGCGGATGCGGTTTGCTGATTTGACAATGCCCTCAAGGGTTTTCTCGCTGATTTCAAAATTGAGTTGGTTGGCAAACCTCACAGCCCTAAGCATTCTCAAGGGGTCGTCAGAAAAAGTAGCCGCAGGCTCAACAGGGGTCCGAATAATCCCGTTCTCCAGGTCTTTTCTTCCCCCGAACTTATCGACAAAATCACCAAGGCCATCCGGTTGCAGTTCGAATGCAAGTGCGTTGACAGTAAAATCCCTTCTGTTGAGATCGTCCTGTAGCGTGCCGGGCTTTACAACGGGCTTTCGCGAGTCTTTGGAATAGGACTCTTTTCTCGCGCCCACAAACTCCACTTCCAATCCCCCGGTCTGAAGCATGGCTGTTCCGAATCGCTTAAAAACAGTGACTTTGGGATTCTGCTCTAATCTGGCTGAAACCTCATTGGCGAGTTGGATACCATCTCCGACGCAGAGGATATCGATATCTTTACAGGACTTTCCGAGGAGTTTATCCCGCACGTAGCCACCCACCACATAAGCACTGACTCCCAATTTGGAAGAGACACTGCCTACCAGTTGCAACAATTCATCTTCTTTCTTACTGAGTTTTATATTCACTTTACCAATTGGAGTTCGTCAATATGGCTGTAAGCTCGTTCCATTTCGGAGAGGATTTGATGGAGTTCTTCGGCGACAGGGGCCTGCACCAGTCTGGATCTCCAGGTTTTGATTTCTGGGAGCCCTCTAAAGTACTGGCCGTAGTGCCGTCTCATTTCCAGGACGCCCAGCTTTTCACCTTTCCAGCTCACCGAGTGGTCAATGTGTCTTTTGACCACGGCGATTTTATCCTTGATTCCTGGCGATGGGAGTAGTTCCCCGGTTTCAACATAGTGCTTTATATCCCTGAAAATCCATGGATTTCCAATACTGGCTCTTCCAATCATCAATCCATCAACTCCGTATCTGTTTTTGTATTCCACCGCCTTTTGAGGAGAATCGATGTCCCCGTTTCCAAATACCGGAATGTGAATTCTGGGATTCTCCACAACCCTGGCGATATGGGCCCAATCAGCTTCTCCTTTGTACATTTGTTTTCGGGTGCGGCCGTGAATAGATATCGCCTGAATACCCACATCCTGAAGGCGCTCTGCCACTTCCTCAATAAAGATGCTGTCGTTGTCCCACCCCAGTCGGGTCTTAACGGTCACCGGCAAGCTGGTTGATTTAACCACGGCATCTGTCAGTTTGACCATTTTATCGATATCCCGCAGAATCCCTGCGCCAGCCATTTTACACACCACCTTTTTTACCGGACAGCCGTAATTAATATCCAGTACTTCCGGTTTTGCTTCCTCCACTATCTCAGCGGCCCGCATCATGGAATCCAGCTCGGCCCCAAAAATTTGCACCCCTATGGGTCGCTCATGTTCGTAGATATCCAATTTTTGGAGGCTTTTTTGAGCATCTCTGATGAGACCTTCCACCGAAATAAACTCGGTGTACATCATATCGCACCCCTGTTCCTTGCAGAGGAATCTGAAGGGTGGGTCGCTGACATCCTCCATAGGGGCCAAAAGCAGCGGGAAGTCTCCTAATTCTGTATCTCCTAATTTTGCCATAGTCTGAAAAAGCGGTGCAAAAATACCGCCTATTTTTTTCTCTTCAAAGAACGGGCCCCACTCAAAAAAATTAAGTGCAGTTTGGGCCACCTCTCATTTAACATTTTACCCCGAATCCCTCTCGTCTGAAATCGCCCACAGCCTCTGCGCTGCCATCGGCTAGTCTGTGTACTGCGTGGACGCCTCCAAAAAACAGGGAATGACCTTTCCACAATTTCAGGGGCTTGTTGGTTTGGAAGTCCTGCTCAATGTAAGGGGTCGCCTCTAAATGGAAAAACCGGTCGTCCAAATGCAGGCGTTTTTTCTCCACAGCCTCCCGCAGCGGCATACCAACAGCCAGCAAATTCCAGATTACACAACTCAGCGCATACGGGATTCTTCCGGCACCGCCCGTTCCCAACACTACTCTTTCACCATCACTTCCCGCTATCACAACCGGATTCATCATTGAGCTGAGTCTGGTATTGGGTGTCCATGAGTGATATCCTCCGGGGAGCAGCGCACTCTCACCCAGCATATTGTTCATGTGAATATGGCTCTGGGGATCAAAATGTCCATTCCCCTCTCCGATGGTAGTAGTGAGCGCTGCGCAATTTCCACTGGCATCAATAATAGAAATGTGACTGGTACTTCCCCACTTTCGATTGAACTCGCGCGCCACCCAATTTTTTAACGCAGTCGGGTCTCTCTGCAATTTACCGGCCGCAGAAAAGGCATTGAAAAATGAGGTCAGGTACTCCCGGTCGAAAAATTTGAATGTCTTTTCTTCAGAAAACAAATCCGTCAGGGCCCTTGCCATTACTGCTCCTCCCAGAGCAGGCAGTGGCGCGCAGGTGATGGTATTCTTATCAAGTGCAAACTGCAATGGGTCTCTCAACTCCACCCTGTAGGATTTTAAATCTTCCAGACTCAAACTGCCACCCGCTTCATCAAAAAGTCGCTGCTGTACGCCGGCGTAATAGCCCTCGTAAAATTCACGGGGCCCTTCTATGCCAATTACTTCCATGTAATCAGCCAGCCCTGGCAAGTTCACTACAGTGCCTAAATCGGGCTCCTCACCATTGTCTTTGAGCAGTAATTCCCTGCCGGTATCGCTGTGGCCAATAATTCCTTTTAGCAGGGAAATATCGTACTGCTGAAAATCATTGATTGGAACCCCTGCGCGCATTAATTGGACTCCGGGTTCAAAAAGCTCCCTAACCGGAATCCTGCCGCTGTGCTCGTGCATGGCAAAAATTCCCGCTATGGCTCCAGGAGTAGCCGCAGCCCCGTTTCCGTAGTAAAACACTTCGGTATCGTCTCCAAAATGGACGGTATATGGCAAAAAATCATATGATTCGGCGGGTCGTTTTTGCAGCGGTGTCTGGCAGAAAAAGTCAAACAATACGGGCTTTCGGTCATTTTCCCAAATGAGCGCAAGTGCCCCACCACCGGGGGATCCCATACAGGGTTCAGCCACAAAAGAACCAACGTAAGCAGCTATCAATGCGTCTGTAGCACTTCCGCCTGCTTTCAACACTTCCATGGCGATATTTGCCGTTTCGGGGTGGCCCGCAGCCACAGCTCCATACTTCATCTCCTGAAGATTTTTTCTAAAAAATAGGCCCCACTCGCTACAAGCAAGAAAATAAGCCGGGGTCAATTGCACTACTCATCCGCAGATTTTCCGGACTCGAGAGGCAGCATCCCGGTTTTTCCGGGAGCCAAAGATAGGTGGAAGGCCAGAGAAAGATGGTTTTCTCCGGCGAAAATATCTCTTTCCCCCTCAATTATCAAATCCAGGGTTTGGGCATCAAATGCATTGATCGTTCCCGGAGCAGCCAATCTAATCCCATCTGCAAAGCGATTTAGTTTGTGGAAGATTTCCTGTAAAATTCTATTGAGAATAAATTTTCTAAAAAGACCGAAGAGAGTCCGCTGCCAAAGTGACTCAAATTTTGCCTTTTCAAAATAGGTTTTATCGAGTTCCAGTTTGTTTTGATCACTCAGCGGTACGGCCAAAACCAGTTTTCCGGAAATACTGCCGGATGAAAAGAAGTGAAAGTACAATTTCTTGTCAGCTCGGTAAACCAGCCCTGGCCTGATTGTCACGGTCCACAGCCCCACCTTATTTTCCACAGTGGGCATCAGCCGGGGTAGCCAATCATAAGCTATTTTTACCTCCGACAGGCCGTGACCCAGCCTAAGTGATTGGGTAGATGTAATCTTTAAGGATGCCCCATCGACTTGCTTAGGACCAATAATCAGATCGGCAAAAACGGGAAGGTTTCCCGATGCGGGATAGCCTGTTTCCAGGTGAAGTCGATTGATAAAAAGTTCAGAGCCGGGAATGAGTCGGTTAAATTCTTCCAGCGCCGGGCCAGGTATTTCCCTGTTTTGCAGGGCCATATCATTGAGCAAGTTGTCAAAATAGCGTGCCATGTGATTCTTCAACACCCCGGCAATCAGGTTACTGACCCTGTTTACCGGAAGTTTTAGCGGACCGACTTTAATGCTGGTGTCTTGATCCCAGTCAATCTCTTTTAGTTCGGTTTGAAAGCCCGGTATTGGAATGACTTGTTTCCTCTCAGTTTTACCGCGTATTTTCAGGCCGCCTTCAAAGAAAGGTTTATTGCGGTGGAGTTTGGAATACAGAGAAATATGGGTACCGATGATAAAGCTCCACTTACCATCTGCCAATTTTAGAGAAAAAGGCCGGTCTCCCCTCTTCAGCACAAAAGACAAGCCGGTATTGGTCTCCAACTCAAATTTCCGGCCCTCCATCTTTTGGTCCCACAACTTCACTAGTAACATCAACAGGAGTTTCTCTTCCATTACCCAACTCAAATGGAGGGACAATGCAGAGAGCTGATTATCAAAAGCTGAATTTCTCACTTCACTCATAATTACCCATATATCAAAATTCGGGCCATCGCCTAAATGGTTTCAGAAAGCGGAATGAAGTAATTTCATTGCAAGGTTCTCAGGAATTCACTTTCAACCACCATAATTGTTAAGCTGACAACAAACAGGATGAAAACTGATACAAATCAACATATAACAACCATTGATGGGATATCTTTATGCTTTGAAACAAATAAAAACCTGCGGTCATAACCCATGGTTTCAAAAATTCGTTTTACTTTAGAGTTTTTAAATTGAAGACAATGATTTTATTTCCAACAGATTTTTCAGAATCTTCGGCCAAAGTCTTTCCCTTTGCGTTGGATTTTGCGGCCAAAACAGGGCTGAGTATTCACGTGGTGCACTTTTACCAGGTTGACCTGGGTGAATTCCACGGTGCCACTCATTTTCAATACACGGACATAGAGAAAAGCCTCCGCGAGGAAATGGATGGTTTTCTAGAAGGTCTTCCAAAGAATCCAAAGGTTCGGGTTTTGAACTCGCTGGAGATCGGCTTTCCCATTCAAGGCATGAAACGCCTGACGTCCGAGGGTGAAAAGTACAAATATATCGTGATGAGCACCCAGGGACAGCGAAATGCCCTCGAGCGGTTTTTTGGAAGTATTGCCGCTGAAATTTCTGTGCGGTCGGACATTCCTGTTCTGCTAATACCGGCAGGGCTTGAGCACAAATCCTTTGAAAATATAGTTTTTGCGGCCAACAGGGAATCGGTGCACAAAGACACCATTGACAATATCCGGGCTCTGGTGAAACTCTACAAATCCACTGTGCATTTTGTATATGTCGCAGATGGCAGAGAAAAGGGCGACCAGGAAGATATCAGAGAGAGGATTATAAACATACTATTTGAAGAAGATGTGCCGGATTTCCCCTTTCTGATTCATTTTGTAGAAGGTGGGGAAGTCATGGATGGAATCAACCACTACATTGATAAGACCAATGCAGACCTGGCAGTCTTCTGTAACATTAACCGAAACTTCTGGCGGTCCATACTGCACCGGAGTACCACCAAGAAAATGGTTATGAATACCAGAGTCCCAATGTTGGTAATCCACCTGACGGAAGAAAATGATTAATTTCACAGCATCCTTTAAAAAAAACTTTCTAAAAAATGGCATATACTGCGTCCGATCCTGTTTCAAAAATAATGACCACCGACCTGATAACCATTTCTCCCAATCAGACGATGGAGGAGGTGGAGCGATTGATCGAAGAAAACACTATAAATCACCTGCCGGTTGTCGATGAGGATTACTCCATTATAGGAATGATCAGCAAATCGGATGTTCTCCGGGTATCCTACGGCCTTTCTGTCTTTCACAACAAATACAAAAAGGTCTATAACAAGAGCTTGTTTCGTTCTCTACTGGTTTCGGATGTCATGACCGAAAATGTAGCTACGCTCACTCCCGAGAAATCCATCGGAGTGGCAATCGGCATTTTGAAAGAAAATCTGTTCCGGGCCATTCCCATTTGTGAAGACAACAAGATCGTTGGAATAGTCACCCCCATGGACATTATCTCAAAATGCGTGGCTGATTAAAAAAGGCTGAGGTTCTTCTCTTTGATTTGGTCTGCAATGTAGTTTGGAGGTTTCCCAAACCGCCTTTATAGCATTCTTATACGAAACGAGATTACACATTCACCGATTTACAGCTAGTTTATTCTATTTCAGTTCGAGTCCTATTTCTAAGTTCCTTTCTACTTCTACCGAAAAGGTTGAGTTTAGCAACTGTTATTTACAATGATTGAAACTAACCAATAAGACTGACATCATTTTTTGATGTACATAACCTCCTTAACTGCCTTGATTACCCTTTCCGGGTTGGGCAGGTATTCTTCAACCAGCGTTGGAGCGTAGCTGAGAGAAGTATCCTGAGCATTGATTCTGACGACCGGTGCATCGAGGAAGTCGAAGGCGAGTTTTTGGATGGAATAACCAATCTCTGCAGAGACCCCGGCAAAAGGCCATGATTCATCGACAACCACCATTCGGTTGGTCTTTTTTACAGATTCGATGAGGGTGTCGTAGTCCAGTGGCCTGATGGTCCGCAAGTCGATGACTTCGGCTGAAATGCCCTCTTTTTCCAATTCTTTTGCAGCGTCTTTCGCCACCTCTATCATTTTATTATAAGACACAATGGTCACATCGGTTCCCTCTCTTCTAATTGCCGCTTTACCAATGGGCACGAGGTATTCATCCTCAGGAACTTCGCCTTTAAAACCGTACATTATCTCGGCCTCCATCATACAAACCGGATCGTTATCACGGATGGCGGATTTTAAAAGTCCTTTAGCATCTGCGGGATCGATACAACTCACCACTTTGAGACCGGGCACATTGGCCATCCAGCTCTCAAAAGTCTGGCTGTGCTGTTGTGCCAATTGACCGGCAGAACCCGACGGTCCTCGAAAAACAGCCGGACAACCAAATTCTCCCGAAGATTGCGAGAGTGTTTTGGCAGCGTTGTTGACGAGCTGATCAAAAGCAAGTACAGCAAAGTTCCAGGTCATGAACTCCACTATGGGTCTGAGTCCGTTCATGGCGGCACCCACTCCGATTCCTGCAAAACCCAATTCGGAAATGGGCGTATCTATTACTCTGCGGGCACCAAATTCGTCCAGCATACCTTTACTGACCTTGTAGGCTCCGTTGTATTCTGCAACTTCTTCACCCATAAGGAAAACATCCTCATCTCTTCTCATTTCTTCTGTCATTGCCTCATTTAAGGCATCGCGCAGTGCTATTTCTCTTGCCATTTCATGAATTTTGGGCCAAAATTAGTAATTCCACAAATATTGTGACAAAGATTGACCAACTATTGTTCTATGATAAATTCTACAGTTCGCTATATCCCAATGCTACAATAACTCTCCGGCCAGGTCATTTAAGTTGGACCCTCCAAATGTCCCGGAACTCATCATCAAAAAGTGGGGGTTGATTTGGTTGGCCTCCACCAATTTGGACTTGAGTTCCTGCGCATCGTTGACTATCACAATGTCATCCCTTCCAAAATTTTTCCGGATAATTTCTTCGTTGAGCGGAGGCATCCTTTTCATCTTAAGTGTATGTGGACTAAAAAAAACAATGGCCACATCGGCCTTGTCCAATGCGCCCTTGTAATGAGGTAAAAATTCCTGATTCAAGCTGGAGTATGTGTGTAATTCCACCACAGTACATAGCTTGTCGTTGGGAAATCGCTCCCGGAATGAATTTACCGTGGCTCGCACCTTGGAAGGTGCATGGGCAAAATCGTGGTAAAAAGTCCGGCCTTCTTCTGATGCGATCAACTGCAACCGCTTTTGAGCACCTTTAAATGTGGTAATGGCCTCCAAAAAATCCTCCTCCTCCATTCCCAAATCCATGCAAATTTTTCTTGCAACCTCCAAATTAGCCATGTTGTGCGAACCAAAAAAGTTAACCTTATAAGGCTTTCCACTTTCGGAAAAAACGGTCCAGTTGTCGGCCTCTTTTTTGTAGTCGATCCGGTTGTAAGAAATGCATTCGATGCCATTGGGTCGATGTTCATCTACAAGTCTTTTAAGATGCGGGTCTTCGTCAAAATAATAAACCCTGGCGCCCTCCGGCAGACTGTTCAGATAATCAACAAATTGCACGAAGTAATTCTCCTCGGTTGGGAATACATTCATATGGTCCCAGGCGATACCCGTCAGTGCAGAAATCTGGGCTTTATAGTGAAGAAACTTAGGTCTGCGGTCGATGGCTGAACTTAGGTATTCGTCACCTTCAATAACTACCAAAGGAGCGTCCGAGAGCCTGACCATGGTGTCAAAGCCCTCTAACATCGCTCCAACCAGATAGTCGTAATCAAAACCCTTTTGGCGAAGTGCATGCATAATCATAGAAGTAGTGGTGGTTTTGCCGTGACTGCCTCCAATGACAATGCGTTTCTTGTTGCGGGAATGGTGGTAAATGTATTCAGGAAAAGACTGAATCTTAAGACCGAGGTCCAGGGCCTTTTTCAGCTCGGGATTGTCTTTCCTTGCGTGCATGCCCAGAATAACAAGGTCCAGATCCGGGTGAATATTAGATTCAAACCATCCCTCCTTGTCAGGTAGAATACCCTCCTTCCTTAATCTGGTTCTGGCGGGGTCGTAAATTTCATCATCGGAGCCTGTTATTTGGTGTCCGGCGCGCTTGAGGGCAATAGCCAAATTGTGCATAACGGCACCTCCCATAGATAAAAAGTGGATTTTCATGAAAGCGTTTTTGAGAATAAACAAAGGCTGCGGCCGTTTAAAGACTGCTGCAATTAAATGAATTAATTATTTTTGTGCAAATCAAACGAATTTTTAATGAAAAACCGAGTCAATAAAACACTTTTGTTTGCTTCATTGCTGGTAATCGTGACGCTTTCCTCTTGCAACCGCGGCTATGGCTGTCCTGGTAGTTTTTCTGCTGATGATTTCTTTTCCTCCCTCTTTCAGAGCCTCAGCCAACTACTTTAATACAACTTTAACACCCTTCGCCGATTGCTATGAAGTCGAACAACCGGGTTGAGAAAACCGGTGATGGTTTCCCCACAATAATTTCAGGCAAATACAATGCCATGTATCATTCGGGACACGGCTCCCTGAGTGAGAGCAATCACGTATTTATCGATGCCGGATTGCTACACTACATCTCCTCAAATCATGGTGTTTCGCGGATTAATTTACTGGAATACGGTTTCGGGAGTGGCCTCAATGCCTGGCTGACCGCAATGAGATGCAACTCAGGCCCTGAAATATTCTACACTTCCATTGAAAAGCACCCTCTGACACAGTCTGAAGCAAAAGCTTTTATTGAGGCCATGCCCGGGGAACTTACCGCCGGCAAGCACCTCGATGTATTCCGAAATATCCACAGTGCAGAATGGGAAACTTTTGCCGAAATACACCCCCATTTTCACCTTAAAAAACTCGAGCGATCATTTCAAAACCATACCTTTGAGGACCAACCAAACCTCGTGTATTACGATGCATTCGGTCCCGGAACCCAGGCTGAGTTGTGGACGGAGGAAATTTTCACACCCCTTTACGAAGCATTGGCTCCGGAAGGAATCATTGTGACCTACTGCGTACAGGGAGCATTCCGTCGCATGTTGAGCAAGCTTGGCTTCGACTGGGAGAAACTCCCCGGTCCTCCCGGAAAGCGAGAGATGCTCCGGATTATAAAGCCTTGATATAAGGCTGTAAAACCGTAATTCTTCAAGGAAAAATCACCCAACACCCTTTTTGCCTTTAAATTAATTGTTAATTTGGCCCTCGGTTAATGGGAGTGGTTAATTGGTCACGCACATTCGACTTCAGCCCCTCTGCGACCACTTGCCTTAATATCTATAAAGGGGAAAAAACCATGAAAAAACTAGCGCTACACTGGCAAATTATCATTGGAATGGTCGCCGGCATCCTGTTGGGGGTTGTCGCCGTCCAGCTTGAATGGGGGCCACAATTTGTTATTGACTTCATCAAGCCATTTGGCTCTATCTTCATCGATGTATTAAAAATGATAGCCATGCCGCTGATTATCGCATCCCTGATCAAGGGGATCAGCGATCTTCAGGACATATCCAGTCTGTCCATTTTGGGTAAGCGGACCGTCGGAATTTATTTGGTGACGACCGTTTTTGCAGTGACTATTGGACTCACCATCGTAAACATTGTACAACCCGGAAAAACGGTAGCACCAGAGACCAGGGAGCAACTCGAACAAGCCTACATGGAGGATGCTAATCGCACCCGGCAGTTGGCCGAACAGGCGAGAGATGCGGGGCCTTTACAACCACTTGAAGATCTCTTTGCGGAAAATATTTTTTCAGCGGCTGCCGATAATGGAAACATGCTTCAGGTTATTGTCGTGGCTATTTTCTTCGGTATTGGGCTGGTACTACTTCCCGAAAAAAAAGTCAGTACGGTAAAAAAATTCTTTGACGGGCTGAACGAAGTTATACTCAAGCTGATCGACCTCATTATGCTTACAGCCCCTTACGGAGTGGGTGCTCTGCTGGCAGCCCTGGTGGTTGAATCTCCAACTGTGGACATTTTTATCGCCTTGTTGTGGTATGCCTTTTGTGTGGTGCTCGGACTGAGTATTCTCATCTTCATATTCTATCCTCTCATCATGTACCTCTTTACAGGAAAAGGTTATGGATTCTTTTTCCGGGGTATTTCACCTGCGCAGCTCGTGGCATTTTCAACCAGCTCCAGTGCGGCAACACTACCAGTTACCATGGAGCGCACAGAAGAACATCTCGGTGTGGACAGAGAAGTGACCAGTTTTGTGCTTCCCATAGGTGCCACCATCAACATGGATGGGACCAGTCTATACCAGGCCATTGCAGCAATTTTCATAGCCCAGGCATTCGGAATGGAACTGTCTTTGGCTGCACAATTGGGCATTGTCCTCACAGCAACGCTGGCCTCCATTGGATCGGCAGCAGTCCCAAGTGCAGGAATGGTTATGCTTGTAATCGTACTCGCTCAGGCGGGAATTCCGGAAGCAGGGCTCGCCCTTATTTTTGCCGTGGACCGACCTCTGGATATGTGCAGGACGGTAGCCAATGTAACCGGAGATGCCACCGTATCTATGTTAGTGGCCAAAAGCGTTGATAAGCTAGGAGATCCGCAGGTGAAAGAATGGGATGAATACTATAAACACCGAAAGGAGGAGGGAACTGAAGAAATTTAATGCCTTTCGGGCAACAAAAACCGGCCAATTGAGCTCTTTCTCAATATACTGGAAAATAACAGGAATTGGTGAATTTGATTCGATTATTAAAAAAGTCCACTCATTGAATCTGGCTGTCAATTTCTTTAAAACCTATAATGGAATGATCCAATGGAAAGGTCAATCAACCAACCACTGAGTTAAAAGATATCTATGAGTCCACTCCGAAAACCCTTTTGTACATGAAAATGAGGAAAAAGTTCAAGATCGAGGAAGAGGATGAACGAACGATCCCGAATGGGTTAAGATCTGGGGGACCTTAAAGTGAGAGGACCGCGAAGCGGATGGGTGGCCCGCAGGCGTAGCCATAGCTACGTTGAGGAAAGACCCCCAAAGCTTTCTTGTCCCCTATGCTATGGGGAGGGGGCGAAGATATTGGATTTTGCAGCCATTTGTAATAAAAAGAGGTTTTCGGAGTGACTCATCTATAAAATTCCGGGTTTAGGATATGGTCAACCAACAACAAATTGCCTATATTTGCCATTTGGTAAAAACCGGTGTATATTCACTAAATTCCAGTGGGACAACACATTCGATTCGATTGGCACAATTCGCTTATATTCTGATGATTACATCGAAGAGTTCAAGGTTTTTTCGATGATCAATCAGCAAAATCGAGGTAAAGACAAATTAATGACATCAAGGAATTTTTATTGCTGTTGGGTAATCATTGTTCTTTTCGTAGCAACAAATACGACTTTTGCTCAAAGTCATGTGATAGAAGAAAACCTGGATATAATCAAGATTGAGAACACCAATGAAGGTCAGCGATATCATTTGCCTGGCATTGAAGACGGTTGTATAGAGATCGAAATATGTGGCATGACTCCCGGCGCAAACTACGTTTTCCACTCAGGTCTTATCTACAGCAGAAAATCCTTTTCTCCCACCCTGCTTACCGGTGGGCGCCTGGTCTCTGACAGTCCGGCCATGACGTTCCAGGCCACAGATGATTGTATGACATTAGAATTATGTATTGAAAGAAATCAGGCTACCTCAGTTCCTTATTTTTCCTATGCCCGAACAAATAGCTATCTTCAGACCTCAGAGGAGTCATCCTACCGATCGGATGATGCCATTGATTGGAATAGGAACCTCAGCATTGAAGAGTTGGTCAGGGATGTTTTGATCGGGGGGGACTGCTTTGATGTGCACAATATCAATGCAATAGGTTCCGCATCAGGTTGGGGGTACTTTTCAAATGGGACGGAGTCCATTGGTCTGGATGAGGGGCTGGTTTTATCCACCGGTAGTCTCAGTAACATCAATGGCCCTAATGCAGAATCATGGACGAGCAGTTCACTAGGTGCTCCCGGTGACCCGGATCTGGAAAGCCTAACCGGCATTCAGGTATTGGATGCTACCGGCATTCAATTTGACTTTATTCCCACTTCTGAAACGGCCCGGTTTCGCTATGTTTTTGCATCCGAAGAATACTGTGAATTTGTCAATCAGGGATTCAATGATGTGTTTGGCTTTTTTGTCAGTGGCCCCGGCATTAATGGAGACTTTGAAAACAATGCCATCAACATAGCGCTTATTCCCGGAACCAACGATTACGTCTCCATTGACAATATCAATAAGGATTTCAATTCCCATTTCTATTTTGACAACACGCCAGAAGGACAACAGCAACTTCAAAATACAGCAGTTTGCGGATCCTTACTCGACATGGATGGCGTCGCCATAGAATTGATAGAATTCGATGGTTTTACAGCAGTTTTTGAAGCTGTAGTGGATGTCATTCCCTGCGAAACATATACCATTAAAATGATAGTGGGAGATGCCGGTGATGACAGCTACGATTCGGCGGTATTTTTGGAAGCCGGAAGTTTTGATGCCGGAGCATCAGCCAGACTGGATGCTCAGGTCGAAGGGACAGACAGTAATATCATTTTTGACAACTGCCACAGGGGTGAATTTGTGATCTCTCGAATAGGTACCGACAACTCCGAACCGGCAGTTGTGAATTTAATCCTTTCGGATCTAAGTACTGCACAACCGGGGATCGACTTTGAACCCCTGCCCGACAGTCTGGTAATTCCGGCCAACCAGGACTCCATTGTCGTTCCCATCGACATCCTCTATGACACCTACTCGGGTGGAACATTGAGAATTGTTTATGAACTTGACTTTCTTTGTTCCTGCACCAATCCCTTTGCTGAAATAATAATAACTGAAAACCCCGGACAGCCAAAAATCGAAGCCTTCGCCGATGATTTCTTGTCCTGCGCCAATGAGGAAGTGCTTTTATTTGGGGAAATTCTAACCCCCGACCTCATTACTGATTTTCAATGGCAGGACTCGGATGGAAATGTGTTGGATGATGGAATGAATGATGTAATTTCCGTCACAGAACCCGGAGAATACTTGTTTATCGGCTCCAATATTGAAACCAATTGTATCGATACAGCCATTGTCCTGGTAGAAGAAGATAGTGCAGTCCCCGAAGCACAAATTAGGGAACCTGAAGTAATCACCTGTGATAATCCAAGGACCACTCTTGACGGAAGTGCATCTTCAGCCGGTCCTGAGATCATTTACCTTTGGTCCACTGTGGATGGACTGCTTATCGATGGAGAAAATGAAGCAGAGGCCACTGTCGGAGACCGGGGTACTTACATTTTGGATGTAATAAATACCGTAAACGGTTGTATTGGTTCTGACACTGTCGAAGTTACTGTGGATGAAGAAGTGCCTGTTATCAGAGTAGAAGACATTCAAACACTTACTTGTGATCGAGAAATCGTAACAATCGATGCCAGTGGCTCCACACCAACAACAGACCTCACTTTTTCCTGGGAGACGATTGAAGGCAATGCAGTGGGCGCCACAGGTGGAAACACATTGCAAGTTAACGAACCTGGAGTGTATGTGCTCGAAGTCGTTTTGGAACGAAACCAATGCATCACCGCTGATACATTTGAAGTAGCACAGGACATTGAGCTACCAGACGTTTCGGTCTCTGAAGACATGCCACTGCCCTGTGACAATCCGCAGGTGGAATTGGAGGGTACTTATTCCAATGCAGGACAGAATCCAATCCTGACATGGAGTAGCCCGGATGGTGAATTTTCAGGTGACCTGGAATCTAATTTGGCCATAGCAAATACCGAAGGCCTATATATTTTCAGCGTAAGAAACGCCATTACCGGATGTGCTGACCGGGATACAGTATTGGTTTTCAAAAATGAGCCAACCGCCATAAATTACGAACTATCGCAACCCATTTGCCCCGGTGACCCCGGTGTGCTATCCATTATATCAGTGGAAGATGGTTTTTTCCCTTACGAATACCACATTCCGGGCTACAGGGGAGACACGCCAAATGACCACGGTTTATTTAGCAATCTCCAGCCGGGAGAATACGAGCTCTGGGCTACAGATGAACTGGGATGTAGAGTCAAACAACAGTTCAAGGTGGATGAACCGAGGGTAATTGAAGTTGAACTACCCAATAACCTGGTTGCGGAATTGGGTGTACCGGAAAGATTGGAACCTGTCCTCAACTTCCCGGAATCAGAAATCGCCCGGGTTCAATGGACGCCACAAGAACAGTTGGATTGCCCAAATTGTCTCAGCACAAAAGTGGAACTACTTCAAAGCACCCGCTTTTACATCTATATTGAAGATATATACGGCTGTCCGGCTGAGGCCGAGACCTTTGTTATTCTGAGGATAAACGATGACATATTTGTGCCTAATGCATTTAGCCCCAATGGGGATGGAATCAATGACAAACTCGAGATATTTGCACATCCGTCCGTGAAGAAAATAATCGACTTTAACGTCTATAACAGATGGGGAACCAAGGTTTTCCAGAACAGAAATTTCCCTCCAAACGAAAGCGGACTCGGATGGGACGGTAACAAGGATGACAACGAGGCACCTCCGGGTGTTTACCTTTTCTCACTGGAATACGAATTAATCAATGGCGAGCGAAGGGTCATTCAGGGTGAAGTGAGTATTTTGCGCTAAGCTGAATCAACGTGGTAAAAGATGTGGGTTTCCTGAAATCAATTTCTGCAAATAAGGCTCTGAACTATACCCTCAAAACCTGTATTCTCCCGGTCTTGTTTTGCTGTCTCGCACATGATGCCAATGCAAATGATGTACAATTTGTAGTAAAAAACGATGTCATCGATTGCGGTGAGGAATTCACTGTTGAAATGGCTGTAAATAACTTCCAACAAATTGATGGGTTTCAGTTAACTCTTGAATTTGATCAATCCGTACTGGATTTTCTCTCACTAAATGGGAATCTTCCCGGTGATATAAGTTATGTGATCAACCATTCGGATGGGTATATCACCATTATCTGGGTGAATGCAGGCGGAGGATTGATTCTGCCCGATGGCTCCGTAATTATTGAGTTTGATTTTGATCATACTGGACCATGCGACGAGCCCTTCATCGTACATATAGTCGATGACCCACTTTTTGTAGAGGTCACTAATTCATCGCTTCAGGTGACATCTCATCTGGTTTTTGGGGGGGTAATGTTGCCGTTTGAAAATTGTGGAATTGAGGTGGATGCAGGAGAGGACCAATTCGTATGTGATCCCGGTGATGTGATAGAACTGATGGGCTCAATAACCGGAAATTACCACGATTTTTTCTGGGAACCCGAAAATCTGGTATTTAATCCAGAATCTCTGACTACCAGTGCTGAAATTCCTTCCACTACTTCATTTGTGTTGACCGGCAGAAAAGAGACAGACAATATCATTTACAACTCCCACTTTGACTACGGTTATGCCGGTTTTTTTAGTGATTACGAATACAATGAAGATGATTTATCCGGCGGAAATATTTTTACCGTAGCCAGCTCTCCGGATGTAGTTTACGGAACATTCCCCGCCTGCAGCGATCACACCGGAAACAATGGAAAAATGCTCATCGTAAACGGAGCTGATGCACCCGCTCAAAATGTCTGGTGTCAGTATGTTGAAGTGGAAGAAAACACCACCTACCTCCTGGAAGCATTCACACATACACTGCTATGGCCCTCTTTTATTTTTCCGCTGCCCGATCTGCAATTTAAGATAAACGGGGACCCGGTTGGTGGGATTTACTCTCCCAACGACATCCCTTGTTTCTCAGACTGGACAAAGATGGAGGGCATTTGGACTTCCACGGACGCGGGGACCATTGAACTCTGCATATACAATCACCAGGGAAACGTCAATCCCGGTAATTCATTTATCATCGACGACATTGCCATGATACCGCTTTGTGAGGTAAAAGACACCGTGGAAATCGAGTTGCGGGAACCGGCTGAGGAATGGGTAGAAGCCACCATTTGCTCTAATGGAGGTTCTGTGGTAATAGCAGGAAACGAATACACCAGTGCAATCCAGGACCTAATAACTATTGAACGACAGGACGACTGCGATTCTCTTATCCACGTCGAAATCTTTGAACTCGAACTGGATGCGGTAATTATTCCCCCAAATCCGATCACCTGCTCGAATGACGAGATGATTCTCAGTGCTGAGGGCTCCTCTTCCGGCCCCCACATTGAATACCAGTGGACGACTTCCAATGGCAATATCGTTTCGGGAGATGGTACGGTTGAAATTACAGTCGGCGAGCCGGGCATTTACACTCTGACTGTACTATATGACGATGGCGATCTTAGTTGTATCTCTGAAGAAGTAAGTGTCGAGGTTTTGGAGGATATTGAAGTGCCGGATCTGGAAATTACCGGTCCCGATGAATTAAACTGTGGTTTACAATCCATAACCCTTACTGCAGAAACCACTCCCTCCGGAAATTATTCCTATTTCTGGACCACAAACGATGGAAATATCACCAGTGGAAACGAAGACGAAATAGTAGATCTCGATGCGGCAGGCACCTATATCGTTGAAGTCACCAATCTCGATAATGGATGTTCGGTGGCAGATACTTTTGCAGTGTCGGAAGATTTCGAAAGCCCCCTGGTGAACGCAGGACCTGACACCATTATTAATTGCCTGGACTCCATTGTCACGTTGCAAGCAACAGTCTCCCCTGCAGGAACCTCCTTCGAAACCAACTGGCAGAGCCCAAATGGAAACATTATTGGCGACCCGGGCAGTTCAGAAGTCAATGTGGATGAAGGAGGTATGTATATTTTTGAAGCGACCAATCCGGATAACAATTGCAGCGCGGCAGACACCCTGTTCGTGTTCGATGAAAAAATATTTCCTGAATTGTCCGCAAGTCCGGCGGATATGATTGATTGCAACAACGACAGCGTCTGGATACACATTCAAATCCTAAACGACAGTTTGGAATACATCATAGAATGGTCCACCCAGAATGGAGACATCGCCGGAGTCACTGACTCGACAAGCGCTGTAGTCGGATCAGGCGGAACCTACACAGCCAAAGTGCAATTTACCGCCACCGGCTGTGTCACCGAAATAGAAATTGAAGTGGAGGAAAACTTCGAACCTCCCACTGCAAACGCAGGTCCTGATATGACACTCACCTGCCAGGATTCCATAATAACCCTTGATGGGAGTGCATCCTCTACGGGTTCTGATTTTGATTACTCCTGGACTACCACTTTAGGCAGTATTCTCTCAGGTGAAAACAGCTTAAACCCTGAGGTTGACGGAGAGGGAATTTATATTCTCACCGTGATCAACAACCAAAACGGATGCAGTTCAACGGACTCAGTCACGGTAACCCCCGATTTTGACAGCCCTGAAGTGGTATTAAGTGGCGACAGTGTGATTAATTGTTTCAATCCCCCGGTCGATATTGGTGCACAGGTTTTGAATGACACTGCTCACACACCGCTGTTCAACTGGACTACTAACAACGGCAATATCACGGGCAATAGTGATGCACCTGATGTAACTGTTGACCAATCGGGAGTTTATACACTGGAGGTTACTTTTTCCGAAAACGGCTGCGTATCCAGTGCGCAATTCGAGATTTTTTCAGACACCAGTTCCCCCGAAGTGGACTCCATAATAACCCAGGATTTGAGTTGCCAATTATCAGAAGCCCTCATTGAAGTTTTTACTTCACCGGGCCAGGGTTCACTGTATTATGAATGGACCGGACCACCGGGTTCCAATACTACAGGCGTCGATTCAAATGTATTGATTGCAGAGGTGGTTGGAGAATACACTTTCACCATTACCAATACAGAGAACGGCTGTGAGACAAGTGGTTCAATTGAAATTGAGGGCGAATTCACCTCGCCCCAGGTGGATTTATTTTCATCTGGCGAACTCACTTGTGCAGTGACAGAAATCGATATTTGGGCAGATTATGGAGGACAATCCGGTCTTGTTTATGCGTGGTCAACAAATGATGGCACAATTTCAGGTCCTGACAATGAAGATGAAATCACAGTGACCAGCCCGGGGACATACCAACTCATTTCTACCAATACACAATCCGGCTGCAGCGACACCTCAGCCGTATCGGTTACCCTAAACAATACCCCACCATTTGCTCATGCCGGGGAGGATGTACAATGGACTTGCTCTGATTCACTCCTTGTTTTGGATGGATCAGAATCAGATCAGGGAAGTGATATTGAATACGAATGGACCACCACAAGTGGAATAATAAGTGGTCCCAATGATCAAGATCAGGTGGAGATAACCGGGCCCGGAATGTACATATTAAACGTCACAAATACCGGCAATGGCTGCAGCAGTTCAGACACTGTAAATGTCATCCCCGACCAGGATTTTCCACAAATTGAACCGGTCGGCCAATTAGAACTCAATTGCGACCTGACAGAAGGATGGATAGGATTTGATTTGACGGGAAGCACGGATGTGAGCATAAACTGGGAGAGTAATAATGGAGTGATTTTGTCCGATACCGATTCTCTTTGGATTCAGGTCGGCAGTCCCGGACAATACACCATTTCTGTCCTCTCACTCGACAACAACTGCGAAACTCAGCAGATGCTGGAAGTGACCGCAGACACCATTCCCCCAAATGTAAATGCCGGTCCCGACCCGGATTGGGGCTGTGATACTCAGGAGGTATTGTTGGATGGAAGTGGCTCCGAAAGTGGTTCTGATATTTCTTACTCCTGGACTGCTCTCGTGGGAAATATCACCTCCGGAGAAGATGCTCAACAAGCAACCGCCAATGAACCGGGGACCTATGTACTGACAGTGAGCAATGCAGAAAATGGCTGCGAAAGCACAGACACGGTAACCGTCAATGAAATTATTGAGCATCCCAAATTTTCCATTGATGGGGACAGCATTCTCAATTGTGAAAATACAGAAATAACCCTCACAGCAGTGATGGATCCCAGCCCTTTTACGCCGGTTTTCGAATGGTTGAAAGTCGGTACTCCCACTGGTCAAAACTCCAACTCTTTAGAAGTGACGGAGGGCGGGACCTACGAACTCATTGTTTGGTTTGAAGAAAACGACTGTAGTACCTCCCAACAAATCAACATCCAGCTTGATACAGTGGCACCCGAGATAACTTTAAACAATCCGGAAACCAGAGATTGCAGGAATACTTCCATTGAAATTGGAGGACGGGTTTCGGGCACTTCCGCTAGTTTATCTCACCAGTGGACCATGCCGGACGGGACTGTACTTCCTCAATCAGATGAATTGGCTGCCCAAACCAACCAGGCAGGCGTTCATATTCTCGAATCCATCAATCAGGAAAATGGCTGTATTTTCACAGACAGCATAACCGTGGAAATAGATACCGTCAGTCCTGAATTTACGCTGGAAACTTTCCCCGTGGCCGGATGTGGTGATTTAACCGGAGCGATTTTTATTGAATTCGCTGACAGCGACATCGATTTTGAAGTGGTCTGGGTAATACCCTCAGGAGACACAATTGGACCTTTAAACGAGACGAGTTTAGAAATTGACCGGGGAGACTGGTTTACTGCAACAGTAACTGATCTGGAGAACGGATGCTCGAGAGAGAAAAGCATTTTCCAGGAATGGGATTTACATTCAGAACCCGATGCACAGGCGGGCCCGGACGCAATCTTCGGATGCGCAGACAGTGTGTTGACTTTAGATGGAAGTGGTTCCACCACCGGCAGCGTAATTTCCCACCACTGGTCCACGCCCGATGGAAATATCATTTCAAATCCTGACGACATTCAAGTGCAAATCGGTTCCCCAGGAATGTACATCCTGGAGGTGAGAAACAATGCGGGCAATTGCTCCACTTACGACACTGTAAATGTGTCAGCAGATGAAAACCTGCCCGAAATTTACATTCAAAGTGGTGATGGATTGAACTGTCTGGAAAACGAGGTTATATTGGATGCCACTGAATCGGATTCCGGTCCGGATATGGAGTGGAGTTGGAGTGGCTCAGCTCCATTTGAAGAGTTGGATCCCGATGGTTTGATAATTTCGGTAGAGCAAGCTGGCACCTTTGAATTTACATTGAATAATACCGTTACCGGTTGCAAAAATACCAGCTCGATTACCGTTGAGGAAAACAGAACCCCACCCGAAGCCGATGCCGGAGATGACCTCATCACCAACTGTTCGGACAGCATGGTCCATATCGGAGCCGAACTCAGCAATCACCACAGCAATTTAATTTACGAATGGAGTGAACTGGAGGGTGAAATTTTCGGTGACCAAAACAGGGACTCTATTCAGGTGAGTGCGACAGGGACATTTGTACTTACGGTCACCGACACGGTCAACTACTGTCAATCTTCAGACACCATCTCACTAATGAATACCCCGGACAGGCCCACAGCCGATGCAGGCCCCGGAAAAACCATCGACTGTTTATCGAGTACGGTAGTGCTGGATGGCAGCGGTTCGGACCAGGGACCTGATTTCGAGATGGTTTGGACCACTGAAGATGGTCATATCGCTTCCGGGGAGCTAAGTCCTTTTCCCGAGGTCACCAAAGCCGGCACTTATCAATTAATAGTGACCAATTTAATCGATGGATGCAGCTCAGTGGATGAGGTAATGGTATTTTCAGACTCAATTGTACCTGAGGTAATTTTTGGCGAAAAAGGAGAAATTACCTGCCGGGACACCCTGATAGAACTGCAGGTGGAAATATCCACTTCAGGAGAAAATTACCAAATCCAATGGCAGAGTGAGAATGGGAACATAGCCTCGGGAGAAAACAGCCCGGCAATTGAAGTAAACCGTGCAGGAACTTACACCATCCGGGTTGAAGATGAAGAAAACGGCTGTATTACCGTGGATTCGGTTGAGGTAAAAAATCTCATGGAAACACCGGAGTTCCAAATTAGCGGTAAAGTGGTCATTGATTGTTACGGACCTGCCGAAATCCAACTTTCAACCCAGAGCGATTTTGAAATAAGCGCCGCGGACCAAAATGGCAACAGCCTTCAGTTGGAAATTACTGAACCTACTCTAATCAGTGAAGCGGGGGTTTACGATATTGAAGTATTTAATCCGGCCAATCACTGCATTGCAGATACTACATTGGAAATCACCGAAAACCTCGCCTCACCAGGTGCCATCATTGACTGCATTGAGTGCGACGACTGCAATTCCCTACCGGCTATTTTGTCCTCTACCGAAAGCACCTCTGCATCCGGAGAGATACAAACCAATTGGATTTTTGAAGAAGGAGCCGCTCAACTCATGGACAGTCAAACCCTCGAAGTCCTGAAACCAACTGAAGTGAAGTTGGTGGTTCTCGACCCGGCAAACGGCTGTGCAGATACCAGCCGGAAAACTTTTGAAAGCGAGGGTCTTAGTTTTCCCGAAGTGGAGATTTCGCACATAGATTGCAACAACGAGAAGGGAAAAATCACCTTTAACAGCCCGGATACAAGCCTTTCATTCAGTATAAATGGAGGCCTGGACTACTCAAATTCACCTGAATTTACCGGTCTCGATCAGGACACTTACCAACTCAAGGTAAAAAACAGGCTACTGGGCTGCGAATCGGATATCCGGAATGTCGAAGTTGAAGACAGGAGGCAGGACATTGTGGTTGAACTTCCCGATCTGGTTTCCCTTCAAGAGGGAGAAAGCTATACATTGAGGCCCGGATTTGAACCACCCGATGTCCTAATAGCAAATTACCATTGGCATCCCGCAGAATTTCTAAGTTGTAACGACTGTCCCGAACCCACTATTTACGAGCTCAGTCAGTCAACCACATTTAAACTTCAAGTTGAAAGCGAAGGAGGTTGCACAGGCTCGGCTGAGGTGTATGTCGAATTAATAAAGCCCGAGTCCGGGGTGTTTTTGCCCACTGCATTTTCACCAAACGGGGATGGAGTCAACGACCTGTTTATTGTTTTCGCTTCAAGTGATATACAATCCATTGAATCACTGCGCATTTTCGACAGATGGGGGAACCGGGTTTTTGAAAAAACGAACTTCCCACCCGGTCAGGAAGAATTTGGCTGGGATGGTACATTTAGGGGACAGGATGCATCTCCGGGAGTGTATGCCGTGACTGTCAGTTACGAGATGCCGGATGGGGAAATTCGCCACAAGGCAGTAGAAGTGAATCTGCTTCGATAGCCGGAGGCTGATTTTTGTAACAACTGCGACCCTTTTGCGTTCTTATATTTTATTCTGAAAAACAACCAGGGAGAGTTAGATCAATATGCAATTTATCAATCCAGTATTTCTGTGGGGACTGTTGCTTCTCGCCATACCCATTATCATACACCTCTTTAGATTCAGGCGATTCAAAAAAGTGTATTTCAGCAACACCCCTTTTCTTCAGGAAATAAAGGAAACCAGCCAACAGAGCCGCAAAATAAAGCACCTTCTCGTTTTGCTCATGCGCCTGCTGGCCGTGGCCTTTCTGGTGCTCGCTTTCGCCCAGCCGATCATACACACCGACGATAAAGTAGTAACCGGTAACCGGGCTGTCAGCGTTTTTGTCGACAACTCATTCAGTATGAGTTCAATGGGCCGGGACATCAACCTTTTGGACTACGCGCGAATCACGGCCAGAGACATCATTGAGAGTTACGGGGAATCGGATGAATTCCAAATACTGACAGGTGATTTTGAAAACAGACACCAGCGACTTTACAACAGAGACCAGGCACTCAATCTGCTGGATGAAATAGAGCCCTCCCCTGCTGTCAGGACCCTGTCGGAAGTTTTGCAGAGACAGAAACACGCTCTGAGAAATTATCCTTCGGAGCGAAAGAATTTTTACCAAATTTCTGACTTCCAGAAAAACATCACCGATTTGGATGGAACTGTCGACACCGTGGAAAATCTCTACCTGGTTCACCTTGAATCAGTGGAGAGCAGAAACATCAGTGTGGACTCCGTCTGGTTTTCCCAACCCGTGCAAATCATCAACCAAACCGGGGAGCTTTTGGTAAAACTCACCAATCACGATCAAAACAATGCCGAGGAAGTAAACGTGGAACTTCGGTTTGGAGATCAGCGCAGACCGGCGGGCAGGGCATCTTTGGAACCCGGAGAGACGATGATCGACACCGTTTCTTTTACCATTAACCGCACCGGATGGCAAAAAGCCACAGTTTCCATTTCAGATTACCCCATTCAATTTGACGATGACTACCACATCGCCTTCCACGTGCGCCATAATATCAGGGTGCTGACCCTTCACCGGGGAGACCAGTCCAACAGATTTCTCAGCGCGCTTTTCAGAGGTGTGCCCTATTTAACGGAAGACCAAATGCGGGAAACCAATATAAATTACGGGGTATTCTCCGATTACAGCCTCATCATCCTCAACGAACTCACCAACATCTCCAGCGGTTTGGCTTCTGAATTGGATGGATACCTCGCCGCGGGAGGCAACGTGCTCATTTTTCCGGGAGCGGAGACAGGAGGCGAAGTACTCAAACCACTTAGTCAAAGATTGGGCATGGTAAATCCGGTCTCCTGGGAAGAGGGCGAGTTCAGAGTGGCAGAATTGAACCTCGAGGATCCCATTTTTGCCGGTGTTTTTGAAGAAATACGCGAAGACCTCAGCCTTCCGAAAGCCACAGGCCGATATCACCTTTCCAGGTCCGGTGCCAATCCGGGTCTCTCACTGATGGATTACAGAGATGGCAGGCCCTATGTAGCTAAATACCGCCACGGACCGGGTTCGGTTTTTGTCTCCTCTGCCCCATTGAGCGAAGAGTGGAACGACCTCGTATCCAATGGCGAAATTTTTGTCCCCCTACTCTACAGGTCGGCCATCGCTGCAGGCCAGTTGGATAAACCCGCCTATGTGCTCGGACAGGATCAATTGATACCCGTGCGCAATGTAAGCGCAGACAGACAGTCGGAATTCCGAATCACCGGGGAAAGGGAGTTTGTACCGGGAGTTGAGAGGACGGGCAGAAACCTGTATCTCAATGTGTACGATCAGGTACGGGAGCCGGGATTTTACGAAATTCGCCAGGGCGACGAACTCCACAAACTCGCCGCCTTTAACTTCGATCGCAGGGAAAGTGAAATTGCTGCATGGTCTGAAGAAGAACTCAAGGATATTGTCGGAGACCAGGCCGAGGTTATTTCACGCGGTACCGGGGCGGCAGACGGGACTTTGTTCAGTTCGGCAAAAATTGGCAATGAGCTTTGGCAGTGGTGCATTGCTATCGTGCTCATCGCACTTTTACTGGAGCAACTCATCCTCAGGTTTTGGAAAGTCGGGAACCGGAAAAAAGGACAAGCGGCTGTGTAATCCCGTATTTCACAATCAACAGCCCGCGAGCTCTTACACCCTGGACAATTTGCTATCTTTGCGGAAAATAACAGCTCATATGAACAATTGGACGGCAGCAAAAATGGTGGACATATTCGAACGCGCCATCGACGATTATCACATCGAAGACAATGTGGATATTAAACCCGCTAATCCCTACGACAAAACCACTTTTTACCACACACTGTACGAAAAATGCCTGATTGACACTGTACAATGGCATCTGGAAGACATTGTCAGGGACCCGGAAATTGACAACGCCTACGGTATGGAAATAAAAAGGCGCATTGACAAGTCCAACCAGGTGAGAACAGATACCGTGGAGAAACTGGACGACCAACTGCTGTCGCGGATATCCCCTGAATCCTTTAGTGCTGAGGCGAGACTCAATACAGAGAGTCCGGGCTGGGCCATCGACAGGCTTTCGATTCTCTGCCTCAAGGTCTATCACATGGAGATTGAAGCCCACCGCCCCGATGCAAATAATGACCACAAAGCCGATTGCCTGAAAAAACTCAATGTGCTCAAAGAACAGCAGGCCGATCTCTGCCTCGCCATCAACCAGCTTATTGAAGACATCCAAAACGGCGTTCGCATGGCAAAGGTGTACCGGCAGATGAAAATGTACAACGACGAAAAACTCAATCCCATCCTCTACGGGAAAAAAGACTGAGGTTTAACCCTCTAATGGTCTCTGGATTGACTTTCCGGGGTACCTAATCTGCAATATCACATACAATCGGCATCCATTTTAGACTGGAACAACACCTCACGGACGGCTGTACGCCAAAATTCAGATTTAGGTAGCTATCTTGATCAAATTGTTTATGATTTCCCATGATTCACTCTGTTGATAGCAGCGAAGATTAGCTATTGCATCTTTGGTTCGCCTGTCGCTTAGTTCGACTGTAGCTCACTACATCGCACTACTTCGCACTACATCACACCACTTCCCAGAAGGTCGCTCTTCGGCTTTTCGCTCAAGCTTGAAAAGTGACAATCCTGACTCAGGTTGAAAATAATCAGTGTGCATCCATTAATCTCCCAGCTTGTCTCCTCACTTCATAATCATGCCTTGACGAGGTGATTCAGGCAATTTATTCACTGATTGAGTTCGCAAACTGGCCATTTAAAAGCCGGTTTGATGCTCTTGCAAAACCTCACTTTTCAAAATTCTTCCCATTTTCTTGTAAAAGTCATTCCACTCACCTATATTTACCAAAATTACTTTGTTTCATCAAAGACTTAAAGTCATGAAACCATTGATTACCATTCAGGACAGAACCTGGCGTAGAACCCTTTTATTTTCTCTCCTAATCCTGATCGCTTTGGTGTTTACAGCCTGCCATGACGCCAAAGATGAATGGCCCGAGCCGGTAGCCAATACGGAGATAGCTGCTGAGCAGCGATGCATCAATGATTGCTCTGAATGCCACCAGCAAAATTGCTGCTGCGTGATAGAGATGA
>SL_3KL_010_SEDDRAFT_10000400_pt1 | contig 35210 bp, 25 predicted proteins | sample SodLakKL_010_SED_2_FD_10381 | JGI IMG/M metagenome (IMG submission 10381) | reverse complement strand
GCATACGCATACTAAAAAGGCTCAAGGATGCGTTTAGACAAAGGGCACGGCAGGTGGATATTGTAAAACGTCATATGCTAAGCAGTCCTTACCCTGTAATCCTCGCAGGGGACTTTAACGACACACCGGCATCGTATACATATCGAACCCTGACCCATGAACTCAAAGATGCATTTCTCAGCGGCCGGGGAATAGGCCAAACCTACATTGGTGCCTTCCCAGGATTTAGAATTGATTACATATTACATTCGCAAGAGTTCAAAGCTTTGAATTTTACCACCGGCCCCCAGAAGTATTCGGACCACCACCCCATTTGGGTCTGGTTAAACCTGGGGGCTCCCTGAACAAAAGTCTGTCGGTATTTTCCAGGCAGACTACATTAAAAAAACAGCGAAAAGCTAATTTTGCACGAAACTAAACATTAGGATTTATCACATAACTAACACGTAAAAATATAAAAATATGAAAAAGATTGTTCTTGTTTTTGTTTTTGCCCTGAGCGCATTGGCTCTTTCGGCACAGGGATACACTACAGGTGTGGGAGTAAGAGCAGGATTTCTGAGTGGCGTATCTGTTAAACATTTTATGTCGCGCCCTGATGCCCTGGAAGGGGTTGTGTTGATGCACAACCGCGGAGTAATGATTGCAGGCCTGTACCAGCGGCACACCAATGCCTTTGATGCGCCCGGTCTTTTTTGGTACTATGGCGCGGGTGCACACCTGGGCTTTTATGAAAGACGCTGGTCTCCTTGGTTTGATGATGACGAGAGAGGGTCTTTCAGCACTCTTGGGGCTATGGGTGTTGTTGGTTTAGAGTATAAAATTGAAGAGATACCTGTTACTATTGGTGTTGATATCACACCCGCTTTTAACCTCATTGGTCATACCGGGTTATGGATGGGTTCCAGCCTGACTTTGCGATACACCCTTAACTAATCAGCAGAAAAAACATTGTTTAAAACAACTTTGGTTGATAACTCACCCCTGAGCCATTGATTCACTTCAACCTATTTTTATAGTTTTGTAAAAAAAATCTATGCCTTTTACCCTGAAATCAGAATTTAAGCCCACAGGCGATCAGCCTGAAGCCATTGCCCAGTTGGCACAAGGGTTGGAGGCCGGATTTCCCTTTCAAACATTACTGGGGGTAACCGGGTCAGGCAAAACTTTCACCATTGCCAACGTAGTAGAAAAAATACAGCGCCCTACCCTGGTACTGAGTCATAACAAAACTCTGGCCGCTCAGCTTTACGGAGAATTTAAACAGTTTTTCCCTGATAACGCGGTGGAATACTTTGTATCGTACTATGACTACTACCAACCCGAAGCATTTATTCCCACCACCAACACCTATATTGAGAAAGACCTGTCCATCAACGACGAAATTGAAAAGCTTCGGCTGAGCGCTTCCAGCGCCTTACTTTCGGGACGCCGGGATGTACTGGTGGTTAGTTCGGTTTCATGCATATACGGTATCGGAAACCCCGATGACTTCAATGAAAACATCATCCGCATCAACAAGGGCGATGTTATCAGCCGCAACAAGCTCCTGCACCGGCTGGTAGAGAGTCTTTACAGCCGGACACAGGTTGACTTTACCCGGGGTACATTTCGTGTTAAAGGGGATACCGTGGATGTTTATCCGGCCTACGCTGATTTTGCCTTCCGCATCCTTTTCTGGGACGATGAGATAGAAGATCTTGAAAGTTTTGACCCACTTACCGGTCATAAACTGGAGGACTTTGAACAAATTGCCATTTACCCGGCCAATATTTTTGTCACATCCAAAGACAGGATGGCCGGAGCCATAAGGAATATCCAGGATGACATGGTAAAGCAGGTAGAGTATTTTCACGATATTGGCAGACCACTGGAGGCCAAACGATTGGAAGACAGGGTAAACTATGACCTGGAAATGATGCGCGAGCTGGGCTATTGCTCGGGGATAGAAAACTATTCAAGATATTTTGATGGGCGGCGGCCGGGCTCACGCCCCTTCTGCCTGTTGGATTTCTTTCCTGATGACTACCTGATGGTCATTGATGAAAGCCATGTCACCATCCCCCAGGTGCACGCCATGTACGGGGGCGACCGTTCTAGAAAGCAAACCCTTGTGGAATATGGTTTCAGGCTTCCGGCTGCGCTGGACAACAGACCTCTGAAATTCGATGAGTTTGAGAACATGCTCAACCAGGTGATTTTTGTAAGTGCCACCCCTGCTGACTATGAGTTGAATAAAAGTGAGGGTGTTGTGGTGGAGCAGATTATCAGGCCTACAGGCTTGCTGGAACCCATTATTGATGTGCGGCCAAGCTTGAACCAAATCGATGACTTGCTGCATGAGATCAGCCTGAGAAATGAAGTGGGCGAAAGGGTACTGGTTACTACCCTTACCAAAAGAATGGCAGAAGAGCTTAACAAATACATGGACAACACCGGCATTAGCTCCAGATACATTCACTCGGACGTGGATACGGTTGAAAGGGTGGAAATTCTCAGGGACCTTCGACTGGGCGTGTTCGATGTTCTTATTGGGGTAAACCTGCTCCGGGAGGGGCTGGACCTTCCTGAGGTATCGCTGGTGGCTATTCTGGATGCCGACAAAGAAGGCTTTTTAAGGTCGGAACGTTCTCTTACTCAAACAGCAGGCAGGGCAGCAAGAAACGTGAACAGCAGGGTTATCATGTATGCGGACAAAATTACAGATTCCATGCAACGAACCATTGATGAAACCAACAGAAAACGGGAGAAACAACTCCAGTATAACCAAGAGAACAACATCACACCGGAGCAGATTAAGAAATCGGTAGAAGCCATCCACGGACAAACCTCTGTAGCCGATACCCGAACCAAAGCATCGCAAGCCTACGTTGAAAAAGAGGAGGTGGATATTGCCGCCGATCCGGTGGTTCAGTATATGAGTAAAGAACAATTACAAAAAGCCATGAATAACACCCGAAGGCAAATGGAAAAAGCAGCCAAAGCGCTGGATTTTGTAGAGGCGGCAAAACTCAGAGATGAAATGTTTGCCCTGGAAAAGATTTTTAAAGAAAAATACATGTAATATGAATCTCCACACTTTGCTTAAAAAGCATCAGCATAACTTTCACCCACTGTTTACGCCTGATTTAACACCCGAAAATACCTTGTTGATGGATTTCAGTATTCATAATGGTGAAGTAAAAAAAATCGACTTCCGGAATGTTGCCCAACTGAACAGCTTTGTTTTCAGTTCTATTGAAAGCAATGGCAAGTCTTATGGTTACGGAGGCTACCTGGAAGACAGGGAAGTATATCGCAGAAGCTCAGTTTTTGATACAATAGCAGGCGGAAGCCGAAGTATACACCTGGGAACGGATGTTTGGACACCGGCTGGAAAGCCTGTTCACAGCCCACTGGATGCAAGGGTTCACAGCTTTAACAACAATGATAATTACGGCGACTACGGTCCTACCATCATCCTCGCTCACCAACTGGAGAATGTGGAGTTTTTCACACTGTATGGGCACCTTACCCTAGAATCACTTCATGGTGTTCGCCAGGGAATGCAGCTGAAGAAAGGAGATAAGTTTTGTGAGGTGGGAGACTTTCCCGTCAACGGAGATTGGCCCCCGCATCTTCACTTCCAGGTTATTGCAGACATGAAAGGGCAGAAAGGGGATTTTTTTGGTGTAAGCAGCAAAGAAGAAATTGATGCGTTTAAAAACCTTTGCCCGGATCCATCGGTATTCTTTACCCGCTTACAGCAAGCCCTGTAGCATATTTATTTGTGAAAACCCAAATAAAGTAATAGTTTTGCACATTAATTTTTGGTTCATATAAAAAATAGTTTACAAACGTGGATATATTTAATAAAACCGAAGACATGGGGCCGCTGGGTCAGTATGCGGACCGCATTCATGGATATTTTGCTTTTCCAAAGCTGGAGGGAGAAATCTCTAACCGCATGAAATTTCGCGGAAAGGAAAAGCTTGTATGGAGTTTGAACAATTACCTGGGCCTGGCCAACCACCCTGAAGTAAGAAAAGCAGATACAGAAGCCACAGAAAAATATGGGCTAGCCTTACCTATGGGAGCCAGGATGATGTCAGGGCAAACAGATAAGCACGAACAGCTGGAAAGAGAGCTGGCCCAATTCTTGGGAAAAGAAGCGGCCTACCTGCTTAATTATGGATACCAGGGGATGGTTTCCATTATTGATGCCATAGTTGATCGTAAGGATGTTATTGTTTACGACTCTGAGTCTCACGCCTGTATTGTTGATGGTGTTAGGCTGCATTTAGGCAAACGTTTTGTTTTTCCGCACAACAACATCGAAAACCTGAAAAAGCAGTTGGAAAGAGCCACCAAAGTAACGGCCGAAACTGGCGGAGGTATTTTGGTAATTACAGAAGGGGTTTTTGGGATGTCAGGAGACCTTGGCAAACTGGATGAAATTATAGATCTCAAAAAACAGTATAATTTCCGCTTACTTGTGGATGATGCCCATGGGTTTGGCACCATGGGAAAAACCGGTGCTGGTGTAGGAGAACATATGGGAGTCAATGATGGAATTGACATCTACTTTGGTACATTTGCCAAAGCAATGGCCTCCATAGGAGCATTTGTGGCAGCCACTCCTAAGGTTATCTCTTTTCTGATGTATAATATGCGTAGCCAGATATTTGCCAAATCTTTGCCAATGCCATTGGTTGAGGGTGCACTAAAACGACTTGATTTGATAAGAAAGCATCCTGAACTGCGTGAAGATTTATGGAAAATCACCCATGCGTTGCAACAGGGACTGCGTGACCGTGGTTTTAACCTGGGTAATACACAATCACCCGTTACCCCGGTATTTTTATCAGGTGAAACCAGCGAGGGAACCAACCTTGCCTATGATCTCAGGGAAAACTTTAACATTTTCTGCTCTGTGGTAGGCTACCCGGTGGTGCCCAAAGGGGTGATCATTATTCGCATTATTCCCACAGCGGTGCATACCCTGGATGATGTTCAGTACACCCTGGATGCATTTACAACCATCAAGAAAAACCTGGATGCCGGTAAATATGCTTCTGGAAAAATTGTTGATGTCTACAAGGATTCGTTATAGAAATCTTTAAGCAAGCATCATTGGTAAAAAGTCATTAAAAACCATCCTGTCAAATTGTGTCGGGATGGTTTTTTAGTTATTTTCTGCAAGAGGAATTGTTATAACAAACTCTGCTCCGGTTCTTGAGTTATTCACAACAATGCTACCACTCATGTTTCGCTCAATAATGGTCTTGGACATGTACAGACCAACTCCCGTTCCTTTACCCTGATCTTTGGTGGTAAAATAAGGATCAAAAACCTTATGGATAATGCACCCGGGGATTCCTCCCGCATTATCTATAATAATTAGAACTGCTTTCTTGTGGTCTGATGTGGCTGATAATCTTATGACAGGTTTTTCGGGTTTGTTTTCAAGCAGGGCATCTTTAGCATTGTTCACAATATTGAGTACTACCTGGGCAAATTCACTGGCATAGCCGTAAAGCTCTATATTGTCTGGAATGTCGATAATCAGGCGGATACCTGAGTTTTTCAAAGTGGCTTCTATAAAAGAAACCGAAGTTTTTATGCATTCGTGAAGGTAAAAGTTTTGCTTTTCCTTATTGGGTTTAAAGAAATTGCGAAAATCGTCAATGGTTGCCGACATGTAACCCAACACATCCTTAATGCTTTTTTCACTCTCTGACAGGTAGTTTTGATCCACTTCACCAAAACGAAAAGCATCCACAAGGTCATACACCATTAACCCCACACTGTTCAGGGGCTGTCGCCATTGGTGTGCAATATTTCCTATCATTTCACCCATTGCAGCCTGACGCGATTGAAGCAGCATAAGCTCATCTTTTTGCCGGTTTTTGTCAACTTCGGCCTTTACCTGGTTCTCTAAGTTTTCATTCAACTCCTGCAGCAAATCCTTTTGTAGCTTAAGCTCACTTTCCACATTTTTTCTCCTCTCCACTTCCTGCTTAAGGTCTTTGTTCAGCATCTTCAATTCCCAGTTGGCAGCTTCCATTTTTTCCAGAGCATGCTCCAGCTTTTCTTCCATTCGTTTCCTTTGGGTAATATCTTCTTTAATGGCAAGGTACTCCAACAGGTTCCCTTTTTCATCTTTAATAGGTGTAATGGTTGCCGATTCCCAGTAATAGCTGCCATCTTTGCGTTTATTTTTAAACTCACCTTTCCATACTTTACCATTTCTAATGGTGTTCCAAAGCTCCTGGTAGTATTCGGGTGACTGCTCACCACTTTGCAGGATTCGGGGGTTTTGACCAAGGGCTTCTTTTACACTATATCCAGTGGTAAATTCAAATTTAGGATTGGCAAAAAGGATATTACCTTCCAGATCAGTGACAACAATGGTGGTATCACTTTGCATAATGGCAGCATTCAACCGACCTTCAATAAGTTCCTCTGTAACTTTACGGGAGTATGTATTCTTCATCTCGTGACTGACTTCCTGCCCTGACTGATGGTTGGTCGCAGCGATATTTGGTTCAAAAACAAGCAAAATATGTGGATTGCTGGGGTCAATTATCTCGATGCTTACCCTATAAGATCCTGAACTGTTCCATTGGGTGTTTGGCGGGATGATACAGCTCACAGTTTTTTCTGAATTTAAGGCTTGCTCTATGGCTGAAACAATAATTTCTAACTGCTCTAACGATGTCAGACTTTTAATTGAAGTGTTCCTGTGATTTATACTAATTGCCGGGAAAAGACTTTTGGCATGTCCATTGGTCATAATAACTTTCAAATCCCTGGTAAGAACAAGCACCGGCATGGGGAGTCTGTGAAATACCTTTTCATAATCTAAAAAAGAAAAAGTGCTCATGTTATTGTCAGAAATCTTCATAGTTATAAATGCTGGTATTCATTACGTAGCTTGCAAAATTTTAAAGAGGAACGAAAGATAAGCCAATAGTCAGTCATTAAAAACATCCTGTTTGATAACCTGTGTGGTATCAGAAAAAACGGTTTTTAACTGTGGTAAATGTGCAATGGAATCAGAAAAGTTATCGTTTTTATTGAGGGTATCCATCAATTTGAGTACTTCAAACATTCGCGTGCAACCAATGGTACCCGATAGCCCTTTGAGGGTGTGAACAGCTGAATAATATTCATCAAACTGCTTTTGCAGGATTGCATTTTCAATTTCAGCAATAAGTTCGTTGGAATCATCAATAAAGCTTTGATAGAGCTCAGTCAATAGCGACTTGTTACCGCCCGTATTTTTTTTCAGAACAGAAAAGGTTTGCGGATTGATGAAAGGATAGCTGTTAATTTGTTGCATATGTATACAAAGAAATATCAATTATAATTGTTGCTGGCTAACCGTGTCTCGAACTTGTGATGCCAGCGTGCAATTTTTCGATAAAGTTCCCGGGTGTTAATGGGTTTTGTCAGATAATCATCTATTCCGGCGTCAAAGTATTTTTTCTTGTCCTCTTCCATCACATTGGCAGTGAGGGCAATGACCGGAGGGTGTAAATCCATGTGGGATTTTAAGTATTTAATGGTTTGCAAGCCATCCATTACCGGCATAATCATATCCAGCAAAATGATATCAAACCTCTCTTTTTCGAGCATTTCAATGGCTTCCTTACCATTGTTAGCCAACTCAACCCTGCAATTTACATGGGTTAACATCAGCGAAATTACCTTCTGATTGATTTTTTTATCTTCCACGCAGAGTACTTTCAAACCCTTAAAATCAGTCAGATTATCGACCTTATCGGAGGATGTTTCTTCGATAATTTTATCCTCTTCAGCAAGGGAAGCAAAAAAGGTAAAGCAAAAGAGATTGCCTCGTGGTTCTATTTTATCGATACTAATGGAACCACCCAATAGCTCGACAATCTTGCCCGAAATAGCCAATACCAGGTTACTGTCTTTTTGTTTTTCATGCAGGTTTTCATAATGGTTGCCGGGATTCAAAAGAACTTTCAATTCCTGGTAGTCCAATTCGCTGCAATTATCAGAAATTTCAACCAAAACAACCAACTGCTGACCAATAAGACTTTCCTGCTTAAAGGAAAGGTTCACCAGCCCTTGTTTTGAGTTTTTTACAATGAGGGACACAAAACTGGTGATAACCTGGTAAATTCGGGTTTCATCTGAAATAAGGTTTTGTGGCAGACGTGAATCTACCTCTGCTTTTAAGGTAATATCTTTGGAGCGTGAAATGACATTAAAGAGGCTATGAATTCGTTCAACCACAGCCGAAAGGTTGAAAGTATTGTTGTTGAGCCTGAATTTACCTGACTCAATGCGGTGTAAATCCAAAATATTATTGATGATACCCAAAAGGCCGTTACTTGACTCCTTAATGGTGTTAGCCAGCTCGGTTTGCTTTTTATTAAGCTTTGATTCCATTAAAAAATCAACCATTCCCAGTATACCTGTGATGGGCGTACGCATTTCGTAGCTCATATTGGCCAAAACCTGCTGCTTTGCCTGCGATGTTTTCAGTGACACTTCGGCATTATACTGCAATTCCTGGTTGTATTTTTGCTCGCTTACATCCTGAATTGTAAAAACTGCTTTGATGGGGACGGGTGGGTCCTCTTTATGAATAATCTTGCCGCTGGAATAAATATGCTTTATAATTCCCGTATTGGTAATTATCCGAAAGTTAACGGTGCTCTCTTTGGGTTTGTTGTTGAGCAGTTCATTCTCAAAGCGTAAGAAAGTTTCTTTGTCATCCGGATGAATAATTTCCAGAAACTTACTGTATTCAAAGAATTTGGTCTTTTCAGGCGTTATTTCGGCAATATCAAAAAAGGTTTCAGAAAAAGTACATTTTCCGGTGGCAATATCTTTTTCCCAGTCTCCTACCCTGGCAATCTTTTGAATTTCCTGTAGCCTTTTCTGGTTCTCACGCAGGTTTTTTTCTAGAATTTTAGACTCCACGATCTGTCCAAATTTTTCCGAAATATTTTTCAACAAAATCTTTTCATTAAAGTGGAATGGGTCATTATTAATATTGGGTTTTTCTTCCAGGTAAACCACTTTCAAATAACCCAGTTTCTTTTTTTGAACCTTAATGGGAACCGTATATGCCCATGGGGTCGGTTTGAAATTCTTAGAAGCATAAACTTTGTTATCAAATTCAATTTTTACGGCTGCATCATGGCTGAATTTCAGCCCTACAGGAATGATTTCCAGGGATTTCTCAATAATCTCCTCAAAGGAAATACCGGGCACACCCGACAAATCAGATATATCATAAAGACAGTTGAGTTGTTTGATTTTCTGATTTAGGTTGGCGGTTAACTCACCGTATGCCTGCTCCGATTTTTTCCGTTCGGTTACATCGGATACCAAAGTTACTGAACCTGTCGCTTTAAGGTTTTCGTCAAGAATAGGAGCTGAGCTCAAATTCACCCACATTACATCCCCTGCCACATTTTTCATCTTAACTTCGTAATGGTCCGAAATACCCATCTTCTGTAATTCAATCTTCTCTTTATAGAGATTCAGGTCTTCCTGTGTTAATAAAAACTTTTCGAAGCCTTCTCCCTGCAATTCACTCTTGTGACTAACTCCAAAAATCCGGCATGCCTTGTAGTTCAAAAATTCTATTTTTTGGTTCTTATCAAGAACTATAAGTCCTTCATTGAGTGTTTTTATAAGTGTTTGGTAATTTTCCTCACTTTGTCGAAGCGCCTTTTCTGTAATATTCTTATCCTCAAGGGTAGATTTTAGTTTAGCGATATGAGCGCGCTTGTCTTTAAACCTGCGATAAATCACTACATAAAGCACTACGAAAAACACAAGGCCAAGCACAACGATAGCCAATATCAAAATATTTCGTTCCAGTCTAAACTTATACAGTTCTTCCTTGCGCTGGGCATCATATATTTGTTCACTGAAATAAGTTATTCTGTTTAACAGCTGGTTGTTAAAAATCTGCTCATTGAGTTCCTTATATAATACCAGGTAATTATATGCCTGCGAAGTATTTCCCTTGGCATGATATATTTCAGATAAGGTGAGGTAATTGTTTCTCAGGAGGCTGGTTAAACCCACGTTTTGGGAAATCTCAAGACTTTGATAAACATAGTCCAGGGCTTTCTGCAGGTTTTCTTTTTTTTGATGAGTTACCCCGATGTTTCTGATTGTAACAGCCCTTAAGCCCGCAATATTCAAATCATCAAGTGCGTCCAGAGCACGCTCGTAATAAACTATTGCCGAATCCAGCCGGTTATTGGCTCTTTGAATATTTCCCAGGTTGTTTTGAAGATTAGCCATATGCTCCATATGGTTTAAATCCACTGCCAAATCCCATGCAATTTCATAATATTCAAATGCCTTGGGAGCTTCCAGTAAAAACCAGTAATAATTCCCTATATTGATTTTTGAGTTGATAACTTGCGATGTATCTCCTGCCAGTCTTGCATCCTCCAGGGCTTCACGGTAATAAGAAATGGCCGTATTATTTTCGCCCAGATTGCGGTAAATTATACCAATATTGTTGGCCGATAAAGCTTTAAGAGAGGTGTTGTTATTTTCCCTGGCAAGGTGAAGAGCATCATAAGTTATACCGAGGGCATTGTACATCTCTCCCTTGAGCCGGTATATGGTACCCTGATGGTTTTTTACTTTTATTAAAAGATCGGGGTTTTGCGTCTGGTGCGCATAGCTCACCAGGGTATCAAAATAAAGCAATGCATCATCAAATCGTCCCTGGTCAAGATATAATTCTGAAAGGCAGAACATCGCATTCATTTTCAGGGATTCATAACCTTCAGAATGAGAGAAGTTATAGGCCGACAAAGCAAATTTCATACGGGCATCATGCGACCACCGTGTAGAATTACACGATTTTTCAATCCAATTGGTTATAATCGCTTTTTGCTGTTCGGAGTTTAGTTGTTCACGGGAAACAGTATCTAAAGGAATTTGCTGACTAAATCCATGCAGTATAAAAAGGTAAATAAAAAGTGCAAGTATGGATATTTTCTTTGTCATGTATCTCATTGGTTTGCTTATTCTCGTGTTAAAAGTACAAAAAAAAACACGAAAAAAATAAAAGGTTGGGAGTTAAAACGTTGATAATCATTTTTATAGGTCAAATCCTAGTAAAGCTTAGACCTTTTGTGAAAAAATGACAATAAAACATTTTCCAATCCCTGGTTTATATCGGCTGGTACAAAATCAATTTTGTATTGCAAACATTTCAGCCTGAGTTCATCATAAAACCGCTGTAGGGTTTGGGTATATTTTTCACGTATTTGTGCCGGGTTTACCTTCATTTCCCTGGAGGTTTCCATATCGATAAAGCGGTAGGGACGATTTTGGTAATCAAGATTTAGTTCCCTGTTTTTATCAAAAATATGGAATAGGATTACCTCATGCTTATTATGTTTCAGGTGTTGTAATGCACTAAACACTTCTTCCGGATCCGTAATATTCTCCATCATATCACTGAAAATCACCACCAGGGATCGTTTATGGATTTTGTCAGCTATTTCATGTAAAACTTTGGCCGGATTCGACTTTTCATTGATTCTTTTAGTTTCAGGTTTACTAAGGTTTTCCAACTGGGCAAATAAAAACTTGTTGTGGGCAAAGTTCGATTTGGTAGGCGTATGCATATGGAGCTTTTCGCCAAAAATACTCAAGCCAGCAGCGTCGCGCTGTTTTTTCAGCAGATAAATCAATGAGGCCGCTCCCTGGATAGCAAAATCAATTTTAGACAAGGTGCTACTTTCCTCTTCATGGGAGGGAAAATACATGGATGATGACTGATCAATAACCAGTTGACAACGCAGGTTGGTTTCTTCTTCATACTTCTTTACAAAGAGTTTTTCGGTGCGTGCAAAAAGTTTCCAGTCAATATTTTTGGTGGATTCACCAGGGTTGTAAATACGGTGTTCGGCAAATTCAACAGAGAATCCATGAAAAGGACTTTTGTGCAAACCCGTCAGGAATCCTTCTACAACCTGTCGAGCCAGCAGCTCCATGTTTTCAAACTTTTTGTATTTGGGGTTTTCTAAGGAATTTTTCACGATAAGAGAACGTTATTTATGAAAATCAAACATGTTTAAACTGCCAGGAAACTGACTGGAGGATTAAACATATCTGAAAAGTATGAAAAATAAAGCATTTGCGATTATATAACAGCTATTAATCACTATGAAAAAGGGTGTCTTTTAACACAGACACCCTTTTTAACAATGCATACGTGAATTTCTTTAAAGTAAGCTATCAATTTTTGAGGCAAGAACAGATTTGGGTACTGCACCTACCTGCTTGTCTGCTACTTCCCCATCCTTAAAGAACAAAATGGTAGGAATGTTGCGTATGCCAAACTTGGTAGCAACCTCTGGATTGCTATCCACATCCAGTTTACCAACAATGGCCTTGCCTTCATATTCAGTGGAAATTTCGCTTACGATGGGTGCCACCATCCGGCATGGTCCGCACCATTCTGCCCAAAAATCAACCAAAACAGGTTTGTCTGATTTGAGTACCAATTCTTCAAAATTGCTGTCTGTTAATTCGATTGCCATAATGATTGTTGTTTTTTTATAAGATTAAAACTTCACTTGCACATTGCACCCCAGGATTGACACGGCAAATGCTAACTTTAAGACGAATCCTCCCTTATGTTGAGTACATTAACTTTCAAATATCTTTATTCTTACAAATTTATAAATTTTCTTCAATAAATACATCCTGTTGATGTGGGGCTCTCTTAAAGGTTATTAATTTATTTCACCCTAACAGGTCCACTTACTCATTTTTATAGTCGATGATATTTGCCTGTAAAAACCTGGTAGTAGAGATTTTGGAAGTCAGAAATTAGTTAACCAACCCCTGTTAAAAAATAATTAATTAAGTGTATAATGGAGCTGACTGGCTTTCAATATGTCTGTCAGAAATCCAATGGGTTCAACTTTGGTCTTACGGGCCAGCATCTCCACCGTGTTTTTTTCCACATCATCGCGCAATTTAATTTTTAGACGGCATTTGCCCTGATGACTATTGATATGATGTTTTAAACTATCAATAAACTTTTCATTCACCTCAGCCACAGGAATTTCCAACAACAAGTCGGAAATCATCTTTTCAGCCACATCACTCAACAACATCATTGACTTAACCTTTACCTCAAGTTGTTCGGCATTTCTGAAACGCGGAGCAATGCGCGCCCTGACAAACACAAAGCTTTCTTTATGCAAAAAGTGCTTTACCTTGTAATAATCCTCTGAAAATACATGCAGCTGTATGGAGTCCGTATAATCTTCAATGACAAAACTTCCAAAAGGTTTACCTGTTTTGGTATATTTATGATTGGCCATGGTAATCACACCGGCAAAGGTTACTTCCCTGTTGTTTAGTTTTTGCAGATCACTCAGTGCTGAAATAGTATGACTGCAAAAATTATCGATTTGTATTTTGAAATTATCAAGGGGGTGTCCCGAAATATACATCCCAGTGACATCCTTTTCCTTTTTCAACATTTCCAGCTTTTCCCACATGGGGCAGTCCGGTAATTCAGGATCGGGAATATGCGAATCCTCGGAATCGCCAAACAGATTCATTTGTGATGAATTTTTCTGTAAAACAAAAGCATTGCTGTAACGGATAAGGCGGTCAATGAAAGTTGCTCCCCCCTCCTCTTCGCAATGGAAAAACTGGGCACGATGCACATTTTCAAAACAATCAAAAGCACCTGCCATAGCCAGCGATTCCAGGACTCTTTTATTAACCGATCGAAGATTGATTCTCTGCATAAAATCAAATATGCTTTTGTACAGACCATTTTCTTCCCTTTCCTTTACGATGTTCTCCACAGCACCTTCTCCCACACCTTTCACGGCACCCAGGCCAAAACGGATTTGCCCCTTATCATTCACCACAAAGTTGAATGCACTCTCATTGACATCCGGCCCCAACACAGGGATATTTTGCCGGTAACACTCCTCCATGAAAGTGGTGATTTTTGTAATATCGCTAAAGTTATGCGTAAGCACTCCCGCCATATACTCAGCAGGGTAATTAGCTTTAAGCCAGCCCGTGCGGTAAGCTACCACCGAATATGCTGCCGAGTGCGACCGGTTAAAGCCATACTGGGCAAATTTTGACATCACGTTAAAAATGTCTTCGGCATTCTTTTTATCCACACCCTTTTTAACAGCCCCATCTATGAAGATGGTTTTTTGTCGCTCCATCTCTTCAATCTTCTTCTTTCCCATGGCCCGGCGCAGTATATCTGCAGCTCCCAGGGAGTAACCTGCCATAATTTGTGCAGCCTGCATAATCTGCTCCTGGTAAACCATGATACCGTGAGTAGGTGTAAGTATCTCCTCCAACCAGGGATGCGGAAATTGGGTCTCAGAAACACCTTGCTTACGGTTGATAAAATCAGGGATAAAATCCATGGGACCCGGCCGGTATAAAGCATTCATAGCGATCAAATCCTCTATATTGTTGGGCTTAAGCTCTTTGAGATATTTTCGCATTCCCGCCGACTCAAACTGGAAAGTACCAACCGTTTCACCTTTCTGATAAAGCTTAAAGGTAGGCTCATCATCCAGGGGGATTTTTTCAGGATCAATGTCAATATTGTGGCGTCTTTTGATATTTTTTACAGCCTCTTTAATGATACTCAGGGTTTTTAGACCCAAAAAGTCCATTTTAAGCATTCCCACCGATTCAACATATTTACCATCATATTGGGTAACAGGCAGGTCGGAATCTTTTTGCGTACTCAGAGGTATACAGTCTTCCAGGTCGGTGGGGCCGATAATCACCCCGCATGCATGTACCCCAGTCTGCCGGTTAGAACCTTCCAATATCTTGGCAAACTTCAGGGTCTCCCGGATGACCTGGTTATCGTCTTCAAGGGCTTGCCCCAGCTCAGGTACTTCTTTATAGGCATCACTGAGAGATGTTCCCGGTTTTTCGGGCACCAATTTGGCCAGGCGGTCAGCCTCTGGAAGGGGCAATTTCAAAACCCGCGCCACATCCCTTATAGAAGACTTGGCAGCCATGGTTCCAAATGTTACAATCTGAGCTACTTTGCTGCGCCCATACTTATCTATCACATAATCCATCACCTTTTCACGCCCGTCGTCATCAAAATCAATATCAATATCAGGCATGGAAACCCTCTCAGGATTGAGAAACCGCTCAAACAGCAGGTTGTATTTGATGGGATCGATACTGGTAATTCCTGTACAAAATGCTACTGCGGAGCCTGCGGCACTACCTCTGCCAGGACCTACTGCTACATCCATTTTACGTGCTTCATTGATCAGGTCCTGAACAATCAAAAAGTACCCGGCAAATCCCATATCCCGGATAATCTTTAACTCGTGATCCAGGCGCTCTTTGATTTCAGGTGTTATCTCTTCATAAAACTCCCTGGCTCCTTCATAGGTAAGATGCTCCAGGTAATCATCCTCATTTCCGAACCCTTCGGGTAACGGAAAAACGGGAAGTAATATATCCCGCATTATTTCATACTCCTCCACTTTATCTACAATCTCCTGGGTGTTGGCAATGGCCTGGGGTATGTCATGAAACAATTCGGCCATCTCAGCGGGTGTTTTGATATATTCCTGGCCTGAATACCGCATTCTGTTGGTATCATCCAGGTCTTTACCCGTCTGTAAACAAATGAGAATATCATGAGCTTTGGCATCCTCGGCATTAATATAATGACAGTCGTTGGTTGCAATTACTTTCAAATTATGCTTTTCAGCCAGTTGTAAAATTTGCTGATTGACTGGTTCCTGCTCTTCAAGCCCGTGTCGCTGAAGCTCCAGGTAATAATCATCACCAAATATTTCCTGGTGTTCTTTGATAACTGCTTCAGCTTTTTCCATATTTCCCCTGAGAATTGCCTGGGATACCTCCCCACCCAGGCAGGCAGAAGAAGCTATAATCCCTTCGCTGTATTTGCGCAAAATCTCCTTGTCTACCCGAGGGGTATAATAAAATCCTTCGAGATACCCCTTGGAAACAATCCGTGACAGGTTTTGGTATCCTTTGTGGTTTTTAGCCAGCAGAATCAAGTGGTACCCACTTCTGTCTTCTTTACCTTTTTTATCAAAACGACTGCCATTACTAACATACACCTCGCACCCTACAATGGGCTTTATTCCGTTATTTTTGGCGGCCTGGGTGAAGTGCATCACCCCATACATGTTACCATGATCAGTAATGGCAATGGCCTTCATGCCCGAATCAGCCACTTTCTTCATCATCACATCAATATTAGCGGCTCCGTCAAGTATGGAAAAGTTTGTATGTACGTGTAAATGTGTAAATTCTGTCATAACCTTTTTATGTCTAATTTTGCTTCAAAAATATACAAAATAAAGGCTTAGTTTTCCGCTTTTTTATTCACAACCCATGGGAGTTATTAACTTTTCTGTTTGGATTCGGCCAAAAGCACTCACTCTCTGGATTCTGCTTTAAGCAGGAAGCTCTGACAAAGTATCATCCAGAATTAATGCGGTAAGTATTGCATCATTATCAAAACGAGCAATTTAATTTTCTCGATCAAATTTGCTTGATTATTATTGCATTGGTGATGATTGATAAGCATCATGTAAAAATAAAAAGGTAAAAACTTTGTTATTTGCCAAAAAAGTAGGAAATTTGCACCCCTGAAAATTACAAATATTTTAATTTAAACCTAACAAATTATTTATTACAAATGCCAACAAGAATAAGATTACAGAGAAAAGGTAAAAAGGGACGTCCTTTTTATCATTTGGTAATAGCGGATGGTCGTGCACCACGAGACGGAAAATTTATTGAAAAGCTTGGCACCTACAATCCTCTAACCGATCCTGCCACGATTGACATTAACTTCGATCGTTCCCTTTACTGGCTCCAGGTAGGAGCGCAACCCTCAGAAACAGCCCGTTCTATCCTTTCGCGTGAAGGAGTTTTGCTCAAAGATCACCTTTTAAGGGGTGTAAAAAAGGGAGCTCTTACCGAAGAACAAGTAGAAGAAAAATTCCAGGCGTGGCTTAAAGAAAAAGCAGAAAAACTGGAGCAAACTTCAAAGAAAAGTGAGTTGACCGCCCAGGAAGAAAAGAAAAAGCGCCTTGAAGAAGAAAGAAAGATCAAGGAAGCCCGGGCCGAGAAGCTGGCTAAAAAGCTCGCTGCTGAGAAAAAATTAGAAGAACCGGAAGCGGCAGAGGGTGCAGAAGAATCAGCCCCCAAAGCGGAAGCCACTGAACAAAAGCAGGAAGAAGCTCCCAAGGCAGAGGCTGCTGAAGAGAAAAAAGAAGAGGCTTCTGACAAAAAGGAAGCTGCGGATGAAGACAAAAAAGAACAATAAAGTTAACTGTTCCGATTCAATCCGTATGGATTCATTTAAAAACCTGCCTGGTAACATGAACCAGGCAGGTTTCTTTTCATAAACCCAAAGCATATTCAGGAAAATGGATAAAGAAAAGTGTTTTTACCTGGGAAAAGTCACACGCGTAATTGGCTTCAAAGGCGAAGTGGTAGTGTTTGTCGATAGCGATGAACCCGAAAACTACTCCCAGCTGGATGCTGTTTTTCTGGATATCGGGAAGAAGCTTATCCCTTTTTTTATTGATAGCATTGTACCCCGTAATAAAAACAACCAGTTTACAGTTAAGTTCCAGGATGTGGATAGTTCCGGGGAGGCCGAAACAATTACAGGCCGGGATTTGTATCTGCCGCTGGATGTATTGCCTCCACTGGAGGATAACAACTTTTACTTCTGGGAAGTGAAACAATTCAAGGTGATTGATGAACACAAGGGAGACATCGGCACTATCAACCAAATCCAGGATTACCCCGGAAATCCGCTGTTTGAAATACAGCATGGCAGTAAACAGATCCTTATCCCGGTAAAGGATGATTTTATTAAAAAAGTGGATCGAAAAAACAAAACCATATTTATAGATGCTCCCCCCGGACTCATCGATATATACCTGGAAGAAGATTAAAACACCAGAATAACAGCCATCGTCTCTGAGCCAGTGACCCAAAAACAAACTTACCATGTTTACCTTCAAACAGTTTAGCCTGTCTGACAGTGAGTGTGCCATGAAAATAGGTACCGATGGAGTACTTTTGGGAAGCTTTGCTGCAAACTACCCCTGCAGCCGTGTGTTAGATGTGGGAACCGGATGCGGACTGCTTGCACTGATGATTGCCCAGAAAACACAAGCAATCATTGATGGGATTGAAATTGAAGAGAATGCAGCCGGGCAAGCTGCTGCCAACTTTAAACAAACTCCCTGGACCCACCGTCTGTTTGCACATCATATATCTCTGCAAAAATTTGCCACCAATGCAGAAAAAAAATATGACCTTGTGGTTTCTAATCCCCCTTTTTTCAAGGGTAGCCTGAACAGCCAGTACCACCCTCGAAACCTCGCCCGCCATGACCATAGCCTTAGCTTTAATGAACTTTTTGCCCACACCCGGCAGTTGATGATAAACCATGGTATACTTTTAATCATTTATCCGGCCGATGCAGAGCAACTTATGGACCAGACGGCAAAAGAAAACCTCTTTTCAGCCGCCAAAAAAGTTTACATCTATCCTACTCCGGGTCATTCAGCAAGACGAATTATTTCTGAATTTCATATAAAACCGGTAGCTCAATTAAAAAAAGAATCGATTATTATAGAATCGGGAATCAGACATCAATACACATCAGATTATAAAAAGCTTACTTTCGATTATCACCCTTTCTGGAAATAAACCTGTCGTCTTTGCCCCCAGACAACACACTCCCTGACAACACTAGTCGTGCCAACATTTTGTTATATATTAAAAATTCCTTTAATTTCGCATCAGGCAGCCATGATACACCACTTATAAATACCTCTTGTTGTTTTGTATTAAAAAACACGAGAGTTTAAAACAGGGTATTTCTTTGTGTAATATTTAAGCATCCGCCACCAGTATTGACGATACGAAATATTAACCCCATTATCGGGGAATTCAGGACAACATTACATCTAACTTATTTGTTTTTAATACTTATAATCCGAATCAGCCATGCAAAAAACTTTACTGGAAAAATTTTACAAGTATATACATATTGACACCCAATCCGATCCCGAATCCAAAAGTTATCCAAGCACCAAAAAACAGTTTGATCTTGCTCAAGTGCTGGCCCAGGAGCTTAAAGATCTGGGACTAGAAGACGCTCATGTGGATGAACACTGCTATGTTATGGCCACATTACCCGCTAACACCAATCAGGATATACCCCCAATAGGCTTTTTGGCACATATGGACACAGCCCCGGACATGGCAGGTAAAAATATTAAACCCAACATTGTAGAGGAATACAATGGAGAAGACATTCTTCTCAACCCAGAAAAAGATATGTACCTGAAAGTGTCAGACTTTCCTGAACTGAAAAATTATTTGGGCCAAACCCTTATCACTACTGATGGCACTACCCTACTGGGGGCAGATGACAAAGCAGGAATAGCCGAAATCATGACCGCGGTTGAATACCTGGCGAAAAACCCACAAATTAAGCATGGTCCTATAAAAATAGCTTTTACCCCCGATGAGGAGATTGGCAAAGGAGTAGACCACTTTGATGTTAAAAAATTCGGTGCCCGTTATGCCTATACCCTGGATGGCGGACAATTGGGTGAGTTGGAGTTTGAAAATTTTAATGCTGCATTTGCCATGGTGAGCGTGCAGGGCAGAAATGTACATCCTGGAATGGCCAAAAGCAAAATGATAAACTCCATGTTGGTGGCCAGCGAGTTTAACGACCTGCTACCTGTTTTCGATCGACCTGAATATACCGAAAACTATGAAGGCTTTTTTCACCTGATAAAGTTTGATGGCACCGTTGAAGCATCCACCCTACAATATATTATCAGGGATCATGATCTGCAAAAATTTGAAAGCCGCAAAAAGCTAATTGAAGAAGTAACATCTTTTATCAACAAAAAATATGGTGAAGGAACCATTAGCCTGGAAGTAAAAGACCAGTACTACAATATGCGCCAAAAAGTGGAGTCGGTTTATCATATTGTGGAAATTGCCGGGCAGGCAATGAGAGAGTTAGGTATTGAACCCAACATCAAGCCCATCCGAGGAGGGACAGATGGTGCAAGGCTATCATACATGGGCCTGCCCTGTCCCAACCTTTTTACCGGAGGACATAATTTCCATGGTAAATATGAGTTTATCCCCCTGGAGAGCATGGAGAAAGCCACAAAGGTCATTCTTAAGATTATTGAACTATACACCTAACCGTAAAAACAACAATTTACCAGCAAGACTTAAACCAAAAAAAAATGAGTAAACCTTTGCAAGAAGTTTTACTCATTTTTTTCCGGACACAGGTTCTTTCCACTCTTCAGGATAAAATAAAGTATTTGCAACGCAGGCAATAGGAAGAAAAGTGTGCTGAATACCTAAATACCAGTCCATTAACCTGGTTTTCTTATCCTTTGTACCCCACTGCCCGTTCCAGGTTTATGACATTTTCCATTTTGGTATCATTAAAGTATGTGCGTGCCATATTGGTTTCCAGTACGTCAGCCCCCGAAATGTCGGCTCCGGAAAGGTTGGCTTTGAAAAGGTTAGCACGGGTCATATCGGCATATTGCAGCTGGCTTTGCGACAATGTAGCCCTCGTAAAATCAGAATCGATGGCTGAAACTTTATGCATATCGGCACTATCCAGGTTGGCATCTGTAAAATCCGATTCATCCATAATAGCTTTTCCAAGGCTGGCACCTGCCAATACACTCCCTTCAAAAGTTGCACCCTTAAGGTTTGCACCTCTCAAATCAGCATTAGCCAGAAACGCGCCCGAAAGATTAGCTCCCTTCAGGTTGGCGCCACGCAGGTTTGCTTTGGAAAAATTCGCTCCTGATAAATCTGCTCCCGCAAGGTATGCCCTTTCAAGGTTAGCTCCTCTTAAGTTGAGCGGACGATACGCATCCCCTACCGAACTTTGAGCTACCAATATCCAGAGATCCCTATCCGATAACAGTCTGTTTCCAGGTTCCGTCATTTGTTAGACTACTTTGATGATTAATGGCACAAAAATAATATTATTACTGACACAACAAGCCTTATTTTAAACAAAATGATTTTTTATCAAAACCTTACACCAAAAGCATGATTTAAAATCTTACACAATATTAACAGCATCTTATCCTGTTTTTATGTCATTTTGAAGATTATTCGACATATCAGCTGTTATAAAATTTTGCTCACTACTTTTTAGGCGGGAGCGAACCTCTATTTTAAATTTTTTCCAATAGAATAGGCATCTCCTATTTTCTCTCCCAACGTTCGGTATTCTCTGGCACCTCCCATATATATAAGCGGGTTCATGGCTTCAGGGATATAAGATCCGGGTTTTTCGGTATCCTTTAATTTATCGGTATCCATGTGTACCTGTAAAATTTTACCAACAAAATGGTTTGTGCGTCCAACAATGGAGCTTTCAACCAACTCACATTCAATGTTAAGAGGACATTCTTTGATAATAGGCGAGGGTATATGCTTGGATGGTAATTTGGTAAAGCCTGTTCTTTGAAACTTATCCACATCCTTTCCGGAGTTTATTCCGCAAAAATCTGCCTCAACCATAATGTCCGCTGATGCAATATTAACCGTAAAGTGTTTGTTATTGAGGATTTCATTCCCGGAAAAGCCTTTGGTACCCACCGAAATACCCAGGGTCGGAGGTGCACTGGTCAAAAGGGTAACCCAGGCAATGGTTACAATATTTGATTTCTCCATATTTCCTGTAACTACCAGGCTAACAGGCATAGGGAACAAAATCTTTTGAGGTTCAAAACTGGTTTTGCTCATAACATTCATTTTTTATCTCCAACAATAAATTTTAAACACCTTCGAAAGATACAAAAACATTGAAGTGGTTTAATAAAAAATTTTCCGTAAAGAGAAATATCCTTTGTGAAAACCAGTAATCAGCAGGATCCAAAAAGTGAACCTCCGGGAAATGCTTTACCTGCTTCAAGCATGGAATTCGTTTTCTATTGTCAGACGTTTCAATGGGGCTGGAGATATAAAAAAGTTCGATCTTTTTTTGCGGAGAAAATTTTCATATAACTGCATAAAGACACTCATGAAAACAAGCTTCTGCTTATGAAACTTGCATGAGCACCGATCGCTCAAAAAAGAAGATAAACCGAACGAAGTGAGCTTATGAGAACCAATATAAATGTAATTTGAGAATAAAGTAACGTCATGCAACTTTCATCATACCGATGAATTAACTAATTTACATTCTGATAAAATCGATACTTTGAAAGAAAAGGGGTTCTTCCACAATATACACCTGCCTGTGGTTAAAAGGCAAAGGATAGTTTTTCGAACAACTGATGGGGAAACATAATACCAGCTTTACTCATGATTTATTGTATTTTGAGCTTTTCCTTTTTCTTTGCACTACATTATACCGTTCCAGATATAACCCCATTTTCTCTATCATTGAAAAGATAATCCATCCACTTGTTGCATAGGGGATTGCATCTGGCAGCACGGGATTATTTACATCTCGTTGCCGGGGCTGTTTTGAGTCTTTTTGATAGCCTCCCCTTTAGGTAAGAAAGTCAATCCAGGCCAGTTCAGGGGCAGGTTATGCCAGTCATGTTATCAATCATGATATAACTCCAAAGAAACCGGGAATGATTAAAAAAACATGCGATTCTAGCCCCCCTGACAGGTCATCTGCCACTAGCTTTGTGGAAAATATCCATACCGAAATCTCAAAAATGCCTAATTTGATAATTTTATTGAATTATTTATAACCTTAGTATGTTTTTTTATAATTTTGGCACCATCAAAACACAATGTTAAACCCATCGAACAGTCAGCTGTTCCAAAAAACAACCTTATGACACAAACCAAAGAAACCATCAGGGTTCACCCACCTGATGTAAGCATCTATGGAATCAAGAACACCCCTGAAGTTTACTACAACCTTTCCTATGATGAGCTTTTTGAGCATGAAACCGCTCCCAATGCTGAAGGCTATGAGAAGGGATTTGAAACCAACCTGGGAGCTATTGCAGTAGATACCGGTATTTTTACAGGCCGCTCACCCAAAGACAAGTATATTGTTGAACAGGAATCCAGCAAGGAGAATATCTGGTGGGCCAGTCCCAAAGCCAAACGTTCAGACAACCACCCCATCAGCCCCAAAGTGTGGAACGATTTGAAAGAAACCACCCTGACACAGTTTCATGGTAAAAAGCTCTATGTAATGGATGCTTTTTGCGGGGCCAATGAAAATTCGAGAATTAAAATCAGGGTTATTACAGAAGTAGCCTGGATGGCTCATTTTGTAAAGAACATGTTCATCCGCCCCACCGATGAGGAGCTGCTGGATTTTGAGCCTGATTTTGTGATGCTCAATGCATGTAAAACGGTGAATGAGAATTGGGTAGAACAAGATTTAAACTCAGATGTATACGTGGCTTTCAACCTGGAAGAAAAGATGTCGCTCATTGGCGGCACCTGGTATGGGGGTGAGATTAAAAAAGGCTTTTTCTCCATTATGAACTACTACCTGCCCCTACAGGGTATCGCTTCCATGCACTGTTCAGCCAACATGGGAAAAAATGGTGATACTGCCATCTTTTTCGGCCTTTCGGGTACAGGTAAAACCACCCTCTCTGCCGACCCCGATCGATATCTTATTGGAGATGATGAGCATGGATGGGACGATGATGGTATATTTAATTTTGAAGGTGGCTGCTACGCCAAATGTATCAACCTCAGCAAAGAGAAAGAACCCGATATTTACAATGCCATAAAACGCAATGCCTTGCTCGAAAACGTGGTGTACAATACTGATACGGGTGAAATAAACTTTTACGACACCACCAAAACCGAAAACACGCGGGTATCTTATCCCATCTTTCATATCGACAACATTGTAAAGCCAGTCAGCAAAGGGACGCATCCTAAAAAGATCATTTTTCTTACGGCAGATGCCTTTGGTGTTTTCCCACCGGTTTCCAGGCTTAGTAGAGAGCAAGCCATGTATTACTTCCTGAGTGGATACACCAGTAAACTTGCAGGAACTGAGCGGGGTGTAAGAGAGCCATTGCCCACTTTCTCGTCAGCATTTGGTGCTGCATTTTTACTGCTTCACCCAACGGTATATGCCCGCCAACTGGCCAATAAAATGAAAAAACACGGTGCAACAGCATACCTGGTTAACACGGGATGGACCGGTGGCCCTTACGGCATTGGCAAGCGTATCGATTTGGAGTCTACCCGCAATATCATCCGTGCTATCCTGGATGGCTCACTCGATAATGCAGAAACAGAAGAGGTGGTTCCCTTTGGACTCAAAATCCCCATGGAGGTAAAAGGGGTAGATCCCAAGATCCTCAACCCTGCCAACACCTGGAAATATGAAACAGCCTACAACAAACAAGCTGAAAAACTGGCTGAAAAGTTCATCGATAACTTTAACCAGTTCCTTGACACCGATGAAGGCCAGCGGCTGGTGGCTGCTGGACCACAAAACCGGTTCATGAAACAGTACTACAGATACTATGAGAGGCAAATCAATAAACTGGAAGCCAAGCACCATGAAGAAATCATACGGCTAAAAGACCAAATATACATCCTGCAGAATGCTTTCCATGATTATGTGTCTTTCAACTCCATCAACTCCGATTATAAGAAAAGGAAACTACACAGATATGTACCCATTGTTTCATGGTTTGATACAGAATCACAGGATGTAAGTACTGATTGCCACAATGCTGTAATTCAAATTACCAAAGACGTGGAACTTGTTGCTTATAGCCACGAGGAAACCGAACTGGGCTACAATGAGTTTATGACCCGCACCAAGCAGGAACTTTCTACCAAAGAAATGTACGATATCATTGATAATATCAAGGACTGTTTCGAGAAAAAGCCCTGCAAAAATACCGCCCTGCTCGACTCCAAGGATAACCTGCTTAAAGCAACCCTGCAGGTAGACAATTTTGTTATCAAAATTGGTTCGTTGGTCATTATCAAATATTTGGATGAGGATGAAAACCACCAGTTTGTGGTCAAAAAACTTTCCATTTCAGGATTGATTCACCTGGATAAAAACCCTGAACTGATAAAAATTCCCGCCAAACTGGTTGAGGAAATTCAATATTTTTAGCCTAACTTTGCCATGTAAAACGGTAGAGGTAGTTTCACAGACGTAAACCTTTTTCTCTGCTTGCATTTTTTTACGGAAACTACCCTACCGTTTTTCTTATCTCTTCCCCACCGACCACCCACCTGAACAAACCCACTTTTTCCAAGACACTTTCTTCCCAATTCCCAGCTATTTTATGAGAGATGAAGAAATTAAAAAAAAGCAGAATGAAAGGAAAATTCTTAAAAAAACTTGCTTATATTTTTAAAACTCGTATATTTGAGTGTTAATTTTTTTTGAATCAATATCTATTTAGCATGGAAACCGGAACAGTAAAATTTTTTAATGAAAAAAAGGGTTACGGATTTATCGTTGATGATAATTCCGAAAAAGATGTGTTTGTTCACCACACGGGTTTAGTAGACAAAATCAGCAATGATGACAAAGTATCTTATGAACTGGCTGAAGATCAAAAAGGACTTAAAGCAGTGAATGTAAGAAAAGCTTAAACACTCTATACCCAAAGTATTCAAAAAGCCCCGCCATAAAGGTGGGGCTTTTTTGTTTTTGGAAGCCATCGGTGATAAAGGTGGATGTAACGACCCAGAATCATGCAATACAGTTAAAAAGGAACTTTTCTGTTAAACTATTATTTACCCAATTTAAAACCAACTCCCAAAATCTTGCTTTCTCTTTCACGCAAATGCATTAATTTCGCAGAAAAAACGATGAATTATTTCCAGGCAGAAAATCTCAGTAAATCTTATGCAGAAAAGCTATTGTTTCAGGATATCAGTTTTGGTATCGAAAAGGGACAAAAAGTGGGATTTATTGCCAAAAATGGCGCTGGTAAAACCACCCTGCTCAATATCATGATGCAAAAGGATATTGCTGATAGTGGACACTGCAATTTCAGAAATGACATCACGGTTGCCTACCTGGATCAAAACCCCGAATTCGCCAGGGGTGCATCTGTACTGGAAACCATATTAAAAGACAACAGCCCTGCCATTGCCACCCTGAGAGAATACAGAAGATTGGCATCACAACAGGAAAAAAGTGCCCAACCGGATGATGTGGCTAAGCTGGAGAAACTCATCAACAAAATGGACCAGCTGCAAGCCTGGGACCTGGAAATAAAAATCAATCAAATCCTTACCCAGCTAAAAATAGAAGACATCCACCAACCTGTTCACCAGCTTTCGGGAGGACAGGTAAAGCGGGTAGCACTTGCCAAAATCCTTATTGAAGATGCCGATTTCATCATCATGGATGAACCCACCAACCATCTGGACCTGGACATGATAGAGTGGCTGGAAGAATACCTGGCCCGACAAAACCTAACCCTGCTTGTGGTGACCCACGACCGTTATTTCCTTGACAATGTGTGCAATGAAATCCTGGAACTGGACCAGGGCAGTGTTTACCGGTACAAAGGAAACTACGCTTACTTTTTGGAAAAGAAACAGGAGCGGGAAGCAACCATGCTGGCTGAAACCGAAAAAGCCCGAAACCTGTTGCGCAAGGAAACCGAATGGATGCGACGACAGCCCAAAGCCCGCACCACTAAGTCAAAAGCTCGTACCGATGCGTATTACCAACTCAAAGATAAAGCAGTGCAAACCCACTCAGAGACACCCGGAGAAATACGCATGCAAGCTGCACGGATGGGAAAGAAAATTCTTGAACTGGAAGATATTCAGAAAAAGTTTGACCAAAAAACAGTTATTGAGGACTTCTCTTACATTTTCAAGAAGAATGAAAAGGCAGGCATCGTTGGCATGAACGGTACAGGGAAAACAACTTTGCTTAATATCATCACACAAAAACTGCCCCCCGATAAAGGTAAAATTACCACCGGAGAAACCGTACGCTTCGGGTACTTTACCCAGGAAGGTATTAAGGTGGATGATAATAAAAAAGTAATTGAGGTTATTAAAGATATTGCCGAAAATATTACCATAGGAAAGGGTTCCAGCTTAACGGCTGCACAGTTTCTGCATCACTTCAACTTCCCATTTCATGCCCAGAACGATTTTGTGAGCAAGCTCAGCGGTGGTGAGAAAAGACGCCTTTACCTGTTGACTGTTTTGATGAAAAATCCTAACTTCCTGATCCTGGATGAGCCCACCAATGACCTGGACATTGCTACCCTCAACGTACTGGAAGATTTTTTGCGCAACTTTCCCGGATGCCTGCTGGTGGTTTCTCATGACAGATACTTTTTGGATAACCTGGTAGATCACATTTTTGTATTTGAAGGAGAGGGGAAGATAAAAGATTTCCCGGGTAATTATACCGAATACCAGCAGAAAAAGAGCAAAGAAAAGCAACAGGAAAAGAAAGAGGAAAAGCAAAAGAAAGCACCAGCACCGTCTAAAAGTTCCGACACTTCAAAACCCAAAACCAAACTGACTTTCAAAGAGAGGAAAGAGTTTGAGTCGCTTGAATATGAGCTGGAGAAAATGGAGCAACACAAAAAGCAAATACTGGAAGATCTTAATTCAGGGAATCTAAGCCCCGAAAAGCTCCGTGAAAAATCTGATTTATATTCACAGTTAGAAAAACAATTGGAAGAAAAAGAAAACCGTTGGCTGGAACTTTCCCAATGGGCCTAAAAAAAGGGATGCAGAACTGCATCCCTTCACAAATTATAGTCCAGTGGGTTTTCACCCGGTTAAACTTATTGTTGATTGAGCATTACCGGCATCACCAGCATCAATATATCTTCATCCTTATCTTCGCTATCCAGCGGTAATATCAGGCCGGCACGATTGGGTTCCGACATTTCCATTACTACCTGGTCGGTTTCCAGGCTGTTGAGCATCTCCAGCATAAACTTACTATTGAAACCAATTTGCATATCGTTACCTTCAAAATGGCAGTTCAGTCTTTCCTCTGCTTCGCTGCTGTAATCCTGATCTTCTGCCTTCAGGAGCAACTCTGTTCCGGCAATTTTAAATTTCACCTGGTAGGTGGTTTGGTTGGAGAACAACGATACCCTTCTTATGGCATTAAGGAACGGGGAGCGGTCCAGCGTGAGCTTGTTGGGGTTTTCCGGGGGGATAACCGCCATATAGTTGGGATATTTGCCATCAATAAGGCGACAAGTCATGGTAAGGTTCTTGAACACAAAACGAGCGTTTTTCTCGTTGAATTCAATTTCCACCGGTACATCATCGGCAACCAGTGTATTTTTCAACTGATTCATAGGCTTTTTGGGCAATATGAATGATGCCGACTCCTCGGTGGTGATGTCTTTGCGGCGATAACGAACAAGCTTATGGGCATCGGTAGCTACAAAAGTAAGACCTTCGGAGTTGATTTCGCAGAAAATACCTGTCATCGTTGGTCTCAACTCATCGGTACTGGCAGCAAAAATGGTTTTGCTAATGGCATTATGTAGAATATCTGCCTCGATTTTAAAACCATTTCCACCTTCAATTTGCTCGGTGGCGGGATATTCTTCCCCGTTTTGTCCGGCCAGTCGATACTTCCCTTCTCCCGCGATCAGGGAAACACCAAAGTTTTCTTTGTCAATGTCCAGGGTAACAGGAATATCAGCAAAAGTTTTCAGGGTATCCAGCAAGAGCTTGGCCGGAATGGCAACCATTCCCTCATCTTCTGCCATATCAACCGTCAGGCGGGCTGTCATGGTCGTTTCCAGATCAGAAGCTGATACCTGTAACTCATTCTCCCGTAATTCAAACAGGAAATTATCAAGAATAGGCAATGCATTGTTGGTGCTTAGCACACCACTGATTGATTGTAATTGCTTCAACAGCAAGTTGCTTGATACTATAAACTTCATTTTATATCGGTTTTATGATACGTTTGCAAAGATAATTCTTTAATTCGATCCAATAAGGGTGCTCGGTTTTATTTTTCAAAAAATGACAGCCTCCTAAGAATTCGGTTAAACACATAATATTGGGCCAGGGCAAACTCTCCTTCCCCCATTTTTATGTAAAAACGGTTGGGGTCGCGATCAATAGCACCCGTCACCTGTTTCTGTTCATCTGTAACCCTTCGCGCGTAGGCAGTAAATCCCGTTTCATGGGAGTACACAGATTGTACGGTGATTTTCATAAAGGGTTGCTCAAAAATGAATTCTTTTTTTCTCTCTCGCGCCTGTTTATCCAGTAATCGCTCATAATGAATATCTTTAAAAGATGAAATATAGCGCATTACTTTGGCAGTATCTACATCAAAGGTTAAAGGTTGATCAGGCTGATCCCATGCGTAAAAACCAAAACCTCCCTCACCCTCCAGTTTCAGATGAAAAGACTCTCCGGGTTCATCATATACCTCAACACTTACCCTTTCTATCTCTTTCCAGTCAAGATCAATGATTACCGGGTCGAGCCACGCCCGGATGCCGGGCTCAAAAAGGTAAGATACTCCCGATTCTCTGCCGGGATGGTGAACTTTAAAGGCCATATCAGAGCCCGCCTTACGCATGTAAGTACTCTCCCCGTCTGGAGTGTCCTCTCCCACCCAAAAGACCTGGTAGCGCCGCTGATAAGGCCACATCTTCAGATTACCGATATGAATCCTGTATGCCTGCACATACACATCTACCTTCACCCCTTTTTGGGCCAACATCTGCTCAACTTTTTCACGATTGGATATACTCACGGGTTGACGGACAGACATACGCTCCATTACACTGATCAACTCCCTAACGGCCAAATCATTGGCTGGTTGCATACTGGACAACATCCATTGCCCCCTTTCATCTTTTATTAATGCAACTTTTTCATCCTTTTGCTGATCATGCATTACAACGCGGGTAACCAGTGCCTCTCTGTCAAGGGAAAAGTCGCGGTCGGCAGGACGGATGGTTGAATAGGAATGGGAGTACCAAAAAGTAACCATACCCAACAAGAACAATACGAGGGAAAAGATCAAAAACAGGGTTTTGGTGTTTTTTTGCATGGATACAATCTTCAGTTTTTTTTATCAGAAGTACATTTTTTATTTTCTGCCAAAGTCAGTCCAGGTGTTTAATCCACTTTGAGACTGCTATTTACCATACTTTCTCTTTCTTATGTATAATCGCACAGCAGCAAAAGCCATAATGACCAATACGGGGAGGGCCACATTTATTACCTGAATAGCAAACCTGTTTTGACTGATTCGGCTCCTGTCAAGCAGTCTAAGCCTAACCTCCCTGGCCCTGGATTCCATTATCCCCCGATCGTCGTTGAGGTAATTCACAGCATTAAGAATAAAGTCACGGTTTCCAAAGGTTTCATCCAAAAAACGGTCATACCCCAGGGGAAGGGGTTGTCCCTGGTTGTCAAACTGGTTCCTGATGATATCTCCATCGGACACCACAATCATCCGGGAAGGCTCTCCCTGCTCACGTACCTCATAACCGGGCGGCAGAGTTTCAATGGGAGGCACCCTGTGCCGGAAAACCGATTCAAAAGCACCTTCCAGCAGCACTGCAACGGGTTGCGGGCCATCTCTGTAAAGACTTTCATCCACACCATGTTGCAAAATATCAAAAGAGATATGAGCCGGGGTTTGTACCACTCTGGAATAGGGTGAGCTCTGTAATAGGATAGTTTTATCAATCCCTTCCGCCGAAACGGTATCCAGACTGCTCACAAATTCAGTGCGTACAGCATTAAGGTTTCTTACCAGGGGGTGCTGGGAGGCCGGTGCGACAAGGGGAAAGAAGTTCCACGGAAGAAGTTCAATCTGGGGACGATCTCCCATAAAACCGGTGGTGATGGGTATGGGTGTTGCCTGCAAATCTTTTACTAAGTCCGTATTCAACCTTACCCCGTAGCGAAACAGCATATCATCCAGGTTGAGAGGCCAGGCCATACCAATGGTTTCAGGATTAACCTGCAGGCTGTCCATGGAGGCATAAACCGGATCAATAAGCCACAAAACAGACCCTCCATCCATAACAAACTGATCAATAACAAATTTATCCGATTCGCTAAACTCCTCCAGGGGTTTAGCAACAATAAGACTGTTAACATGATCCAGTGCAGTGATATCGCCATTTATGCGTAAACGGTCGGTATGATAAAACTCTTCCAGTTCATAGGTAATGTCGGCCACATAACGAAAGTCCAGTTCTCTATTCCCTTCCAGGAATGCAACCGTAGGTTTTTCCTCAAGGGTGAGTTTGTGGATGGCGCTGGCCAGATTGTATTCAAGGGCCTGTGCGGAGGTATTGATAACCCGTTCGGAAGAGGCACCCATTTGCTCCTGCAGCAGGGAAACGGCTGTTTCATCACCCCGGTAGCCTACGATGGCACCCGGGAATATGATTTGCTGAGACCTACCCCCCTCGGCTTCAACCTGTAGCTGGGTGGGTTGAAGCCCTTTGCTGGTCAACATCTGGTAATTCTCCTGGGTGCGCTCCCGGTCTCCCTTGTGGGTAGGGTTGATAAACTCGTACTGGATAAAATCGGAATAGGCCCTGAACTCATCCAGCATCTCTCGGGTTTGGTTACGCAAACGCTTAAACCCGGCAGGAAAGTCACCCTCCAGGTACACCTGGAAATATACGTAATCATCAAGATCACGCAACAAATCGCGTGTGGCATCGGTTAACGTAAACCGTTTTTCGGCCGTTAAATCCAGGCGCATGAAGTAGCGCAAACCGATCATGTTTACGGCGATAATTATTAACAAGCTTAGAAAAAGGCTTACAATATTATGCCGGCGCATATGAGCTTTTTTCTTTACCTTGTTTTCTACCTTATTGTTTTGCATAAAACCGGATTGAAATATTTTAAAAAAACAGATTGTCAACGATTATAAAATTCTAGAAGCAGTTTCTGACAGAGATTCTATTTCCCATATTAAAAAGAATGCTTACCGGAGTATTTTCTCAGATCCATTTCCTGCTTTCCAGTTTGATTTTGGTAAACAATAAAAACAAAACAATGATACTGAGAAAGTATATCACATCACGGCTGTCAACCACCCCTCTGCTTATGGAAGTAAAATGTGCATACATTCCCAGGTTGCGGATAAATAAATCGAAATGACCAAACAAATCGAGGGTATAGATAAATTCGAATCCCACGTAGGCAAACCCGCATAAAAAGATGGAAACAACAAAAGAAACAATTTGATTGTCGGTCAGTGATGAGGCGAACAAACCAATGGAAACAAAAGCTGCCCCCAAAAACAGTAAACCCAAATAGGAGCCCCACGTGGCACCCATATCAATGTTTCCGGGGGTAAAGCCAAAACGATAAACGGTAACCAGATAAATCAAGGTGGGCAAGAGCGAAAAAACCACCAGTGTTAAGGCTGCAAAAAATTTAGCCAATACAATCTGCAGGTCGCTCAGGGGCTTGGTAAGCAGGAATTCAATGGTTCCACTTTTTTTCTCATCAGCAAAAAAGCGCATGGTGATGGCCGGGATGAGAAACAAAAACACAAAAGGTCCGATGGTAAACAGGCCATCCAAACTTGCATACCCCGAATCCAGGATATTGGAATCAATAGGGAATACCCACAGAAACAAACCATTGACTATCAAAAACACGGCAATGGAAATATAGCCTATAAGATTATTGAAAAAGTTGTTGATCTCACGAAAAAAAAGTGTAATCATCGTTGGTAAAAAGTTTTACAAAAATGGTTGGCCAAAATTTACCTGGGCTCAAACTCAACGCTTACCGAATCTGTGAGCCCCAATCCCAGCAGGCTGGATGCTTTGCCTTTGTTCATGGCGATTTCAAGGTACCCGGTGGAGCCGAAAAGTGCCAGTCTCTCCCCATCCGCCACATCCGAATAGGAGGTCTTCAATGAACTGATAGCATAACCCGGGACACGGAATTTTATTGTATAAGGCCGACCTTTTCCAACCTCCCTGAAAGTTTGTTTGTCGATATTGACGAATACATTTTCATAGTCATCAACAAAAATCACCTTTCCTTCAATCTTGTCCTGCGACACCACCGGTTTAAAAGCATACATACGATTCAAATCCTTGTAAGGATCTCCCATTTCAGACAGTGGCTTGCCGGAAGCTATCATGGATGCAACTTTTACAAAGACATCCCGGGAAGAAAAAGTAAAATAATCTGAATCCTGCATGATGTTGAGTTCATAAGCTTCAACGGAGTCATGTTCAAAAATAAGTGAAAACACACCATTGTCGGCTCCAATAAAATAGCTGCCATTGTGTTTAACTACCACATGAGGCGATTGCATACTGGCTTCGGTGTTGACACCAATGATATGAATGGTTCCCTCAGGAAAGTCCTGGTATGAGTTTTTCAGAATAAAGCTGCAATTCATCACATCAAAAGGTCGCAGCGTATGGGTTATGTCAATAATTCGGGCATCAGGTATTTGTTTTAAAATAGCACCTTTCACTGAAGCCTGGTAGTGACTGTTCATTCCCCAATCACTGATGAGTGTTATTATGGCCATGATTGTTTGTTTTTCCTTTATCAACATTCTTTCTGCCTGTAACTGCAAAAATAACAAAAGCCGGCATTAATAATACAACATTTTTAATTATATGCAGTCACATCAAGGAATTATTTTGTTATTTTGCAAAAAAATTATACACTAATTTGTTTTATACCCACCGGTGAGAAAAGAAAATAATAACGCAACAGAACAACACGGAGAAAAACTCTTCTCCCTTGATGTACGGCACCCGGCCGACATTTTCGGATTGAAAGAGGAAAGATTCAGATTATTGAAAAAGCTTTTCCCCAAGTTACGCCTGGTCCTCAGAGGTAATGAGCTGAAAGCACAGGGTGATGAGGAGGAACTGGCATTTTTTGAGGAAAAGTTCAACAGTATTCTGGAGCATTTTGATCGTTTTAATAAAATTACCGACGAGGCTATCCTTGAAATTATAGCCTCTTCCCGGTCACAAACTCTCTCATCCATAATGGAAGCCGAAAATCCAACTATATTGTTGCATGGGCGCAGCGGTATGGTCATTAAAGCCCGCACCCCCAATCAGGTAAGGATGGTGGAAAGCTCCAGGTCCCATGATATGATTTTTGCCATAGGTCCCGCTGGTACCGGCAAAACCTATACAGCTGTTGCTCTGGCAGTAAAAGCCCTGAAAAATAAAGAGGTGAAACGTATCATTTTGACTCGCCCTGCAGTGGAAGCGGGTGAGAACCTGGGGTTTTTACCAGGTGACCTCAAAGATAAGCTGGACCCATACCTTCAACCCCTCTATGACGCCCTCAGAGATATGATTCCTCCTGCCAGGCTGGATGCCTATATCGAAGATAAAACCATTGAAATTGCTCCCCTTGCTTTTATGAGAGGTCGTACACTGGATAACGCCTTTGCCATTTTGGACGAAGCCCAGAATGCCACCCAAAGCCAGCTAAAAATGTTTCTTACCAGGATGGGCAAGTCGGCAAGGTTCATCATTACCGGTGATGTTACACAGATTGACCTGCCACGTAACCAAACATCCGGCCTTATAACTACAACCCGTATTTTGAATAATATTAAAGGTATCGACTTTATTTTTCTTAACGAAAGCGATGTGGTACGCCACCCCCTGGTTACAAAGATTATTACAGCTTACGAAGGAGAAACTGAAAGTGGGAAAAATGAAAAACGACAAGTTAAATCGGATGATTCGAAATGAATGAACCCAAAAAAATACAGCCAATTGAATGGATCAGAAAATAATTTGATTACAAAAAGGATCTGATGTCAGCCTCGCAAAAGCGAGAACAGTAGCATGAATGAGCATTTTTTTCCGATGGAGAGCCCGGTGCTCATGTAAGTTTTATTCCTATGATCACCCTAGCTAATTAATCACATAAAAAAATGAGACTCACATCCACAAATTTCCAGTTTCCCGGACAAAAAGGTTTTTATAAAGGAAAAGTAAGAGATGTTTACAACATCAACGACGAATTGTTATTGATGGTGGCCACCGATCGCATTTCGGCCTTCGATGTGGTATTGCCTGCCGGGATACCCTATAAGGGACAAGTGCTCAACCAGCTGGCATCAAGGTTCCTGGATGCCACCAGCGATATTGTACCTAACTGGAAGATAGCTTGTCCCGACCCCATGGTTACTG
>SL_3KL_010_SEDDRAFT_10000399_pt1 | contig 35222 bp, 32 predicted proteins | sample SodLakKL_010_SED_2_FD_10381 | JGI IMG/M metagenome (IMG submission 10381) | reverse complement strand
TTTCTCTTTTTTCTTTTGGTTGGCCTGCGTTGTTTTTTTGTCGTGTATGCGTTTTGAGAGATTTTAGTTGATTCAGCCACTTGCAGTGGGTGGTGCACTTACTAACACTTAATAAAGTAAAGCCATGGTGTTAAGCTTTATCGCATGAAGTGCAAACGCTCGAACGACGGCCGCGCCGTTGACAAGGCGGCCATGCATGCATTGCGAATGCAGGCGATCAAGGCAGTGCGCAACGGACGCACGGTTGCGGATGTCGCTGAGGCGTTCGGATTCAACGAGCGCACGGTGTTCAAGTGGCTGGCGCGCTACAACGAGGGTGGCCAGAAGGCACTGCGCACCAGGCCCAAGTCTGGTCGTCCCCGCAAACTCACTGAAGATGAGATGCGCTGGCTCGCGCGAGCGGTGCGCGACGAGACCCCGCAGCAGATGAAGCTGCCCTATGCGCTGTGGACGCTGTCGTTGATCCAGGAGCTGATCCGGCGACGTCTGGGTAAATCGCTGAGTCTGCCCTCGGTGAGCAAGACCATGAAGATCCTTGGCTTCTCTGCACAGAAGCCGTTGTATGAGGCCTGGCAGAAGAACCCGGAGTTGGTGCGCGAGTGGGAGACGCGCACCTACCCCGAGATTCGCCGCGAGGCCAGGGCGGTGGGAGCAACGATCTACTTTGCCGACGAGTCCGGGCTGAGATCCGATTACCATGCCGGCACCACCTGGGCGCCAATCGGTGAGACGCCAGTGGTTGAAGTCACGGGTCGGCGATTCTCCGTGAACATGATCTCGGCCGTTGGGCCAAGGGGCGAACTGCGGTTCATGGTCCATGAGGGCACCGTCAACGCCAGGGTCTTCCGCGAGTTCCTGCGGCGATTGCTGGTGGGTGCCGACAAGCCCGTGTTTGTGATTGTCGACGGCCATCCCGCGCACAAGGCCCGGCTGGTAAAGGACTTCGTCGCCTCAACGAATGGCATGCTGAAGCTGTTCTTCCTGCCGCCGTACGCTCCGCACCTCAACCCCGATGAGCAGGTCTGGGCACACGTCAAACGCGAGGTCAGTCGCCGAGGGGTTGAGAATATCAAGCAGATGAAGCGCATGGCGATTTCGGCACTCAGGCGCATCCAAAAGCTCCCGCGGTTAGTGCGTTCATTCTTCCAGCAGCCGGAATGCCAGTACGCCGCAGCATGACTTTACTTTGTTAAAGGTTAGTAATTGCGAGATTCTTTTCACACTGCAATAAAAAAGCGTGATCCGCCGCTCATCTCCCTCCTTCGTTTTCGCGAACCTTTTACTAGAATCCAGAACAGTACACATGAAGCTTGTGACTCGATCCTAACGCCTGTGTTCCATAATTGGAGCAAACGCGTGGTCGTCCGGTGCTTCTCGTTTGTTGGGGTAATTGATTGGGTGAGGAGAATGGCCAGAGTGAAACCGGGTAGTAGTCTTTTCTCTGGTGGGGGTAAGAGCGTCGCCGGCCCTTGGTCGATTGATGGCGCACGCCCGGAGCCTGTGTTGCAATCGGTGATGCCCGGGGCAGCGGTTATGCCCCGTGACGTGGTTTGGGTCGCTGGCGGCGGGGCGGCCACCGATGCCCTCCAGGCGCTCTCCAGGGATTGGCGCCTGCACCGGATCACCCCGGGACGGGCAGCCCGCAGCGTGAATCTTCAATCCGTGCGTGTTGGGCTGCTGGACCTGGACGCCCCCTTGCCATCCTCGGTTGTCGAGCTGGTACACCAGCACCAGCATATCCAGTGGATCGCTCTCATCCCACCAGGACTGCTCCTGCAGGAGAAGGTGCGGGAGCTCATCCGCGAGTGCTGCTACGACTTTCACACACTGCCGCTGGATCACGGGCGCTTGGAGGTCACCCTGGGGCGTGCCTACGGCATGGCCGATCTGGAGGCGCTGGACGAGCCCCCGGAGCCGGACTGGGAGGGCCGTGACGGCACGCCGATCATAGGTAACAGCGCTCCCATGTTGCAGTTGTTCAAGCGCCTGATGCGCGTGGCCGATTCCGATGTCCCGGTGCTGGTGCAGGGCGAGAGCGGCACGGGCAAGGAGCTGGCGGCTCTGGCCGTGCACCGGAACTCCCGGCGTGCCGGAGGGCCCTTCGTGGCAGTGAATTGCGGCGCCTTGCCGCCACAGCTCATTCAGTCGGAGTTGTTCGGCCATGAATCCGGGGCCTTCACGGGTGCCAGCCGCCGCAAGCTGGGGCAGTTGGAATTGGCACACGGCGGCACGCTGCTTTTGGATGAGATCGGTGATCTTGGCATGGAACTCCAGGTCAACCTGTTGCGGTTCCTGCAGGAGGGCACCATCTGGCGTGTGGGCGGTGTGCAACCGGTCAATGTGGATGTGCGGGTGGTGGCGGCCACTCACGTGGACCTGGCCGATGCCGTTGACGCCGGGCAGTTCCGCGAGGATCTCTACTACCGGCTCAACGTCATTCAGCTGGACATGCCGCCGCTGCGCGACCGGGGGGGCGATCTGATGCGTCTGGCGCGCTTCTACCTGGAGCGCTACCGCCACCAGCGCCCGCGCCTTCGCGGCTTCACCCAGGCAGCGGTGGAGGCTTTGTACCGACACCATTGGCCCGGCAATGTGCGCGAGCTGGTCAACCGGGTGCAGCGGGCGGTGGCCATGGCCGAGGGGCGGCTGATCGCCCCGGAGGACCTGGGGCTGCGCCCGCCTACAGAAGACCATCCGAAGACGTTGGCCCAGGCCCGTGCCCGGGCCGAGCGTGAGTCGGTGGAAGCAGCCCTCCGTGAGTGTGCTCACAACGTCTCCCGGGCAGCGCGCCAGCTGGGCATTGGGCGGGTGACGTTGTACCGCCTGATCAACAAGTACGGGATAACCCTTCCGGGGCGTTCCTGAGCGCAGCGCATTGCCCCGGGGGTACGGGGCTTGGAGAAATACCGTGGAGAACCGCGCTTTAAAGCAGTGGCTGTATTGTCTGTGCCCGATCGTGCTGGGCGTGCCCATGGTGGCCCTGGCCCAGGAGTCTCGTCCGGAGGTGGGCGAGGCCCCTGAGGGCGGGGAGCCGGAGGTGGCGGTCTTTGAGCAGCGCGGCCTGCTCACCCCGCAAGGGCGATGGGTGTTGGAGCCCTCGCTCTCCTACGTGCACAGCAGTGCGCTGGAGGTTTCCATCGAGGGGTTCACCATCATTCCGGCGCTGGCCATCGGGCTCATCGATGTCAGTGAGACCGAGCGCGACACGCTCACCGCCGCCGTGGCGGCCCGTTATGGTGTCACCGACCGGTTCGAGGTGGCGTTGAAGGTGCCCTATGTCTACCGCGAGCAGCGGGTGCGCCGCCGGGATATATTGGTGGACACCGAGATGGCCCGGATCTCCGGGTCCGACGGTTACGGGCTGGGCGACGTGGAATTCAGCATGCACTACCAGATCAATACCGCCGACCGCGGGGGCCCCTTCTACATCGCTAACCTGAAGGTGAAGACACGGACCGGGAAGGATCCGTTTGAGGTGGACCGCCGCGACGTTGTTGACGAGGACGGCAACCGAATCGGTGAACTATTCGATGAACAGCCCACCGGCTCGGGGTTCTGGGGGGTACAGCCCAGCATCACCATGATCTACCCCACCGACCCCGCCGTGATCTACGGCAACATCAGCTACCTGTGGAACGTGGAGCGGGATGTGGGCTCCGGCTTCGGCCGGGTGGACCCGGGTGACGCCATCGGTGCCAGCCTGGGTATGGGCATCAGCCTGAATAACCGCACGTCCATGAGCCTCGGCTATGACCACAGCGTGGTGCAGCGCACCCGAACAGAGCGGGACAGCGGCCTGGACGCGGTCTTCAGCCGGCGCCAGGTGGGCACGCTGCTGTGGGGGGTTTCGCACCGGGTCAGCCAGCGAAGCACCCTCAACCTGTCGGTCGGCATGGGGGTGACCGAGGCGGCGCCCGATGTGCAGATCTCGCTGCGGATGCCGATGCGGTTCTGAGGGCGCGGGTCAGTGGCTGATACTGCCCTCGATCAATTGGCGCTCCAGCGAGCGGGCCAGATCGCTCCGGGGCATCTCCACGTTATTGAGCTCCAACTGCATGATGGTGGTGTGCTGGATCTGCTGGCCGTCCAGCTCGTTCTGGATGGCCGTGACCCAGCCGATGGTCTGATCACTTAGCTGCCGGACGGTGGTGCCATCGTTGCCGGTGTTGATCACCACCTGCCGCAGCGCATCGGTGGGCACGTGGCCACCGCGGCCCAGCGGGGCCAGTTCCCGTAGCACCGTGCGGTGCACCTCCTCCCCGTTGATCGCGGTGGCCTGCTCCAGGCCGATGGCGATCTCCATCCCGTTCCGTCCGAAAAAACCACCGCGCTGTTCGGCCAGCACGTCATCCGGTACCACCCGGGTGTCGTCCGGGCCGGGTAGCGGTTGCAGGGCCAAGGCGGCGCCCGCGGGGGCTAGAATGAGCAGTGTCAGTAGGCAGGGCGTCAGAATGGCGCGCATGGCCGGAATGCTCCTCGGATCATCGGGGTCACCATTCGCCGGCCCGGGGCAGGTGCAGCATCAGGTTGGCGATGCTTTGCCTCGCCAGGCCGGACTCCAGGGGGGCTCGGGTGACCGCCTGCCAGGTCTTCCCCACGTTGAAGCTGGCCTGGGCCCGGTCCAGTTCGTCCCGGATGATGAACAGGATGTTGTTGACCTGGACCTCTTCAAACTCCCGAAGGGTGTAGCTCTGCACGCCCAGGGCCGGGTCGCCCACCAGTACCTGGTTTTCGTGGATGCCCTTGATCACCACGAAGTGCCGGTAGCCCTCGGTCTCTATCATCGTGATGGCGGGTACGCCGAGTTCCTCCAGGTCATTGAGGCCCAGACGGAAACCGTCGCTGGACAGCCCCACTTCGCCCTCCAGGTATCGCTTCATGTCGAGCATGGAGAAGCCTTGGGTCTGGATCAGCGCCTGGTCGCCGGTGCGATACATGCCGTCGAACGTCGCTGTCTCCGGGGTGGGGCGGCCGTAATGGTAGGTCAGCAGTGTCGCCAGGGCGGCCGAGCCACAGCTGAAGTCGTACTGTTGAGGGACCACGGAACGGAAACGCAATGTTTTCAGACTGTCCACCTGGACTTCCATGGTCCCGAGGGTGCCGGGGATCACGGCGCCGCCAGCGGATGCAGCTGGTGGCAGGGCCGGCAGCAGGGCCAGTGCGAGGCCCCATGAGAGGACAGTGCGCTTGTGGATCATAACGATTGCCCTCAGGGGTTAACCGATATGTTGATCACCATGGATTCCTGAATGGCCACGTTGTGGCCGCTGTTCTGTATGACGCTGAAAACGCCGCTGGCATCGCCGAATGCCCCCGCGCCGATGATGTTCTGGCCGCTGTGCCCCCCGATGACCTGGTTATCCCGCAACTCGATGGTCGAAAGGGCCTGGCCGAGCTGGAGGTTGGTGACACCCTGACGCGCCCGTTGCTCACCGAGTGTGTCGGTATTCACCGCGGTGGCCAATGTGTCGGGTGACAGGTGGCTCTGGTTGGCCTCGGGGTCGAGGGCATGGGTGGCGCCGGCCGCGCTCAGCAATGCCAGGGTGATGAGGGGGACACCTAACCGGCCGTAAAGCCTGGGGATTAAAGTAGGCATGACCATTCACTCCGGAAGTCAGCAGGACATCTGAACGGATGGCGGGCCCGTGGGCCCGCCATCCGCCTGTTATGCCGGACGTGGCTTCAGGTTAGTTGCCACCCACCTCCAGGTGAGCCTGTACCGAGACCTGCTGTTGGTTCAGCGAGTTGGCCCCAGAGTTCTGGGACAGCACCGTGATGCCGGCTGCACCGTTGAAGGACTCGCTGCCGATGATGTTGTCGGCGTTGTAGCGCAGTTCGCCCTCACCACCGCCAAAGGTCACGCTGTTTCCGGTGACCTGGCCGGAGAGCTCGTTTTGAGTGACCACCGCGTTGACCTCCAGCGTGGTGTTGAAGCTGTCGGTCGCGTTGCCAGAGTCAGCGGTGTTGACGCTGTTGTCGGAGTTGTCGTTGTAGGAATCAGCGATGCTGTTATCGGAGTTATCGCTGTTGTCCGAATGATCACTGTTATCGGAGTTGTCGTTGAAGGAGTCGGCGACACTGTTGTCCGAGTTGTCGCTGTTGTCCGAATTGTCGTTGCCCGAGTCAGCGATGTTAGTGCTGTTGTCGGAGCTGTCGTTGCCCGAGTCAGCGATATTGGTGCTGTTATCGGAGCTGTCATTGCCCGAGTCGGCAACATTGGTGCTGTTGTCCGAGTTGTCGTTCCCGGAGTCGGCTACGTGGGTGTTGCCGCTGTCGTTGATGCTGTTGTCGGAGTTGTCGTTGCCCGAGTCGGCGATGCTGGTGCTGTTATCGGAGCTGTCGTTACCCGAGTCAGCGACGTTGGTGCTGTTGTCGGAGTTGTCGTTACCCGAGTCGGTCAAGCTGTTGTCGGAGTTATCGTTGCCCGAGTCAGCGACGTTGGTGCTGTTATCGGAGTTGTCATTGCCTGAGTCGGTGAGGCTGTTATCGGAATTGTCGTTCTGTGAATCCGTCAGGCTGTTGTCGGAGTTATCATTGCCCGAGTCAGCCACGTTAGTGCTGTTATCGGAGCTGTCATTGCCCGAGTCGGCGACGTTGGTGCTGTTGTCGGAGCTGTCGTTACCCGAGTCGGCGACGTTGGTGCTGTTATCGGAGCTGTCGTTGCCCGAGTCAGCGATATTGGTGCTGTTATCGGAACTGTCATTGCCCGAGTCAGCCACGTTAGTGCTGTTGTCGGAACTGTCGTTCTGTGAGTCGCTCACGCTGTTGTCGGAGCTGTTGTTATTGGAGTCGCTGTTGACCGTGGCGGTGGAGTACTCGTTGGCGGAAGCACCCCCATCGCCTGCCGAGGATGTAGCCGTTGCGGTTTGATCACCCGCCTCGCCCTCGGAGGTGTTGGTCGGGTTGGCCATGGCCACCGAGGAGGCGAACCCGAAGGTCAGTGCCACTGCGGTCGCGATCAGAGTCTTCTCGAATTTCATCGTCAAATCTCCATCGGTTGACTGCTACATGCGTCTTGGTTCGTGGCGCAAGTGGCTTGTGTGGGCCCCCGAGCCACGCAGACCGTGGAACGCAGGTTTCGGGCCAGTCGAAACATAACCAATAAAAACAACTAGTTATGTTTGGTCAGGGCGAGCGATGGAGGGCGTTGTTGTTTCATGCCGAATACACGGCAAAAGTGGGTTTTCAGCTGTTATTGGTGTAAATCTCTGAAAGGAAAGGGGAAGCTTGATCAGGAAGGGTGATTCCGGAGGTAGACAGCGCGGCGTCTAAAGGATTCTGAGACCCCTGAGCCGGTCCTCCTGGCTTTGCTCTTCACTGCCCTCGGACTTGCCGTCCTGGATGGCCTGGGATTCCATCACACGTCGGCGCTCCTCCTCGGACAGGGTGACGCCCAAGAGTTCGAGTACCGCGGCGTCGTCATCACTGATCAGAGTGTCGCGATTCCAGAGCGGGACGTTGCCCCGCCGGAGCAATTGGGGAACAAAGTCGGTGGTTACAACCACATGCCGGCGCAACTGCCGGAATATGACATCCACCAGGTGCGTCAGGCGCAGAAGTCTGTCGCGGTGCAGGGATTGTTGCTTGTCAGTGGGGTCAAGGTGGCGGTTGTACCCCATCAGGATGGACACGCTGGGCTTGCCATCCGCCTGGGTGAGGTAGCGCCCCAGGGCGTGGGCATCAAGGTCGCAGGGGAGCCCGCTATCATCGAACAGGCGCAAAGGTACCCGGCTGACCTCGGCGCTTTGGACCAGTAGATCCATGAAAGCCTGGACCGTCCGTCTTTTTTCCGACCCGAGGGGGCCTAGTGGCACTCGCGCGCCCTGGGTCAATCGCCCTTTCGGCGGCGGCGTGAACGACTGTTGCTCACGGTAGTACCGCACCGTGACCAGTTCGAGACTGAGGAGCAGGCGGCCGTAAAACTCCAGTTCCATGTTGTCGCCCACGGGCGGGGCGTCGGCGAAGCGGCCCTCATGCTGGTGGATCTTGCGCCCGGCGATGATCAACTGCTGCTGGCGTTCGGGGGCGAGGGGCTCGTGGCAGAGCTTGTGTGCCAGCCGGTAGATGGGGTCCCGTTCGATAGGGTGGGGCAACTGTGACCAGAAAGCGTAAGCGCCATCCCGTATGGCGTACTCGGATTCCGCCCACAGCGTGAGGGCCAGCGCGCGTGCGCTGAACGCGGCCTGCTCACGGCGGCCGGGCAGAACCTGGGCCGGTTCTGCGCCGGGTGGGTTGGGGGACATGGCGGGTGCTCTCCTGATATTACCCAATGCCACTTATGGTAATGGCGCCGGCCCGACCAAGCAAAAAAAGTGTTTGCGTTTTTCAACCTGGGGCGTATAGTCGGTCCTGCAGTTGATGTTCTGTAGCACGTTCGGCAGTACCCCTCCGTGGTAGTCACTCCCGTTTGTCCTTACAGCAACACCTGCAACACCGTAAGTAACGATCAAACGAGGAAGACTATCCATGATCACCGGTACTGTTAAGTGGTTCGACGACGCCAAGGGCTTCGGTTTCATCACCCCCACCGACGGTGGTAAGGACGTGTTCGTGCATCACTCCGCCATCAACGGCTCCGGCTTCAAGAGCCTGGCCGAGGGTCAGCAGGTCCAGTTCGAGACCCAGAACACCCCCAAGGGCCTGGCTGCTGCCAACGTGACCGCGCTGTAAGGTGCGGTGCGTGACCCGGGCCTGGCCCGGGTCGGCTCTAAAAGCCCTGCCTCCGTGCAGGGCTTTTTTGTGGGCGAACGGTTAATCTGAAAGTCGGGGCGCTCCCGCGCTGCCACGGAGATAGGCCGCAGCAAAATCTTCACCGGCGGCCGGCCGACCTGTCTTGAAACCCTGTACCAGCGGCACTCCGTACTGCTGCAGGGCACTCAGTTGAGCGTCAGTCTCCACCCCCTCAGCAACCACCTTCAGCTCCAGCTCCCGTGCCAGGCCGCTCACGGCGGCCACGATGGCGCAGCCTCCCTTGCGACAGGTGCCGAGATCGGAGACGAAACTTCGGTCGATCTTGAGCGTGGTGACCGGCAGTTGCTGCAGGTAGGTGAGCGACGAGTAGCCGGTGCCGAAGTCATCAATGGCGACCTTGCACCCCAGGTCGCGCAGGCGTTGCAGGGTGCTGATGCCCCGGTCGGTGTCGTGCATCAGCGTGCTCTCGGTCAGCTCAAAGCTCATAAGCCGCGGGTCCAGCTCGCACCCTTTCAGCATGGCCTTCAGGTCGTTGAGCAGGTCACCTTGCCAGAACTGCCGGGCCGAGAGGTTGATCGCCACCGGCACGGGGTCCAGCCCCGCCTGCTGCCACGCCTTCAGCTGGGTACAGACCATGCGCATCACCGCCCGCCCCAGCGGGATGATCAGGCCGGACCGTTCCGCCAGGGGTATGAACTCACCCGGCGACACCGGGCCGCGCTCCGGGTGGGTCCAGCGTAGCAGCGCTTCTGCGGAATGCAGCGCACCGCTCTCACGGTCGAAAATCGGCTGGTAATGGACGCTCAGGCCGTTGCCGGTCTCTGCCGTGTCGCGCAGTGCCGTCTCCAGGGCCAGCTGGCTGCGCACCCGGGTGTCCATCTCGGGGGCGTANAGNCGNTAGGTGTTGCGNCCNTCCTCNTTGGNNCGGTACATCGCCGCATCCGCGGCCCGGATCAGNTCGTCGGCANTCCCGCCGTCGTCCGGGTAAAAGCTCAGGCCCACGCTGCAGCCCACGCGGAAGTCGTGGCTATCGATGACGTAGGGCTGGCTGATGGCCTCGATCAGGCGCTGGGTGACCCGGGTGGCCTCGTCCACCTCGTTGAGATCGGGCAGCAGGGCGATGAATTCGTCTCCACCCAGTCGCGCCAGGGTGTCGTCCTCGCGCAGGTTGTCGCGCAGACGCTCAGCAACACTGAGTAGCAGTTCGTCGCCCACGGCGTGGCCCAGGGTGTCGTTGACCTGCTTGAAGTGGTCCAGGTCGATGAACAGTACCGCGAGGCGCTGGCGGTGCCGGTGGGCGTGGCGCACGGCCAGTGACAAGCGATCGTCCAGCAGCCGTCGGTTAGGCAACCGGGTGAGCGGGTCGTAGTAGGCCAGCTGGCGGACCTGCCGCTCGTTCTCCCGGATGTGGGTGATGTCGGTGAACAGCCCGGCGTAATTGGTGGTCTTGCTCTCGTCGTCGGTGATGGCGGTGATGGTCAGCAGTTCCAGGTACAGTTCGCCGCCCTTGCGCCGGTTCCAGATCTCGCCGCGCCAGTAGCCCTGCTCCTGCAGGGTTGTCCACATTTCCTGGTAGAAAGTCGGTGGGTGCCGTCCTGAGGAAAGAACGGCCGGCGTGCGCCCGGCCACCTCCTCCAGGGTGTAGCCGGTGAGGTGGGTGAAGGCCGGGTTCACGAACTCGATGCGGGCCTGGTCATCGGTGATGATGATGCCCTCCAGCGAGGAATCGATGACCCGCTCCGCCAGTTGCAAGTGCTGGCGTGATTGGGCCAGCGCCTGGTCGCGCTGTTCCAGGGCGCGGCGCAGATCCTTTAGGTAGACCTGCTCTGTCCCGGCCAGCATGTCGCGAAAGCCGAGTAGCCCGGTGACCTGCCCCTCGTCGTTCAGCACCGCCAGGTGCCGGACCTTGTGGTCCATTAGCAGATCACGGGCATGGATCAGCATGTCGTCCACGGACACGGTCAGGAGCGGGCGACTGGCCAGGGTGCCGATCGGGGTGTCACCCGGGTGGTTCGCGATGAAGCGCACCAGGTCCCGCTCGGTTACGATGCCCAGGTCACCCTCGGCGAAGCGGATCACGGCGGCATCGCGCTCCATTTCGCGCATCCTTCGGGCCACGGCAGAGAGCAGCACATCCGCCTCCAGCACCAGTGGGGTGCTGCGCATGGCCGCGCCCACTTCGCGCAGCCGCAGGTAGGCCTCCATTCCCTGGTTCAGGGCCACGTCGGTCTGTGAGAGCACACCCTCGGGATTGCCCTGGGCATCGATGACCAGGAAATGGCGCCGATTCTCACTGCGAAAGCGCATGGCGGCCTCACCCAGCTCGGTACCAGCATGGATGCAGGCCACTGGGCTGCTCATGACCTCGCGAATGGCCACCCGGGTGGCCGAGTGATCGGAGAAGTCCACCGCCAGTGCGTCCCGCTCTGTCCAGATCCCCACCGGCTCGCCGTCGCGCATGATCAGGATGGAGCTGCACTGCCGCTCCGCCATGCGGGCGGCCGCCTCGCACAGCGGGGTGTCCGGTGTGCAGTGGAGTATGGCCGGCTGGACGATGCGTTCTACGGGTAGTCGGTGGCTCATGTGATGGCGGTTCCCGCTGGGGGTGTCAGGTGTCGTGGGGTTGAGAGCGACATGCAAAGTGCCGGGCTTTCCGGCACCATGAGGGCCTTATGATAAGCCCGAATCGAGGAGGGGTATACACATGAAGGTGACCAAGGTCATGACCCGCAAGCTGATCACCGGCAGTCCGGAGGAAGGCTTGCGCGAGGCGTTCTTCAAGATGAAGCAGAACCGTATCCGTCACCTGCCGGTGGTGGATGGAGACATGAACCTGCTGGGCCTGGTCACTGATCGTAACCTGCGCCGGCCGGACTGGGTGGACGAGGCGCCGGATATCGCGCACGTCTACTACCTGGATGACAACATGACGCTGGGCGACGTGATGACCACCGACGTGATCGCGGTGCACACCTACGATCACGTGGACAAGGCGGCGCGGATCATGCACGAGAACCGCTTTGGTGCGGTGCCGGTGCTGAACAAGGAGGAGCGGCTCGACGGCATGCTCTCCGCGGTGGATCTGCTGGTGGTGCTGGAGGACCTGCTCAACGAGCAGCGGCGGATGAAGAAGAAGTAGCGTTTGGGCTGTTCTGCTTCGGCGATGGTTCTCGCCAGGGGATGGATTGTGGGCGGGGGCGGGATGTTCCCATGGGGCTCCGAATGCGCCCCCCTTCGGGGTCCCCCTGTGCTACTCGGGAAAATCGGCGGCGCGAGAACTCGCTTCGCTCAAACAGCTCGCGCCTTTTCTCCGATTTTCCCTGCGTTGCTCGGTGCGCATAAGTCGCCCCATGGGAACATCCCGCCCCCGCCCACAATCCACTCGCAGGCACGCGAGCCCGCTACTTGCCCATCAGCAATCGCAGCCGGTCCCGCGCCTCCGCCACCCGGGCCCGGACCTGCGCCGGCGCGGTACCCCCCAGGTGGTTGCGGGCCGCCACTGAGCCCTCCAGCGTCAGCACCTCGAACACATCCTCGGCGATGGTGTTGGAGAACTGCTGCAGCTCATCCAGTTCCAGTTCGCCCAGGTCGCGGCCCTCGTCGGTGGCGTAGCGCACTGCCCGGCCGACGATCTCGTGGGCGTCGCGGAAGGGCACCCCCTTGCGCACCAGGTAATCGGCCAGGTCCGTGGCCGTGGCGAATCCGGCGCGGGCTGCGTCGTAACAGGCCTGCCGCCGGACCTCCATGGCCGGCAGCATGTCGGCAAACGCCGTCAGCGCGTCGCGCAGGGTGTCCGCGGTGTCAAACAGCGGCTCCTTGTCTTCCTGGTTGTCCCGGTTGTAGGCCAGCGGCTGCCCCTTCATCAGCACCAGCAGGGCGTTGAGGTTGCCGTGCACGCGGGCCGTCTTGCCGCGCACCAGCTCCGCCACGTCCGGGTTCTTCTTCTGGGGCATGATCGACGAGCCGGTGCAGAAGCGGTCCGGCAGGTCGATGAAACCGAAGTGGGGCGAGGCCCACAGGATGACCTCCTCGGCCATGCGCGAGAGGTGCGTCATCACCAGCGCGGCGGCGGCGCTGAATTCGATGGCGAAGTCGCGGTCGCTTACCGAGTCCAGGGAGTTGCGGGTGGGGCGGTCGAAGCCCAGCTCGCTGCAGGTCTGCTCGCGGTCGATGGGGAAGCTGGTGCCGGCCAGCGCCGCGCAGCCCAGCGGCATCTGGTTGAGTCGCTTGCGGCAGTCTTCCAGCCGGCCCTGGTCGCGGACCAGCATCTCGTGCCAGGCCAGCAGGTGGTGGCCGAAGGTCACCGGCTGGGCCACCTGCATGTGGGTGAAGCCGGGCATGATGGTGTCCGCCTCCAGCTCGGCCAGCTCCACCAGGCCCGCCTGCAACCGCATCAGCTCCTGCAGAATCCCGTCGATGGCCTCCCGCAGCCATAGCCGGATGTCGGTGGCCACCTGGTCATTGCGGGAGCGGCCGGTATGCAGTTTCTTGCCCGCCTCACCGATCAGGTCGGTGAGGCGCTTCTCGATGTTCATGTGCACGTCTTCCAGCTTCGGCGACCACTGGAAGCGGCCCTGCTCGATCTCCTCGCGGACCTGGCCCAGGCCGTCGATGATCCGGTCGCGCTCGTCGGCGGTGAGTACCCCCACCTCGGCGAGCATGCGGGCATGGGCCATGGAGCCGGCGATGTCCTGGCGGTAGAGCCTGCGGTCGAAGTGCTCGGAGGCGCTGAACTGCTCGACGAAGGCGTCGGTGGCCTCGGTGAAGCGGCCGGTCCAGAGTTGTTCGCTGGTGTTCTTGTCGGTCATGGCGCTGCCCGTGTTGCGGGGTGAATGAGACCGTTGAGTATATCAGCCGCGCTGAGGGGCTCGCAGAGACGGGCGGGGAGGCGGAGATTGTCCGCCGGGGCCGTGAGCCGCTATGGTTGAGGCGTTCTGGGGGTGCCAGGGAGACAGCGGCGTAATGGAGCGCAGGGAGACCGACGGGGGACGGCACGGCTTTCTACCCGACTTCTGCCACCTGCACACGGTGCTGGCGGTGGTGCTGGCCGGGCAGATGCTGGCCTTCGTGCTGTTCCTGGCCCGCCCGGCGACGCAGTGGGAGTGGCAGGCGCTGGGGCTGATCTCGCTGCACGTCCAATGGGTGGTGCTGCTCAGCACCGCGCTGCTCTGCCTTTCCCGCGGCTGGCTGGCGCGGCTGGGGGCGGAGGCGGCGGCGCTGCTGGCCTGGCTGGGTATCGTGCTGGTGGCCGTGGTCACCGCGGAGCTGGCCTGGTGGAGCACTGGCCCCCTGCTGGGCGGCGCGCGCTGGGAGTTGCTGCTCCGGTCGATGGCCATCAGCGGCATTATCGCCGCCCTGGTGTTGCGCTACCTCTATCTGCAAGAGCAGTGGGGCCGGGGCGTGCGTGCCGAGAGCCGGGCACGGATGCAGATGCTGCAGTCGCGTATCCGCCCTCACTTCCTGTTCAATGCCCTCAACACCATTTCCGCGATGGTGCGCCAGGCCCCGGAGCGGGCGGAGCTGGCGCTGATGGACCTGGCCGACCTGTTCCGCGCCGCCCTGCGCGAGACCGGCAGCCAGTCCACCCTGGACGAGGAGCGGGCCCTCACCGAAGGCTACCTCCGCCTGGAGCAGGTGCGGCTGCAGGAGCGGCTTCGGGTAGTGTGCGAGCTGCAGGCCCTGCCCGGTGAGGCGCTGCTGCCGCCGCTTATCCTCCAGCCGCTGGCGGAGAATGCCATCCTGCACGGCATCGAGCAGCTGCCCGAGGGGGGCGAGGTCAGGCTGCGCGGCTGGCGCGAGGGCGATACGCTGGTCCTGCGCATGGCAAACCCGGTGCCGGCGGGGGGGTCGGCGCGCACCGGCCACGGCCTCGGCCTGGAGAGCGTGCGCCGGCGCCTGCAGTACGGTTTCGGGTCAGCCGCCAGCCTGCAGGTTCAGGAGGAGCAAGGTCGTTTCATGGTTGAGATGCGCTGGCCCTACCGTGAGGGGAAGCCGTGAGAGTGCTGGTAGTTGACGACGAGCCCTGGGCCCGCCGCCGGCTGGCCGAACTGGTAGAGGCCGAACCCGGCCACCAGGTGGTGGGCGAGGCGGGCGATGGCGAGCAGGCCCTGGCCCAGGTGAGGGACAAACACCCCGATCTGGTGCTGCTGGATATCCAGATGCCGGGCATGGATGGCCTGGAGGTGGCGCGACGCATCGCGCGTCGCGAACGGCCGCCGGCGGTCATCTTCATCACCGCCCACGCCGAGCACGCCCTGGAGGCCTTCGAGGCGGAGGCCAGTGATTACCTGCTCAAACCCGTCCGGCGCGAACGGCTGCAGGCCGCCCTGGCGCGGACTGGCCACGTGAATCGCGTGCAGCTCCGCGGAATGGCCGGGCAGGCCGCCGACCCGGAGGTCCTGCGCTGCCGCACGGCTCGCGGTGAGCGCCTGGTCCCGCTGGATCGCATCCACAGCCTGCGGGCCGAGGACAAGTACGTCGTGGTCGGCCACGACGAGGGCGGTGAGCTGCTGCTGGAGGATTCGTTGAAGGCCTTGGAAGGGCGGTTCGGCGAGCGTTTCCTGCGGGTCCACCGCTCCGCCCTGGTGGCACTGGACCGGGTTCAGGCCCTGGAGCGCGATGCCCTGGGCCGTCACGAGGTGGTGCTGGAAGGGGGGCTGCGCCTGCCGGTCAGCCGGCGCCATCTCCCCGGGGTGCGTCAGGCCCTCCGCCACCTGGCGCAGCAGGGGTAGCCCTTCGGTCCCCGGCATTTCCATGGCATGCTAGACGGCACATCGGCTGCAACCCATGCAGCCCCGCCCCTCATCCACAGACCGGTTCGGAAACACAACCTATGCCCCAGGACACCCTGCGCATCGCCACCCGCCGCTCCCCGCTCGCCATGTGGCAGGCCGAGCATGTAGCCGCCGAGCTCAAGCGCCACCACCCCGGCTTGGCGGTGGAGCTGGTGCCCATGTCCACCCGGGGTGATCGCATCCTCGATCAGGCGTTGTCGCGTATCGGGGGCAAGGGGCTGTTTATCAAGGAGTTGGAACAGGGCATGGAGGAGGGGCGCGCCGACTTGGCCGTGCACAGCATGAAGGACGTGCCCTGGCGCATGCCGGACGGTTTCGTCCTGCCGGTGATCCTGGAGCGGCACGAACCCACGGACGCTTTTGTCTCCAACCACTACCGCAGCATCGACGACCTGCCCGAGGGCGGACACCTCGGCACGGCCAGCCTGCGCCGGCAGTGCCAGGCCAAGGCGCGGCGGCCCGACCTCAAGGTGTCGACCCTGCGCGGCAACGTGAACACGCGGCTGGGCAAGCTGGATGCGGGCGAGTTCGATGCCATCATCCTCGCCGCCTCCGGGCTCAGCCGCCTGGGCTTTGACGACCGTATCGCCCGCCGGCTGCCCCCCGAAGAGAGCCTGCCCGCGGTGGGCCAGGGCGCGCTGGGTATCGAGTGTCTCGCCGACGACGACCGGGTGCAGCAACTGGTGGCGCCGCTGGACCACGGCCCCACCCATACGCTGCTCAAGGCGGAACGGGCGATGAACGCGCGCCTGCAGGGCAGCTGTCAGGTGCCGATTGCCGGCTACGCTTGTTACGAGGGGGATGGTATCTGGCTGCGCGGGCTGGTGGGCAGCCCGGATGGTGCGGATATCGTTCGCGGCGAGATCCGCGGGCCGCTGGAGCAGGCCGCCGCGCTCGGTGACCGGCTGGGCGAGGAGCTTCTGGAGCGCGGGGCCGCCCGCATTCTGGCGGCGCTAGCGGACTGAACATGGGGCTGCCTGCGGGGTACGGTGTGCTGGTGACCCGGCCCACCCACCAGGCGCAGGGCCTGTGCCGCACGCTGGAGGCGGCCGGGGCGATGGTCTGGCTGTTGCCGGCGCTGGAGATCGAGCCCTTGTCCGCTGCGGAACTGCCGGCGGAGGCCGTGGCCCCGCTGGGCCGGGCGGACTGGCTGGTCTTCGTTAGTCCCAACGCGGTGCGCCACGGGTTGGCGTGCATGGCGCAACACGGCGTTCGCCCACGCGCCGATGTGCGTATCGGGGCGGTGGGCAAGGGCACCGAGCGGGCGCTGGCCGAGGCCGGCCTGGCGGTGAGCGCGGTGCCCGATGCCGGCTTCACCAGCGAGGACCTGGCGGCGGAGGCCGCTTTTGGCGACATGCGCGGGCAACATGTCATGATAGTCCGGGGCGACACNGGGCGNGGCTGGTTGGGGGCGCACCTGCGGGCCTGCGGGGCCCAGGTGGACTACCTGGCGGTCTACCGGGCGGTNCGGCCCCGGGTTGACGTGGCGCCGGTGCGGGAGGCACTCCAATCNGGGCGTTTGCACAGTGTCATAATCACCAGTGCCCGTGGTCTGGATAATCTTTGGTTTATGCTGGGGGATAGCGGGCGCGAATCGATGCAACGGCTGGCGCTGGTTACGGTAAGTCGGCGCATCGCCCGCCATGCGGAACAGGGTGGGCATACAGGGCCTATTGTGGTCGCGGCCTCTCCGGCCGATGGGGACCTGCTCGAGGCGGTCCATCAGGCATCAGAACATCACAACACGAGATGATCGGTCATGCAGGATAATAAACCTGAACGGGATGAGGATAAGCCCCAGTCCGAGCAGAACGGGGGTGAGGGCCGTGAGCTGACGGCAGCAACGGCGGCGCCTGAACCGGGGAAGGGGGGCGGTGAGGAGACGCCCCCCGAAAACGGCGGTGGCAGCGGCTCGGATGACGGCCGGCAGGGTGGCCCCTGGAAGCAGGTGGTGGCCCTGTTGGTTGTGGTCCTCGTGCTGGGTGCCGCCGCGACCTGGTGGCTCACGACAGAGCTGCGGGAGCTGCGGGCCGAGCAGGGGCGCATGGTGAGCGCTGATCGGTTGGACGAGCGCAGCGACTCACTGGAGCGGCAACTGGCCCGGCTGGAGGACCGCCTGGACGAAACCAGTCAGCGCGCCTCCTCCGCCCGTGAGCGGGCCGACGAGGCAGGTGGCGATCTCGGAACGCTACGGGAACAGCTCGATGAGCTGCGCGCCCGGCAGGGAGGTTTCGAGGAAGGCCTGGAGCGGCTGGGCGCGCGGGCCGAGGCCAACCGCGAGAACTGGATCCGATCCGAGGCGGCGTACCTGGCCACGGTGGCCGTGCACCGCATGCGTTTCCACCGCGACCCCAAGACCGCGCTGGGGGCCCTGCAGGCCGCCGACAAACTGCTCGCCGATATCGGCGCGAGCGAAAGCGTCCCCGCNCGGGTNGCGTTGAACGAGGCGGTCAGCCAGGTACTGGACTGGGCGCCGCCGGAGGTGGGCCGACTGGCCGGTACCCTTGAGGACCTGGAACGGCGCGTGGACGAACTGCCCATGCCGGCGGACCGGGTCGCCGGGGGCATCGACCTGCCCACCCTGGCCGGCGACGAGGACGACCCGGCCTGGCTGGCGCGGATCAAGGACGCCACCGGTCGCGTGCAGGCCGGACTGGGCGAGCTGGTGGTGGTGCAGCGCGAGGAGGCCGCACCGCCGCTGATCGCCCCGGACCAGCGCTACTTCCTGCGCGAGAACCTCAAGTTGCGCCTGGAGGCGGCCCGCATGGCGGCGCTGCACGGCGATCAGGGGCTTTGGGAGGACAGCCTGGACCGGGCCCATGAATGGGTGCTGGCGCACTTTGACACCAGCGACCTGGATGTTGAGGAGGTGGCGGATACCCTGGAGCGGCTGCGCCGCCAGGATATCGATCCGGAGTTGCCGGACATCGCCACCACCCTGGAACCGGTCAAGCCGTTCCTTTAAGGGCGGAAGGAGAGCGACATGAGAGCCTTGCTGATCGCCCTGGTCGTGCTCCTGGCCGCCGTGGCTGCGGCGGCCTGGTTGCAGCCGCACACCGGCTACCTGGTGCTGTCCATCGCCGGCTGGCGTATCGAGACCAGCCTTATCTTCGCAGTGCTGTTCGTGGCCGTGGTGCTGGTCGTCCTGCAGGTCCTCTGGGTGGTGCTTGACCGCACGGTGGGCCTGCCCAAGGCCTTGAGCCACTGGTCCACCCGCCGCCGCAAGGAGAAGGCCCGTGGTGAGCTGGCCAAGGGGTTGCTGGCCCTGGCCGAGGGCCGCTACCGCAATGGCGAGGATCTGCTGCTCAAGCACGTGGAGCGCAGTGACTACCCGCTGATCAACTACCTGGGTGCCGCGGTCTGTGCCCAGCGCCGGCACGCCACCGATACCCGGGACAGCTACCTGGCCCTGGCCGAGCAGACCGGCAAACGGTCCGGCCCGGCGGTTCACCTGCTGCAGGCCCAGCTCTACATGGAGACCGGCCAATGGGAGCAGGCCCTGGCGAGCCTTACGTCCGCCTACGAGCGCAACCCCAACCACCACCGCACCCTGGAGCTGATGCGAGACTGCTGCGTGGCGCTGGAGGACTGGGAGCGGTTGGGGCGGCTGATCAAACCGCTGCGCAAGAAGGGCATCATCGGTGCTGAGGAGGCGGATGAGTACGCGGGGCATATCGCCCGTGACAAGATCGCCCGAGCGGGTCGCATTGGCCTGGGTGACCTGGAGTCGGCCTGGTCCAAGCTGCCCCGGGGCCAGCGTAACGACGACGAGGTCGTGCTGGCCTACGTGGATGCCCTGCTGGAGTTGGATGAGATCGACCGCGCCGCCAACGTGCTCAAGCGCCAGATTGACGAGACGTGGGACGAGCGCTTGGTGATGCGGTTCGGGGTGTTGGAGCAGGTGGGCGCCGACTGGCAGATGCAACAACTGAAGCGCTGGCTGCGCCAGCAGCCGGACAACCCGGCGTTGCTCTACGTCGCTGGCCGTATTGCCCTGCGCCAGCACGATTGGGACCGGGCCCGGGAGTACCTGGAGCAGGCGCTGGCGCGCAGGGCCCGCCCCGAGGTCTACATGGCCCTCGGCGCATTGCTGGAGTTCCAGGAGCGGCCCGATGACGCGCGGGAGCTGTACCGCAAGGCGCTGGGGATGGTCAGCGAGAGCATGGCCACGGATCTGCCGGAGCTGCCGGTGCCCAGCACCCTGGAGGCCGAGGCCCGACCGGAGGACGAGATCACCGCCCGGCAGACCGGTCAGGAGGATACGGTCGCGGTGCGTTCCTCCACCTGATTGTCCCGCCCAGCCTGCCCGGGGGACCGGCCCCCGGGCAGTGCCTGGTCCACGCCCCGGCTACCCCTCCCGCGGGGTGGCGCTCTCCAATTGCCTGGCCAGGCCATCGTGGCCGTGGTGGGTGGCCCATTCGGCCGGCGTGCGTTCGGTCTGGCCGCGCTCGGCGGGGTCGGCGCCGGCATCCAGCAACGCCTCGGCGATCCCCGCGTGCCCGGTCTGGGCGGCGTGGATCAGCGCGGTGCCCCCGGTGGAGCGCTCCACGCGACTCGGGTCCGCCCCGGCCGCCAGCAGTTTTTCCACGACTGGCTGGTGTCCCCGGCGGGTGGCCACCATCAACGGCGTGAAGCCGGCCTCGTCCGCCGCGTCAATGTCTGCTTCCGCCTCCAGCAGCCGGGCGACCACCCCCGTGTCACCGGACTGGGCGCCCCGCATCAGCGGCGTGTAGCCGCACGGTTCGGTGGCGTGCGGGTCGGCACCTCGTTGCAGCGCGTGCTCGACACCCGCCAGGTCGCCCTCCATGGCCGCTACCATCAGGGCGGTCCGGCCGTGTTCATCGCGCACATCCACCCCCTCCGGCAGCAAGCGCGGCACGGCGACGATCAGCACCAGGACGATGGCCAGGACGATGAAGGGGTGATCGGCGAGCAGGCGGGCGAACGGATTCATGGGCAATGATCTGGCTGGATTGGACCCCTCGACCATAAACATTCGGAGAAAAGAATACAAAGGGGCGCGCGCAATGGCCGCAGCGGGCGCCCAACGGCAAAGGCCCGGCCCCCTGAAGCCCCAGGGGCCGGGCCTTTGCCGTCATTCGAGGTCAGCGCCCTGGGCGGTGCCTGGTGCCAGCGCGCCTCCGGGGCGTCAGCCTTGCGGCTTGGTGATCCGCAGCGCCAATTCCTGAAGCTGGGCGATGCTCACCTGGGCGGGGGCATCGGTGAGCAGGCAGGCCGCGGTCTGGGTCTTCGGGAAGGCCATCACCTCCCGGATCGAATCAGCCCCGGTCATCAGCATGACCAGCCGGTCCAGCCCGAAGGCAATGCCGCCGTGGGGCGGCGCGCCGAAGTCCAGCGCATCCAGCAGGAAGCCGAACTTCTCGCGGGCCTCCTCCTCGCCGATGCCCAGCAGACCGAAGACCGCCTGCTGCATGTCCTGGCGGTGGATACGCACGGAGCCGCCGCCCAGTTCGGTGCCGTTCAGCACCATGTCGTAGGCGCGGCTGATCAGCTGTTCCGGGTCCTTGCCCTCCAGCTCCGCCGGGTCCTCCACGTTGGGCGCGGTGAAGGGGTGGTGCAGGGCGTACAGGCGGCCGTCCTTCTCGTCGTACTCGAACATGGGGAAGTCGACCACCCACAACGGGCGCCACTCGTTCTCCACCATCTCCAGGTCGTGGCCGAGCCGCACCCGCAGGGCGCCGAGCGCATCGTTGACCACCTTGGCCTTGTCGGCGCCGAAAAAGATCAGGTCGCCGGCCTGGGCCTCGGTGCGGGCGAGGATGCCGTCCACCGCCTCGTCGGTGAGGAACTTGAGGATGGGCGACTGTAGCCCCTCACGGCCCTGCGCCGGGTCGTTGACCTTGATGTAGGCCAGGCCCTTGGCGCCGTAGCGGCCGACGAACTGGGTGTAGTCGTCAATCTGCTTGCGGGTCAGGCTGCCGCCGCCGGGCACGTGCAGCGCGGCCACGCGGCCGCGCGGGTCGGCGGCCGGGCCGGCGAACACCTTGAACTCGACCCCGCCCATCAGGTCGGCTACCTCGACCAGTTCCAGCGGGATGCGCAGGTCCGGCTTGTCGGAGCCGAAGCGGTCCATGGCTTCGGCATACTGCATGCGCGGGAAGGGGTCGGGCAGGTCCACCTGCAGTACGTCGGCGAACAGCCGCCGCATCATCCGCTCGGTCAGGTGCATGATGCCCGCTTCGTCCATGAAACTGGTTTCGATATCCAGCTGGGTGAACTCGGGCTGCCGGTCGGCGCGCAGGTCTTCGTCCCGGAAGCAGCGGACGATCTGGTAGTAGCGGTCCATGCCCGCCATCATCAGCAACTGCTTGAACAGCTGCGGCGACTGGGGCAGGGCGAAGAAGCTGCCCGGATGGGTGCGGCTGGGCACCAGGTAGTCGCGCGCGCCCTCGGGCGTGGCACGGGTGAGCATCGGGGTCTCGATGTCCAGGAAGCCGTGGTCGTCCAGGAAGCGGCGCAGGTTGCTGGTGATGCGGGCGCGGGCGCGCATCCGCTGCAGCATCTCCGGGCGGCGCAGGTCCACGTAGCGGTAGCGCAGGCGCACGTCCTCGCCGGCTTGCTCGTGCTCGTCGAGCTGGAAGGGCGGGGTCTTGGCGGCGTTGAGGATCTCCAGCTCGAGGCCCAGCACTTCCACCTGGCCGGTGGGCAGGTCGGGGTTCTCCGTGCCGGCCGGACGGCGGCGCACCCGCCCGTGGACCTTCAGCACGAATTCGTTGCGCACCCGCTCCGCCAGGGCGAAGGTCTCGGCGCGGTCGGGGTCGAACACCACCTGCACCAGGCCCTCCCGGTCGCGCAGGTCGATGAAAATGACGCCGCCGTGGTCGCGCCGCCGGTGGGCCCAGCCGCAGAGGGTGACTTCCTGATCGAGATCGGTTTCGCTGACGTGTCCGCAGTAATGGGTACGCATGATTGGGTGTGGAACCGTTGTGCTGTGGGATTCGGGTGGGCGGCCGCAGGCCAGGGGCCGGGCCGGCTCAGACGCGCAATGGTAAGATGCCCCCATGATTGGCGCAAGGAAACGCCAGTTTTGGGAGGCGCTGGGGGTGCCGGGGCGGTGGTATTTCCGATGACCCGACTTTGGCGCACCGAGCAACGCAGGGAAAATCGGAAAAAAGGCGCGAGCTGTCTGAGCGAAGCGAGTTCTCGCGCCGCCGATTTTATCGAGTAGCGCAGGGGACCCCGAAGGGGTGCGCCATCGGAGGGTCATCGGAAATACCACCGCCCCGGCACCCCCAGCACCCTAATTGCCGCGCTTGGGTATCAGGGAGGATGCGAAAATGGCGATCACGGACTGGCCGGCCGATGAACGGCCGCGGGAGAAGCTGCTGGCACGCGGTGCCGGCGCGCTGTCGGACGCGGAGCTGCTGGCGATCTTTTTGCGCACCGGCCGCCGCGGCCTGTCCGCGGTGGACCTGGCGCGGGAGCTGCTCGACGGTTTCGGCGGTTTGCGCCCGCTGCTGGAGGCGGACCTGGACGGTTTCTGCAGCCACGCCGGGCTGGGGCCGGCCAAGTTCACCCAGCTTCAGGCGGTACTGGAAATGGCCCGCCGCCATTTGCAGGCGGAGCTGGAGCGGGGCGACGCCCTGAACAGCCCGGACCAGGTGGCTCGTTACCTCTCGGCGCGGTTGCGCCATCAGCACCGGGAGGTATTCGCCTGCCTCTTCCTGGACAACCGCCACCGGGTGCTGCGCTACGAGGAGCTGTTCCAGGGGACCATCGATGCGGCCAGCGTCTATCCGCGCGAGGTGGTGCAACGGGCGCTGGCCCACAATGCCGCGGCGGTGATTCTGGCGCACAACCACCCCTCCGGCGTGGCCGAGCCGAGCACCGCCGACCGGGCGCTCACGCAGCGGTTGCAGGACGCCCTGGGGCTGGTGGACATCCGGGTGCTGGACCATTTCGTGGTCGGTGACGGACGGCCGGTCTCCTTTGCCGAGCGCGGCCTGATCTGACTGAACTGGGTTTGAGTGATAACGGGCGGGGGCGTGAGCCGGCCCGCCGGGAGTAAGGGGCGATGAAGACGTTCACCGATGCCGACGGGCGGGCCTGGGACATCACCGTGGGGCGGCAGTCCTACGGCCTGGCGCTGGCACTGTTCCTGCCGCGGGATGGGGGCGAGGTGCTGCAGGNGGCGCTGCCGGTGGATAACTGGGTGGAGGCGGAGCGCTACCTGGCGAGTCTGGACGAGGCGGGCCTGGTGGCACTGCTGCGGGACGCGGAGCCCCACGGACTCTAGGCGGTCAGGTGGCCGACGGGGGTGTGCGCCCAAGCGCGGCGGCGCACACCGCACGCCGCCGTCACGCCAGGGCGGTTTTCAGGCGCCCCATGGCGCTCTTCTCGAGCTGGCGGATCCGCTCGGCGGAGACCTGGTAGCGCTCGGCCAGCTCCTGCAGCGTGGCCTTGCGCTCGGACAGCCAGCGCTGGGCCAGGATGTCCTGGCTGCGCTCGTCGAGGCCGGACAGGGCGGTGCGCAGGTTCTGGTCGCGGTGCTGCTCCCAGTCCGCTGCCTCCACGGTCTCGGCCGGGTCGTAACGCATGTCCTCCAGGTAGGCCACCGGGGCGTGGCCGCCCTCCTCGTCGTCGGCCGGGCTCGGGTCGAAGGAGGTGTCGGAGCCCGTCATGCGCGCTTCCATCTCGCGCACCGTCTCCGGTTTGACCCCCAGGTCCTTGGCCATGGCGTCCACTTCGTCGCTGGTGAGCCAGCCCAGGTGCTTGCGGCCGCTGCGCAGGTTGAAGAAGAGCTTGCGCTGGGCCTTGGTGGTGGCCACTTTGACAATGCGCCAGTTGCGCAACACGTACTCGTGGATCTCGGCCCGGATCCAGTGAACGGCGAAGGAGACCAGCCGCACGCCCTGGCCGGGGTCGAAGCGCTTGACCGCCTTCATGAGGCCCACGTTACCCTCCTGGATGATGTCACCCAGGGGCAGGCCGTAGCCGCGGTAGCTGCGGGCGATATGCACCACGAAGCGCAGGTGCGAGAGCACCAGGGCACGGGCGGCGTCCAGATCGCCCTGCAGGCGGTAGCGCTCCGCCAGCTCGTGCTCCTCTTCGGCGCTGAGCACCGGGATCTGGTTAACCGCATGGATGTAGGCCTCCTCGCTCCCGACGGGAGTGGGGAGATTGCCGTGTTTCAGCGGTACCAGTGCGGTGGTCATGCTCTGCATCCTCTCCATCAACGATGGCACTGTTATTGCTAAGCCCTATTTTAGGGGATCGCTGACAGCGGGAAAAGTTCAGTGACGGCCTGCCAGGCTCAATGATTAAGCCAATCCGGCATGAAAGGCAAGCCTGCGGGCTATCCGTCGGCGGTTATCGCGGTTCGATGGCGGAGAGGTGGCGGCTGACCGCGAGCCAGGCCCCGAGCCAACCCAGCACCATGCCCGCACCCAGGATCTGCAGCGCCCCGCTGATGCCCGGGCCGCTGAGGTGGAAGCCGCTGCTGTAGAGCGACGCCAGGCCGGAGACGGTATCCCCCATCCACAGCCGTGACAGCTCCAGCAGCAGCCAGGCCAGCACGCCCCCCAGCAGGCCGTACCAGGCGCCCTCGTACAGGAAGGGGCGACGGACGAAGCCGTTGGTGGCGCCGATGAGCTTGGTGATGATGATCTCCTCCCGCCGGTTGCTGATCGCCAGGCGGATGGTGTTGCCCACCACCAGCAGCACCGCGGCCCCGAGCAGCAGCCCTACCACCCAGACGCCACGCTCCACCAGCTCGATGATGGCGTGCAGTCGTTGCAACCACTCCTGGTCCAGCTGCACCTGGTCGACGCCACTGCGCCCGGACAATTCATCGGCCAGCGCCGCGACCTCGCCGGCCGGCAGGTCGCGGCGGGGCGAGAGGACCAGGGTGGCCGGCAGGGGGTTGTCGTCCAGCAGCGCCAGGGCGTCGTCCATGCCCGAGAACTCCCGGAAGGCTTCCAGGGCCTCGTCCGGGGTGTAGGTCCGGATGTCGTTGAGGCGGGGGTCGCCGTCCAGTTCCCCGGCCAGGCTCTCCAGCCGTTGCTCGTCGGCGCTGAGCGACAGGAAGACGGAGATGCGGGTGCCGCCATCCCAGTCGGCGGTGAGTGTCTGCAGGTTTTGCAGCGTCAGCAGGAAGCCGGCGGGCAGCGCCAGGGCGATGCCCAACACGGCGGCGGTCATGCCGCTTTGCAGCGGCCGGGTCCAGAGCCGGCCCAGGGCGCTGACCAGCGCCTGGGCGTGCTGGGCGAGGTAGATGCGCAGGCGTTCACGCCAGGCGCGCGGTCCACGGCGGGGCATCAGGCGGCCGCTCCCTGCCAGTCATCGATCAGCCGGCCCTGCTCCAGGGTCAGAACCCGCTGGCGCAGCCGGCCGATCAGGTCCAGGTCGTGGCTGGCGATGATCACCGTGATCCCCACCCGGCGGAACTCCAGGAAGAGCTGCATGATCTCCGAGGACAGGGCCGGGTCCAGGTTGCCGGTGGGCTCGTCGGCGAGCAGCACCGGCGGCCGCGAGACTACCGCGCGGGCGATGCCCACCCGCTGCTGCTCACCGCCGGACAGGGTGATGGGGTAGGCGCGCTCCTTGTTGAGCAGGTTGACCTTGTCCAGCGCGGCCCGCACCCGCCGCCCCACCTCCCGGTGGGGGGTGCCGCGGATGATCAGCGGGAGGGCCACGTTCTCGTACACGGTGCGGTCGAACAGCAGCCGGTGGTCCTGGAAGATCATGCCCACGCGCCGGCGCAGCTGGGGGATCTGGCCCTTGCGCAGGCGGGAGAGGTCGATGCCACCGACCACGACGCGGCCCTGGCTGGGGCGTTCCAGCAGTGGGATCAGGCGCAGCAGGGTGCTTTTGCCCGCCCCGGAGTGGCCGGTGACAAAGACCATCTCGCCCTGGCCGATCTCCAGGTCCAGGTTGCGCAGCGCCTCGAAGCCCCCGCGATAGCGCTTGTTGACCCCCTCGAAGCGGATCATCCCTCGGCGCGGCCCTGGTCGTCGCGCTGCAGCAGCGCCTCGACGAAGTCCGCGGCGACGAAGGGGCGCAGGTCCTCGGCGGACTCGCCCACGCCGATATAGCGGATGGGCAGCTTGAGCTGCTCGGCGATGGCGAAGATCACGCCGCCGCGGGCGGTGCCGTCCAGCTTGGTGATGACCAGCCCGTCCAGGCCGATGGCCTGGTGGAACTCCCGCGCCTGGGCGAGGGCGTTCTGGCCGTTCCCGGCATCCAGCACCAGCAGGGTCTCGTGGGGCGCGGTGTTGTCCTGCTTGCCCAGCACGCGCTTGATCTTGCGCAGTTCCTCCATGAGGTTGCCCTGGGTGTGCAGGCGCCCGGCGGTGTCGGCGATCAGCAGATCGGAACCGCGCGCCTTGGCCGCCTGCCAGCCATCGAAGACCACCGAGGCCGCGTCGGCGCCGGTGTGCTGGGCGATCACCGGGGTGTTGTTGCGCTCGCCCCAGGCCTGCAACTGCTCTACCGCCGCGGCGCGGAAGGTGTCGCCGGCGGCCAGCATCACTCGCCGGCCCTCGTCGCCGTAACGCCGGGCCAGTTTGCCGATGGTGGTGGTCTTGCCGGCCCCGTTGATGCCCACCATCAGGATGACGAAGGGCTTGGGCTCGTCGGGCAGGACCAGCGGCGCCTCGCAGGGAGCGAGGATGGCCGTCATGTCCTCCTTCAGGGCCTGGAACAGGGCGTCGGTGTCCTTGAGTTCGGCGCGGCGCAGCCGCGCGGTGAGCCCGTCAATGATGCGCTGGGTGGCCTCAACGCCCACGTCGGCCATCAGCAGCTGGGTCTCCAGCTCCTCCAGCAGATCGTCATCGATGGTCTTGCTGCCCAGGAAGAGGCTGGCGATGCCCTCGGTCAGCCCGCTGCGCGTGCGCGAGAGCCCGGCGCGAAGGCGCGCGAACAGGCCCTGCTTCTTGCGCGGCTTGTCGGCTGTCGCTGACGCGGCGGGTGTCGGCGCCGGCGCCGGGGCGGCTGGCGCCTCGGCAGCGGGCGCTGGCGCGGGCTCATCGGCCGGGGGCGTGGCCTCCGGTTCGGGCTCGTCCGCCGCCTGGTCCGCGGATTCAGCCTGCGTGCGCGCGGCCTCCTCGGCCGCGCGCCGGGCCTCTTCCTCCGCCTTTTCGCGCTGCTTTTTCTTGCGTCCGAAACCCCACATGGTTTCGATGGTCCTCAATAGTTGGGAGCATGAAGGTCGGGTATTGCCGACGCAGCGCTCAGCCACCCTCGCAGAGTGTGGTGGTGGCCGGCCGCCGGCCCGGCTTGAATGTCCGGTATCCTATCATTCCACCCGTGAGGGTGTGAGACTGTCGCGCCGATCGGTGGACACCGTGGGAGGAACTGCCTGATGAATGCCCGATCCTGGATGGTTGCCGCCCTGGCCCTGTGCCTGGGGGGGCTGACCCTGCCGGTGGCCGCCGAGACGCCACCGGTGCACGAGTACCAACTGGACAACGGCATGACCGTGCTGGTGCGTGAGGACCACCGGGCGCCGGTGGCGGTGAGCATGGTCTGGTACGCCGTGGGCTCCAGCTACGAGCAGCGCCCGGTTACCGGAATATCCCACGTGGTGGAACACATGATGTTCAAGGGGACCGAGAGCCGCGAGACCGGCGAGTTTTCCCGCCTCATCGCCGAGCGGGGCGGCCGGCAGAACGCCTTCACCGGTCGCGACTACACCGGCTACCACCAGCAGCTGGCGGTGGAGCACCTGCCGCTGGCCTTCGAGCTGGAGGCGGACCGGATGCAGAACCTGGTCTTTGACGCGGACGAATACGAGCGCGAGATGGAGGTGGTGCGCGAGGAGCGCCGTCAGCGGGTGGAGGACAACCCCACCGCCAAGTTCATCGAGCGCTTCCGAGCCACCGCCTGGAGTGCCAGCCCCTACGGTCAGCCGGTGATCGGCTGGATGGAGGACCTGGACCGGTTGCGACTGGCCGAGGTGGAGGACTGGTACCAGCGCTGGCACGGCCCGGAAAGCGCCACCCTGGTAGTGGTCGGGGCCGTTGACCCGGACGAGGCGCATGAGCTGGCCCGCGAGCACTTCGGGGAGGTGCCGGCCCGCGACCGCCCGGAACCGGTGCCGGCCAGTGATATTCCGGACCCCGGTGAGCGATCGGTGACGGTCCGTATCCCGGCGGAACTGCCCTTCCTGGCGCTGGGCTGGCGGGTGCCCACGCTGGGCAGCATCGACCTGGACGATGAAGAGGAGCGCGGCGATGTCTACGCCCTGGCGCTGCTTCGGGCCGTGCTCTCCGGCGGCCGGGCCGCCATCCTGCCCGAGCGCCTGGAGCGCGAGCAGGGGGTCGCCGTGGGCGCCGGCGCCAGCTACTCCTCCATGTCCCGACTGCAGGATCTCTTCATGCTCTCCGGTCGTCCGGCCCCCGACGTGGAACTGGATGAGCTCGAGGCCGCTCTGCGCGACGAGGTGCGTCGGCTGAAGGAGGAGCCCCTGGAGGAGGAGCGCCTGGAGCGGGCGCGCCGCCAGTACGTGGCCGACGAGCTCTTCAGTCAGGATTCCATGCGCGCCCAGGCCATGCGCCTGGGGGCCCTGCAGAGTACCGGCATCGGCTGGGAGGCCGGCGAGCGTTTCCTGGAGGGCGTGCAGGCCGTAACCGCCGAGGATATCCAGCGGGTGGCCCAGCGCTACTTGGTGGACGATCAGCTGACCGTGGGCCGCCTGATCCCCCGCGGGCAGGACCAGGCCGACAATAGCGGCGAGGAGGAGTGACCATGCGCGGGCCCCTGAACAAGCTGCTGACCCTGGCCGGCCTGATGCTGGCCCTCACCCTGCCGGCCCAGGCCGATGAGACCAACGCTGACCGCGTCCAGATCCCCGAGATAGAGCACTGGGAGACCGAGGCGGGGGTGCCGGTCTACTTCGTGCGCAGCACCGCCCTGCCCATCGTCGACCTCGAGCTGGTGTTCGACGCCGGCAGCGCCCGCGAGTGTGATGCGGCGGGCGTGGCGCGCATGACGGCCAACCTGCTAGACCAGGGGGCCGGCGGGCTGGATGCCGGGCAGATCGCCCGCCGCCTGGAGGACCAGGGGGCGCGCCTGTCCCTGGGGGCCGGGCGCGAGCAGGCGAGCATCAGCCTGCGCAGCCTGGGTGACGAGGAGGCGCTGGACGCCGCGCTTGATGTGCTGGCCAGGGTGCTGGCCGAGCCGGACTTCCCCGACGACGCCCTGGAACGGGAGCGGCAGCGCCGCCTCATTGCCCTGCGCGGTGAGCGCCAGTCCGCCGCTGCCCTGGCCTGGCGCACCCTCTACGACACCCTCTACCCGGGTCACCCCTACAGTCGCGCCCCCTCTGGCACCGAAGAAGGGGTGCGTGCGGTCACCCGGGAGCACGTGCGCGATTTTCACGCCCAGCACTACACCACCGGCAATGCCCAGATCGCCCTGGTGGGTGACCTGACCCGGGAGCAGGCGGAGGCCGTGGCCGAGCGCCTCTCCAGCAGCCTGCAGCCGGGCGAGGCCCTGCCGCCATTGCCCGAGGTGCCGCGGGTGCCGTCGCGCACCGTCGAGGTGGAATTCCCCGGCACCCAGACGCGCATCCTGATGGGGCATCCCGCCATCGCCCGGGGCGACGAGGACCTGCTGGCCCTGTCGGTGGCCGATCACATCCTCGGGGGGGCCGGGTTGGTCTCCCGCATCTTCCAGAGCATGCGCGAGGAGCGCGGCCTCTCCTACAGCAGCCACAGCAGTCTGGTGCCCATGCGCAAGGCGGGGCCGGTGGTGCTGGGCAGCCAGGTGCGCGCCGATCGCACCGGGGAGGCCCGTGAGGTGTTGGAGAACGAACTGCGGGACTACCTGGAGACCGGCCCCGACGAAGAGGAGATGGCGCGCGCCCTGCGCTACCTCTCCGGCAGCTTCCCGCTGCAGCTCGAGAGCAACAGCCAGCTGCTCTCCGCCCTGTCCGATACCGGCTTCTACGGGCTGCCGCTGGACCGGCTGGAAACCTACCTGGAGCGCCTGCAGGCACTGGACCGGGATACCGTGCACCGGGCTCTGCGGGAGCGGGTGGATGCCGACCGCATGGTCACCGTGGTGGTGGGGCCACCGGAGGACGAAGTGGACGAGGAGGCCCTGGAGGAAGAAGAGGGGCCGTCCGATCCGGACGCCCCCTACGAGCGCGACCACCACGGGCCGGGTGAGGCCGGTGGGGCACCACAATGAGTGGCCAGCTGCGGATCATCGGCGGGGCCTGGCGGGGTCGGCGGCTGAGCGTGCCCCGCGGCCCCGACCTGCGGCCCACCGGTGACCGCATCCGCGAGACCCTCTTCAACTGGTTGCGGGCGCGGGTGCCGGGCGCCCGCTGCCTGGACCTGTTCGCCGGCAGCGGGGTGCTGGGGCTGGAGGCCCTCTCCCGCGGCGCGGCGGAGGTGGTGTTCGTCGAGCGCCACCCCCGGGTTGCCGCTGCCCTCCGGGCCCAGCTGCGGGACCTGGGCGGGGAGGCGCGGGGCCGGGTGGAGCAGAAAGATGCATTGCGTTACCTTGCCGGCCCGGTACAAAGTATGGACGTGGTCTTTCTGGACCCGCCCTTCCGCTCCAGCCTAGGGGGGGATGCGTTGCACGCCGTTGCAACGCACCATTGGCTGGCCCCGGACGGCCGGGTCTATCTGGAGAGTGACAGCCATCAGCCCGCGCCCGAACTGCCGTCGGGCTGGGTTGTGCACCGGGAAAAACGGGCCGGCGGGGTGCGCTACGCCCTGGTCGGTCCTGCAGAAGCCTGAACCGGGCAGCGTCGCCCGCAGCAAGAGGAGAGCCGATGGCCATCGTCGCCGTCTACCCGGGCACCTTTGACCCGTTGACCAACGGTCACGAGGACCTGGTGCAGCGCAGTTGCAAGCTGTTCGACCGGCTCATCGTGGCCGTGGCCGCCTACCCCAGCCCCAGCAAGCGCCCGGCCTTCAGCCTGGACGAGCGCATGCAGCTGGCCGCCGAGGTGCTCAAGGGTATCCCCAACGTGGAGGTGGAGGCCTTTGACACCCTCCTGGCCGATTTCGTGCGCGAGCGCGGCGCCACCGTGATCCTGCGCGGTCTGCGCGCCGTCTCCGATTTCGAGCACGAGTTCCAGCTGGCGAGCATGAACCGCCAACTCATCGAAGACGTGGAGACGGTCTTCCTGACCCCGGCCGAGCAGCATTCCTACATCTCCTCGTCGCTGGTGCGCGAGGTGGCGGCCCTGGGCGGGGATGTCACCCGGTTCGTGCCGCCGGTGGTGGCCTCCGCCCTGGCACGCCGCTACAGCACTCCGGAGCAGGGGGGCGACAACGGTGCCGCGGGGCGCTAGTCCGGTGCCTGGCCGTCCCGGCCGGCGTCTGCTCCTGGTCCTGTCCCTGCTCAGTGGGCTGCTGCTGGGTGGCTGGGTGCAGGCTGCCGACCCGCGTCCGGCGGTGGCCTCGGCCCATCCGCGGGCCACGCAGGCGGCCATGGCCGTGATGGCCCAGGGGGGCAATGCCTTTGACGCAGCCGTCACCCTGACCGCGGCGCTGGCAGTGGTGGAGCCCTACGGGTCGGGTATCGGCGGCGGCGGGTTCTGGCTGCTGCAGCGGGGTGGTGATGACCGACCGGTCATGCTGGACGGCCGCGAAACGGCCCCCGCCGCGGCCTATCCGGAGATGTACCTGGATGATGCGGGCGAACTGGACCGGCAGCGCTCCATGCGGGGCGGCCTGGCCGCCGGCATTCCGGGCACACCGGCTGCCTTGGTTCACCTGGCGGAGGAGTACGGCGAGTTGCCCCTTGCCGAGAGCCTGGCACCGGCCATCCGCCTGGCCCGGCAGGGTTTTCAGGTGGATACCCAGTACCGGCGGATGGCGCTGTTCCGCCTGCGCGATCTGAACGCCGACCCGGAGGCGCGCGAGATCTTCCTGCGTGACCGCATACCGCCGCCCCTGGGCAGCGTGTTACGCCAGCCCGATCTGGCGGAGACCCTGGAGCACTTGGCCGAGGCGGGGTTCGACGGCTTTTACCGCGGCCCGGTGGCCGAGGCCTTGGTGGCCGGCGTGCGCGCCAGCGGCGGGTTGTGGACCCCGGACGACCTGGCCGGCTACCGGGTGGTCGAGCGGGAGCCGGTGCAGGCCGAGGTGGATGGGTTGCGGATAACGGCCGCCACGTTGCCCTCGGCTGGGGGCGTGGGCCTGGTCGGGTTCCTGCAGATGCTGGCCGACGATGACCTGGCTGCGATGTCGGACGCGGACCGCGTGCACCTCACCGCCGAGGCCATGCGCCGGGTCTATCGGGACCGGGCGGCCTGGCTGGGTGACCCCGATTTCGTGGACATCCCCATGGAGCGGCTGCTCAGCCCGGAGCATGCCCGGGCCATGCGGGCCGATATCAGCCTGACGGAGGCGACCCCCAGCGCCGAACTGCCCCTGCCCGGTGGCGAGGGGGAGCAGACCACCCACTTCTCGGTGATCGACGCCGACGGCAACCGGGTGGCGGCCACCCTGTCCATCAACTACCCCTTTGGTGCCACCACCGTGCCCCCCGGGACCGGGGTGCTGCTCAACAACGAGATGGACGACTTCGCCACGGCGCTTGGCGAGGGCAACGTCTATGGCCTGCTCGGCACCGAACCCAACCGGATTGAGCCGGGCAAGCGGCCGCTCTCCAGCATGACACCGGTCTTCCTGGAGGACGACTGCCGGACGCTGATCTACGGCACGCCCGGTGGCAGCCGGATCATCACCATGGTGATGTTGGGGGCGCTGGACTTCATCGCCGGGGCCTCGCCCGCCGAGATGGTGGCCGCACCCCGCTATCACCACCAGTACCTGCCTGATGAGATCCAGCACGAGCCGGGCGCTTTCTCCCGCGAGACCCGGGCGGCGCTGCGCGAGCGCGGGCATGCCGTCAACAACGTCAACCGCCGTTACGGCGACATGCAGGCGGTGCTCTGGGACCGTTGCGAGGGCACCCTGGAGGCGGCCTCCGACCCGCGGGGGATCGGCAGCGCCCTGGTCGGCGACTGAGTTCAGGCCGCCTGGGTGGCCTCGGTGAAGACGCGGTTGCCGCCGGCCCGCTTGGCCGCGTACATGTTGCGATCGGCGCTCTCCACCAGGGACTGCGCGTCCGTCACCCCGGGGCTGTGGTTGTCGGCAACGCCGATGCTCGCGGTCAGCGGCTCGCCGTCCGGCCGCAGGCCCAGCCCGCGTTTCATCAGCCGTGCCAGGGCCCGGCGGGCGCCGTCCCGGTCGGCGCCGGGCAGGAGCAGGAGAAACTCCTCTCCACCCCAGCGGATCAGCGTATCGCTGTCGCGGACGTGCTCGCGGATGGCGTTGGCGGCCTGGTAGAGGACCACGTCCCCGACGTCGTGGCCGTAGTGGTCATTGATGGGCTTGAAACGGTCCAGGTCCATGAACACCACGGCGACCGGTGCGCCGGAGCGCTGGGCGCCGTTGTAATGGATCCGGACTAGTTCCTCGCCGCTGTTGCGATTGAGGCAGCCGGTGAGGCTGTCGTGGGACGAGCGCCGGACCAGTTCCGCCATGAAGTGCAGCTGGCTCATGCCGGCCAGCGCGGCCACCACGGTGATCAGGACCAACAGCCAGAGGGCGCCTAGCTGGCTGGTCCAGTCCATCAACTCGGCGCCCAGCAGCCCTGTGCCGCCGTGGGCTGCGAGAATGGGGAAAGCGAATGCAGCGGCCTCCAGTGCGGTCAGCGGGAATACCGCCAGTCCGCAGAGCATGACAAAGGGAAGGTAGGCGTAACCGGCGGCCATCGCCCCGGAGAAACCCGCCATGGGCGTCTGCGCCAGCAACGCGTGGCTGTAGAGGAAGAACCCGGTGGGGATGAGAAACAGCAGGCCCAGGGCCACCCACGCCTTCCCAATACGGTGGGAGTCATCGTACATCAGCGCCAGGCTGAGAAAGGCGGTGCTGGTCAGCAGGCGGGCGATACCCAGTTGTAGCGCCACCTCCACCGGGAAGACCAGCAGGTCGATAATGCTCCACAGCGGGGTGAGGACGGCGAACAGGAAGGCCACCGTACGCACCCGGGAGATAATCAGCCGGGCCCGTTGTCGGCGGAGCAGCAGGCCATGAGCACCCGGGGCCAGTATGGCGACCGGCCCCGGCCCGATGAGCTGGTCGACGATTTGCCGGCCTCGAGCCAGTGCCTTGCGGTGCAGCCGGTTCAGCGGATGTGTGTCGCGCCGTGGGCTCATTAACAGGGGCACCTGTCCGGGGGTGGACGGGTTGGAGTGCCCATCCGGAAATCTATATCGTGGAAGCACCATAGTATACAGGTGGTTTTTTATTACTGCGACACGCGCAGGGTAATTCCCCGCCCGCCCTGTCGCCGCCACAGCCGAGGAGATACCGGTGGAGAGCAACACGGATTGGCGCGAACATTACCTGGACAGCGTCGCCGAACTGGACCGGCGGGCCGCGGCCTGGGCCCGGCTGGAGGAGGGCCTGCGGCGGGCGCTGCGCGAGGTGGCGCTGTGTGGCATCGGCCGTGACCCGGACCTGGATGCGGCGCTGGACCGCCTGCGGCGAGCGGTGCGCGGCAGTCTCGGACAGGGTGCTCTCGAGGAGCAGGTGAGCCGGGTCAGCCAGCGGGCCCGGGAACTGGAGCGCCGGGGTGCCTTGCATCCGCTGCGCCGGCACCTGCTCGACACGCTGCAGCGTTCGGAATGCCGGATCGGCGCTCGCAAGGCGCGGCAGATGCGCGCCCGCCTGGACGGGGTCACGGAAGTGGAGGCGCTGCCGTTGGCCGCTGAGATGGTCGAAGCCTGCACCGCCGGGGCGACGG